>Ga0307476_10002031_pt1 | contig 12172 bp, 9 predicted proteins | sample atmos_gasesECM2C_2_FD_203314 | JGI IMG/M metagenome (GOLD analysis project Ga0307476, IMG submission 203314) | Hardwood forest soil microbial communities from Morgan-Monroe State Forest, Indiana, United States - atmos_gasesECM2C_05 | ecosystem: Environmental > Terrestrial > Soil > Temperate... | reverse complement strand
CGGGTGATGCACAGCTCGGCGAAGTTGCGAAAGCTCGACTCGCGGTCGGTGCGGAAGTCGCGAATCGCCTTGTAGAGGCCGACCAGGCCCTCCTGGATGAGGTCGTCGGAGTCGCCGCCGGCGAGGAAGTAGGAGGAGGCCTTCAATCGCACGAAGCCGTGGTAGCGGCGCACCAGACGGTCGTAAGCGGTGCGGTCGCCCTGCTTCGCGAGGGCGATCAGAAACCCATCATCAACCTTGACCTCAGATTGAGGGTTACTGGAGATACGTGCCACGAGCATTTCCTTTCCCGGGCCGCAGACGGCCCGGATCGCTCAGTGGCGCACTCCTCCCCCGGCGCCAATGCTATTTGTTTTTACTACAGGTCAAGCTTAGGTTTAGCGTTATGGAGGGGCAGGTTCGCACAGTCGTCGGACGTTGTCAAGGGCCGCGCTCGCGATCGTGCAAGATCTCGTACAGCAGCGCCGCCGCGGCGGCGCTGACACCAAGCGACTCGACCCGCCCGCGCAGCGGCAGCGAGACGAGTTGGTCACAGACCGTCGCCACCCGCGGGCGCAGCCCGCGGCCCTCGCTGCCGAGCACCAGCACGACGCCGCCGTCGTAGTCGGGACGGTCGTAGGGCACGCTCGCCACCCCCTCGGCGGGCGCGCTCGCACCGTAGCTCCAGCAGCCGGCCTCGCGAGCAAGCAGCAGGAAGTCGGCGAGGTTGCGCACGCGTGCCACCGGCAGGTGCTCGACGGCGCCGGCCGCGGCCTTGCAGACCGCCGGCGTGATCTCGGCGGCACGGCGCTCGGGTATCACGACGCCGCTCGCCCCGGCGCACTCCGCGGTGCGGCAGATCGAGCCCAGGTTCTGCGGGTCCTGGATCTGGTCGAGCGCGACCACCAGCGGCGCCCGCCCGGCGAGCAGTTGCTCGGCATCGGCGTAGGGATAGCCGCCGGCCTGCGCACAGATGCCCTGATGCGCCGGCGAGCCGCAGCGACGCTCGATCTCCTCGGCAGAGGTGACGCGGACGGGCAGCTTCGCCAGCCACGGCTCGCGCGCCGCGCCGGCCGTCGCGAGGATCTCGCGGACCGTGCCCGCGCGCCGCCCGCGCAGCGCCTCGCGCACGGGGTTGCGCCCGTAGAGAATCACACTGAGAGACGCAATCGATTCACCGTTGCGACCCGGCAGCGGACTCAGCGGAACCTCCGGTATCCCATATGGGAATGAGCTCTGCCGGCTCCCCCACTCGATCTCGTAGCTCCCACCCCAGCGTGCGAATTTCTTCGCGCAGCTGATCGGCCCGCTCGAAGTTACGGCTAGCTCGTGCCCGCTCACGTTCGTCGCGCAGTCGCACCGCTCGCGGGTCGACCCCGCCGGCACCCCCGCTGGCCCCGACCGGCTGCATGTCGCCCATGCCGAGCACCCCGAGCATCTCGCGCAGGTCAGCGTCACCCACCGCGCCGGCCTCGCGGCGGTTGGCCTCGCGCACCCATTCGAACAGCTCCGCCAGCGCCCGCGGCGTGTTGAAGTCATCGGCGAGCGCCGCGAAGAAGGCATCCCTGTGGTGGGCCATGTCGGCCGGACTCGGCTCGCCGCCGCGCAGCCGGCGCAGCGCCTCGCGAATGCGGTACACACGACGCTCGGCGTCGTGGATCTCCGCAGCCGAGAACGCCAGCGGCTGGCGGTAGTGGCCCGATATCAGGTACATCACGACCGTCTGCGCCGCGTGGCGCCCCGGCTCGTTGGGTATGCCGAGCACCTCGTGCAGCAGCGCGATGTTGCCGACCGACTTGGCCATCTTCTCGCCGGTGAACTGGATCATCCCGTTGTGCATCCAGATCCGTGCCAACTCGGCCCCGCGCGCGGCGCGCGTCTGCGCGGCCTCGTTCTCGTGATGCGGGAAGACGAGATCCGAGCCGCCGCCGTGGATGTCGAATTCGACCCCGAGCAGGCCCTCGGCCATCGCCGAGCACTCGATGTGCCAGCCCGGCCGCCCCGGCGCCCATTCCGTCCTGGCGGCGGTCGCCGGGAGCAGCTCGCGCGGGTCCCAGACGGTGTCTTCGTCGTCTTTTTTGTGGGCCTTCCACAGCGCGAAGTCGAGCGGATCGTCCTTGCGCTGCGCGGCCGCGTCGGCATCGGCGCCGTCCTCGCCCTGGTCCATGTCCTCGATCCGCCGGTGCGAGAGCGAGCCGTAGGCCGCGTCGCTGCGCACCCGGAAGAAGACGTCGCCGCCGCTCGCGTAGGCGTGGCCGAGCTCGATCAAGGTCCCGATGTACTCGACGATCGGCCCCATCGTCTGCGACGCCAGTGGCTCGTGGTCGGGGCGCCCGAGCCCCAGCGCGTCGGTATCGGTGCGATAGTGGGCGGTCATCTCGGCAGCCAGCTCTGCGCTGGGGCGTCCCTGCCGGCGCGCGGGATCGGGGCTGTCGGGATCGGCCCGGGCGGCGGCGTAGATCTTGTCGTTGACGTCGGTCACGTTGATGACAAGCGTCGTCTCCAGCCCCTCGTGCTCGAGGAAGCGCTTGAGCAGGCTGAAGACCACGAACGGTCGCGCGTTGCCGATGTGGATGCGGCTGTAGACGGTGGGACCGCACGCGTAAATGCCGACCTTCCCGGGGTCGCGCGGGCGCAGCGGCACCAGCTCGCCGCTGCGGGTGTCGTGCAGACGAATCTCGCGCATCGCCGTGGAGACTAGCCTGCCACCGCGCCAGCTTCCGCGAACACCGCGGTGCGCAGACCATCGCTTGGCGTGTCGGGGCCGCTGCGCCGGTATCGCTCTGGCCAGCGCTGGGGCGGCGCTACCGCTCGCCCAGGCTCGCGATCGCCAAGGCGGCCGCGCCCTCGCCGCGGCCGACGAAGCCGATGCCCTCGCCGGTGGTGGCCTTGACGTTGACGTGCGTGAGCGGCAGGTCCAGCGTCTGCGCCAGGCGAGTGCGGATCTCCTCGCGGTACGGCCCGAGTCGCGGAGTCTCCAGCATCACGGTGCAGTCAACGTTCTCGACCTGCAGACCCGCGGCGATCACTAGCGTGACGACCGCGCCGAGCAGCACCAGCGAGTCGGCGTCGCGGTAGCGCTCATCGCTGTCCGGGAAGTGCTGGCCGATGTCGCCAAGGCCGGCCGCGCCGAGCAGCGCGTCGATCACGGCGTGCGTCAGGACGTCTGCATCGGAGTGACCGGAGAGGCCGCGCTCATGCGGGATCTCCACACCGCCGAGCACCAGCCGCCGGCCCTCGGCGAAACGGTGACTGTCGTAGCCGATGCCGCTGCGACTCATCGTCCGCGACCTCCGGGGCGGCGCAAGCGGCTCATCGCACCGCGGCGCCGATCGGCTGCAGGTGCCGCACGCGGTGCTCGAAGACGCACAGCTCGCCGATCCCGAGATCGTCGAGCAGCTCCTGCGCCTGCTCGTAGTCCGCTCCTACGTCCTGCGGCCTGTGGGCGTCGCTGGAAAGCGCGATCGACGCGCCGGCTTCCAGGCACATCTCGAGAAACGCGCGCGCCGGGTACATCTCGCGCACCGGCTTGCGCAGCCCGGCGGTGGAGACCTCGACCGCGATGCCCGATTCGGCGATCGCCTCGACCGCGGGCTCGTAGTAGCGACGCAGGTCGCCCTCGGGCCGGCGGCGGTCCGGACTATTGGCTCCCCAGATCTTGACGAGATCGGGGTGGGCGAGGATGTCGAAGAGGCCGCTGCGCGCCGCCTCGGCGAGCGTCTGGAAGTAGCGCCGCCAGATCTCCTCGGCGCTGGCACCCGATTTCCAGATCCCCCACTGCTCCATGTCGAGCGCCTCGTCGCGCAGGAAGTGGACCGAGCCGACCACGTAGTCGAAGTCGTGGGCCTCCAGCAGGTTGGCCATGCGATCGACCGTCCCCGGCACGAAATCGGCCTCGATGCCGAGCCTCAGGTCGGTCTGCTCGCGCACGAAGCCACAGTAGGACTCGAGGTCGTCGAGCGCGAATTCCCGCCACAGCGGGTGCTGCCAGACGGCGAGCGCATCGCGGAAGCGGTAGACGTGCTCGGAGACGCCGAGCTCCTCGATGCCCCGCTCGTCCGCGGACTCGCGGTAGCGTTCGGCGTTGGCCGGCGTGAAGTAGCCGGCCGGCGTCGCGTCCAGCTGGTCGGGGCGAAGGTGGAGGTGGTAGTCGGTGAGCATCTCTTGAAGCACAGGAGCGGCACGTCGCCGATCCGGGCCGGCGCCGCGAGAGCGCCGGCGGCCGGCGCTCTCGCGCGGATTCAAGCAGGCCGGCGCGCGAGCAGCATCTCGGCTACGTGCAGGTCGAGCTCGGTGGTGATCTTGAGGTTCTCCCGCGGAGCCCGCACCGCCCGCACGCGGCCCCCGGCGCGCTCGAGGAGCCAGGCGTCGTCGGTGGCCTGGGCGAGGATCTCCGCGGGAACGTCGAGCGCCCGCCGCAGCGCCTCGCGGCGGAACGCCTGCGGCGTCTGCACCGCCCACAGCCGAGTGCGATCGAGCGTCTCGTGCACGAGGCCCTCGCCATCGACGCGCTTGACGGTGTCGGTCACCGGCGCCGCCGCGATCGCACCGTCCACGCCATGGTCGACGGCCGCGAGCACTCGCTCGACGAGCTCGCGGCTCAGCAGCGGCCGCGCCGCATCGTGGACGAGCACGAGCTCAGATGCCGGTCCCGTCCCGGCCGCCTGTAGCGCGATGCGCACCGAATCCGAGCGCACCGTGCCGCCAACGACACCGATCACGCCATCGGGCCCGGCCAGGCCGGCTGGCGCACAGACGCCCGCGGGCAACGGCACCCTCGCGCCCGCCGGCATCCCGCCGGCCGCGGGCAGCGCGACAACGATACGTTCGATCGCCGGCACGCCGGCCAGCACGTCGAGGCTCCACTGCAGCAGCGGCCGGGCGGCGAGCTCGACGAGCGCCTTGGGGCCGTCCGACCCAAGGCGCTCGCCGCGGCCCGCGGCTGGGATCAGTGCGACCGCCAAGCCCTGCTACTTGGCGACCGCCAGCCGACTCGAGGCCGAGTTGGCGAGCAACTCGTCGAGATAGTTCTCGGCCTCGTCCTCGTCCTTGTCGAGCGCGTACATCAGCTCGGAGGCGAGGATCTTCTTGGCGCGGGTGAACATCTGCTTCTCGCCGGTCGAGAGGCCCTTTTCGGTCTCGCGCAGCGCCAGGTTGCGCACGACCTCGGCGAGCTCGTAGATGTCGCCGGTCTTGATCTTGTCGCGGTTGTGCTTAAACCGGCGGTTCCAGTTCTTGGGCATCTCGGAGACTTCGTCTTCGAGCACGCCCAGCACCTTCTTGACGGTCTCCTCGTCGATTACGCGGCGCAGCCCGGCCAGGCCTGCGTTTTCGGTGGGGACCTTGACGGTCATGTCGTTGTGCAGGATCTTGATCGTCAGGTACTCGCGACACTCGCCGAGGACCTCCATCTCTTCCTTCTTGAGGACCTTGCCGGCGCCGTGATGGGGATAGACCACGTGGTCACCGAGCTCGAATTCGATGCACTCGACGTCGCCGACGACGACCTCGAGCTCCTCTTCCATTAGCTCCGCTTCGATTGTCTGGGGGGAAATGATGATCCTCCTTTGTCGGGGAAGAGACCGGCTGGGGGCCCGGTCTCCACGTCATGTCTGCAGGTAGCGATCCACGAGGTTGATCTCCTGAAGGCGACGAAGGCCCTCGCGGATGTCCTTCGCGCGAATCTCGCCGACCCCCTCGACCGCCTCGAGATCCGAGTCGGTCGCGGCCAGCAGCTCCTCCAAACCGCCGAACTCCTTGACGATCTCGCCGACGACCAGCTTCGGCAGTCGCGGGATGCGTGCCAGGATGCGATAACCGCGCGGGGTCACCGGGTAGTCGAGCGTGTTCAGCTTGCGGTCGTAGCCCAGCAGCTCGGCCAGCCGCCCGAAGTCGAGCAGGTCCTGGTGTGGCAGACGCCCGATCTGCTCCAGCGCAGACGCCAGGGCATCGTCGGAGTAGCCGGCCAGGTAGTCCTGCACGAGCGCCGTCTTTTCGGCCGCCGTGCCGACCATCGTCTCCTCGAGCTGCATCTCGATCAGGCGGCCCTCGGTGCCGAGCTCGACGATGTAGCGCTCGATCTCGACCGCCATGCGCGTGACCATCTCCGAGCGCTGCAGCACCGTGAGCACGTCGTGCAGCGTCACGCCCCCCTCGAACTCCAGTGCCGTCAGGCGCGTGGACACCTGGTCCAGCCGGGTGCGGTATTTCTCGAGCGTCGCCAGCGCCTGGTTGGCCTTGGCCAGCACGATGGTGATGTCCTCGAGGATGCACTTGCTGCCGTCGACGTACAGCGAGACCACCTCGCGGCGCTGCGAGATCGCGATCACGAGCGCTTCGGTCTGCTTGGAGAAGCGCTCAGCCGTGCGATGACGGGTCCCGGTCTCGTGCGTGAGGATCGTCGGGTCGGGCATCAGCTGGACGTTGGCCATCGCGATCTTGGTCGCGTTGGCGTTGAGGATGATCGCGCCGTCCATCTTGGCGACCTGGTAGAGGAAGGCCGGCGTGTAGTCGATGTCGAGCTTGATCCCGCCGGAGAACAGGAAGCTGAGGTCGTCGGGCTCGCCGATCACGATCAGCCCGCCGGTGCGCGCGTGCAGGATGTTCTCCATCCCTTCGCGCAGCGCGGTCCCGGGCGCCACCATCTCCAGTGCCTTGACCAACCCAGGCTCCGGGCGTCCTGCAGTATCGAAATCTTCCCCGGATCTTGGTGGCACCACAACGAATTTTACGGCATTTAGCCGTGGTTTAGCGTCACCTCCGGCGGCCTCCAGATAGGCGCTATGCGGCAACCCGCGCCGGCTTCGCCCGCCGGGCGCGCGGCGTCGCGGCCGCGTCGGGCAGCGCCTGGGCCAGCGCCTCGCGCAGAGTGCGCACCTCACGCGCCCCCGAGCCGCTACCGGCCGGCGCGAGCACGTCTTCCAGCCCGTGGCGCGCGGCCTCCTGCAGCCGCCGCTCCGGGTGCCCGACCCAGCGCAGCTCGCCGGTGAGGCCCAGCTCGCCGAAGCACGCCCGCGGCGACCCGCGCAGCGACACGCCGCGGCTGGCGCCGGCGACGGCGAGCGCCACGGCGAGGTCAACGCCGGGCTCATCTACGCGCACCCCGCCGACCACGTTGACGAAGACGTCGGCGCTGCCGGTCCCGATGCGCCCGTGGCGGCCGAGGATCGCCAGGACGACGGCGAGCCGGTTGCGATCGATGCCCGAGGCCACCCGGCGGGGGTGCTCGAGCTCGGAGGGGGCCACCAGCGCCTGCACCTCGACCAGCAGCGGCCGCGAGCCCTCCATCGCCGCCAGCATCACGCTGCCCGGGGCGCGGGTGGCCTCGGCGACGAAGCGTGCCGAGGCATCGAGCACCTCCACCAGCCCGCCCTGGCGCATCTCGAACAGGCCGGCCTCGTTGGTCGAGCCAAAGCGGTTCTTGAGCGCGCGCAGCTCCCGGTAAGGCCGCTCGCGCTCGCCCTCGAACTGCAGCACGCAGTCCACCAGGTGCTCGAGCACGCGTGGACCGGCCAGCGCCCCGTCCTTGGTGACGTGTCCGACGAGGATCACGGCAATGCCCTGCGTCTTGGCCAGCTCCATCACGCGGGCCGCCACCTCGCGCACCTGCCCGACCGAGCCCGGCGCACCGGCGAGCTCGGCGCAGCGCAGCGTCTGCACCGAATCGATCACGCAAGCCTCCGGCGCCTGCTCGGCCAGCACGTCGAGCACCGTCTCGAGCTCGGTCTCGGCGAGAATCGGCACCCGCAGCGCCGGATTCTCGACGGGCGCCGCAGCGACGGAGGCCGACCCGGCGAGGTCAGCGGCGCCGTCGGACGGACGGCGCGGAGTGCAGTCGAGCCGCTCGGCGCGCAGGCGGACCTGCTCGGCCGACTCCTCGGCACTGACGTACAACGTCCGCCGGCCAGCGCCGGCAAGGTGGCCGAGCACCATGTTGGTGAGCGTCGACTTGCCGATTCCCGGCGCCCCGCCGAGCAGCACCAGCGATCCCGGCACGAGCCCGCCGCCGAGCACGCGGTCGAGCTCGCCGACGCCCGTCGACAGCCGAGCCACTGGTGCCACACCGACCTCGGCCAGCGGGCGCGGCGTGGCCACGGCTCCCGCGACGCCGGCGCCCGAGATCCTCCCAGCGCCGGTGCCAGGACGGCGAGCCCGGCGCGCAGCGCTCGCGCGGCCAGCGGCGCGAGCGGGCTCCTCGACGAGCGTGTTCCACGAGCCGCAGCCCGGACAGCGACCGTGCCACTGGGCCGACTGCAGAGCGCACTCCGTGCACACATGGATCGCCGAGCGAGAGCTCACCCGGCAAGGCTACGGCCGACTTCGGACGACGCAGGTCGCTGCCCCAGCCACAGCTCGACACAGCTCCACGGCCCTGCGGCCCGGCGAGGTCAGGGGTGCCGTCGCTGCGCGGCGGTCAGTGTGCGCCAGTCAGTGCGTGGCGGTCAGTGTGCGCTACTCGTCGCCCGTCGCCGGCTCGGCGGGCTCGTCGACGTGCCCGTCCTCGCCGCCGACATCCTCGCCCGCGGGCAGACCCTCACCGGATGGCAGCTCGCCGTCTCCAGCGGAGCCCTCGGCGCCGACGCCGACGGGTGTCTTCTGCTTCTTCGGCTGGACGATCGTGAGGTGGACCTCGCCCTCTTCGCCCTCCTTGGCCGGGTCGACCACCACGGTCGCGCCGGGCACGACCTGCTCGCGCAGCACGAAGTCGGCGAGCGGGTCCTCGATGTAGCGCTGGATCGCGCGGCGCAGCGGGCGCGCCCCCATCGCCGGGTCCCAGCCCTTCTCGACGAGCATTTCCTTGGCCGGGTCCGTCAGCTCGAGCTGCAGCTCGCGTTCGGCCATCGACTCGCGGATGCGCAGCAGCAGCAGCTCGACGATCTGCTTGATTTCGTCCTTGCCCAGCTTGTGGAAGACGATCACGTCGTCGATGCGGTTCAGGAACTCCGGCCGGAACACCTTCTTGAGCTCGCCCATGATGCGGTTCTTCATGTCGTCGTAGGTGATCCCGGTCTCGTCGTCTGAGACCGCGAAGCCCAGCGGCGTGTTGCGCGCGATCTCCGAGGCGCCGATGTTCGAGGTCATGATCACGATCGCGTGGCGGAAGTCCACCGTGCGACCCTGGGCGTCCGTCAGGCGGCCGTCCTCGAGGATCTGCAGCAGGATGTTGAAGACGTCGGGGTGCGCCTTCTCGATCTCGTCGAGCAGCAGCACGCAGTAGGGCTTGCGCCGCACCGCCTCTGTCAGCTGGCCGCCCTCGTCGTAACCGATGTAGCCCGGAGGCGATCCCACCAGGCGCGAGACGGCGTGCTTCTCCATGTACTCGGACATGTCGATCCGCACCATCGCGTCCTCGTCGCCGAACAGGAACTCGGCGAGCGTGCGTGCCAACTCGGTCTTGCCCACGCCGGAGGGGCCCAGGAAGATGAACGAGCCGGTCGGGCGCTTGGGGTCCTTCAAGCCGGCGCGCGAGCGACGGATCGCCTTGGAGATGACCTCGACGGCGGGGTGCTGGCCGATGACGCGCTTGTGCAGTTCCTCCTCCATCCGCATCAGCTTCTGCGTCTCGGCCTCCGTCAGCTTGAAGACCGGGATGCCGGTCCACATCGAGACGATTTCCGCGATCTCCTCTTCGCCGATCGCCGGGCGGTCGGCGGACTCGCCGGCTTCCCACTCTTCCTCGAGCTCGCGCTTACGGTGGGTCAGCTTGCGCTCCTTGTCGCGCAGCGCCGCCGCCTTCTCGAACTCCTGGGCCTCGATCGCGGCCTCCTTTTCGCGCCGCGTGCTCTCGATTTCCTCCTCCAGCTCCCGGTTGGCGGGCGGCGATGTCAGCGACTTGATGCGCATCCGCGAGGCCGCCTCGTCGATCAGGTCGATCGCCTTGTCCGGCAGGAAGCGGTCGGAGATGTAGCGGTCGGCGAGTTCGGCCGCCGCGCGCAGCGCGTCGTCGGTGATCTGCACCTTGTGGTGCTGCTCGTAGCGGTCGCGCAGCCCGCGCAGGATCTCGACGCTCTGGTCGATCGAGGGCTCCTCGACGCGGATCTGCTGGAAGCGGCGCTCCAGCGCGGAGTCGCGCTCGAGGTACTTGCGGTACTCGTCAAGCGTCGTCGCGCCGATCGTCTGCAGCTCGCCCCGGGCCAGCGCGGGCTTGAGGATCGAGGCGGCGTCGATCGCGCCCTCGGCCGCGCCGGCGCCGACGAGGTTGTGCAGCTCGTCGATGAACAGAATGATGTCGCCGCGTTGGGTGATCTCCTTCATCACCTTCTTCAGCCGCTCCTCGAACTCGCCCCGGTACTTCGAGCCGGCGACCAGCGCCGCCAGGTCGAGTGTGTAGATCTGCTTGTTCTTGAGCAGCTCCGGCACGTCGGCGTTGGTGATCCGCTGCGCCAGGCCCTCCACGACGGCGGTCTTGCCGACGCCGGGCTCGCCGATCAAGACCGGGTTGTTCTTGGTCCGCCGCGACAGGATCTGCATGATCCGCTCGATCTCGGTCTCGCGCCCGACGACCGGGTCGAGCTTGCCTTCGGCGGCTAGCTTCGTCAGGTTGCGCCCGAACTGGTCGAGCAGCTTGGAGCTCTTCTTGCCTTCCGCCGGCCCCCCCGAGCCCGCCCCGGCGCCGGCGCCGGGCTGGCCCTGACCCTGGCGGCGACCGCCGGGACCGGAGAGCATGCGGATGACCTCGTTGCGGATCTTCTCCGAGTCGGCGTCGAAGTCGAGCAGGATGCGCGCCGCGACGCCCTCGTTCTCGCGCACCAGGCCGAGCAGGATGTGCTCGGTGCCGATGTAGTTGTGACCCAGACTCAGCGCCTCGCGCAGCGCCAACTCGAGCACCTTCTTGGCGCGCGGCGTGAACGGGATCTGGCCCGAGGTGACCTCCTCGCCGGAGCCGACGATGCGCACGACCTGCGCGCGCACACGCTCGACGGTGATGTCCAGGCTCTCCAGCACCCGCGCCGCCAGGCCCTCCTCCTCACGGAGCAGGCCGAGCAGGATGTGCTCGGTCCCGATGTAGTTGTGCTTGAGCGTCCGCGCCTCTTCCTGCGCGAGAACGACGACCTGCCGTGCCCGTTCTGTGAATCGCTCGAACATGGTGCTGAGTCGGCCTCTCTCCGAAGACGTGTCTTACGCGGGGTCGCGAGCTACTCCGTCTCCCACCTCTTCGTCTCAATCAACGAGAAAGATGAGTTCCGGGTCCGGTCACCGCCATAGGACAGTCTACCAACGGCCCCCCGGGCCTTTGCGGGCAGGACCCGCGAAGTCTTTCGCGGCCCCGCCGCACTCCCTCCATGGCGACGCCGCTTAGCGCATCGCCGGGAACAGCACGACCTCGCGGATCGAGCTCTGGCCCGTGAGCGCCATGATGAGCCGATCGACGCCCACCCCGACGCCGGCGGTCGGCGGCATGCCGTGTTCGAGCGCCGCCAGGAACAGCTCATCGTGCGGCTGGGTCTCCTCCTCGCCCTGCGCCGCCAGACGCCGCTGAGCGGCGAACCGCTCGCGCTGCACGTCGGGATCGACGAGCTCGCTGAAGGCGTTCGCGATCTCCATGCCGCCGACGAACGCCTCCCAGCGCTCGGTCAGGCCGGGACGCGAGCGGTGCTCGCGCGCAAACGGCGACAGCGCGACCGGGTAGTCGAAGACAAACGTCGGCTCGATCAGCGTCGGCTCGACGTAGCTCGAGAGCAACTCGTCGGCCAGCGCTGGCCAGCTCGTGTCGGGCTGCGCCGGCGCCGGCAGGCCGGCTGCGGCGATCGCCGCTGACAGCGCCGCGGCGTCGGGATGCACCATCACATCGACGCCGGTCGCCTCGCGGATCGCCTCGACGAAGCTCACCCGGCGCCAGGGGGACGCGAAGTCGATCTCGACGTGCTCGACCGCCGCGGCGGCCGCCCGCACCAGCGCTTCCAGGCGCGTCGCCGCGTCGTTGTAGTCGGCGTAGGCCTCGTACCACTCGACCATCGTGAACTCGGGGTTGTGCTTGGTCGAGATGCCCTCGTTGCGGAAGTCCTTGCCGAGCTCGTACACCCGCTCCAGACCGCCGACGATGCAGCGCTTGAGATACAGCTCGGTGGCGATCCGCAGGTAGAGCGTCCGGTCGAGCGCGTTGTGGTGCGTCGTGAACGGCCGCGCCAGCGCGCCGCCGTAGATCGGCTGCAGCACCGGCGTCTCGACCTCGACGAAGCCCTCCCCGTCGAGG
>Ga0307476_10002030_pt1 | contig 12172 bp, 23 predicted proteins | sample atmos_gasesECM2C_2_FD_203314 | JGI IMG/M metagenome (GOLD analysis project Ga0307476, IMG submission 203314) | Hardwood forest soil microbial communities from Morgan-Monroe State Forest, Indiana, United States - atmos_gasesECM2C_05 | ecosystem: Environmental > Terrestrial > Soil > Temperate... | reverse complement strand
GCCGATCTGGCAGACGATCACGCCGAATGGAGCCAGGCAACTTTCGGCAGCGACCGGGAGCGCGGACCAATCGGCGCTCTGAAACATCTGGAGAAGGAAGCCAGGGAGGTGCAGGCCAAGCCAGAGGATGCCAGCGAATATGCCGACTGCTTGCTGCTCATTCTTGATGCGGCTCGCCGCGCCGGCCTTTCTCCGCTCGCCCTCATCAGGGCAGCGCAAGCCAAAATGAAGGTCAACCGCACTCGCGTCTGGCCGAAAACTGTTGGCGACGTGCCAATAGAACACGCCAAGGAGGAATAGCAGTGCTCGTCATCAGTCGCAAAATCGGCGAGAAAATCAAGATCGGCGAGGACATTACGCTTGTCCTGATCGATATCGTCACGCATCGAGGACAGGCGCGCATCGGCATCGATGCGCCCAAAGAGGTCTTGATCCTGCGCGGAGAGGTCGAGGACAGGAACAAAAAGGAGGTCAAGTGAGATGGCTGCAAAAGTGAAGAACGACAAGGTGGAGGCCAACAATGAGACTAGCATCGCTGCTGGCGATGCAGCACATCGCCAGTTGGTTCCGGTTGCCCAGCAATCACCCATCAACATCGCAGCGGTCGCGTGCTCATGGGCCAACATCCGCACGATGGACGACGCGTTCAAGGTCGCGGAATTGATTGGCAAATCAGGAGCCTACCCGAAGATCAAGAACGCTGGGCAGGCACTGGCGATCATGCTCACTGGCGCAGAGATGGGTTTTGGTGTGGCAGCGAGTCTGGCCGGCATCCACATCATTGAGGGGCCTGTCGTCGGGGCAAACCTCAAGGCTGCCGCGATCCGCTCCAGCGGCCGATACGACTATGACATCCTCACCGAAGCCGGGAGCGAGCGTTTGCATTCTGCTGTTGCATTCTTCTCGCTGCGAGATGGCAAGCGGCACCATCTCGGGACCATCGTTGAGGAACTGAGCAAGGTGCCGCCAACCCTTCTCAAAAAGCCCAACTGGATCAATCACCCGGACGACATGCTCTTTGCGACAGCGATCAACAAGGGCTTCCGCCGCTACACCCCGGACCTGACGGGTGGCGTTCTCTCCTACGATGAGGACGAGATGGACAGCGATAGCCGTTCCGTTTCGATCGCCTCGACAGGTCCGGTGAAGGTCGAGATGCCAGCCACGTTGAAGATGGGCGAAGTGATTGATGCATCATACACCATCAAGGAACCGGGCAAAGCGCCTGTTCACGTCTCGATGGAACCGCCCGCCCGCCTCTACGCCAGCGATGAGCAGGTGACGCAGTTGTGCCAGTTGGAGTTGAAGCTCGGCGTGACGCAGGACCAGCACGAAGCGTTCCTCTTCTACTTCGCCAAATTGCGCGGAGTTGGCCAGAACAAGACCTATCGCGACCTTCACCCGGACGATGCGGCCTGCCTGATTCGCCGGCTGGAGAAGGAGTTGACCAAGAAGACCGCACCGAAGCCACCCGTCCATCCATTGATGGCGAGCGACGGGTGAAGAGGTTGGCGCAGGCTCAAGCGCGGCAAGTGGAAAGTCCTGGTGCAAGTCGGGAGCTACGATCAGTGCTGGGCGATCCTGCTTGAACGGATGCGAGCGGATCGCCTCAGCGGGGAAGCGATTGTTCTAGAGAAGGGCAAGAAACCGGGGAGGCAACGGTGAGCAAGCAGCAAGCAGCGACTCGAATCATGGCGGACGATGGTGATCCACTTGCGATGGCTGCGCTCAAGGACGAGGCAGAGGAGAACGGATTCTACCAACTGGAACCACTGCGGCGCGGTCAGGAGATTGTTGTCTTCACGGCGACCTTCTTCTTTCGGGGGAAGTTTCTTGGCGAAGATGTGGAGTATATCGCCCTGGAGCCGGGATCATACAAGGTGTACGAGACTGGCTCTCTTGACGATTTCTTCAAGAACAAGAAGGGGATGCAAGAGGAGCGTCTGCCGAAAATAAACCGTATTCGCAAAGGTTCCATCGTTTCCATCAACGAGATGTAAAATGAACGCCATTCTTTTGTCGGGGTCGGGGTTGCGGTTGCGGTCGCGGTCGGGGTCGCGGTTGCGGTCGCGGTCGGGGTCGCGGTCGTGGTCGTGGTCGGGGTCGGGGTCGCGGTCGGGGTCGCGGTTGCGGTCGTGGTCGTGGTCGGGGTCGTGGTCGTGGTCGGGGTCGGGGTCGCGGTCGGGGTCGCGGTTGCGGTCGTGGTCGGGGTCGCGGTCGTGGTCGGGGTCGCGGTCGTAAATAAGGAGGCAACGGTGAAGAAGAATGCAGTACCCATCAGTACCCGACGCAAGGAGGACGGCATCGTTCACGAAATGGCTGACCGGGGCGATGGAACGCTTTGTGGCAAAGACCTTGCTGAACCGTGGCAGTGGTCAGACGAGCCGATCTCCTGCCCCGTCTGTCTGGCGGAAGAGGCTCGTCGTGCTGAAGAGGGAGGCGAGTAATGCGTGATCTCGTCAAGGACTGGCGCCGGCTTGTTCTCTTCGACCTGCAAGAAGGCGTCCGCTGCATGTACGCCGACTTGTACCGGCTGCGCGGACGGCGGGATTTCGCCACGATCGATATGGCGTTGGCCGCATTGCCCGTGGACGAATTCCCGAACTGCTTCCTGATCGGCCTGCTCACGATCACTGCTTCGATGGCGATGCAACTGGCCAAGCGGGAGGGGTTGTACAAACGGGTACATGAGAAACTGAATAGCAGCACGGCGCTGCTTGGATTGGCTTGCGAGGAGGGGTGGAAGGATGGAGGAATGCTGCGAAAACTGTCTTTTCTGGAAGAGGGTCCAGCCTGACGATATGTACCCTGGCGAGGAGGATATGCTCTGTCGTGACGATGTTGATAGAGACAACGAAAGATACGTCGAGGTTGGACAATGCCGTCGCTATCCGCCAACCTTGCAGGCTGCGCTCATCGATTACGACAAGAGGACTCGTTCTGATCTTCAAGCGTTACCAATCGCCTCGTACAAACTGGAAAGTATCACCCACTATCCAATGCCGATGGCTTATGAATGGTGCGGTGAATGGAAGGCTATCACCTGAGATAATCAACCCCGATTATCTCTGTCTACCATACCCTACACTTACTCTCTCAAGGAGAAGTATCAGATGACCGAAGATCAGATCGAACGCCTCTCTGCTTTTGACGATGAGGCGGCACCGGCGGACCCGAGCGATTCCCTGCCGTCAACGAAAGACCTCGCGGACGGCATTTTTGTCTGCGACTTGCTGGGCGCCGAGATGACCGAGACGCCGAAGGATCGCGACCTGATGTTGAGGTTGAAGCTCAACGCTCGCGATATCAACGGCGTCGAGTTGCTCTGCTCCCATGCGTATCCGTTTAGTTCGGTCTACGGAGCACGGGTGGTGTCCCGCCTCCTGGCCGATCTCATCGTCCTCGGGATCGATGCCGAGCGCTGGACGCCGGCCAACAAGAGGCCGTTCTCGACAGAGTTGACGAAACTGCTCACCTCGCGGCGTCTGGTTGGCTTGCGGTTTCAGGCCAAGAAAGAATCCTGGGACGGCGGGCAGGCATTCAAGATCGGCGGATTGCTCAAGAGCAAGGCTCCCTCTGCTCCGATGGGAACGACCGCCGCGGCAAGCCTGGAACAGACAGCGCGGCACGGCGGCATGGTCATTGGCCAGGACCGTCCGCCCGTGAGGCAAGGTTCGCCGCGACCAGCACCAGCGCCCGCTACGCAGATGGCTCGCCGCGAACCTGTCCCGGCGCCCGTGACGGAGGACAACGAAGACAGTATCCCTTTTTAGCTACCCCTTATGTCTCTGGTGCGAAGAACGACATGAGGGCGGACCTGAGCGATGTCGGCGATGATCTGCTGATGGAAACGGTCGAAGTCGAGGGAGCAACGCTGGTCGTTTCGTCGGCCGGTAAGGATGCTTGGACGGTTCGCAGAACGACTCCTCGGCCGGGTGAGAAGCGAAACCCGACCGGGGAGGTTCAGGGCGTGCAGCGGTTTGGCGGTGTGTTCTTCTGTGCGTGTAATGGATTCTACTACCGTAAAAAGTGCCGGCACCTGTCGGCGGTCAAGAAGCTGCTCGGAATCGAGGTTAGTGATGGATGAGTTGGCGCAACTGATCGACGATATCACCGGGACTGCCAAGGAGAACACTTCCGCTACCGCTGCCGAGATGGATGTGCGGCGCTTCGTCGTTGCCGATTGGGCGCTTGAGCATCCCTATCAGGCGAGCGAAGCCGTAGCCGGCCTCCTGCGCCAGGCTCCAGGCATCCTCGCTGGTTTGCTGAAGGATCGGCTGATAATTACTGCCAGTCAGCAGGTCGCATGGGAGGGAGATCGCGAGGTATTGACCGGCTACTATCTGTCGATCTATTTCGACCAGATGGAGTTGTCTTCTATTCAGATTGGCTTGAGGTGAACATGCGAAAACGCGATGAGTTGACCGATCCGCGCTCCTGTATGAGCCGCGCCCGCGATGACGAATGGCTTTTCGTTCTGCTTGGCCGCGATGCTGCGGCTCCTGTTGCCGTCCGCGCCTGGATCGAGGAACGGATTCGGTTGGGCAAGAACAAGCGGGACGATCCGCAGATCCTTGATGCTCTGCTTTGGATCGACGAGGTCGAGGCCGAGCAGGAGGTTGCCCGCTCCCGCACTCGTACCGCGATCTGAGGCGAGGATTTTCCTTGCCTCTCCCTCTCCCCTATCGTAGAACGGAAAAAGCCGGGAGTGAAGTTTGGTTCTTCACCCCGGCTCCCAGTGACCTGGCTTGATTCAGAAGCGCAGGTGCCGTTCCCTTATTCAAGTCTACGACACCTCTTCTTTTCTTCAACCCCGATCACGGAAATTTCTTCAACCAGCCGGCATGGTGACTGCCAGCGAGGAGAAGGATGCTTCTTTGTGTCAACGACCAACATCCACGACGTGCTGGAACGCCTCGGCGGCGTTGTTGCCTCCACAACCAAAGCGAGCCAGTGGAACGCAATCTGCCCGGCGCATGATGATCGGCATGCCAGTCTTTCCATCGGCATCGGCCATGATGGGAAGATCCTCCTGAAGTGTCAGGCAGGCTGCGATACACCGGACATCATCCGGGCGTTGAACCTTGAATGGGAGGATTTGTTCGTCAAAGATGACCGCCCGGCGCCCGCTCCGTCAGCAACGAAAACGAAGGCAAAGCGAAAGATCGCCTGCACTTACGACTACTACGGCGCCGATGGCAAATGGCTTTTTCAGACGGTTCGCTGGGATCCCAAAGACTTCAGCCAACGCCGTTCCGATGGCAAGGAAGGCTGGATCTGGAATCTCCAGGGAGTCGAACCCTGCCTCTATCGTCTGCCCGAACTGCTCGCTGCCGATCCGCTCGATACGGTTTTCGTCCCTGAAGGCGAGAAAGACGTTGACGCCTTGCGCGCTTGGAGCCTTGTTGCCACCTGTAACCCGATGGGCGCCAAAAAGTGGAAGGACTCTTACAGCGATTCGCTGGCGGGGCGGAACGTCGTCATTCTTCCCGACAACGACAAGTCGGGAAGCGAACATGCCGAGCAGGTGCAAGCATCTCTTGACGGGAAGGCCGCGAGCGTTCGTATCGTCCTTTTGCCCAACCTGCCTCCGAAGGGTGACGTGTCGGACTGGATCACCGCTGGCGGGACGATTCAGCAGTTGTTCGAGCTTATCAAGGGGAAGTCCCCTATCGGCGTTTTCCCGGCTCCCAAACACGTTTCTGAACTGGTGAGAGCCGATCCTACGACAGCCTGGCTCTGGAAGGGCTTTCTTCTTCGCGGCGAGGTCACTCTCTTTTCCGCCTTATGGAAGGCCGGCAAGACGACTCTTCTCGCCTATCTCCTGAAAGCATTCGAGACGGGCGGATCGTTCTGCGGCTACGACGTGCAGCCGGCAAGCATTCTGTATGTCACCGATGGGCGCAACGCCGGGACGAGATGAGCCTGGCGGGAAAACTTGACTTTCTCATTCGCCCGTTCACTGGCCGGCCGCGCTTCTCCGATTGGGAGAAATTCATCGACTACCTCCGCAGCCTCATCTTGGATCGCAGCTACGATCTCGTTGTCTTCGACACCATTGCCAACCTCTGGCCGGTCAAGGACGAAAACGACGCTGCGGCCGTTCAAGCGGCTTTGATGCCTCTCCATCAGGTCGTGAGCGAGAAAACCGGCATGCAATTGGTTCACCACACGCGCAAGAGCGACGGGGGCGAGGCGACCGCTTCGCGGGGCTCCGGGGCGTTGATGGCTTTTGTGGATACCATTGTCGAGTTTCGCCGCTTCGCTCCAACGGAACGCGACAACAAGAAACGCATCATCACCGGCTACGGGCGCCACGAGGAAACCCCGTCTGAGGTTGTCGTTGAATTGACCGATGAGGGCTACGTCTCCTGTGGAGGGGATAGGGAGTCTATCGCCGTTCAGGATGTCACGGCGGGCATCGTAGGCATTCTGCCGACTAAAGCGCCCGGCTATACGACAGAGCAATTGATGGATATGTGGCCTGGCGATGCATCGCCGCGGCGAGCAACCTTTCTGGCTGCCCTTCGTGGCGGGGTAGAAAGTGGCGCATGGAATCGTGAGGGAGAAGGCAAGAAGGGATCGCCCTACACCTACTGGATGAGTCCGTTCAGAGTCATCTAACATGCGGTTCCGTGGTTCCTTACCCCTATACAGCAGGAACCGGGAATCGAATCCAAAGACAAGAGAACGCGACTTCTCAGACAAGTTGTCTGACGCAACGATAAAATACCTGATAGGTGCGAAAAGACAACTTGTCTGAGAAGTCGCGTTCTCTTGTCTTTGGAATTCAGTTTCAGTTCCTCCCCTTTATGGGGAGGGAATCGGGAATCGATTCTTCGGAGGCACCAATGGCGAAGATCAAAGCGATCGAGACACACTACAAAGGATACCGCTTCCGCTCGCGCCTGGAGGCACGTTGGGCGGTCTTCCTTGATGGTCTGGGGTTGACGTGGGAATACGAACCGCAGGGGTTTGACCTCGGCGAAGATGGTCCGTATCTGCCCGACTTTCGTATTCTGGAATGGCGTTGCTGGGTGGAGATCAAGCCGGTCGATCCAGAGCGCGGCTATTTGCTCAAGCCGACGGCGTTTGCTTGGAATTACGGGAATCGCCTTCTTCTGATCGAAGGGAATCCCTGGCCTGGCGAGCATCTCATCCACGACTTCATTCCGGCGCCGATGGATAGCTCATCCCTCTACGGGGAAATCGGCGATTGCCGACGCTGTGACGGCTACTGCCTTTTCGGTCATGACGGCTACCATCCTCCGATGATCAGTGATGGCCTTCTTGATATCGGCCCGCATACCTGCGGGGATCATGACCGTTGGCCGGTTTCTCTTGTTCATGGATTTCACAAAAACAACCGATGCCATCGAGCCTACCGGGCGGCACGATCAGCACGGTTTGAGCACGGCGAAAATCCCTCTTGACATCCTCCGTCCGCTCTGTACCATCTGTCCCATATCGCCCATCCAGACTGGAGGGACGGAATGGACTTGAAGGAGTTGCTTGCCCGGACTGAGGAGCCGAGCAAGCGAAAGCAGGTGCTGGACTTCCTCACTGGCCGGCCACAGGAAGCGTTCACCGCGGCGCAGATCTACGCGAACGTGTCGGAGATGACCGAGAGTTATGTGCGTAAGGTGCTGAAAAGCCTACTGGCCGATGGTGTCATCTGTTGTCGCATGTCGCATTACTACCTCGCTCCGAAGGAGAAAAACTGATGGGAACCACGTTCAGCGATCCCACGAATTTGACGCTGGATCGCCTGGAAAAGACCCTGGATCGTTACCACCTCGACCTGCGGCAGGCAGGCGTCGAGGTCAACATCGTGATGTGCAACAACGACTCTGGGCCTGCCGTCAAGGTCCACGGCGTGCCCGCGTTGGCCTCGATCAAGATCAACTCCCTTCTTGATCGCAAGGAGGGGAAGAAGGATGCGACCATCAAGCTCGACGAAGACGCATGGGACTTGCTCAACGGCGAGGAACAGACCGCGCTGTTATCCCACGAACTGAGGCACCTCCGCGTTCTCAAGGATGATGCTGGTGTTGTGAAGCGGGACGACATCGACCGTCCGCGGTTGAAAATGCGTCCGCATGATCAGGAGGCGGGCCTTTTCTACGACAACGTTTCGACGCATGGCGAAGCGGCGCCAGAAGTGGCCGTCTACCGGCAGATCGTCGAGAAAATGGGCGAATTGCTCGGTGGCAAAACGAAGGAGACAGCATGATTCGGCCAAAGCCAAACGGGCAAAGATCGCTGCGGGATGCTGCTCGCGAGGGAAAGAAGCAGGTTGCGCCCCCGTTGCAGGAATCCACGCAATCACCGCAAATCGCGAAAAGCGAGGAATCCGCACAACCGGCGCCTGTCTGTCAGAAGTGCATCCGCCGCGCCGAGCAGGATCGCAAGGAGTCGGCGGCGCGAGCGGAAGCCAACAAACGCCGGCGTGAGGGAGTGACCTCGCGACAGCGGAAGCAGAAGGAACGCCGCGAGCGGATGAAGCATGCAAGGCTTCCTGACAATTCGGAGTTTGTCCTTCGCTTCGATATCAAGACACAGCGGTGGACGGGTACGCTTACCGTCCAGGATCAGACGTTCGTGGCGGAGACATCGGCGGTCCTGGATCTTCCGCCTCGCCTCGACAGCCTTTACAGGGAGTGGCTCCAGAAGCAGGGGGTAAGCGATGGCTGACCAGAAGACGGTTCGTGTGCGGATCGCTGTCGCCGTTTCTCGTGATGGTCTGATGGATTGCAACGGATGGCTTTGGAAAGAGCCCATTCCGCATCCCGATGACCATGAACTGTCTGAGTACTCTATTGGCGAATTACAAGAAAGAATGCACGAAAGCGATTGCGTCGTGGCTGTTCACTTCATTGAAGCCGACATTCCACTGCCGCACTCTCCGACGATTCAAGGTGAGATTCAGAAAGGGGTGAGCGATGCCGCGACGACCGGATGACGTGGTGGCCGAATACGATTGGTGCTGGCAGTGTTGCGCCTATCACCGCGACGGTGAGAAGCAGTGCAAGCGGCAACGTCCCTTCTGCGGCCAGAATGGCTCGGCTGAAGATCGGGACTACCGGGAGCAGCGAGAGAAAGGGGCTAGCGATGGTCCATCCTCCAACGCCTGAAGACAAGGCAATCGACCTGGCCGACTTCTATGATGCTCGGATCGGTGGCAGCATCGCTCGGGCAGCGATCCGGCGAGCGTTGGCTGCGGAAGCGATGAGCAGAGACCTGCTGGCGGCTTGCGAAACGGTCGTTCGCCAGTTTGGTGCTGGCAACAGGATCGAACAGGTGATTCAGCAGATCACTGATGCTATCGCAAAGGCAAAAGGCGAGGTGAAACCGTGACGCAAGAGATGTTCTCTGCCACCTGCGTCTTTCGCTGCCATGAGATACTCGACGCTCTCGATTGGCCGATGGGATCGCTGACGGAACGTCTGGAACTGCTCATTGCGGCGTTTCAATTGGAACTGGCCAAGAACAAGGCGTCGGCTGAGAAGACGGATCGGCAACGGTTGCTCGAGAGGTTGGACGACATCACGGCAGAGCAGACGTTGACGCTTCAGCAGTTGGCCGATGAAGCACTGGACCGGGGCGATACCGACCATGCAAAGGCTTTTGGCTATCTCGCTCAGTCTGGAAAATGGCCGATCAAACGCGGTCAGCAGTGGGCATGGACAACGGGGACGGAGGAGCGATATTGCTGTAGCCTTCGCCGATCCCTGTTCAACCTTGTGACGAGCAACGAGGTGTTTCTCGCATGGCCATCCGCCCGCGCCGCGATTGAGGCCGTCGTAGATGTGATTTCGTCAGGAAGATGGCAAATCACCAAAGGATGAGACGATTGTGATTGAAAGTCGAGGCGGAAGACGGTATATCAAATTGCGTGGGAAGGACGCGGCAAACGTCCTCTCCACGCTTACCATAACCTCGTCTTCTGCGGAGACGCCAGTCATGGCTATCGAGAAAACTACGCTTCTTTCTCCTTCCTGTCCACCCGGAATGTCTCTTATCCTTTCTTGGCCCTACTTGGTTCCTGTTGAATCAATTGTTGTGAACACTTGCTTTCTCGGTATGCCTTTGGGAAAGCAACGGCCTGGATTTGACAAAAACGGTCATGTGTACACTCCTCGTGCAACTAAAGAGTACGAGAAGAAACTGAGCGATCTTTTTTTGGCCGAATTGAAACTAGCAAAACCAGACGGTAAGTCAAAGTTTGCTCTCCGTTGCCGATTCTATCGAGGGACAAGACAACGGATAGATTGCGATAACCTCATGAAGGCGGTTTCTGATGCAGCTAACAAAGTAGTATGGACAGATGATTCTCAAGTGATGGAGGTTATTGGCAATCTGTTTCTTGCCGATGCTAATCCGAGAGCAGAAATTCTGATCCATCGTATTCCAGATCCTTCACCTCGCCCCAAATGTTCTGTTTGTGGAAAGGAGATTTTTACCTATCCGTCTATTTGTGCTAAATTCTGTTCAGCGGATTGTGCCAATGCATCGAAGAGAGTAACTTTAGATTGTCCTGTCTGCGAGAAATCCTTCACGGTTCCGCTCTATCAAATCAATAGGCCGAACCGGAAAAAACGCATCTATTGTTCTTTGTCATGTTCGACGATTGCCGCTCGTAAGGAACGCGATGGCTCCAAGTCGAGAACGAATTGGAAGTGCGTTGATTGCGGCAGTCAAGTATCTAAACCTGCATACAAACGATGTCGAGCATGCCATCTGAGCAAGCCGAGCAATCACACTGTTTTCAATCATCGGAAGAGCGCTAGTGGATGATGCACTTGTGGCTTGTGGCCGACTGAAGAACGATTCGCCGCGCTGGTGCATATTGGGGACCGTTGAGGTTGTGCGAGGGGAATGGATCACGCGAATCACTTTGGAGGACGTCGAAAATGAGCGTTGAAGGGCAGTCCTGTTCCAACTGTCTCTATTGGCAGCATGTTGAACACGACCGCGGTTGTTGCTGTCGCCATGCTCCTTCTCCGCTCGTTCGCGATAATCCTGGCATGGGAGTTCGCGTTTCTTTGCAAACGGTGTTTCCTCCTTCTTATGAAACCTGGTGGTGCGGTGATTGGGGGCATAAACCTGTCATCCAAGTATCCATTCCCGATCAACGACACACATAAGAGAGTATATAAAGAATATGGTCCAGGAACCTTGCGAGGTGGAAATACAAGGAGAATATCCAGTGAGAGAGACTGACGAAGTTGCAAAGGCTTTTTCGATGGGAGCCGATGCACGTCTGGCTGGCCTGGATTGGCGTTCGATGTCGCTAAAGATGCGCGGTCAACTTCGGCGCGCCTGGATCGATGGCTGGCAGGATGTTGATTGGAGATGGGGAGAAGCAGTCATGGGACGATGGCGATATGCTCTGCTTCCAGAAATCCGCGCCGAGATGCACTAATGAGTATCTCGTTTTAGCGCCCCAGCCTCAACGGAACAAAAAGGGGTGGTATTAGCAATGCTGGCGTTCACGGAGTACAAGTCATCAGTAACACCTTGAAGGCGCCATTTCCCTGGTTTGGTGGGAAGCGAGAGGCCGCAAAACTCGTCTGGAAGCACCTGGGCAATCCCGATAATTACATCGAACCATTTGCGGGTTCTTTGGCTGTTCTCCTGCTGCGCCCTGATCCGCCAAAGATCGAAACTGTCAATGATCTTGATTGCCATATTTCCAATGTCTGGCGGGCCACACAATATGATCCCGATGGTGTTGCCTGGTACGCTGACGGGCCCGTGAATGAGGCCGACCTCCATAGCCGGCACCGCTATCTTGTGTTGTCCGATGACGCGGCAGTGTTCAGGCAACGAATGCGTACTGACCCGCACTACTATGATGTGAAGATTGCCGGGTGGTGGATATGGGGCGCGTGCTGCTGGATCGGTTCGGGATGGTGTATGTCACCAGCGACAGCAGAATGGGAGCAGGTTCCCGTGATGAGTGCCCATCTCGGCATCAATGCCGAGATGGGCACGTTGCCAGAGAAACGCCCCCGTGCTTACAGTGAGCGTGGAACTATGCCGGGGGTGCATGGAGCCTTGGGACAGGGCATCAATGCGGATGCTGGGTTGACACAAAAGTTGCCGAAACTATCCGGGTTTGCGTCGGGATGCGTGCCGGAATCTTCCGGCACGCATCCCAACATGTGGC
>Ga0307476_10002029_pt1 | contig 12176 bp, 11 predicted proteins | sample atmos_gasesECM2C_2_FD_203314 | JGI IMG/M metagenome (GOLD analysis project Ga0307476, IMG submission 203314) | Hardwood forest soil microbial communities from Morgan-Monroe State Forest, Indiana, United States - atmos_gasesECM2C_05 | ecosystem: Environmental > Terrestrial > Soil > Temperate... | reverse complement strand
ACTCCGTGCATCCAGCAAGTGACGCACAGTGTCGTCTGCGCGGGCAGCATCGCGGCTCCGCTGCGCAGCACCGCGCCATGCCGCCGTACCACGCGGCGCTCCTTGTCCCGCAGGACGATGTGGCGGCTGTGCGTATCCTCCGGGGAAAAGAAGGACAGGATCTGCCCCGCGCCGCTCTCGACGTGCTTGCGCTGCGGATAGCGCCGGTCGAGGTCCGCCTCATCGATGGAATCGGCGAGCGCAGGCGGCGCATCCTGCAGTACGCTGCGGCTCGGCAACGCGAGCGCGACTGCGAGCGCTTCTGCGCGCAGCGAGCTCGAGGTCGCCGCGCGCTCTTCCGGGGCGCTCGCGGAGATCTCTTCGATCACCGCGAGGTCGGCATCACTGGAAGCCGCCATGTGGTCGGCGAGATAGAGTCCGAAGAAAGTCCAGGTGCGGCTCGCACCAGGGGGCAGCTCTACGGGTACGGACTGCAGCGCGCTACAGGCAGTCTCATGCTGCAGTCGCCGCGACGGCAGGCTTTCTCCGAAGTGAGGGCAGATGCTGTCGGCGTCGCGGTACGCCGGGCCCATCAGCTGCCGAAAATCGGTCGCGAAGGCCACCGCACCCATGAGGCACCCGTGCGCCACCCACGGATGCCTGCCGTTCTGTGCGAGGTTCTGTCGCGCCATGAGCACACAACCGACCCGGCGATGGTGGCCGACGTGGTGGTCGATGTATTGGCTGGCGTAGGCCTCATTGTTCATGAGGAACCCGCGATCGCCGAGGCCGAGATCCTGAATCAGGACGCTGTCGCAACGCAACGCTGCGCCGGGTCCGGCGCCATTGCTGATTTCGACCTGCCACAGCCAGAGGTTCCGGTCTGAGTCGAGTTGCAGAACGACCCGATGGCGCAGGCCGCGTGTCTCGCCGTCCCACACGAAGCAGCGATCTGTTACGCCGACCCGGGCGCGCGCCTGGGCACCGGCAATCGGAATGTTCAGCGGCTCATCGCCCTCGCGGACCCGATTGCCCTCATTGCCCTCGCTTCGCTTGCTTCCCTCGCTGCCGGCCACGCGCAGCCACAACCCGCCCATCGCGCCTGCGATGGGCGAGCCGAGCACCTGATTGATCATGACGCGGCGACCCCGCTCGACATGCTCGAGCGCAAAAAGGCCGCCGTTGGGCAGGAGTGTGATCTCCAGGCCGCTCTGATTGGAGATGCGCCGCAGGCCCAGATCGTCCGGGCGCGGCGTCGTCAGCCGGGTTGGACTCTCTTCGACGCTTGGACTCACCGACCGCCGGAGTCGCCGCGACGACCGGCTTCATACAGGAACCAGGTGCGCCGCTCGGTCTCATCGATCCACACCTCGATGAGGCTCGCCGTGGCGATGTCACGATATTCATCGCACACGTTATGGGCCTCACGCAGCCGCGCAGCGAGTGCCTTGTTGTCCTCGCGGAGCTCGGCGAGCATGTCCGAGGGCTCGACATACTCGGCGTCGTTGTCCGATACCCGCTTCAGCCGCGCAATGTGCCCGACGGAGTGCAGCGTCGAGCCGCCCACCTTGCGGACGCGCTCGGCGATCGGATCACTCATCGCGAATACCTGGTCGGCCTGCTCGTCGAACAGCAGGTGATAGTCGCGAAAGTGCGGTCCGCTCAGGTGCCAGTGAAAGTTCTTGGTCTTGATGTACAGGGCGTAGACGTCCGCCAGGATGGCGTTCATCGCGCCCGAGATCTCCTTGGTAGCCGTGGCGGACAGATCCGTCGGGGTGCCGAGCGGCCCCGCCGCGGCCGACCGGTGCTCCTGACTCTTGGTGGACTGGCTCATAGCGACTCTCCTTCTCTCTTTGTGTTGGCTGTTTCCAGGATACGGCAATGATACTGCGCACCGCCTGTCGTATGCCGCCTGCCGTATGCCGCCTGTCGAGTGCCGCTGCGGTACCCGTCCGCCGCCAGCGCTACAGTCAGGCGACCGCGGTCGCCTCGACACTGACGTCGACGTTGCCCTTGACTGCCCGGGAGTAGGGGCAGATCTCGTGGCCCGCGGCCACGATCCTCTCGGCATCGGCCTGCGAAACGCCCTGCAGCTCCACCGAGAGATCCACCGTCAGCCCAAAGCCGCCGCCGGGAGCCTCGCCGATCCCCACCGCGGATTTCACCGTGATGCGTTTCGGGATGACCTTCATCTGGCGCGACACGAATTCGCACGCGCTGCCGAAGCAGGCTGCATATCCGGCGGCAAACAGGTGCTCGGGCGTCGAAGTGTTAGGTCGGCCCGGGCCGCCCATTGATTTCGGGATCGAGAGATCGACGCTGATCAGCCCGTCGTCGGCCTGCGTGTGCCCGTTGCGCCCGCCGACGGCGGTCGCATGCGCCGTGAAAAGAACTTTGATAGCCATACGAATTCCTCAGGTCTCGTGAGTGACTCCTGCGCCGGCTCCCTGCGCGCGATACTGCCCCTCGTCGATCGGCTCGCCTCCCGACCCGGGACGCGATGGCAGCACCTCGATCGCCGCGGCAATCGCGGCCAGAACGGCCATACCCGTCGCAAGCGCGAATGCCGTGATGAGCACGATACCAGCCGCCCATGCCATTTCTGCTGCTCCTTGCTGCGCCGAGGCAGCCGGCCTTCTGCAGTGCGGGCCCTGCTGCGGTCCCGCTCCACCTAACAAGCATCGCTCCAGTACGCCGCCGTGCGCGTCACCCAAAAGAGGGAGGTGCCCATGAGCCCAAGCTCGAGCGCAGGAGTCCCGCAGACCGCATCCCGTGCGACCAACATCGGCCGTTGCCAACCTGCCGCACAGAGGCAGCGCGCGCAGGCCGCCGACTGGACTAGGATTGCCACTGCACAACCCACTTCAGCGCGCGAGGTCGCCATGTCATCCGTACTCATCACGAGCGCAAACCGCGGGCTGGGTCTCGAGTTCGCGGCGCAATACCTGGCGGCAGGCTGGCGGGTCTATGCCGCCTGCCGTCATCCAGCGGCGGCGAGCGAGCTCGTGGATCTGACCAAGCGAAAAGCCGAGCGGATCACCACTTTGGCGATGGACGTGAGTCGCCAGGAAAGTGTCGCTGCTGCAGCTTCGGGCCTGCGCGGCCAGGCGATTGACCTGTTGATCAACAGCGCCGGCATCATGGGCGCGGCGCACCAGCGCACGGGGCACATCGACTACAAATCCTGGGCAGAGGTCCTGGACGTCAACACCCTAGGGCCGATGCGGGTTACGGAGGCCTTTACCGAGCACCTCGCCCGCAGCGACCGCAAGCTGGCCGTGACGATCACCAGCGGCATGGGCTCGATTGCCGACAACACCTCGGGCGGATCGATTGCCTATCGCAGCTCCAAAGCGGCGGTCAACATGGCGATGCGCAGCGCGGCGATCGACCTGCGCGAACGCGGCATCGCCTGCGTGGTGGTCAACCCCGGATGGGTCCGGACCGACATGGGCGGTCCCAACGCTACCCTTTCGGTCGAAGCGAGTGTCAGCGCGATGCGAAAGCTCATCGACACTCTCGGCCTGCCGCAGTCGGGAAAGTTCTTCAATTACGACGGGCGCGAGTACGCCTGGTAGCGCCGACCGGAGGTGAGCATGGAGATCGGATTCATTGGCCTCGGTCAGATGGGCAAGGCGATCGCCACCAATTTGATTCGCGCTGGGCACCGGCTGCACGTATGGAACCGCTCGCCAGCGCCGGCGCAGGAGCTGGCGGCGCTCGGCGCCACGGTTTCCGCCGAGCCCGCCGAGGCCGCGCGCGGTCAGGCTCTCATGACGATGCTGGCCGACGACGACGCGCACCGCGCGGTGCTGATCGGCGCCGGCGTGTACGATCGCGCGCCCCGCGGCCTGATCCACGTGAATCTCGCGACCGTGTCGGTTGCCCTCGCCCGCGAGTTGACCGCCCTCGCCGCGCAGCGCGGTCTCGCTTACGTGGCGGCCCCCGTCTTCGGCCGGCCTGAGGTGGCGCAGTCCGGCAAGCTGAATGTCGTGGTTGCCGGCGACCCGGCGGCGATCGATCGCATCGAGCCGCTGCTCGCGGCGATCGGTGAGCGCACCTGGCCGCTCGGTTCCTCACCCGAGCGTGCCAACGTCGTCAAGCTCGCCGGAAATTTCATGATCGCGTGTGCGCTCGAGGCGATGGGCGAAGCTGCTGCGCTGGTGCGCGCTCACGGCATCGAGGCCGGAGAGATGCTCGAAGTGATGTCCGGCACCCTGTTCGCCTCCCCGGTATACAAGGTCTACGGCCGACTGATCGCCGAGCAGCGCTACCAGCCGGCGGGATTCACCATGGTGCTGGGACTGAAGGACGTGCGCATCGCTCTCGAGGCCGGGCAGGCCGCGCACGTTCCGCTGCCCTTCGCCAACGTGGTGCGTGACCACTTTCTAGAGGCGCTCGCTGCGCGCAGATCGGATTACGACTGGGCCGCGCTCGCCGAGGTTTCGGCGCGTCATGCGGGATTGCCGAGCGCCATGAACCGCGAATAAAGCCCGGCTCGCATCGCCGGTGATCAGGCACACGACGGATGCACGACCCGGTACGCGAGATCGTCCGCCTCCCGCTTTCGCTCCTCACCCGACTGCGGTTGATCCTCCTCGGTCACGAGGAGCTCGCCAGCATCGTCTTCTGGGCTGCGCTCATCGGTATCGGCGGTGCCCTGAGCAGCGTCGCCTTCCGCGAGGGCGTGCGCGCACTGGAATTGCTGATGACCGGCCAGTCACAGAGTCTCGTGCACGCCGCATCCGAGTTGGTGTGGTGGCACCGCGCGCTGGTACCCATCGTCGGCGGAGTGCTGGCCGGTCTAGTGCTGTACTTCGCGCGCCGCGCACTCACCTCAAGCCGCGCGGTCGACTACATGGAGGCAGTGCTGGTCGGTGACGGCCGGATCGCACGGGGCGCGACCCTCGCCAACGCGCTCTCCTCGATGCTGACCATCTCCTCGGGCGGCTCGATCGGCCGCGAGGGCGCGATGGTGCAGCTCGCGGCGATGATCGGCTCGCGGCTGGGACTCCTGGCACACGCCCCGGTCCCGCGACTGCGTTTGATGGTGGCCTGCGGCGGCGCTGCCGGGATCGCCGCCGCCTACAACGCGCCGATCTCGGGCGCGCTCTTTGTGTCGGAGATCGTGCTCGGATCGATTGCCATGGAGAGCTTCGGCCCGCTGATCGTGGCGTCGGTGACATCCAGCGCGACGATTCATCACATACTCGGCTACGGGCCGGTGTACGACGTACCGCCGGTTCAGTTCGTCTCCAACTGGGAGCTCGGACTGTATGCGCTGCTCGGCGTGATCCTCGGGCATCTCGCTCCACCCTTTCTCGCGCTGCTCGAGCTCGCCAAGTCGCTCTTCGCGCGGCTGCGGCTGCCGCTGTACCTGCAACTGGGTCTCGGAGGCCTGATCGTCGGCCTGATCTCCATCGGTGTGCCCCAAGTCTGGGGGAACGGCTACAGCGTCGTCGGCACGATACTGCGCGGCCAGGTTGTCGGTGTCTGGCTGCTGGCGGTGCTCCTCGCCAAGGTAGTGGCGACGACGGCAACGGTGGGCTCGCGGGCAGTCGGTGGCGTGTTCACGCCAACCTTATTCATCGGCTGCGCGCTCGGGGCACTCTTCGGCGAGCTGGTCCACGGCGTGCTGCCCTCGGTCACATCGCAGCCGGCCGCTTATGCGCTCGTCGGCATGGGCGGCTTCCTCGCCGCGGCGACGCATGCCCCGCTCACCTCGATCCTCATGCTCTTCGAGATGACCGCCGACTACCAGATCGTGCTGCCGCTCATGCTGGCCTGCGTGGTGGCGCACTTCACCGCCAAGGTCTATCGGCGCGGTGAGTCGATCTATCACGATTCACTCACGCGGCCCTTCCGCCAGGGCAGCGGCGACGACTGGCGCTTGCGCACCATTGCCGCCCTGGTGAAGCCGGTCGGAATCGCCGTTTCCGGGGAGACGCACCTGCAGGAGCTGTTCACACAGCTGCCGACGCGACCGCTCGACCGCGTGTACGTGACGGAGGGCGACAAGCTCGTCGGGTGGCTGAACCCGCGCGAGCTCCTCGCGGGAGTGAAGGAGCAGCGGATCGCGCCCGACGCTACGGTTGCCTCGGTCTCGAGTCCGATCGACCTCACGCTGACGCCGGAGATGTCGCTATCCACAGCGCTCGAGATCTTTTTGCGCCAGCAGGCGACCACGCTGCCCGTCACCCCCGATCAATGGCGCAATACGCTGCTCGGTGAGGTCTCACGCCACGATTTGCTGCTCGCCATCCAGGACCGGATGAATTATCCGAAGTGACGCATTGGAGGACTCGCGGGTTAGACTGCGATTTGGGCCGAGGCATCCGGCGGGGAGCATCGATGAAAGCGACGGCGTCGGTCCAGGTCGACAATCCGCGGGTACGGGTCACAACCTGGCACTTTGCGCCGGGCGCCGAAACCGGCCATCACGTGCACGCTTACGACTACGTGGTCGTTCCGCTGACCACCGGCGCGCTACGCATGGAAGAGCCCGGGCGCGTCCACGAAGCCCATCTGCAAGCCGGCACCGCCTATGCGCGCAACGCCGGCGTCGCGCACAACGTGATCAATGCCAGCGGCCACGAGTTCAGCTTCGTCGAAATCGAGCTGAAATGATCTATTTCGGGGCGAGGCTGACCTGTCCCCGCCCCCTCACTTCCACTCGATGCTGACAGCCTCGTGAGTCGACTGCCGCGGGACCGTCACGACGGCCGTGGCTTCCGCAGCGTCCCACGACCAGCCGCTCGTCGCTCGGCCGTTGACAGAGATCGCGGCGGGCTTGGCGCCCCCCTGGATCCGCACCTCGTACCCTCGCGCCGACGGCTGGCCGCGGAACGTGCCCTGCGTCGGGCGGATCAGGAGGCGCTGCGAGCCGTCGGCGGCGGTTTCGTGAGTCATCCTCGTGCGGGCAGATTCCTTCTCGAATTCGAGCGAGATCCCGTCGTCCTCATAGAGCTCGAAGGCGTCTTTGCCCGGCCCGTAGACCTTGACGATGAGCGTCTCGAGCGGCTTCGCGTCCGAATATTCACTCGGGGGCTGCTCGGGGACAATTGCTCCGGCGCGCACGAACACCGGCGTCGCATCGACCGCGTAGCGCGCATTGAAGGTGCTGCCTCCCGTGTAATGCCGGCCACTGAAGAAATCGAGCCATTCCCCGGGTGGAAGGTAGATGCTCGCCGCCCCCTTCGCCTCGATCACGGGTGCCACCAGCAGCTCCGACCCAAGGAAATACTCGTGCGAGTGGCGGTAGGCCTCATCGAGATCGGGATATTCCAGGTAGAGCGGTCGCAGCAGTGGCAGTGACTCGCGGTGTGCCACCCACGTGTACGTGTAGAGATAGGGGATGAGTTGCGTTCGCAGCGTGAAATACTTGCGCATCAGCGCCACGCCCTGGTCCCCATAGATCCACGGCATGCGCAGGTTGCCTTCACGCGGGTTCTCGTGGGCGCTGTGCATGCGCAGCAGTCCGCTGAACGCGCCGAACTCGATCCAGCGCGCAAACAGATCGAAGTCGATTTTGGCGCCGTGAAATCCCCCGATGTCATGACTGATGTACGGGACCAGCACATTGCCGCCACGCGCTGAGTACGCGACCTCGTAGGCCAGCACGGGCCATTCGGAGTACGTATCGCCGGTGAAGTAAGCCGGATAACGCTCACTTCCCCAACCGCCATAGCGGCCGAGGATGAAGCCGCGCTGATGCGTCTGCTGTTGGGTGTAGTCGTAGAACACCTTGTTGGTCCAGAGCTGCTTGTCGAGCCCCGGCATGTCGGCGGCGCCGCTGCCGCCATCGACCCACCAGACGCTGACGCCCTGCTGCATCAGCGGCTGATGCACTGCGCGCATGGAGACCTCGGCCTGCAGCCGGTCCGACAGATCGAAGTAGATCCGCTCCGGGGGCGCGACGTCGCGAATCGCAACCGGGCTGCGCAGGAGTCCCGCGTCTTTTGCACTCGACTCGAAGCGCAGCGCGATCCGGTTCGTTTGGCCGGCGGCGATGTAGTGCGTGATGTCCGTGTAGGTCAGCCGTCGTGGCCAATGCGCCTCGCTGTGCTGCACCTCGTGGCCATTGACGAAAACCCGGTAGGTCCCGCCGGCTTCGCCCACGTAGAGATACAGGGCAAGCGGCACGTTGGTGGGCAGATGCACACTCGCCCGATACCAGCCCACACCGCGGTAGTCGGCGTAGCCCTGCGACTGCCACGGCGCAGCGACACGGATTGGCTTCCAGTGCGCATCAGCCGGGTCCGCTGTCTGCCAGTGCTGCTCGAGTCCCTCGTTGCGCCGATCGGTCGCGAAGCTCCAGTCGCCCAGCGCCAGGTCGAAGGTCGGCCGCGGAGGGACCGGCCGGTCGAGCGCCTTCAGCGCGGCTGGCGCGTGGCTGTCATCGTAGGAAAGAATGTTTTCGCGCGTGTTGACGTAGCCGGGATGGTCGTTGAGGCTCAGCTTGATGCCGCGGCTGTGCAGCCAGGAGATCAGCTCGGCCGGGTGCGGGATCAGCGGGTTCCAGTCGTAGCCACCCTCCCAGCCGTAGTTGTGCCAGGCGAAGTCGAGCACCAGAACGTCGAGCGGGATGTGACTGGCTCGCAGCCTCGAGATGTCCTCCATGAGGTGCTGCTGTCCGTAGCGCCTGAAAACCAGTTCGCGCGCGTCCGCGCTTTCAGGGAAGTACTCGAAGTTGAGATCAGTAATCCACGCCCCGAGGGTATAGCGCGGGATCATCGGGATGGGGCCGCACAGCTCGGCGTACTCGCTCAGCACTTTGCGGTAGTCGCGGTCGTAGACGAAGAGATACCAGTCCTGGCTACCCGGCCGCGCCCGCGGCTCGATCCACGCGGTCTGTGCATTCCAGAGCGGCGTGTCGCTGTCGTCGATGAAGGCGTAGCCGCTGCGGCTCAGCAGCCCGGGCTTCGCTTGCGGAAGCCGCAGGTCGATTCCCGGAATGTCGTCGTTGATCGGGCTCTCGAGGTCCATTTGCCCGGCCGGCAGATTGGCGGCGCTGATGTTGTCGAGCGAGTAAGTGAGCCCGCCCAGATTGGCAGGGTCCTTATCCCCGGGATGCCACGCCTGTGGCCGGCGGGTCCCATCACGCCAGGTGATTTCGAGATTCGAAGGCGAAAAGGCTCCCGACCGCAGACGGTAGCGCACGCTCATCACCCGGCTGCTGACCACCAGCCAGCCGTGCTCTTCGCTCACGTGGACCGGGACGACGGGCCAATCGCGCTTCTGCACCACCGCGCTCGGCGCATCGACAAAGTGTCCCTGCGGCGAATACTGCAAGCGCACGAGCGAGGGGGTCAGAAAGTCCAAGCGCGCATGAGCGTCGCCGATCCGGACAGCGGTGAGGGCTCCGGCTCCCGCCGCGCTGTGAGCGCCACTCGAGCCTTGAGTCGCGGGCTGGCTATGAGCCGTGCCGCCGAAGCCGCTGAGAAAGATCGACGTTGTGGCGAATGCCGCCAGCACCCGCGTCGTGCCCCGGCCGGGTTTTAATTGAAACCTGCAAAGAGTAACGCCGCGGCCCAAGTGGGCTGGGATTCTAGCGGCTTCTCGCCCTGAAGGGCGGGGATATGCGTCGCCTCGCGCGGCCGACGCTCGGCCACGTGCGCGACGACTCGACTTCGTCACGCGCTCCACCAGGTGCGCGCTTCAAAGGTATTCGCCTCAGGGGTGCGCGTTAAGCCGCATTACTTGTGCGTTGTGCTCATTATTCGCACCGCGCAGTGCAGAGGCGCGCGTGCAGGGCGGCGCGCCAGGCACGCGCATATGCGATGCGCACGAGACGTGCGCGGGGGTCATGCGCAGGGGTCATGCGCAGAGGTCATGCGCAGGGGTCACGCGCAGGCGTCACGCGCAGGGGTTATGCGCAGGGGTCATGCGCAGGCGTCACGCGCAGGGGTTATGCGCAGGGGTTATGCGCAGGGGTCATGCGCAGGGGTCATGCGCAGGGGGTTATGCGCAGGGGGTCATGCGCAGGGGGTCATGCGCAGGGGGTCATGCGCAGGGGTTATGCGCAGGGGTCATGCGCAGGCGTCACGCGCAAAGGCCACGCGCATTTAAGTCTGGGCGGGGGGCATACGCAGCGGCGGCGCCTGAATCGAGCTGGTCGCAGGCAAGCTCGGTCGAGAGCGCGGGCTGCATCGCTCGGCGCTAAAGGCTCGAGTTCTTCGGCGGAGAAGCTTCGATGGATCCGAAGCGGGAGCGCGTCGGAGTCAGGTCGACAAAAAGACATGCGGCGCACTTGGCGCCGCATGTCCCGTCAGGATGACTATCCTCTCGAGCGTTACTGCTGAGGGGCGCTGCTGGACGAGCTCTGCACCTGATTCTTGCAGTACTTCTTCATGTCGCTCTTCGACATGCCTGAATTGCTCGCCTTCTGCTGCGCCATGCAGTCCTTCATCTGCTCTTTCCTGGCCGCATGGTCGCTTGTGCCCGTGCTGCTGCTCGTGCTGCTGCTGCTCGTATCAGACGGCGCCGTGGAGCTTGGGTACTGGCTCGACGGCATTGTGCCGGCGGGCGGTGCCGACTGCTGGGCTCCAGTCTGCGCCATTGCCATACCTGCAGCGCCCAGAACAACTAATGCAAATAATCCGGATACTCGCTTCACGGGGTCCTCCTTCGATGTCTTCCGATGAAGCGGCACAATAGCTGCGCCAGCATGTCGTGCGATATCGCCAGCAAACCGAAGGGGGCGTCGGAGACCGCTTACGGCCAAGCCGTTCGCGCGCGTTAGAAGGGGTTGCGGGGGACAAGCTGAGACGGCGCTGTGCGTGATCCGCAGGAAGCCGCGACCGCGCCTCCGCTCGAAGCGCGGCCGTTGCGAGCGCTGCGAAACTTGTCCCACAGCGCCGCCGCTGTTACCGCTACTTCGGCTGGACCATCCTTTTCAACTCCTGCAGGTGCTCGATGGCCCTGTCCGTCACCTTGGTCAGCGCCTCGGCCTGAGATTTGCGCACGATGTCCGCGAGCTCTTTCATGTCCGTCAGAGTCTTGTGGTAGGCCTCGCGCGCGAGGTCCGACGGGGTCTTGTCGGGCCCGGCCGCTCGCTGGGCCGCGTCCTGAATCTTGCTCATCGCTTCGGTGAGCATCTCCGTCTGCTTGCGCGCCAGTGCCTGCAAGCCCTGGTACGTCGCCTTGTTGGCTTCAACGAGCGCCTCCATGTCTTTGCGCCCGGATTCGGCGAGCGCTGCCAGGTCGACACCCGGCACCTTGAAACGCTCGAGCATCTTCGTGAAGTCGGCAAATGGGTTCGGTTGATTCGGCTGCTCGGCCATATGATTACCCTCCTCCTGCCAGGCGCGGTCCGCGAGCCGACATGCTAGCGCGTACGGCCGCGCGTCAGTAGGAGGAAAGGACGAATTGATTGCCGTCGGGGTCTTTGAACATCGCAAAGGTGCCCCAGTGCTGCTTCTGCGGCTCGCCGGTGAACTCGACGCCGCGTTGGCGCAGTTGCCGGTAGGTCGCCTCCACGTCATCGCAGGCCAGTGAGCCGTTGAAGAGAGTGCCGATGCGGTCCTCATGCCCCTGCGGGGTGAACAGCACGACGCGGGTCGGCGAATTGGCAATCCGCAGCTCGATCCAGCGTTGCTTTTCGTCGAAGGGCTGATCGGTCGCCACTTCGAAGCCGAGCTGCTCGGTGTAGAACTTCAGGGCGCGCGGCTGATCGCGCGTGGGAATGCCGATGAACTCGCGGCCCGCTCGCGCTGTACCTCTGAATGCTATAGCTTTAAACACCATGTTACGCGGCACGCAGCGCTTGACAATCGACGCTTACGTCACGGACGTGCTGATGCCGGACCTGGTGGGTCACGACCGGCGGCCGGCGGCATTCGTCGTGTATCTCTTCTTGCTGCGACACGCGCAGGCCGCGCGCGCGGATACGGTGCCGATGAGCCTGCAGAGCATCGCTAGCCGCACCGGGCTGTCGAAGTCGAGCGTGCAGAGCTCGATCCGGCACCTGAGTCGACGGGGCCTGCTCGATCCGACGGTGCGCGCCACGGTAAGCGCACCACGGCGGCGCGTGTTGCGGCCGTGGACACGGTAAGAGCGCAGGCCGCAGCTGCCAGCTGCCATACGGCGCAGAGGTTGCGCGTACGGTTCCGGTGATGAAGGGTTACGATGGCGACCCTGGGACAACGGATCGTGCAGTTGATTGGTTTCCGATGACCGGGACGGGCAAGATCCAGAAG
>Ga0307476_10002028_pt1 | contig 12178 bp, 12 predicted proteins | sample atmos_gasesECM2C_2_FD_203314 | JGI IMG/M metagenome (GOLD analysis project Ga0307476, IMG submission 203314) | Hardwood forest soil microbial communities from Morgan-Monroe State Forest, Indiana, United States - atmos_gasesECM2C_05 | ecosystem: Environmental > Terrestrial > Soil > Temperate... | reverse complement strand
GATCGGGTGGCGGGAGACGAGCTCGCGCACGAGCTCCAGGCCCCTGTCGAAGTTGCCCGACAGCGCGATCACCCGGGCCCCGTGGATCAGCGTCTGGGCGAGCTTGCCGATCGCGATCTTGCCGTCGGGGACGATCACCGCGCATGTCAGCCCGGCCTTGGCGGCGTAGGCGGCGGCGCTCGCCGCGGTGTTGCCGGTCGAGGCGCAGATCACGGCCTTGGAGCCTTCGCGCACCGCGGCCGACACGGCGCAGGTCATGCCACGGTCCTTGAACGAGCCGGTCGGGTTGCCGCCCTCGAGCTTGAGGAAGACTTCGGCGCCGACCAGTTCGGAGATGACCGGCGCCGGCAGCAGCTGCGTGGAGCCCTCGCCGAGGCTGACCACGGGATCGGTCTCAGCGAACGGGAGGCGCTCGCGGTAGCGCTCGATGAGGCCGGGGCGGGTCATGCTCGCCCTTCCTGGGCGCGGTGCTCCGGCTCGGCGCGACGGGGATCGGAGGGATCTGGGCTCACAGGAACTCCTCTTCTATCACCCTTATCGCGCGCGGCGCCGAGCGCACGAAGTCCAGCTCGGCCAGACGCGCCAGCGCCTGCTGCAGCCGCGACTCGGGCAGCGGGTGGACGACCATCACCAGACGCACGCCCTCGCCGGCGCCGCGGCCGCGCTGGACGAATGACTTGATCGAGACCTCCTGCTCCTCCAAGACCCGCGTCACCGCGGCGAGCACGCCGGAGCGGTCGACGACGTCGAGGTGCAGGTAGAAGGCGCTATCGACGTCCTCCAGCAGTGGCAGCGCCAGCGGCGGCGCCGGCGGGCGGGCGCCGCCGGTCATGACGCTGACGACGTCGCCGAGCACGGCGCTCGCGGTCTGCAGTCCGCCGGCGCCGGGGCCGGACATCGTGATCTCGGTGATCGCCTCGGATTCGACGGTGATCGCGTTGAACGGCCCCGAGACCGACGAGAGCGGGTGCCCGGCGTAGAGGAACGCCGGGTACACGCGTACCGACAGCGCCTCGCCGCGGCGCTCGGCGGTGCCGATCAGCTTCAGGCCGAGCCCGAGTTCGCGGGCGTGCTCGAGATCGTCGGCCTGGATGTGCTCGATGCCTTCGTAGGGCACGTCGCTGAGGTGCACTGGCGCGCCGAACGCGAGGCGCGCGAGGATCGCCATCTTGGCGGCGGCGTCGCGGCCTGAGACGTCGTCGCTGGGGTCGGCCTCGGCGTAGCCCTTGCGCTGGGCGTCGGCGAGCGCCTGCGCGTAGCTGCTGCCACGCGCCATCTCGCTGAGGATGTAGTTGGTGGTGCCGTTGACGATCCCGTGGATGCGCTCGATCGGAGTCGCCGCCAGCGACTCCTCGAGCAGGCGCACAACCGGCACGGCACCGGCGACGGCGGCCTCGAAGCGCAGCCGCACGTCGCGTTCGCGGGCGAGCGCGAAGAGCTCCTCGCCGTGCTGGGAGAGCAGCTGCTTGTTGGCGCTGACGACGTCGCGGCCGGCGCGCATTGCGGTGAGCAGGTACTCGCGCGCCGGTTCGGTGCCGCCGATCAGCTCGACGACGATGTCGGCGCCGGCGAGCACGTCATCGAAGCCGCCGCGCGAGCGGGTGAGCACGCCGGTGATCACGGGTCGGCGACCGTTGAAGCGCTCGATCTCGGCGGCGCGCTGCTGCAGCAACTCGGCGAACGCCGCGCCGACGGTGCCGTGGCCGAGTAGGCCGACGCGGAAGGGCTCAGCCGGCATCGCGGGCGGTCATGTCTTCGAACGTCTCTCGCCGCACGACCGCACGGGCGTTGCCGCCGGAGCAGAAGATCACGGGCGCACGCGGCACGCCGTTGTAGTTGTTGGCCATCGCGTACCCGTAGGCTCCGGTGGCGGGCGTCACGATCACGTCGCCGGGCCGGGGATTGTCGAGCAGGGCGTCGCGCACGATGACGTCGCCGGACTCGCAGTGCTTGCCGGCGAGCACGCACGGCGTCAGACGCCCGGGGTCCCCGCCGTGGCCGGTTTCGCCGGCGCCCGCGTCATCCGCTCCCGGCCCGAGCCGGTCGGCGACGTGTGCTTCGTAGCGAGCCCCGTAGAGCATCGGGCGCAGGTTGTCGGACATGCCGCCGTCAACCGCGACCCAGGTCGAGACGTTGCGCTTGACGCTCTGCACCGTGTAGAGCGTGACGCCGGCGTTGGCGACCAGCGCGCGGCCGGGCTCGATCAGCAGCCGGCCGTGCTCGCCGAGCTGGGCGTTGGCGGCGCCGACGAGCGCGCCGACGTAGTCCGCGATCGCCGGCGGGCGCTGCTCGGCGGTGTAGGCGACGCCGAGCCCGCCGCCGAGATCCCAGGTCGGGGTCGCCGCGGCGGCCGGCCGCACGAGGTCGACGAGCGAGCCCAGCGCGGCGACCTTGCGCCGGAAGGGCTCGAGGTCGAAGAGCTGCGAGCCGATGTGGGCGTGTACCCCCTCCAGCGCCAGCCCATCGACGGCGCGCACCCGGGCAACGGCGTCGGCCACCTGGTCCATGCCGAAGCCGAACTTGGAGTCGGCCTGGCCGGTGGAGATCTTCTCGTGGGTCTCGCCGCGAACGTTCGGCGTCGCCCGCACCAGCACCGGCTGGGGCCCGCGATCGGCGAGCTCGCCCTCCTGGATGAGTTGCTGCAGGCTGTCGATCTCGTCGAGGTTGTCGATCACGATCAGGCCGATCCGGTGGCGCAGTGCGGCGCGCAGCTCGGCCGGCGACTTGGCGTTGCCGTGCAACACGATGCGCTCCGGCGCGAAGCCGGCCTGTAGCGCCAGGTGCAGCTCGCCGCCGGAGGCGACGTCGCACCAGAGGCCCTCGGCGGCGAACAGCGCGAGCACGGCGGTGCAGGGGAAGGCCTTGGAGGCGAACAGTACGTGCAGCTCGTCGTGGCCGGCGTCGCGGCCGGCCTGCACGAAGGCGCGTGCCCGGGCGCGCAGGTCGTCCTCGGCGACGACGTAGGCGGGCGTGCCAAACTCGCGCGCGAGCTCCAGGGTGTCGCAGCCGCCGATCTCGAGGTGTCCGTGCTCGTTGACGCGGCTGCCGAGCGGGAAGACCCGCTGCAGGCCGGGCGTCAACGCCCCGGTCGTCCCGGTCGGTGCGCCGCCCGTGGTGCTCGTTTCGGTCGCCATCTCGGTGCCGGGATTATCGCGTGCCGTGCCCGCCGCCGCGGGAACCCCGGCAGGCGGGGCCGCGACCGGCGCGCATCTCCAGCCTCATGCGGCCGCTGGGCGGGGACCGCTGGCCGTCGGACGCAGACCGGCGAGCCCGCGCTCTCGCACGAGCAGCGTGAGCCAGATGGCGCCGATGATCATCAGCACGACGCTCTCGAGCTGGGCGGCGGTGAGCCCGACGAGCACCTCTTTGTTACGGCGGATGAACTCGACGAGGAGGCGCTCGAGGCCGCTGAGCAGGCAGTACAGCGCGACGATCACACCCGGCCGCACGCGATCACGCAGGCGCCAGAGCAGCAGCGCGACGAGCCCCATGGCGACGGTCTCGTAGATCGGCGTCGGCTGCACGGTGACGCCGGGTGGCGTGGGCACGGTGCCGTGCGGGTAGCCCATCGCCCAGGGCAGGCTGGAGCGGATGCCGTAGTCGCCGTCACCGGAGACCTGGCAGCCGATGCGCCCGAGCGCGTAGCCGAGGGCGAGCGCGGTGACGGTCATGTCGAGCATGACGAGGTTGAGCGCGCGCCGCCAGCGCATCCAGGCGAGCACGCCGATGGCGCCGCCAATCGCTCCGCCGTACCAGATCAGACCGGAGCCGGAGAAGATGCTGGAGAGCAGGTGGCCCTTGACTTCGTTGTAGTTCTGCAGCAGGAAGTAGCCGCGCGCCCCGACGAGCCCACCGACGAGTGCGGCAAAGACGATCTCGTACGCCCAGTCGACCGGCTTGTCGAGCTCGTGCAGGCGCCGCGCGATGAGCAGCCCGCAGGCGAGGAAGGCCAGGGCAAAGACCACGCCGAAGCTCTTGACCTGAAGGCCGAGCACGTCGAAGGTGGGTTTCACGCCTGGGCACTTTAGGGCAGCGAAAGGGGTTTCTGCGACAATCGATCTCATGGCAGCCACCGCTCACAAGGGCCACGCGGCGTTCGGCAAGGACACGGGCCTGCAGGCGCGGATGTTCCTGACGCTGTTCCTGCTGGTCGTGATCTACGCGGTGCTCGTCGGCGTGCTGTTCGCGGTCGGGGCGAGTGGGTTGACGATCCTCGTCGTCGCGCTGGCGCTGATGGCGATGCAGGTGTTCGCGTCGGACAAGATCGCGATGGGCACGATGGGCGTCAAGGAGGTCTCGCCCGCCGAGGAGCCCGAGCTGCACGGCATCGTGGAACGGCTGTGCGTGCAGGCCGACATCCCCAAGCCGCGGGTCTGCGTGATGGAGCACCAGATGCCCAACGCGTTTGCGATGGGCCGCTCGCGCAAGTCGGCGACGGTGTGCGCGACGCGGGGGATCCTGGAGATGCTCTCGCCGGCCGAGCTCGAAGGCGTGATGGCACACGAGTTGACACATGTCGTCAACCGCGACGTTATGGTAATGACGCTGGCGAGCTTCTTTGCGATGGTGGCCTCGCTGATCGTGCAGTTCGGCTTCTTCTTCGGCGGTGGCTTCGGCGGCGGCTACGGCCGCAGCCGCGAAGCGGAGGAGGCGGTGTTCGTGTCGATCGCAGTCGCGGCGGCGGTGTATGCGATCTCCTTCCTGCTGCTGCGCGCGCTGTCGCGCTACCGCGAGTTCGCCGCCGACCGCGGCTCGGCGGTGTTGACGGGCCGCCCTTCGGCGCTGGCCTCGGCGCTGCTGAAGCTGAGCGGCACGATGGAACGGATCCCGAGCCGCGACCTGCGCACGGTCGAAGGGATGAGCGCCTTCTTCATCGTGCCGGCCCGGGCGAAGAGCTCGCTGATGAACCTGTTCGCCGACCACCCGCCGCTGGAGCAGCGCCTGGCGGCGCTGCAGCGGCTGGAGGCCCAGCTGCAGGGCACCGCGTAGTGGGCCTGCTCGACGCGCTGACCGGCCGCCACCAGGTCAAGGGCCCGGCCCCGGATCGGCTGTTCGCGATCACGACCGCCTATATCACGCTGCAGAGCGAGCACGGCATCGAGCCGGCGGGCAGCGCCGCGATCGTCTTCCAGGCGCTGGCCACGAGCGACTTCGAATCCACGATCAAGGACATGGAGGAAGTCGTCAAGGCGACCGGCGGCGAGAGCGGCACGCAGGTCGCGACGCAGGACGACAGCTATGGCTACCGCTGGATGGTGCTGCGCAACCCGGCGGGCGCGCCGAGCGTGGAAGACCTCGCGGTCGGCATCAACGCGGTGTCGAGCTCGATCGAGACCGCGGGCTACGGCGAGCGGCTGCTGTGCGCGGTGTTCGCCTTCAGCGACGCTCAGCGCCATCCGATCTACTGCATCTACAACTACAAGCGCGGCTTCTGGTACCCCTTCGTGCCCGCCCCCGGCAGCGGCGGCAGCAGCGACGGAGGCGAGCGCTCGACCGAGCGCGAGCTGCAGCTCAAGGCGCAGATCGGCAACGAACTGCCGATGGAGCCCGAACTGGAGCGCTGGTTCCCGCTGTGGGGCATCCCGATTTAGCCGATTTTGCGGGATCGTCCGCGCGGCGCGGCGGATCCACGAGGCTCCTCGATGCGGGACGTCCATGTCCCGCGTCCCAGGCGCGGACCTGCGTCAGTCGGGGATCAGGCCCTCGCCGGTGAACTCGGCGGCGGCCTCGTCCAAACCCAGGTCGGGCGGCGGCAGGATCAGGTCGGAGCTCTCGAGGTCGTCGTCGGCGACGGCCGTGCCGTTGGCGCGGACGAACGCGAGTAGGTTGTCGTAGGTCGCGCGGAAGCGGCCCTCTTCGCCGCTTTCGATGGCTGCGAGCACGTCGTTGTCGAGTTCGTTCAGGCGCCCATCGTGAGTGGCGTCCAGGCGGTACTGGTCCTCGCCGGAGATGCGAACGATCATCCCTGGCCGCCCTCGGCAGGGGCCTGCGACGGCTCCTGCTCAGTTGAGCCGGCACCCTCGACACCGGCGCCGGCGGCCCCAAGCTCACCGGCGGGCGTGGGCTGGGCGGGCATACCGAGTTCCCCCTTGAGCTTGGCGAGGTCGCCATCGACGGCGGAGTTGCTGGAGAGCTGCTTGAGCTGGCGGTCGATGTCGTCTTCGCCGGAGCCGGCCGCTTCGAGCTCGCCGACGGCGTCGGCACGGGCCTTCATGTTTTCGGTCTTGTCCACGGCCCGCTGCATGGCGAGGCCGACGTCGGCCATCTGCTCGCCGACGCCGGTGGCGGCCTCGGAGATCTTGACCTGGGCCTCGGCGGCGGAGTACTGGGCCTTGATGACCTCCTTCTTGGTGCGGAAGGCTTCGATCTTGGCGCGCAGTTTCTGCTCGGAGTCGGTCAGCTTCTGCTGCTGTTCTTCGAGTTCGTGGACCTGGGTGTCGAGCGACTGGAGCTCGGTCTGCACGACGTTCTTGCGCTCCAGCGCGGTGCGGGCGAGGTCTTCCTGGCCGCCGGAGAGCGCCTGGCGGGCCTGGGTGTCGAGCTTGACGACCTGCTGCTGCAGGGTGCTCTCCTGCATCTGCAGCCGCTTCTTGGCGGTGACGACGTCGGCGATCCCCTTCTTGACGTTCTGCAGCTGTTCGACCTGCTTCTGGTAGCTGTAGTCGAGGGTCTCCGCGGGGTCTTCGGCCTTGTCCAGCAGTTTGCTGACCTTGGCCTTCACGACGGTGGACATGCGCCCCGTCAAGCCGGGCATCGCTTTCCTCCTGATCTCTTCAACACGTGGACGGTACGGGCATTAGATGAAGAGGGGCCCGGCTCACCGGCCGGAGGCCGTCTGCGCCACCCTCTCAGCTCAAGCGTAGCCGACGCACGCCCGCTCAGAGCCCAACCGGGTGGCGCACCCAAAAGCCCGGGTTGCCGGGACGCAGTGGGCGCCAGCGCGGACCCTGCCGATCGGAGGGGTCATCGACGGGACTCGTGTCCAGACGCAGACCGGCGACCGTCATGTAGGCGTGTTCGGGGTCCGTGAAGATCGTCACCCAGCGTCCTACGCCGCTCTGTCCCCAGTCCATGAATTCCGAGGAGTCCATCGGCGCCGGGATCAGGTCGGCGCCGTGCAGAGCGAAGGAGACAGTGCCGGAGCAGTCGTAGCCGGGCGAGACGAACGAGCCGTGGCCGCCGCCGTAGATGTAGGGCAGGCCGACAATCTGGTCGCCGGCCCAGATGATCTCCTGGACGGCGGCCGGCGCCGACATCGGCGCGGCGGCGATGCCGTCGACGTAGCGCGCGGTGGCTCCCGGGACGAGCAGGTCGGGCTTGCCCGCGCTGAGCACTTCGGCGGCCGCGCTGCCGCCGGTGGAGCTGCTGCTGCTCGCGCCGGCTACGGGGGTGGTGGCGTAGGGGACGATCTGGCCGGTGGCGGTCTTCTCGTAGACCGGGCCTTTGTAGCCGAGCTTCGGATCGCGCGCGGTGACGGGCGCGTGATGGCCGACTGGCGCCGTGGCCGGGGTACCCGTCGCAGTGGTCGTGCCGCCGGCGGTCGCCGGGCTGGTGGCGGTCGTTGGGCTAGTGGCGCCTTCGGGTGTGGTGGCGCCCGCGGTCGTCGTGGTGCCTTCGGGTGTCGTCGCCTGGAGTGAGGCCTGGCCGGCGCCGGCCGATGTGCCGCCGGAGGCTTTGGCGGTGCTGGCCTCGGCGATGGCCGGAGTCGCCAGACCGGCCGCGCAAGCAAGGGCCGTCAACCTGCAAAGCGTCGCACTGAGGGTGGGCACCCGCAAAACAACAACCTCTTTCGTTGGCCTGCGGGGTTAGCTGACGGGCTAGCGCTAAAAGAGCCTGCGCTTCCTACGGCTTCACCGTGGGATTCGCCCCAACAACTTGGGTCCCCCGTTCTGTGGCGTCTGACCACAGATTCGGCGTTCGGTGCGAGACCCTAGCAAAGCGCAATGACGGTTGCACGCGGTGCAGCGATTCGCCCATCTTTTCCCCGCAAATGCCGGGAAAAGTCGGGTATCGACTAATCTCCGCGGCCATGTTCGACCCCCGCCCGTCCACGCGTCGCCGCGCCGTCCCGCTACGTGCGGCGCTGCTGGCGGGGATCATCGCGACGGCCGCCCCGCTGGCGGGCTGTGGCAAGTCGCTGCCCAGCGAAGGCCCGAGCCGCGGAGCCGGCGTCGCGACGGTTGGGCGCGGCGGCGCGGTGAGCCCGAGCGGCCTGGTGATGGAGAACACCACCCGACTCGGCGGCGCCGATCCGGTGGCCGACGCGGCCGCCGCCGCGCTGGCGGCCTATCCGGGGCTCACGCAGGCGACCCGTCCGGAAGCGGTCGTGCTGGTGGACGAGCACGACTGGTCCGCGGCGCTGGCCGCCGCCGCGCTGGCGAGCCCGCCGCTGGGCGCGCCGCTGCTGTATACCGACGGCGACACCCTGCCGGCGACCTCGGCCCAGGCGCTGGCCACGATGCGCCCACGCGGCTCACGCGCGCTGGGCGGCGCCCAGGTGATCGAGCTCGGCACCACGGCGGCGCCGGCCGCCTACAGGGCGCTCCACCTGCGCATCGAAGCCGGCGGCGAGGCGACGCTGGCGGCGCAGGTTGTGCGGCTGCTGGCGGTTGCCCGCGGGGCCGCTTCCCGCCGGGCGCTCGTGATCGGCGCCGACGGCCCGGCGGCGCTGGCGATGCCGGCGGCGGCGCTGGCCGCGGAGACCGGCGCGCCGGTCCTGCCGGTCGGCGCACGCGGCATCCCGCTGGCCACCCGGCGGGCGCTGCTTGGCCTACGCCGTCCGGCGATCTACGCGATCGGTCCGCCCGCGGCGATCGGCCACGCGGTGCTCTCCGAGCTGGCCCGGCTCGGCCCGGTGAGACGCGTCTTTGACCCCACGCCCGGGGTCGGCGTGAGCGCCGCCGCCAACGCGGTCGCGGTCGCCCGGTACCACGACGGGCAGTTCGGCTGGGGCGTGGAAGAACCAGGCCACAGCTTCCTGTTCGCCAACGCCGGCCGCCCGCTAGACGCGCCGGCCACGGCGGCGCTGGCGGCGAGCGGCGATCCGCTGCTGCTGCTGGAAGGGGCAAATGTGGTGCCGGAAGTGCTGCGGACCTACCTCTCGGACATCCAGCCGAGCTACCCCGAATACGAGCCGACGCGCGGCTTCTACAATCGCGGCTTGGTCGTCGGCGACGAGCGGGCGATCACCGCGACCGCACAGGCCGAACTCGACACGATGCTGGCCAGCGCGCCGCAGAGCCAGTCCCCGTCCACCCAGGAGAGCGAAGCGCCATGAGCCAAGCCGAGGACCCGCGCCGTCTGATGCGGGCGAGCGAGCACGAGGTCACCGTCGAGGACGTGCGCGAGCTGATGGGCGCCTCGACCCCGCACTTCGCGCTGCAGCTGCGCGAACGCATCGCGCGACTGATCCGAGATCTGCCCGAGGGCCATCCGGCGCGGGTCGAAGGCGAGCGCGAGATCGCGCGCCTGCAGCTGCTCGGGCAGGACGGCGAGACACGGGGCGAGACCGGGGAAAAAGACTGGAAGATGCACGTTCTGTCGTCCGTGCTGCCGGTCCGCTTGCTTGAATGAGATCTCGCCCCCCGACGGCGACGATCTGCACCCGAAGCGAATGATCCAGCCCGATCTCGACTCTCGTTCAACCGCTGCGCCATGCCCCCGCGGGACCTGCGACGGCAGCGGCTTTGTAATCGACGAGGAGACCAACACGGCGCGCGACTGCGCCTGTCGGGCGCAACGGGTGGCCAACGCCCGCGCGCGACGACTGCGCGAGCGGGTGCCGCGCCGTTACATGGACCTCTCGTGGGACCGCTACCCGCTGACGGTGCTGGCCCAGGATCCGCTGACGGCGGACCCGGTGCGCAGGGTGAGACGGTTCTGCACGGGCATCAGCCGTAACTTGAGCGAGGGACGCGGCCTGTGGCTGCTGGGCCATACTGGCACCGGCAAGACGACGCTCGGCTACATGGTCGCGGCGAGCGCGACGCGGGCGCAGCATTCGGTGCTGAGCTTCAACGCGGTTGCCCTGCTCAACCGGGTGCGAGCGACGTTCAACGCGGACAGCCGCGAGAGCACCGACGAAGTCATTCGGATGTTGGCGGAGGTCGAGCTGTTGCACATCGAGGACCTGCGTGTGGTGCGCCCGACCGAGTGGGTGCTCGAGCAGCTCTACCTGATCGTGAACGCCCGCTACGAGGAGGGGCGCTCGATCGTGTTCACCTCCGACGTGGACTCCGACGCCGACGGCCCGCTGGTGCCGAACCCGCCGGAGCTGGCCGAGCACATTGGCGCACGGACGTACTCACGGCTGATGGAGATGTGCGACGGCCCGCAGCTGATCCTGGGGCAGGACAACCGCCTTGACTTCGACGTGCCCGGCACCCGCCCGGCGACCGACCCCGCCGGGCCGGTAGGCCGGGCGGGTGGGCTCGGCCCACTCGACTCGCCGCTGCTCGGCGTGTCCTGAGCGGGGCGCTCAGCGTCCCCGGAGCACCCGCGCGTGGCGGCCGTCGAGGAAGCGCGCCCGCAGGAGTCTGAAGAGGAAAGCGAAGATCGCAATATCGACGGCGAAGAGCCCGACGTTGAGCAGCCGCGGGACCTTGGTGAAGGCCGAGACCCCGAGCACGGCCAGCGAGTGGAAGACCAGCACGGGCAGGGCCGCGAGCATGATGGTGTGCGAGCGGTAGCCGCTGCGGTGCTCGCGCAGCGCGACCTCGAAGGCGCCGATGCCGACGGCGACGAGACCGACGAGCAGGGTATCGCCGCCCTGGGAGATCGAGGGGTGGGTGGTATCGAGCTTGCGCATGCCGAGGATGACGGCGACGGCGCCAACGAGGATCAAGAGCTCGGACAGCGGCAGCGGATGCCAGGGGGAGCGGGGACGCTCGCCGTAGGAGCTGGCAGCCGGCGAGCGGTGCCGGTCCCGCTGGGCGGGCTCGCGGGACCGCCGGTCTTGCTGGGCAGGCTCGCGCTTTGGGCGGGCCACCGGCGCCGGTCGCGCGCCGGCGGGGCGGCGCTTGCGAGAGCGGGCGCGGGCCATTGGAAGTTCGATCCTACCGCCTATTTATGCTGACATCGATGTCCACCCGCACCCAGACCGCGACAGCTCTCCCGACAACAGCAGCCCCGGCAACCGCTCTCCCGACGGCCGCGACCCCGGCAACCGCCCTCTCCGCAGCCACGGCCCCCGCGCCCGGCATTCCCGGCAGCGGCCTGGCCGGCCCGTTCCCGGTCGGCGAGTACGCGGCGGCCCTGCGCGGCAGGCTGCGGGCATTCACACGGGTGCAGCTCGTCGGCGAGCTCGTCAACCTGCGCTTCTCGCGTGCCCGGGTGTACTTCGAGCTGCGCGACTCCGCCGGAGCGGTCGCCTGCGCGGTGTGGCGCCCCGACTGGGAGGCGCTGCTGGGCCGGGCGGGCACGGTGGCCGAGGGCGTGCAGGTGGTGGTGGCCGGCGGCTGTGACTACTACCCGGGCAGCGCGACATCCTCACCGAGCTTCTCGTTCGCGGTCAGCGACCTGCGGGTCGCCGGCGAGGGCGACCTGCTGGCGCGCATCGACCGGCTGCGCAAGGCGCTCGATGCCGAGGGCCTGCTGCAGCTGCAGCGGCGCCTGCCGCGGCCGCTGCTGCCGCGCGCAATCGGCGTCGTGACGGGTGAGGGCGGCAAGGCGCGCGACGACGTGCTGGCGGCGCTCGCGCGGCGCGGCTGGGCGGGTCGCCTGGTGTGGGGCTTCGCGCCCGTGCAGGACCGCCACGCGGCGCCGGCGATCGTGCGCACGCTGCAGGATCTGGCGGCGCTCGCCGACGTCGAGGTCGTGATCGTCGCGCGCGGCGGCGGCTCGCTGGCGGACCTGCTGTGCTTCTGCGAGGAGACGCTGTGCCGCACTGTTGCGCTGCTGGGCGTCCCCGTGATCGCCTCGGTCGGCCACCACACCGACCGCACGCTGCTCGACGACGTGGCGGCGGTGAGCTGCTCGACCCCGACCCACGCGGCGGAGGCCGCGGTGGGCGTGCACTGCGCCCAGGCGCGCCTGGAGTTGGGGCGCGCGACACGACGGCTGCATGAGCACGGCCGCCGCGCGGTGCTCGGGCGGGCGCGCACGCTGGCCGGTCTGACGCGGGCGCCGGCGGTCCACCTCGCGCGCCACCGCGCCGGTCTACACCAGCAGCTGCGTGAGG
>Ga0307476_10002027_pt1 | contig 12180 bp, 14 predicted proteins | sample atmos_gasesECM2C_2_FD_203314 | JGI IMG/M metagenome (GOLD analysis project Ga0307476, IMG submission 203314) | Hardwood forest soil microbial communities from Morgan-Monroe State Forest, Indiana, United States - atmos_gasesECM2C_05 | ecosystem: Environmental > Terrestrial > Soil > Temperate... | reverse complement strand
CGCCGCCATCGCCTTCATTGGCTGGTACGAGCGCAGTGACCATTTCTGGAGAAACCCCTTGGCCGGAGCGGTCTATCACTCTGTCACGGGATTGGATGGGCGCAACGAGGCAGCCGCGGTCTCACGCGACGGTCAGTTCATCGCCTTTCTTTCGGATCGCGGCGGACGCACCGACGTGTGGGTCACGCAGGTTGGATCGGGGCAGTTCCACAATCTTACGCGCGGGCTGGAGGGGGAACTGGTCAATCCCTCGCTCCGCGAACTCGGGTTCTCGCCCGACGGTTCGCTGGTCACCTTTTGGTTGCGCAGGCAGTCCGGACCGCCGGGAGCGGACATCAGTGTCTGGGCGGTGCCCACACTCGGCGGCGAGCCGAGACCCTACCTCGAGGGAGCGTCCGAGGTCACCTGGTCTCCCGATGGCAATCAGCTGGCCTATCACACCCCGCAACCCGGAGATCCACTCTTCATCGGTGACGGCAAAGGTGTGTCCCGCAGCGGCCCCATCCTGACCGCACCGTCCGGGCTGCACAACCATTTCCAGGTCTGGGCGCCTGCAAACCTGATCTATTTTTCCAAGGGCACCCTGCCTGACCAGCTCGATGTCTGGCGCGTTGACACGCGGGGTCAGGCTCTTGAACGCATAACGTCCCACTCGACGCGCGTCACGTACCCGGTGCTGCTCAATCAGCGCACCTTGCTCTACCTGGCCAGCGCCCCGGACGGCTCGGGTCCGTGGGTCTATGGAATGGACGTGGAGCGGCGGGTCGCGCACCGGCTGACGGCGGGTGTTGAACAATACACGTCGCTTGCCGCGAGCGCGGATGGACACCGCGTCATCGCCACGGTGTCGACCCCGCAACGGACACTTTGGCGGGTACCCATCAGCGATCCATCGATGAGCGAATCCGCGCCGGTGCGAATTAAGCTCACGACCGGCACCGGCTTCGCTCCGCGCCTCGGCCCGAATTATTTGCTGTACGTCGCTTCAGGCGGCACGGGCGAGAGTATCTGGAAGATCTCGGGTGCGGCGGCCATGCAGTTGTGGGCCAGCGATGCGAGAATCATCGGCGCTCCGGCAATTTCCGCCGATGGACGCTTCATCGCCTTCTCGGTGCGGCGGGGCACTCAAGCTCAGCTCTACGCGATGGGTTCCGATGGTTCGCGGCCGCATATCGTGTCGGACTCGCTCGAGTTGCGAGGCGCGCCTGCCTGGGCACCGGATGGAGGGTCGATCATCTCGGCGGCGGACGACAAGGGTGGCCCGCACCTGTTCCGCATTCCGCTCGAAGGGAACGCGCCGAAGCCATTTGTCGGCGCCTATTCAGTCGATCCGACCTGGTCGCCGGATGGCCGGTTCGTGATTTATTCAGGACCCGATGTCGGTACGAGGTTTGCTGTCAAGGCCGCTACCGCCGAGAGTGCCGAATACCCGCTGCCGGAACTCCTTCTGACCCGCGGTGCGCGGCACCTGGCGCTGCTTCCGGGGGGACGGAAACTGGTGTTCCTGCAGGGCGAGATTCAGCATAAGAATCTCTGGATGGTTGACCTCGAGACGGGTGCGATGCAACAGCTGACCCGCATGCCCGCGGAATTCGACGTGCGCGATTTCGACCTCTCCGCCGATGGCACGGAAGCGATACTCGAGCGTGAGCAGGCACAGTCGGAGGTCGTGGTAATCGATCGACCTGCCGGCTGATCGACGTTTTTTGCATATATGGAATAAATTCCCACTTTCGGAATATTCCCAATGATGAGATAGTGCGCACGCCCGGGTTTCAACGCACGCCAGGGTACGCACGCCAGGGTCTCTACGCACGCTAGGGTTTCTAAAGGGGAAGCACATCAATAATTCAATGAAAGATTTCATCAGCGCCGCCGTGATCTCGGCGTTCCTAGGGTCCGCGGCGCAAGCCCAAACACCCGCCGACAGGAGTCTCGGCGCCGCGATCGACAAAGTGGCAGCCGCCGCGGTCGCCGCGGGGGAAAGCCCCGGCCTTGAGGTCGCGGTGGTCAAGAATGGCAAGCCGCTATTGGTGAAGGGCTATGGCTCCGCCAATCTTGAGCAACACGTTCCGGTCTCAAATGACAGTGTTTTTCGCATCGGTTCCGTCACGAAGCAATTTACCGCCGTGGCGCTGCTGCTGCTGGCCGAAGAGGGAAAGCTCTCTTTGCAAGACAAACTGTCGAAGTACTACCCGAAGTTTCCGCGGGCCGATGACATCACCTTGGATGAAATGCTCCATCACACCAGCGGCATCTTCAACTACACCTCGGCGCCGAACTTCGCGGTCGACGGCATGATCCATCGCAGCACCGACGAAATGGTCGAGTTCATCGGCAAGCTGCCGAAGACGCAAGATTTCGAGCCGGGAACCAATTGGTCCTATAGCAATTCGGCCTATTTCATCTTGGGCGGCGTCGTGGAAAAGGCGTCGGGCGCGCCCCTGGCGACCGTATTCAAAACGCGATTTTTCACGCCTCTTGGCATGGCCCATAGCGCCCTCGATGACGAGACGGAAATCGTCGCCGGCCGAGCCAGAGGCTACGCGGGCGCCGGGCCGGGAAAGTTCACCAACGCGGCTTTCATATCGATGTCGATCCCGGGCGGCGCAGGTTCCGTCCGTTCAACCGCGAGCGACCTCGCCACCTGGAATGCGGCCCTTTTTGGCGGCAAGATTCTCAAGCCGGCTTCGCTCGCGGCGATGCTGACGCCGGGCAAGCTCAGCAACGGGGAGAACACCGGCGCGGCCATGGCGAAAATGATGGTGGCGGCGGGCGCACCGGCAGCGGCGGCGTCTGCCAAGCGGGAATATGGCTATGCGCTGTTCTTGTCGCAAGATGAGGGACATCGAAAGATCGATCATGGCGGCGGGATATATGGCTTCAGCTCTTCCCTGTCTGAATTCCCGGATGACAAGACAACCGTCGTGGTGCTGTCCAACGCAATCGGCAAGGACGTGGGCGTTTCCAAGATTGCCGACCAAATCGAGCGCCTGGCGATCGGTCTGCCCGCAAAGAAGTAGGCGCGTTTTGCCCAAGACATCAGTCGCCAAGCCCGGCGCCGCGCTGCGGGCGTTTCGCCGCAAACAGGCCTGGACTTTGGCGCAGGTGTGCCAGAGAACAGGCCTGCCGGTGTCGACATTGTCGCGCATCGAGACCGATCAGATTTCACCGACTTATGATCAACTCAGCAAACTGAGCTTAGGTTTAGACCTCGACATGGCGCAACTCCTTTCCGGCGGCACAGCCGACACCAAGCCCGTGCAGAGCGCGCGCCGCAGCGTCAACCGCGCCGGCGACGGGCAGATTCTCGATACGCCCATGCAGTCGCTGCGCTACCTCAGCGTCGACCTGACGAATAAGCAGTTTGCGCCGATCATCGCCGACATCAAGGCGCATTCTCTCGAGGAGGCGGGCGAATTTCACCGGCATGACGGCGAAGAATTTATTTTCGTCGTAAGCGGTGAGCTGGAGCTGCACAGCGAAAGCTACGCGCCGCTGCGCCTGCCTGCGGGAGACTCCGTCTATTTCGACAGCGGCATGGCGCACGCCTATGTCGCCGTCGGCAACGAGCGCTGCAAGATTCTGTCGATTTGCACGGCACCGTTTGAGAGCGTGGCCATCGATCGCGCGGCCGACCCGCGCTTCCGTCGGCGGCGATCTGTTCAGATGTGAAACGCATGCCAAGCGTGAGCGGGTCGCAGATTGAATTTCGGCCGGCGCGCGAATCCGACGCGGCAGCGATCCGCGCGGCGGTCGCGGCAGTGGCGGCTGAGAAGCGCTACATAGCGACTGTCGACGGATTTTCTCTGGAAGAAACCCGCGCATTCCTCAAACATATCGTTGCGGGCAATTTGCCGCAGGTCACGGCGCTGGCCGGAGACACGGTCATCGGCTTTTGCGACATTTTACCGAACTCGGCCGTGGGATTTACCCACGTCGCCCGACTCGGCATGGCGGTTCGTGCCGAATGGAGGCGCCAAGGCATCGGCCGTCAGTTGTTAAGCGCGTGTCTCGCTCATGCGAAGAATGCGGGGATCGAGAAAGTGGAGCTGGAAGTGTTTGCCGACAACCTCCGGGCGATAACCATGTACGAATCCTTCGGCTTCAGCCGCGAAGGGGTGAAAGTGCGCGGCAGAAAGTTGGATGAGCGCTACCAGGATGTCGTACTGATGGCGCTGTGGATATAGGTTAGAATCAGGCGCCTGGGGAGGAAATGCGAATTCTCGACATTCTTTGTCCCTCGATTGCGCTCGCCGCATGGACCTTTTTGGTCCTGCTGCTGATTCCCTTTGTTCGGGTACGTTCTGTTCGGCGCCGCGAAATAAGTCCGAATGACTTCAAGTTCGGGGAGTCTCAGGCGGTTCCGCCGAATGTCAGTATTCCTAACAGGAATTACATGAACCTGTTGGAGCTGCCGATGCTCTTCTATGTGGTTTGTCTGATCCTGTATGTCACCGCCGGAGCCTCGCGCCTGGCCATTTTGGTCGCGTGGGCGTACGTCGCGCTGCGCGTTGTTCACAGCCTCATCCATCTTACTTACAATCACGTTCTGCATAGGCTTTCGGCGTTCACGTTGAGCAACATCGCACTCGTCTCGCTGTGGGTGCTGGCCGGCACGCACGTGGTAAAATCTCTCGGCTAGGGTTTAAGGCGTCAATCAAACAAACGGGAAGGAAGGCACATGGGAAAAATCGCGCTCTGTTTATTGTTGGCGATATCAATCGGCGCAGCGACGACCGCCTCGTCGCAATCCCCGCAGCCTGCCGCACCGACGCCCGATCCCGCCTGGAAAGTGCCGGAGGTGATCGCCTTCATCGGTCTGAAGAAGGGCGATAAGGTCGCCGATATCATCGGCGGGCGCCTTACGGCATCGCTGGCGCAGACTGTGGGTCCCACCGGAAAAGTCTATGCGGTCGAGACCGCCGAAATCGTCAAGGGCCATCCCCAAATAATGGACCGGATGAAGGCGTTGGCCGCCCAGTCGCCCAATGTCGTAGTCAGCGAGGACCCGGTCGCCACGCCGCTGCCGTCGGGACTCGATGTGGTGTTCATTCGACAGAACTACCACGATCTGTATGACAAGTTCATGGGACCTGCGGATGTCCCTGCGTTCAACAAGGCAGTCTTCGCGGCGCTCAAGCCGGGCGGTGTCTATGTGGTACTGGATCACGTAGCCACCGCGGGTTCGGGAATCGACGCGACCGAGACTCTGCATCGCATCGATCCGGCGAGAGTCAAGTCGGACGTGCTGGCGGCAGGCTTCAAACTGGATGCCGAGAGTTCGATTCTGGCCAATAGCGGCGACGATCACACCAAGAATGTGTTCGACCCCTCCGTCCGCGGTCACACCGATCAATTCCTATTCCGCTTCCGAAAACCGAAGTGATACCAGGAGAGTATCGGCCGCTGCGCTGATCGGCATTCCAAATCAATATTGATGTCGCGAGCTCTCGCCATCCTGGGGATCGCGCTGTGTCTCGCCGGGTCGGTGCACGGTCAGGTGCCCCCGCCAGCCGCCGGCTCGACCGAGCCCGACGCCGACGAGGGCGCTGCAGTCGCGGTGGGCGCGCCGGTCCGCGAGCGCCTGCTGCTGGTGCCCCTCGCCACAGGCCATGATCGCGTCGTGCAGTTGCACGCACGCCTGTGCCTGCCCAGTTCGCCGCTTCCGGCAACGCTGGTACTGATCAATCATGGCACGGCGCCTCTAGCCTCGGACCGTCCCAAGATGCGGCTCGGCCGCTGTGATCAGGAGGCTGCTCAATGGTTCTTAAGCCGCGGTTACGCGGTCGCGTTCGTCTTGCGACGTGGCTATGGCGAGACCGGCGGCGCATGGGCCGAGGATCCATTCGGCTGCGCGCGCCCCGACTTCGTGCACAGCGGACTGGAAACCGCAATTGATATCGATGCTGCCGTTGATTTCGTCACGCGCTTGCCCGAGGTCAAGCCGGTGGATGCGATCATCGTCGGTCAATCGGCGGGAGGTTGGGGGGCTATCGCCTATGCGAGTGTGCAACATCCCAAGGTCGCGGCATTCGTCGTGATGGCCGGCGGCCGCGGCGGTCACCGTGACAACAGACCGCACAATAACTGTCGTCCGGATTTGCTCGCCGATGCCGCCGGGCACTTCGGCAAGACTGCGCGCACGCCGATGTTGTGGATCTATACGGAAAACGATAGCTACTTCGCACCGCCGATCGCCCGAGCGATGTATCGGGCATTCACCTCTGCCGGCGGGGTGGCCGAGTTCGAACAGCTGGGGCCGTACGGCACCGATGGTCACCGGTTATTCTTTGGGCCGGGCGGGTCCGCAGTCTGGGGTCCGCTGCTCGACCGCTATCTCGCCGAGCGCCACACGGATGACACCCGCTAGCCAGTGAGGCATTCTCGGGTCATTGGACACCTCGTCGCTTCTTTGGGGATTGCTGTTCGGCTCGATCGGGCTGGGATACTTGTTCTATGGCCGCAAGCAACGGGCCGTCGTGCCGCTGCTCTGTGGATTGGCGCTCATGGTCTTTCCGTATTTTGTGTCCAGCAATATTTTGCTGGTCGCAATCGGAGTTGTCCTCATGGCCGTCCCGTATTTTTTCAGGCTTTGAGGTGGCCGGAGTCAGGGGGCGGCCTGGAATTGTTTTGCACGCGGCTGGCCTCGGAGGGCGTGCGGTTCCAGTTTGAGCGCCGCCAGGGATTTTCGCAGCTGTTCGCGCTCGGTAAACGTCGCTGTCCAGTACTGATCGTGGCAGATGCTGTGCAGGCGAATGGCTTTGCCGCTGAGCAATGCGTTGGCGATCAGAGCGATGGGCATTTCGGAGACCGACTGCAAGGCGCAGTCGGGGCAGGTCACGAAGAATCTAAGAATGGGCTCGCTCATGTCATTTCCCTTGGCACGGATTGACTCCACAAACTATAGACGCGGCACGGCACGCTGGGTTGACAAGGAAATGAAAAGAAGCCTGCAGGTTTCGTTACGGCGGCGCCGATCATGAATTAGCCTCTCACCACGTTCGGTTCCGTACAACTGTCGTCGGGCGCAGACGGGGTTGGGGCAGGCATCTGTAGTCGGTCGTCCTCCGGGAAGGACCTTGGTTCCCTGCTCTCGATGCCATGGGTAGGCTAGAATCCTATGTCAATGGAGAGAGGTGTCATGGAAGTCCCAGTGCCAAGAGTGATCCGAAGCGGGCCGCTGTGTCGCTAGCCCTCTCTACCTTGATATACGAGTGGCGCCGCTACCTCGCCGCCGTGATTGCATTGGCGGTTGCCGCGGTGCTCGTGTTGTCCCTGACCGGCATGCTCATGGGCGTGAGTAAATCCTTCACCGCGACGGTAGATCGTTCCCCTGGCGAGGTCATGATATTGGCGCCGCAAGCAGAGAGCTTGTTTTCCAACAATTCCGGTCAACCGCGCCGCATCATCCCGAAGATCTACGGCAACGCAAGCGTTACGGAGGTTCAAGCCCTGAATTTCAATTTTGCCTTCTGGTCCAATTTTCCCAAAGAAGGGCAGGCGGCGAAGTCCGAGGGTGTGCAAATCATCATGGTTGACCCGGTCCCGGGCGCCGTCACGCTTCCGAAGGATTTTGGCGATGACCTGGTGCAGGCGCTGCAGGAGCCCTATTCAGTGGTGGTTGATCAATCCAGTTTGAACAAGCTGGGTGTGCAGCCGGGAGACAAGGCGAAGATCAATGGCCTCACCGTCTCGGTTCGGGGTACGACGAATACCTACCCATCGCTGTTCAACGCCATGGTATTCATGTCGCGCCAAACGGGGAAGCTGCTCAGTCTGTTGAACGAGGGCCAACGCGTCGGGCCGCTCATCGTGAAGATCAAGGGATCCGCGCTCGCACAGCAAGTCGCCGCCGAACTCAATGCCACGAGCGACGGTCATTACAAAGCCTGGTCGCGTGAGGATTTGTCCGAGGCAAGTCAGAAATCGATGTTCAAGGAGGGCGGTATCAGCGTGATGATCGGGTTCGCGGTCGTCGTCGGTACTTTCATCGGCATCGTCATCACCTGGCAGACATTGCAGGGTGCGATTCTCGCGAATATCAAGGAATTCGCGAGCCTCCGAGCGCTGGGAGTCTCGATGGGCGCGCTGCGGCTGATCGTCTTGGAATTGAGCTTGTGGGTCGGCGTGACGGGGATGCTCCTCGCGGCCGTGATTACCGCGCTGGTGTGGGTATTGGGCCGAAGCTTTAGCGTGCCCATGGACTTTCCGCTGTTCATCGATCTGCCCGTGGCGATTGCGCTTCTGATTGTTGCCCTCGCGTCCGGGGCCTTGTCCCTGGGGGTGCTCAAAAAGAGCCAGCCGGCGGATTTGCTGCGATGAGTTCGCCCGCACTCGAGGCGAGTGGATTGAGCAAGGCCTACCGGATCGGCAAAACCCGGCAGCAAGTTCTCAAGAACGTGAACTTTACGGCGTATCACGGACAGGTGACCATGGTGATGGGTCCTTCAGGATCGGGAAAATCAACTCTGATCGCCGCATTGTCGGGTCTGATGAGGCCCGATGAGGGCACAGTAATGGCCATGGGCGAGAGCCTCTGGGCGAAGAGCGACCGCAAGATCGATAAATTCAGATTGAATCATTGCGGCTTCATATTCCAAGGCTTCAATCTCTTCCCGTCATTGGATGCGATCACCCAGGTCGCGCAGATACTCAGGTACTGCGGCACAGGCAAGCGCGAATCGCGGCAACGTGCCGTCGCTGTCCTGGAATCGGTCGGTCTCGGTGGGCGCCTGCACCAAAAGCCGGCCGAGCTGTCCGGCGGAGAAAAACAGCGAGTCGCCATTGCACGCGCTCTGGCTAAGTCCCCTGCGTTGATTTTTGCCGACGAACCAACCTCGGCCCTCGATTCTGTCAACGGTCAAATCGTCATCCAATTGCTCCATCAGGCCGCCAAGGAGCGGGGCGCCGCGATTGTCGTGGTGACTCATGATTTGCGCTTAGAGGCGCATGCCGATCGCATCATTCACATGGAGGACGGCAAGATTTTGAGCGATCGCATGGTTAGCCAGCCCGAAGGCCTGACACGCGATTCGGAACAATGCGCATGAAGCGTCGATCCAGAATCCCTCTCACCGCCCTGATCGCAATCACATTCGTCGAGTTGTGTTTGAGCGGTTGCGGGAAGAGCGGAGCGGGCACCCACACAGACGCGCCGGCCGGCGCGGTTCCTCCCTCACCGTTTGCGACCATCGCCAATGGCAAGGTCGATATCGAAGGCGGCGTGATTGAAATCGCAGCGCGTCGCTTCGGGGTCATCAAGGAAGTCCTGGTGCACGAGGGCGATGTGGTTCGTAAGGGTCAGATACTGGCGCGCCAGGAAGATCAAGATTTAATACTGGCGATCAACAGCGCGCGCGCTGCCGTGGATCAATCGCAGAGCCAGCTTATCTTGACCGAAGTGAACATCAGGACTGCGCAACGCGAGTACGAGCGGCTCGCCAAGCTGGCATCCTCCAATTCTGTCGCCATCCAGCAGCTGGATCAGGCCCGGGATGCCGTGGCCACGGCCCAAGCGCAATCAGGTATTCAGCACTCGGCGATCCAAGCGGCGCGCGCCCAGCTCGCACAGGCTGTGTACAACGAGGAGCTGACCAATATTCGTGCGCCGATGGACGGCAAGATCATCCGGCGCTACGCGAATCCCGGCGCCGGGGCCTCCACCTTGAACGTCTCCAACATGTTTGACCTGGAGCCTGATCTACCGCACATCATTCGCGCGGAGATCGTCGAGAGCGCGATACCGGACGTCTACGTCGGTCAACTGGCGCAAATCATTCCTGAGGTTGACTCGAGCAAAGTCTGGACAGGACGCGTCATTCGAGTGGCCGCAACCTTTGGCTCGCGCAAGCTCAAGTCCGACAGCGCCAGCGAAGCCAACGATGAGCGGGTGGTCGAGGTTGTCGTCTCGGCAGATGACGCGCCTTTCCTGATCGGGCAGCGCGTCATGGTCAAATTCATGAAGGCTGCCAAAACATCCACGGCGCCTTAAGCCGCCGGCTTGTGTTTCTGCTCGATCTGAATCGTTAAACGAAAAACGAGCGGCAGCGTCGCGGCTCAGGAGTGCACCGGAATGCGGCGCGCCGCCAGACCGGGCATCTTGACGGGCGCGACACCGAGCAATTCATCGAACAAAGCGCGAAGGTGAAGCATTGCCTTGCGCAGCTCCTCGGTGTCCGCTTCGCCGCGGGCATCGCGCGCGGCGGTGCTTTGCGCTGCCCGATAGGTGGCGACAACGCTGGGGTAATCGACTGAAATGTCCGCCGCCATGCTGTCGAAATCGCCCATGGGGTAACCGCGCTTGCTCATCAATTCTCGCGCCAGACGATCGGCTTCCGTCACCACGCCCTTCGGGCTGTCGATGAAGCGGCCTTGAAGCGTGTTCCATGCTTGGGAGAATCTGAAGGCATCCGCGGGCGTCAGCGGCACAATCTGTAAGTGTGCGACGCGTTTTTCACGTGTGAGCAATTCCGCTCCAGCGTTCGCTTGGTTGTGAAACGCAGTCACGGTCAAGTCGTATTCCGGCCCGAAGCGTTGCTTGAGACGTAGCGTCCGCTGTCGCTGCACGATCAGCCAAACGGCGACCGCTAAGACTAGAGCAATCAATAGAACTGCCAAAGTGATGGTGTTCGGCGGCGCGGAAGTCATAAATTAATTCTCCTCTGGTTCGCGAGCTGACATGGCGACAGGGCTGTCACAGCGACAGTGCCGGCCAACGAGCCTGTGGGAAATCGAATTGCACGTAAGCCGGCGAGAGTCGGCAAGAGTCGTAGGAGTCCTTGTAGGACTGCGCAGCGTAGGACCGGGCCGTGCCAGATACCCCTACTGTAAAATGAGAAAAAATCCTTCACGGTAGACGAAGGTATTCGAATTAGAGTGTCGCTTTCCCATGAAAGCCGCACGTTGGACGGGCTTTGTTCACCAGTCGGCGCCGGAGGGAGCGCGTCCAGCATGCCGAAAAAGCTTCGCAGCGACGTCATTTCAGCGCCGCGACTCGACGCGGCGGCGCAATCAGTGGTCGAGCGGCGCGTTTTGAAGCTGATCGAGTCCGGCGCGCCTTTTAGCATTCGCGATCTCGCGACGCGGCTTCATCTTAGTTCATCGCATTTGCAGCGCTTGTTCAAGCATGAAACTGGACTGCGCTTGGGCGAGTGGCTGATAACGTTTAGGCTGCAGAAAGCGGCCTATCTGTTGAGCAACACCTACCTGAGCGTGAAGGAAATCGCAGGCTCGGCCGGATACGAACATGTCTCCAGTTTCATCCGCGCCTTCGAACGCAAGTACGTCCTCTCGCCCACGCGCTATCGCGAGTGTCGCAGACAAAAGTAAGGCTCGAAAAAACACGATGCTGTCGAGCTTCAAGGGGAAGGTGATCGTGACACAAAATGCTACCCTGCCTTGCGTGCTTCAATTTCAATGGCCTTGGCGATCCTTACCGCGGTTTCTGCAATTTCTGTGATTCGGGAGGCGACGAGCCCGCTGAACCTGTCGTAGTGCGCCGCTGCCATTCCGCCGGCAATACTCGCGGCTGCCTGAATAAGTTGTGCTTGATCCATAGTGAAATTTCCGACGTCGTTTGTGAATTGAACGTTAACCGGCCCTAAATGGATATTATGGACCGGATGAGCGGTTGAATCTCGGATCCTGGTGGAAGTGGGGCATATTGCCGACGCATGACGCGCGCAAGAACTGCCGGTCGTTCACCGGGAATTGACGGCGATTGGCCGAAAATCGGGTGAGCTTTGAGCGCCGTTGGGCCACCATGCAGCCATGGAACAACGAACGGAGCGCCCTCACATGAGCACCCGATCCAATGATCCCTTCACAGCGGCCCTGCTGATCGGGGTCGCCCTGGTAACGGCGGGCGCATTGCTGCTGCGGCAGTCGGTGGATCTGGCTCATTCGGTCGACCTCGCCCAATGCTGGCCTCTGTTCGTCATTGTGCTAGCCTTCGCGCAGATGGTTGCGACGGTGAGGGAGCGTCATCAGCAAGGCTGGGGTCTGCTGCTGGCGGGGAACTGGTTGCTTGCCAATACGATGACGAGTTGGGCCTATATCCAGATCAGCCTTCCGGTGCTGCTGGCTGGATTGGGTTTGATGAGCATTATTCGCGTGCTACGCGATTGCAGCGGACACTTAGAAGAGGATCACCGTGCCACCCGATAATCGCAGCGTCAC
>Ga0307476_10002026_pt1 | contig 12181 bp, 13 predicted proteins | sample atmos_gasesECM2C_2_FD_203314 | JGI IMG/M metagenome (GOLD analysis project Ga0307476, IMG submission 203314) | Hardwood forest soil microbial communities from Morgan-Monroe State Forest, Indiana, United States - atmos_gasesECM2C_05 | ecosystem: Environmental > Terrestrial > Soil > Temperate... | reverse complement strand
CAAAGTGCCCGTGATCGCCAGCGGCGGGGTGGGAAATCTCGATCACATCTACCAGCTTCGCCGGCTTCCGATCTGGGGCGCGATCGTCGGGCGAAGTCTCTACGAAGGAACATTGGACCTTCGCCAGGCGATCTGCGAAGCGGCCCGGCCGGCCATCTGATTACCCGCTCCCCGCAGAAACCCTACGACCGGCAGCCCCGGCAACCGCCGGCGCAAAAGACTTGGCACTTAGCAAAATCCAGCGCTGCCGTGCGGCGGGCATGGGGGTAGCTTGTGAGTTATGGCACAAAGCGAGCCGGTCCGGCGGCCGCGGCGCGAGGAAGTCAACGCGGCGATCTTCAGCGCCATCGTCGGCCCGCCGACCTTGATTTCGCCGGATGACGTTGCCAATCGCCCGCCGGCTTTTCGGATCAGTCGATGGACGATCACCCTCCCGCAGTGGGCTCAGCGGGTGTGGCAGGATTCTCATTTGCACCCGCAGGTCCGCGCCAGGCTGCTGCCCTTGCTCGATCAGGCCCGCAAGCGCTGGTGCGAGGCACGCGACCGATTGCATTCTCACCCCGACCAAAGCAGGTGCGACGCCGCGGTGCCGGGATCGAACGTTGACGGACCACGACCACGAATTTGAAATCCGCGGCATGCCGAATCGCGCGCGAGTTGCCTCTTCCAACCAGACGTTACGTTCAACGCACTACGTCTTACGTTTATCGCACCACGTTCCTTGACGGGCGCTACCCTTGTCACTAATGTGTCGGCCCCTTGAAGTGAAAGCGAGCCGAGGTCATGCCGGGCGGACTTTGTGCAAAATATCACGAAGTCTCCGGCCGGCCTATAATCAAGGGTTTGGCTGAGCGTATGACCGAGAAACCGGTAAAGCCGGAAGAGCCGAATCGCCATGCCTTTAGATCGGATTCGCCCGCGCAAGCTGGACGCGGTGGAAGCATTCCGCTCGCGTCTTACGCCCTGGTCGGCATTGGTTTGGAATTCCTGTTGACCATTTGCCTCCTCGGGGCCGCGGGATGGTGGCTCGACGGGCGACTGAGCACCTTTCCGTGGCTCATGATTGCCGGGATCGCAATGGGATTTGCAGTGGGCCTCGCGAGGATCATTCGAGCGGGCGCCCGTGCCTTTAGGAAGTGAGCGCTGGGCAGAAGTGGCTTGCCCGCGGGAGTTGCAACAGTGCCAGAAGGTACGTCAAAGTCGCACCCCGATCGCGCCGGTCAAGCAGGACCACCTTGCGCCAGGCCGGGCTTGGCATCGCTCGCGTGGGGTTCGGTCGCCGCAATACTCCTTACCGCAGGCGCCACCGCGATCATTGTGCTCTTCGGCCGGCCAGCCTGGTGGAACGGTTGGCTTGCGGCGCTCATCGCAAGTTTGATAGCAACGGTTGCGTCGCTGGGCACGTTGGCCCCAACCATCTCGGGGGGAATGCAGTCGGCAGCATACGGTTACCTGGCGGCATCGGTGGTCCGAATGCTGACCGCCTTGGTATCCTGCGTCGGCGCGGTCGTTGTCTTTCACGCCCCGCCGATTCCAACCCTGCTCCTCACGGTGCCGCTCTATTTCGCGCAAGTGGCAACTGAGGCGGTCGTGCTGGGCCGCGCGTTCCGAACGCGCACTTAGGAATTCGCGGGCCATGGCAAACACCCCTTTGCTCCTGAACACGTTAGCTGAAATGAATCCGCTGGAGCACGTACTCGACAAGTCCGTATTGGTGGTGCACGGGTGGTGGCTTTTCAGCAATAACATCCTCGGGCTGCTGATATCAGCGCTCCTGATGCTGATTATTTTTCCGATAATCACGCGGCCCTACCGCCGCGGCGAGCACGTTCCAACCGGCACCCGAAACCTGTTCGAGGCGATACTCGTTTACCTGCGCGAGGAAGTCGCACGCCCCCTGTTGGGGGACGAGACCGATCGGTTCGTCCCATTCCTCTGGACGCTGTTCTTCTTCATTCTCTTCAATAACCTGCTCGGGCTGCTTCCGCTCGATGTGCTTACCGGATGGTTCATGGCGCCGTTTCATTTGCACCCGTTCGGCGGCACAGCGACCGCGAATATTTGGGTGACCGGCGCTCTTGCGATCGTCGCCTTTGTGACATGGCAGGTGAACGGCATTCGTAGCAACGGACTTGTCAATTACCTGAAGCACTTTACCGGCGGAGCCCCGCTTTGGCTGGCGCCATTGATGATTCCCCTTGAGTTTATCGGAATGCTGATCAAGCCCTTCGCACTGGCAATTCGTCTTTTTGCAAACATGTTTGCCGGGCACATGGTCCTGGCCGTTCTCTTGATGTTCACGACCACTGCGTTCGCCGCCGGCGCCGCAATCGGTTGGTCGATCAGCATCGTAGTCGTGCTCGCTTCGGTCGCAATGATGTGCCTGGAGTTGTTCGTGGCTCTTCTTCAAACGTATATCTTCGTGTTCCTCACATCGATGTTCATCGCTCAGTTGGTCGTTCACGAGCATGAACACTCCGAGGAGGACCAGCATCATAAGCAGAAGCGGAGCGACGCAAACAGCCTGGCCGGGCGACCGCCGGTTGCCCAATTGGCCGGCTGAGCGAAAATCTGACGAACCGGCCGCAACTCGGCGAGGCGTTGCGGCGGACGGCAGGACCGATGGCGTAAGGACATTGATATGCGGAAGGGAAGTTCCATCCGCGACGACGGCCCTCCTCGCGGGCCGGGGATCGCCCGAACCCACGCGGGCATGAGGAGCAATTGTCATGATGAAGACAGGCGTAGTGGCGCTGGCCGCGCTGCTGCTGTTAACGATCATCGTCCCCGCTCAGGGGGCCCAAACAACGACGAGCGCCGGGTTGGGAGTATTGGCCGCAGGGCCGTCATCAGGCTCCGACTTCGGGTTAGCCCTGATCGGGTGCGGCATCGGCGCTGGTTTGGCCGGAGTTGGTGGCGGAATCGGCATCGGCGCCATTGGCGGACGAGCGTGTGAAGCGATCGCCCGCCAGCCAGAAGCCGGCGACAGGATCTTCAACGCGATGATCATCAGCGCCGCCCTGATCGAAGGATTCACCTTCTTTGCGATGGTCGTGTGCTTGCTTGGATATTTCAGCGCAAAGGGATTCGTCCCGGCGTGATGGCGGCGCGTCGGCATGGATTGTCGGGCCCACGACGAGTTTCCGTGGAGTCGGCCATGAAGCATTTGAGGTTGGCGTTTCTGCTCATCCTGACGGCCACTTTGACGCTTGTTGCGCCAGCCTTGGGCGCCGAGCCGGCGCCGGGCGACGAGGCGACCAGCCCCCTTTATCCACCGGCCCAAGGCATCATTACCGGCACGGTTACAATCGTCATCTTCGTGATCCTCGTTGCCGTGCTTGGCAAATACGCCTGGGGACCGATCCTGGCGGGGCTGCGGGCCCGCGAGGAGAAGATCCGCAAGGACATCGCCGAGGCGGAGGCGACGCGGGCCAGGGCGGAGGCGACGCTGCGGGAATATAACCAGCAACTGGCCAGCGCCGAGCAGAAGGTGCGGGAGATGCTGAACAAGGCGGCAATCGATGCCGAGAACATCGCCAACCAAATCCGCGCCCATGCCCAGCGCGACGCGGAAGAGATGAAGGAGCGGGCGCTGAAGGACATCGAGGCCGCCCGCGAGCAGGCCCTCTCCGAGATCTACGCCCAGACCGCCGACCTGGCCACCCGCGTGGCCGAGAAGATCCTGCGCCGCAATCTCAACGCGGACGACCAGCGCGACCTGGTCAACCAGAGCTTGCAGGAGTTGCAGGCGGTCGGAGCACGATGAGAGGATTGAACCTCAATGCCCCGTGAAACGCGCATCACGCCGCTTGCCGTCGCCTACTCGCGCTCGCTGTTGGAGCTGGCCAACGAGCAAAACATGGCCAGGCAGGTGGGAGAGGAGCTGGAAGCCCTGGCGAAAATGGTTGACGGGGAACCGGCCTTCGGCGAGTTCCTCGCCAGCCCAACCATCAGCGAAGCCGAGCACGCCCAGGTGCTCGACAAGGCCCTGCGCGGGCGCGTCTTGCCCTTGCTGCTGAATTTCCTCCAGGTGGCCAACCGCAAAGGCCGTCTGGGAATGCTGCGGCAAATGGCGGATGCCTACGCCGAGCTGCTCGAAAAGCAAATGGGCATCATCGAAGTCGACGTGATCGTTTCGCAGAAGCTGACGCCGCGTGAACTGGATCAGGTCCGCCAGAAGGTTTCCGCCGCCCTCAAGCGCGAGGCGGTGGTCCATCAGTACGTAGACGACAAGATCATCGGCGGCCTGGTGCTCAGGGTCGATGACCGCCTGTTCGACGGCAGCATCCGCGCCCAGTTGCGCGCCGTCCGCCGCCAACTGCTGGCGGCGCGGCAGAGGTGAGAAGCGTAGTGCGTAGAACGTAATGTGCGTCACCGACGCGGCTATGCCCTTTACGTTTTACGTTTTACGCATATGAAGGTAACCCGGAGAACGAATAGGAATCGCCCATGTCCATCAACGTCGCCGAAATCACCAGCATCCTGAAGCATGAAATCGCCGAGTTCCAGCAGCGCGTCGAAGTGTCGGAAGTGGGCACGGTGATCGAAGTCGGCGACGGCATCGCGCGGATTTACGGGCTGAAGAACGCCATGTCCGCCGAGCTGCTGGAGTTCCAGAACGGCACGATGGGTCAGGTGTTCAACCTCGAGGAAGACTCGATCGGCGCCGTCATCTTCGGCAACTACCTGGAGATCAAGGAAGGCGACACGGTCAAATCGACGGGCCGGCTTCTTGAAGTGCCGGTGGGCGACGCGGTGATGGGCCGCGTGGTCAACCCGCTGGGCCACCCGGTGGACGGCGGCCCCGCCATCCAGAGCCACGAGACCAAGAAGGTGGACATCGTCGCGCCCGGGATTGCCGACCGGCAGCCGGTCAAGGAACCGCTCCAGACCGGCATCAAGGCAATTGACTCGATGATCCCCATCGGCCGCGGTCAGCGAGAGCTCATCATCGGCGACCGCAAGACCGGCAAGACGGCCATCGCCATCGACACGATCATCGCCCAAAAAGGCACCGGCGTGAAATGCTTCTACGTCGCGATCGGCCAGAAGGAATCGACTGTCGCTGGCATCGTCGACGTGCTCAAGGCGCGCGGCGCGATGGAATACACGACGGTAGTCGTGGCGACCGCGTCCGATCCGGCGCCGCTGCTGTACATCGCCCCGTATGCCGGGTGTGCCATGGCCGAATACTTCATGTGGAAGGGCCAGGCTACTCTGTGCGTTTACGACGATCTGTCGAAGCAGGCGGCGGCCTATCGCCAGTTGTCGTTGCTGCTGCGGCGGCCGCCCGGCCGCGAGGCGTACCCCGGCGACGTCTTTTATCTTCACAGCCGCCTGCTCGAGCGCGCCGTCAAGCTGAGCGACGCCCACGGCGGCGGGTCGCTCACCGCCCTGCCCATTATCGAAACGCAGGAGGGTGAAGTCTCCGCTTACATCCCCACCAACGTCATCAGCATTACCGACGGGCAGATTTACCTTGAACCCGATCTGTTCTTCGCCGGCGTGCGGCCGGCCATCAACGTGGGAATCAGCGTGAGCCGTGTGGGTGGCAACGCCCAGACCAAAGCGATGAAGAAAGTCGCCGGGTCCCTGCGGCTTGACTTGGCCGCCTATCGCGAGCTCGAGGCCTTCGCCCAGCTTGGCACCGAGCTCGACAAAGCCACGCAGGCCCAACTCGACCGCGGCGCCCGCCTGGTCGAACTGCTCAAGCAGCCGCAGTACAAGCCCTTCCCATTCGAGCAGGAAGTGATGGTTATCTATGCGGGGACTCAGGGATTTCTGGATGACGTTCCCGTAGCGCGCGTTCAGGAGTTCCAGAGCGCCTTCCTCCAGTACGTCGATGCGTCCAATGCCGATCTGCGACAACAGCTTGCCACTCGAAAGGAGCTGACAGCAGACCTCGAAACGCAGCTCAAACAGTCGCTGGCAAGCTTCAAATCCACCGTGTGGAAAAAATAGGCATCGGACTGCCAACTGCGCCGTCCTCGCGGGATTTAGCGCGACCAAAAGCCAAAATCTCCTAAATTATAGGGCCCGGGACACGCATTTTAAGGTGCGCGGCTCCTGTGTTTTTCATGCTCGTCTCATTATCCCAAACGTATTATGAGCAGTGAAGATGAAGAAAAGCACGAGTTGGAGCGGGCCGGCGGTGTGACCGGTGCACGCTCAGCAAATTAACGAAGTTATCGGACAATGGTGGCATAAATTTTGTGGAGTCAGGGAATTTAGTGCCGAGTTTTGGCGTATATAAGGAGGACTTGATTACAGGAAAAACGCCCCTTGTCGTGCCCCGCCGCGTTTGATTCTCGCCGTTTTGGGGAGATGTATGAGTGCAGTGATTTCAACACCTTTGATCGACCCCGCACTTGATCCGGGCCTGCCCCGGCGCCTGTTCGGATACGACGTGATCGACCTCATCGGCCAGGGGGCCGGAAGCCTGATCTACGTTGTCAGCCAGCCCGGCAGCAAGCAGGTTTTTGCCCTCAAGCATGTCGTCCGCAAGACCGCCAAAGACGAACGGTTCATCGAGCAGCTCGAAACCGAGTACGAAATCGGAAGGCAGGTTTCCCATCCGGGACTGCGGCGCTCGATCGAGCTGAAGGCGAATCGGACCCTGCTGCGCCGCGTGACGGAAGCGACCCTCATTATGGAGCTGTTCGACGGCATCCCGCTCGAACAGCAGCTTCCGCGCCATCTGACCGACATGGTCGCGACGTTCATTCAGACTGCCCAGGCTTTGGCGGCGCTGAACGCCATGGGTTACGTCCATTGCGATCTCAAACCCAACAATATCCTTCGCGACTCATCAGGCCAGGTGAAGGTGATCGACCTCGGCCAGGCGGCCCGGAACGGCACCGTCAAGAAGCGCATCCAGGGCACGCCTGATTTCATGGCGCCCGAGCAGGTCAAATGCCTGCCGGTCACGTTCCGCACGGACGTTTACAACCTGGGCGCCACAATGTACTGGGCACTTTCGGGGCGGAAAATGCCCACGCTCTTCACCATCCGCAAATCGCAAAACAGTTTTCTCGTGGACGACCAGTTGGCCACGCCCCGGGACATCAACCCGATGGTCCCCGAGCCGCTGTCGAATCTGGTCATGGAATGCGTGCGGACCAATCCAACCAAGCGTCCGGCGGACATGGTCGAGCTATCCCGCCGCCTGGAAGTGATCGAGCACTCGCTGCAGCGTCGCGTGCAGAGCTCTTTCGTCGCGGAAAGCGAATACCGCGGCAACGCGAACATCCGCATCGCCTAGCCGCGTCACAAGCCAAGAGTCCGTTCGGGCCCGGAGACGTGATGTCTTCGGGCCCTTTTTGTTGCAATACCCTGCCGGGCCACTTTATTCGAACAGCGAGAGTTGTCTGGCGTCATTCACGGTCGATTCGACCTTCCCGTCGGCAAACCGAGTGACGATCCTGTCCCCCTCACGAAGCTGCGTGCTACTGCGCACCGGCGCGCCGTCGCGCTTTCGGGAGGTGATGGTATAGCCGCGACGAAGCACCGCCTCGGGGCTGACCGCTTCGAGCTGGCGCGCCATCGCGCCAAGGGCTTGCGCCTTCCAAACAAGCTGGTTGGCAAACGCCCGCGTGATTCGCACTTGCAGCGAGCCAAGCCGCTGGGCCTCGAGCTTGACGCGGTTGCGCGGATGGCCCTCCCGCAGCAGGACCGCCGCCCGGTTGAGACGTTCGATTCCGGCCCGCAACCGAACGGGTATCGCATAGTCGAGCCGGCGACCAATGCCGCTCAGCGCCTCGCGAGATCGCAGAAGCACGACTGGCAGAAATCGCCCGATCCGATGCGCGGCGTCCTGAATGCGATCCCGGTCCGCGCGAAGCAACTCTTGCTGGCCGATGACCATAGCCCGCTGGCGCTCGTCGATCAGTTGCCACAGGAGATCGACCCGGTCCATCGGCCGGCGGAACGCCTCGTGCCGCTCGATGCCGCGCAGCCGCTGTTGTGCTTCCCAGACCCGCATCTGGAGTGAACGCCCGAGTCGCATAGCCGAGCCGTCGAGCTGATCCTTCGCCCCCCGCCACTGAGCCGTGACGACCTGGGCGGCTTCGGTCGGCGTGTGGGCGTGATAGTCGGCCACCAGATCGGCGATACAAACGTCGACCTCATGACCGATGCCGGTCACGATCGCTATGCGCGATTGGGCGATCGCCCGCGCGACGATTTCTTCGTTGAAGCTCCACAGGTCTTCCAGCGATCCGCCGCCGCGGGCCAGCAGAATCACGTCGGCACCGCCGATTCCCGCGATCGAGGCGTTCACGTGACCGATCGCCGCGGCGATCGTCGCCGCCGCCCCTTCTCCCTGCACGGCAACCGGATAGAGCATCAACCGCAGCCATTGGAATCGCCGAAGCACTTTGAGCATGTCGGCAAACGCCGCAGCCTCGGGGCTGGTGATCAGCACGATCCGCAACGGATATCGCGGAATGGGCTTCCTTCTCTGTGCGGCGAACAGCCCTTCGGCTTCGAGCTTGGCCCGCAACTGCTGGAACGCCAGCTCCAGCGCCCCGCGTCCCAGCGGGCGCAGCGCGGTGACGTAAAGCTGATAGCGGCCGCGCGGCCCGTAGACGCCGATCCGGCCATCGGCCAGCAATTCCATCCCGTCGGTCGGCTCGAATTTCATGCGGGCCGCCTCGCCGCGGAACATCACGCAGTCCAGGCACGCCCCCGCGTCCTTGAGAGTGAAGTACAGATGCCCCGAAGATCGGTTCCGCGCAAAGTTGCTTACTTCCCCGCGGACCAGCACGCTGGCCGGCAGGCCCGTGTGGAGCAATTGCGTGATCTTTCCGGTCAGTTCCGTAACCGTCAGCGCACCATCCGCCGCGACGGCGCGCGGCCGTGCCGCCGGCCGTGACCCCGTGAGCTTGCGGCGAAAGTCGAAAAAATCGGTGGTCATCGCGATGCCAGATTGAATTCTGAATGCCCAACGATCAATAAGCAATCGGGCCGGCGCCGATTCGTCGTTGGGCATGAGCCGCGTTGTGGTATTCTCTGTCGCATGGAAATCCGCCCGGTTCGTCCCGCCGATATCGACCGTCTGATCGATATCGACGGCACCATTGAGTCGAGCCAGTACCTGCACGTCGACTATGCCGGCGAAGCTCTGGGCGGCACCTGGAAAATCGAGGAGCGCCCGCTCCGCCAGAAGCGCATGGACCGCAACCAGCCGACCGATGAGTCCCAGTTTCTGCTCAAGCAGGTGACAACCGGCATCGAGGAAGGGCTGGCGCTGCTGGCCGAGCACGATGGCATCAACGTCGCCCTGCTGGTCGCGCAGCAGGAACCGATCTTCAAAACGCTTCGGGTGGTTGATCTGCGGGTGGACTTTGAAAACCGCCGGCAAGGCTTGGGATCGGCAATGATTTTTCAGGCGATCACCGAAGCGCGGAACCGCGAGCTGCGCGCCATATGCGCGGAAACTCGAACCGACAACTTCCCCGCCGCACAGTTCCTGTCCAAGTGCGGCTTCGACCTTGCCGGCCTCGATTCCCGCCGATACTCGAACCACGATCTGGTCAAGGAAGCCGTTACCCTCTTCTGGTACGCGGCGTTGGATTGACTGGTGGAAGCGGAGTCCCCGCCGCTTCGGCGCATGGTTACCCCTATTCTGGTTACGCGGCATTGGATCGAGCCGAAATGGGGGGTCAATGCAGACCAACTACTGCGTCTTTTTGTCGTTTCCAGCCCCCGGCTTTCCCAAAATTTCTCAAAATTTCTCACTTCTACGCGATATATATCATAATATTGCTAAACTGGTAACGCCAAAATGACGCGGTTAAATATCATAATATTGCTATAACACGGCGCCCAGCGAGATGAACGCCGCTGTTTGTGCGCCCAGGCAGCGTACTATGGGCCGGTGAGCGAACGCCCCCGACGCCATTCGCCGCGGCAACTCAAGAGCGTACACAATCATTGCGTCTTCATTGACGGCAAAGGGCAAGAATCGCCCGTGGCAAGCACCGCCATCCAGCCGCTCGGCTCCAGAACCGAGGAAACCACAGGCCCCGCGGCAGTTCGACTTGACTCACAGCATTGGATTGGTATTACATTCTTGGAATTGTAATGGGAGTTGTATGGAGTCCGCTATTACGATTAAGGGCCAGGCGACGATCCCGAAGGCGATTCGTCAACATCTCGGGCTAAAGCCGGGAGACAGAGTGAGATTCTTCGTACATCCCGACGGGAGCGTCGTCCTGCTGCCTAAGCTTCCGATCGCCGCTTTGCGGGGCATGGTCAAGTCACGGCGCCGGCGACCCGTGACGGTCGAGCAAATGAATGAAGCCGTCGTCGCCGCCGCCTTCACGCCGCACACAAGGCGTCGATGACCGGACTGGATACAAATATTCTCGTCCGTTATCTCACCCAGGACGACCCCGTTCAGTCCGCGAGGGCAACGCAAATCATCGAGCACCAATTGAGCGACCAGGACCCAGGATTCGTCAGCATCGTGGCGATGATCGAGACGGTATGGGTCCTGGACCGCGCCTACGGCCAAACGGCTGAGGAAATCGCGGCGGCGGTCGAGCGCATGTTACAGGCTGACGGGCTGGTCGTTGAGAATGCGCAGGAGGTATTCAGCGCAATGGTCGAGCTGAAGGAAGGTCGCGGCTCATTCGCTGACGCGATCATCGCGGCGCTGGGCGCCAGCGCCGGCTGCACCCATACCCTCACGTTCGACCGAAAGGCGATCCGGATTGCAGGCTTCAAACTTATGTGACACGCGTGGCGGAACCTCGCGACGTCTTCCCGCCGCGGGTCAAGAAGATGGGTGCGGCTCACGCACATGCCCGCTCTTTCGTTGGCGGCAAAGGCCAAGCATCGCCGCGGCGAGCCCCGCCACCCAACCGCTCGGCTCAGGAACCGCGGAAACCGCGGGCGCCGCGGCAGGCACGAACGACTGGCCGTAATTCTGCGCCAGGATCACCAGATCGGCGAAATTCACCGTGCCGTCGTAGTTGAAATCCCCCTGGTCCCAGTTCATGCCCGTCTTGCCGTAGTTTTGGGCGAGGATGACCAGGTCGGCAAAATCCACTTTGCCGTCGAGGTTGGCGTCACCAGGCCGAGCGAGTTTCATTTCGATCGAGTTGGCCGCGAGCCCGGCCACCACCCCGTCCGCTGAGTCGGCGTACCCGACCCAATGCATCGCATCCGCCAGGCTGCTGGTGATCCCGTACCCGTCCCACTTGCCGCCGTCAAAGGCGGTGGAGAGGTAGCGAATGGTTGCCGCAGGCGTTTTGCCGGCGGTGTAATTGACGGTGAAGGAATTGTTGGTCAGGTCGAGTTTGCCGGTCGAGGCAATTGAGAGGCTCGAAGTCTGCCCTACGGCCGCCGACGGGCCTTGAATCTTTAGAGTGCCGCCCGACTGGATAATCACGGATCCTTGATTGACGGCGGGCGTTGTCGCTGAGGCGGACACATACAGGGTTCCCGTGCCGCTGATCGCGCCCGGCGAATTATTCGCGGCGATGGCAAGAATACCGCTATTGTTTACCACCCCCCGGCGGGTAACGACCCCACTCCCGCAATCAGGAGATCCCCGGCGGCCGAAATGAATGTCCCGCCGGTATACGAATTGACGCCAGATAGCCCCTGGGACTCGATGGTCGAAACCACATCGACGCTGCCTGTCCCAACGATGCTCCCCGCAAAAGTGTATCCAACCACGGCGTACTGACCGTTCTCTGAAATGACCAAAGCGTGGCCGCCGACCGGATCAGTGAGGTTGATCGTACCCGTACCCGGCGTGCCGAGAACTGCGGCGTTTAACGTCCCGCCGTTGATCGTGATTGAGCCGCCGTTGTTCACCAGCCCGACGATTACCGTAGCGCCCGAGCTTACGGTGACGGTGCTGGACAACCCGCCGCCGACATTCAGCCGATCGCACGTTATAGCAGAGCCCGCGCCGGTAATAGTGATGGAGCCAGTGCTGTCCGTCCCCGTGCCGACATTCACTCCCTCTTCGTTAACCTGCGACCCCCCGGTCACAAGCACGGTTCCATTGCCTTTGTAACCGTCGGCAATATTGAGATTTCCCCTAGAGCGTGTTATGAACTTTTAGCATGATCCGGCGGTAGAGGCTGAATGGCAAGGAAGCCTTACCCCAGCGACGTCACGGATGAGGAATGGTCGTTTGTCGCGTCGTATCTGAGGCTGATGCGTG
>Ga0307476_10002025_pt1 | contig 12184 bp, 9 predicted proteins | sample atmos_gasesECM2C_2_FD_203314 | JGI IMG/M metagenome (GOLD analysis project Ga0307476, IMG submission 203314) | Hardwood forest soil microbial communities from Morgan-Monroe State Forest, Indiana, United States - atmos_gasesECM2C_05 | ecosystem: Environmental > Terrestrial > Soil > Temperate... | reverse complement strand
CGCTCCGGGACCGTAGATACCGCAATGTCCTAGGCCTCATATCGGCGCGGAAGGAAATGCCTTTAGGGTCTAAAGCTCACCAAACGCGGCCGCCGTCACATGACCGTGAAATACGGCGGAAACCTGCGGCTTGGGGAAGGTTGGCAAAACCGGCGCCGCCCGACGGCGGCACCGGTTTGGTGCTGACTTAAGGAGGATTACTTCAGTATTGCCTGGTAGGTCCAGGCATGCGACAAGCCGCGCACGTCGGGAACCGCCGCGACCGCCGCGGCACCGGTACCCGCCGCTTGTTGGATCATGCCAAGAACGATCAAGTCGTTGACCGGATCGATCCAAAACCAGGTACCTGCCGCGCCGCCCCACCAATACGAGCCCTTGCCGTAGTAACCGCCCGCCGCAACCGGATCGGTGTAAATGGCAAAGTCCAAACCGAAGCCGGCACCGGGCGCAAGAATCGGCACGCTCGGGGCCAACACATTGGTACGCATGAGTTCAACGGTCAGCGGCGAGAGGAGTCTGACGCCGTCCAATTGACCGCCGTTCAATAGCATTTGGCAGAATCGCATGTAGTCCGTGGCAGTCGATACCAGGCCGCCACCGCCCGAGGAGAGCGCGGGCTTCGCCGCAAAGTCGTGATTCAATCCTTCGCGCACGCCCACCGCGTGCAGTTTTCCATCGTTGTCGTAACTATAGAATTCCGCGAATCGATTCAGCTTCTCCTTCGGCACGTAAAAGGCCGTGTCGCTCATACCCAGAGGCTTGAATATTCGCTTTTCCAAGAACTCCTCGAAGGGCATGCCGGAGAGTTTTTGGACGATGTAGCCCTGAATGTCGACCGAGATGCTGTAATGCCATTCCGTTCCCGGTTGTGCATTCAACGGCAGTTTGGCGACGCGCTTGATGAACTCGTCCAGCGTGTTGTTGGGATTGAGCAGATCGGCATCGATCTGCATTTTATCGACGGCCGTTTGACTGAAAAATCCATAGGTGAAGCCGCCTGAGTGCGACATGAGTTCACGCATGGTCACGGGGTGGTTTTGATCCTTCATGACCACGTTGCCGTTGGCCTCGGTCGAGTAGACCTTTAACTTGGCGAACTCCGGTATGTACTTCGCCACCGGATCGTTCAACTGCCACTTGCCTTCCTCGAACAGCATCATCATGGCGACGCCGGTGATCGGCTTGCTCATCGAATAGATCCGGAAAATGCTGTCCTTCTGCATCGGCGCATTGGCGGCGATGTCGCGCTTGCCCACCGCATCGAATTCCACCACTTTGCCGTGGCGCGAAACCATGGTGACCACGCCGGCCAGACGGCCGTTGTCGACGAGTTCTTTCATGCCGGCGCTCAAGCGAGCGAGGCGCTCCGCCGACATGCCTTCGCTCTCGGCGCTGGCCGTGGGCAGGTCATGTACCGCCGCCATTGCCGGCGACACGGAGAGGGCGGCCAAAGAAACTATGGCCAATAGACGCGGAAGATGCATGCGAGGACTCCCTGTTGGATGTTATTCATCGGACCCGAAGCACAAGTGTATTCCAACACGGAATACTCGGACAGGCTCCCTAGGCGCGCTCCAGTATCCAGCTCGACATGAGGTCGAACAGCACCGCGCGCGAGGTCTCGTCCTCGTTGTGGACTTCATGAAGAAGGTTTGGGTAGGTCACGAGCTGCTTGTCGCGGGAACCGAGGGTGTCGATGAGCGCTCGCGACCCGCTGATCGGGCAAACTTTGTCCGCTTCGCCGTGTACCGCCAGCCAGGGCAGGGTGATCTTGGGGGCGTTTGCGCGGCTGGCGCGGCAGGCCCGCGCGAAACCATAAAGCAGGCCCAAGCTCGCGGTGCGCGGCACCAGCGGATCGTCCATGTGCCGGCGTTGTTCCTCGACGACTTGCGTGAGCGCGGTGCCATCTATCCCTAAACTGATTCGCAGGCGCGGCGCGAGCGCGGCCGCCATCCGCAGAAGGGCGCCTGCGGCACCGTCCAGTTTCGGCATGGCATCGAGCGCGCAACCGGTCGTGATGAACCCCCGAGCCCACGCAAGATCGCCGGCGGCAAGCAGAACCACGACCGATCCCATGCTGTGCCCCCAAACAAACAACGGCAGCTCCGGGAATCGTTGCCGCACATTCGCGCCGAACAATTTCAAGTCGGCGGCGAAGTCCGTGAACTCGCTTACGTGCGTGCGCGTGCCGGGGCTTTGCCCGTGACCGCGCTGGTCATAGACGAAGCAGGCAATGTTTCTGCCCGCCAGCGCTTCAGCCGCGTGCCGGTAGCGGGCGCTGTGTTCGGCGATTCCATGCACGATGACCAGACCGGCCTTCGCGCCGCGCGGCACGACCTCAAAGCCGGGGAAGGTCGATACCGGGCCAATGGTGGGGGACAGCGCGCTCACGCAGCCGATTCTACGGACTCGAGAGGCTCGGGTTAGGCTTTTATCAAGTCTCGCGCAGGTTTCAAGCTTCGCGCAGCCGAAACAGCTTGCTTTGCGTGCGATCGATGTCCGCTTCGCCTTGATTCGGCATGCGCTCGTTGTCATCGCGCACGAACTTCTCGATGTCGGCGGCCGGTACTGCGGCACTGCGAAAGAAGCCTTGGTACTGATCGCAGCCCATGCGCCGCAGGATGCCCAGCTGTTCCTCGGACTCCACGCCTTCCGCGATTACCTTCAAGCGCAGTCCATGGGCCAGCGATATGATGGCACGCACGATGGAGGCGTCGGCGGCGTTCGATGCGACATCGCTGATGAAACTCCGATCGATCTTGAGCTTATCGATCGGAAAGCGCTGCAAGTAGCTCATGCTCGAATAACCGGTGCCGAAGTCGTCGATGGCCACCACGACGCCGAGCTCGCTCAGCTCCTCGAGCAATGCCACCGAAGTCTCGGCGTTGCTCATCAAGGTGGCTTCGGTCAATTCAATTTCCAAGTAGGTCGCATCCAGGGAGTGCTCCTGAAGCGCCGCGTGTATCTTCTTGACGAAATTGGCCTGCCGGAACTGCAGCGGCGAAACATTGACCGCGACCCGCAGAAATGGCATCTGCCGCTGCTGCCAATCGCGCGCCTGCCGGCATGCCTCGCGTATGACCCAGTCGCCGATTTCGAGAATGAGGCCGCTTTCCTCGGCGATGGGAATGAATTCACCGGGCAAAATCGCTCCGCGCGTCGGGTGCTGCCAGCGGATCAATGCCTCCACGCTGCGCATCTCGCCGGTCGCAATGTCGATCTTGGGCTGATAGTGCAGGGAAAGCTGGCCCAGCGCGAGCGCGCCGCGAAGTTCCGCCTCGATTTCCAAGCGCTCGCGTGAGAAGCCCATGACGCTTGCGTCGAAAAATCGGAAGGTCTTGCGGCCGCTGCGCTTGGCGAAGTACATCGCTTCATCGGCGCGTGCCAGCAGCTCCTCGGCGCCGGTGCCATCGTTCGGGAAGCGGGCGATTCCAATGCTGGGACTGACATGCAGCTCCATGCCAGTGAGTTGATAGGGTTGCGACAGGGCCGACATCCATCGGGCGATGAGTCCTTCTATTTCCTCGACCGAACTTACGTTTCGCAGCAGCAGCAGGAATTCATCGCCTCCCGCTCGAGCGACCGTGTCGCTCGAACGCACGATTGACAGCAGCCGTGCGGTAACTTGCTTGAGCAGCGCATCGCCCGCGCCGTGACCCAGCGAATCGTTGATGATTTTGAACCGGTCCAAATCGAATACGCACACCGCGAAGGGCTGGCGGTCGTGGACAGCATGACTCAGACGCTCGACGAACAGCACGCGATTGGCAATTCCCGTCAGGGCATCGTGAGTCGCCTGGCGCTTCAGCTCGAGATTCGCATTGGCGAGGGACCTGTCCCGTTCCTTGAGCATGTGAACCGAGTCGCGAAGCTGCTGGCGCCTGTCATGCAGCCGCAGGCGCAGCACTCGGCCGAGTACTCCCAGCAATATGCATCGGCCCAGCGTGGCCACAAAGCATAACCAGACCAGGCCGCGCACCAGGGGAGTATCTTGAGGAATCGATATTCTTGCATCGATCCACGACATCACCAGCGCTGCCGCGACGGCCACGCTGATCCAGGCAATGGCGGATTGCTTCTTCGACAGGCCCAAGCTGGCGCAGCCGAACACGATGAAGAGAACCGTGAAGAAGTAAAACGCCAACTGCGGCACCAGCGCGGCGAATGCCAGCTGAATGGAACTCGCGGCGATGGCCTCTGCCAGGGCAAAATTGCCGGTGTCGCGCCGCTGTTTGGTGCTGCGAGCACGCAGCAGCAGGACTATCGAACTGTCGAGGAGCCCGATCGCGGTGTAGGCCAGGGGAATGGTGGAGCTGATGGTGCCTGCGACCGCGAATCCGGCCAGCAAGACGCCATCGATGAGATAGCTGGCTGCGACCGCCAAGATCATCTTAGTGCCGAGGCTGCTTTCCGACACTAGCTGGGCGGCTCTCATGGCCCGCGATAATCCCGCGCCGCGCGGAGTATTACCGCGACATAGTTCAATAAATTCAAGCCCTAAGGCTCAATTTGGGTCAGAGAGCTCAGGATTCTCGACGAATTCGCGGTCCGTCAGGCTTTTCAGAAACTCCACCAGATCCGCCCGCTCCGTCGGCAAGAGCGTAAAAGGGCGGATGCGGGAGTCCCGCAGAGAGCTGTTGTGACCGCCGCGCACGTAGTGATCCAGCACCGCGTCCAGGTCAGGCAAACTGCCGTCGTGCATGTACGGCGCCGTGAGCGCCACATTGCGCAAGGTGGGAACCTTGAATCTGCCCATGTCGGCGGCGCGATGCGTGACCTCAATCAAGCCGCGGTCGCTTAAGGGGTAAGCACCGCGCCCGTCGAGATCGTAAAGGCCGGTGTTGGCGTAGAGCGCACGCGCACGGGTGTGATCTTCGTAGACAATCGCCCCGGTGAAGTTGATTCCCGAGTGGCACTGGGCACAGCCGACTCGAGTCGAGTAAAAAAGCGCCATGCCGTGTTTCGCCGCCGGTGACAGAGCGCTTTGGTCATCGTCAAAGACGTAGCGGTCGAACGGCGAGCGGCCGGAGATGAGGGTTCGCTCGAATGAAGCGATCGCCGCGATGATGCGCTCCATGGAGAGCGGCTTGGGCGGGTCGTCCGGAAACGCCGCCGCAAATTGTGCGCGGTAGCTTGCATCGGCAGACAAGGCAGTCACGGCCGCGGCTCCGTCTTTCTTAAGACCCATCTCCACGGGATGCCGATTGAACAGCGGCTGGCGCATTTGCGATTCGAGTGAGCGGACTTTGTCGCTGCCCCAGGTGAAGGCGGGATTGTAGGCGACGTTGGTGAGACTCATGGCGCTGCGCCTCACGCTCTGGCCGGTGGCGCCCTGCGCGTGTGCTCGGCCGTCCGTGAAGGCCATTTCAGGCCGATGGCAGCTCGAGCACGAATATCGGCCGGATGATGAGAGGCGGGTTTCGAAGAACAGCCGCCGACCCAGCGCAACCTTCGCGAGGGACATCGGGTTGTCGGGAGGAACCGCGGGTCGCGGGAATCCCGGCGGCAGGTGCCACTCGTAGGCGGCGGCGGAATTGCCATCGGCGTCGGCATCGACGGCGGCGGCACGGAGCGCCGCACACGCCGCCAGCGCAATAAAGAAACCGCGAATTAATGCAGTCCCGGTCTCCAGCCTTGAGCCGAGCCGATTGCCAGCGATGCGGTTTGCGCCGCTACGCTCGAGCGTTCATTCATCCACTTGGTGAAGGCCTCGACGTCCGCCGATGACAAGCCTTGCGCGTCTTGCCGGCGCGCGTCAGCCCAGTGGTGCATGGCCACCATCAACTCGTCGGCGAGGGGCCGTGAAGTGGCGAACAACGCCATGTAGGCACCCTTTGCCTCCTCAATTTGATTCAAGCCCAAATACGCTTCGCCGCGATACTCGATCGCGTCGGGATAATTGGGGTTGATTTCAAGCGCCTTGGCATAGGAGGACAGGGCATCCTCGTAATTGCCCAAATGACGGTTGGCAAAACCTAAGTAGTTCCAGGCCTCGTACATTTTCGGATCGGCGCCGACGGCGTCAATGAAAGAGCTCAACGCATCATGGTAGGCCTTCTGCGCCTTGTCGTGCGCTTTCGCGACCTTTTCCGGCGTCGATGCTTTGGCTGCGTCCGCGTCGAACTCTTGCGCTTTCTTTATATTGCGGACGCCCGTGCTGTAGGCGTTCTTGGCGGCGTCCACTGCGCTGCGCGGCGTGGCCGTCACCATCCCCGAGGACCCGGTGGAACCGCCGTGCGCAAGCGCCGCGCCCGCGGTTGCTACGCTTAAGGCGGCGATGAATCCCAACATACCGAGAAAGCTTCGCATAACGACCTCCAGTTTCCTTAGGCTCAAATTGCTCTTTACTGTTTGAGTACCTTTGCCGTGAGTACCTGTGCGCTTCGAGTAGGTTTAACGATATTTCTATTCTGTCCTATTGCGGCCCCATAAGTTCAGCAGCGGGATGGGGCAGGGCCTGAATCTCCTCGGGGGTGACCTTGGCCTTGTATGCATTGCCAAAATGGCTGCGCACATAGTTGACCACATCCGCGATCTGCGCATCGCTCAAGTGCGCCGGACCCGAATTCATCCCACGGGCGGCGGGGTAACCGAACGGCGGCATGCCATTGCGCCCATCCAGCACAGTCAGGGCCACATACGCCCAAGACGCAAGTTTTTTATTCGCGGCGAGTTTGGGATATGAACCGGCTCCCACGGCGCCCTGGCCTCCCGGCATGTGGCATCCCTGGCAGATGTGCTCATAGATCTGTTCGCCGTTGAGCGAGCCTAGGGTTGCTCGCGAGGTAAACATGGGGCTATCTGCATAGGCGCCCAGCATGAAAAGGAGCAGGGCCGCGCTCAGTGCGACGCCCCTCATGCCCTTTCTCCCTGCGCGACCGCTCGTTGGTGGAGCCGGCCGATGGCATCGAGCGCCGAGGTGACCGCCCCTTCCTGCCATCCGCCGATAAACGAGGCGTGCTCTCCCGCGAGGGCTATTCGTCCGTCGATCTGGCACAAGTCGTCGTAGTGTTTGGCCCGCGTCGCTGTGGTCCACTGGCCGAAACATCCCATCGTGAAGGGGACACGATGCCAGGCCACCGCAACACCGTTCTCGAACTCCTGGCGGTATTGCGGGTGGATTTGGCTGCCGTAGTCGACCACTTTTTGCACGCGCTCCGGGGGAGTCATCGCCGTAAATTCCATCGCTCTCAATCCCCACATATAGGCCCCCAGCAGCACGCCTTTGCCGCCGCTTTGAAAACCCGTGTTGGGGTAACCAATATTCATGATCGGCAAGTCGGTGTAGGTAATGCCGCCAAAGATATTTTCGTCTTGCTCCCAGAAGCGGCGCTTGAATTGCAACCCTGCCTTGATTGCCGCGGCATAGGGAACCGCGGAAATTGCGGATGCCATGCTTTGGCCGACATTCATGGGGATCTGCGCCAGAATCGGCAGGGGAATAGTGCACAAGCACCAGTCGGCCCGCGCGCTCTGCGGTGCGCCGGAGTTTTGAACGTCGGTGAAGGTGACGCTGACGCCGTGATCATCCTGACGGATGTCCGTTACCTTGGCGTTGTAGCGAATCAGCGGCCCCAACTCTTTGCCGAACGCCTCACCGATGCGACCCATGCCGCCCGCCGGTTGAAACAGCGCTGTCTGCATATCGAAGGTATCGCCGTTGGCCACGCCCGACCATAAACCCGAATCGAGGATGTCGTGCAGCGCGATGGGCTTTGAAGGAATGGGCCTGGCGCTCAAGCCGCCACCCGGTTTTTTTTCATAGCCGCGCCGATCGCTGCTTGCATCGCTGGACACATAGCTGTAATCGCTGTCGAGCGCGCCCCAGTGGCGCAGCGACTCGAGCAGCTTTTCCTGGTCTTCCTTGGTGACCGCGGCATCCAGCGAATTCTGCCGCGTCGCTTTGGCCAGGAGTTCGGCGACGTGGCCCTGATAGTCGGCTTTGACTTCGCGGAAACGCTGCGGCTTGCCGCCAAATGCGCCGCTGCTGTGCAAGTACGCGTTGTAATTGACCTGGAAAAACGGCTCCAGGGGAATCTTTAGGAGCTTGGTGTAATGCATCATGCCGTGATGGTGATACGGAATTCGCCACGGGCCGGGATTGATGTACAAATCCTTGTCGAATTCGCACTGCTGGGTTTGGCCGCCAAGCTCCGTGTAGCGGTCGCCGCCGCGCAGAGTCCAGTTGCGGCCGCCCGCTCGGGCGTTGTATTCGAGCACTTGAACCTTGTAGCCGGCGTTGCGCAGTTCGTACGCGGCGGTCAGGCCCGCCATGCCGGCGCCAAGAATCAGCACCGAGGCGCCGCGCGGCGCGCCCTGCAGATCGATTGGACCTTCATAGGGCGACTCGGCCGCCAACCCTAGGCTGCTCATCGCCTGGTACATCGCGGTGGCGCCCGCCGTGGCGCCGATCATGCGCAACAGCTCGCGCCGGCTCACTGAACCGGAATCTTCCCCATTTTCCATAGCGTCCTCGTCAAGGCGCCGTTTCCCCCTGGGTCAATAGTACATGAGCGCGGACGCCGCGCATCAATCGTGACCCGGGTCTTAAATGGATCGGTTGAACTGCCGCCGATATTGCGAGTCTTATATAATGGCGACGTCACTTATTACGGGCCTGGAAACCACGGGTGCTCTCATGCAAAAGCTCAACAAGATCCGTTCATTCTCCCTCGCACTGTGCGCGAGCGTTGCGATTGCCGCGAGCGCGCCGGCATCGGCGCAGCATTTCGGCGGCGGCCACTTTGGCGGCTGGCACGGCGGCTACGGCGGATGGCATGGCGGCTACGGCTGGCGCGGCGGCTTTTGGGGACCGTGGGGCTGGGGTTGGGGCGGCTTAGGATTGGGTCTTTATTTCGCGACGCTGCCTTATTATTACTCGACCTATTGGTGGGGCGGCGTTCCTTACTATTACGCCGATAACACCTACTACCGCTGGAATGCCGGCGTGGGTCAGTATGAAACTGTTGCCCCGCCTGCCGGGCTTCAGAATCAAAATGGCCCTCAAGGGGCCGCGACCGGCCCGTCGGAGCTCATTGCCTACCCGAAGAATGGTCAGACCCAGGAGCAGTTGGGCAAGGACAAATTCGAATGTCATCAGTGGGCGGTTGGCCAAACCGGCTTTGATCCGACCCAGCCCGCGGGCGGGACGGCACCCGGCAATCGTTCCAACTACCTTCGGGCTCAAGCTGCGTGCCTAGAGGGGCGCGGCTACAGCGTCAAATAAGCCCTCCAATAAGCCGTTAGCCTGCATCGGCGACCCCTCAAGGCCCTTTCTGGGCCTTAAGCGGTTATGGCGCGCTTTCTTCGACAGACGCCCCGCTGTCGTGGCAAAATACGCGGCTTTTGACCCGGCCCTTGAGGCCTCCTTTTAAGCAACCCTTACGGAATTTCGCTATGGCCCGCACTACCCCCCTTTCCGATATCCGCAATATCGGCATCATCGCCCACGTCGACGCCGGCAAGACCACGACGACAGAGCGCATCCTGTATTACACGGGGCGTAAGCACACCATCATCGACATTCACGATACCAAGGATCTGAAAACGTCGACGACCACCGATTATTTGGAACAGGAACAGAAGCGCGGCATCACGATTCAGAGCGCCGCCGTGTCGGCTTTCTGGCGCGACAAGAAAATCAATTTGATCGACACGCCGGGACACGTCGATTTCACGATTGAAGTCAATCGATCGCTGCGCGTGCTGGACGGGGCGGTGGTGGTGTTCGACGGAGTCGCGGGCGTCGAACCGCAATCGGAAACCAATTGGCGTCTCGCCGACAATTACGACGTGCCGCGTATTTGTTACGTGAACAAAATGGATCGCAGCGGCGCCAACTTTTTGCGCTGCGTCGACATGATCAAGAAGCGTCTGGGCGCAAGGCCGCTGCCGGTGCAGCTGCCCATCGGCTCGGAAGACAACTTCAAGGGCATGGTCGATCTGGTGGAAATGAAGGCGCTGGTATGGGATTCCGACGACAAGGATGCCCAGTGGCAGGTGCTGGAGGTGACCGCGGATCTGGCCGACAAGTTGCACATCAGCGTGCCGAGCGACCGGCAGCTACTGGCGGACGTCGACAAATTTCGCACCGAATTGGTCGATACCTGCCTCGAGCAGGACGATGAGGCCATGGAAGCCTATCTCACGCACGGTACCGTGCCGTCCGGCGACACTTTGCGCGCCTGCTTGCGCAAGGGAACGCTGAATTCGGCTTTCACGCCCGTGCTCTGCGGCTCGTCATACAAGAACAAGGGCGTGCAGCAGGTGCTCGACGCCGTGGTGGACTACCTGCCGGCGCCGACCGACGTGGCGTCCATCAAGACTGTCGATGCGGACGGCCATCCGATCGGCGAGCGCAAGACCTCGGACGATGAGCCGTTCTCGGCGCTGGCTTTTAAAGTCATCAACGATATTTACGGGGCGCTGACCTTTATCCGCGTTTACTCGGGCGTTCTGACGAAGGGCGCCTCGGTCATGAACTCGACCCGCGGCAAGCGCGAGAAAATCGGACGCATGGTTGAAATGTTCGCCAAGGAAGCCAATCCGGTCGAAGAAGCGCGTGCCGGCGACATCATCGCCTTGGTCTCGTTGGCGGATACGGAGACCGGCGACACGCTGTGCGACGCGGCGCATGAGGTCGTGCTGGAGCGCATGCGATTTCCCGAGCCGGTCATCAGCGTGTCGGTCAAGGCCAAGGTCAAGGCAGAACAGGAGAAGTTCGGCAGCGCCTTAGGGAAGATGGTGCGCGCCGATCCTTCGCTGCATCTGGAAACCGACCGTGAAACCGGCCAGACCATTTTGCGCGGCATGGGTGAGTTGCACCTGGAGGTGACGCTCGATCGCATGCGCACGGAATTTGGCGTCGAAGGCGTCATGGGTGAACCGCAGGTCGCATACCGCGAGACGATCACCAAGAAGATCACCGAGCAATATATTCACAAGAAGCAGACCGGCGGTTCCGGGCAGTTCGCCGAGGTGTGGATCGTTTTCGAGCCGCTGGAACGCAGCACCGGCTTCCAGTTCGTCGACGAAACCGTCGGCGGTTCGGTACCGCGCGAGTTCGTGCCGTCGGTTGAGAAGGGCCTCAAGGTGCAAAAAGAGGATGGCGTCCTGGCGCACTATCCAACCGTGGATTTCAAGGCGACCCTGATCGACGGCAGCTTCCATGACGTCGACTCCAACGCGATGACCTTTGAGATCGCGGCCAAGGCCGCATTCCGCGAGGGAATCCGCAAAGCGGCGCCGATATTGCTCGAGCCGGTCATGAAGGTGGAGACGGTGACGCCGGGAGATTATCTGGGCGATGTCATCGGCGACATCAATCGCCGGCGCGGCTCCGTGCAGGACCAGCTGGAACGCGGCACCAATATCGCCGTGGTTGCGATCGTGCCGCTCTCGGAGATGTTCGGCTACATCGGACAGTTGCGCGGCATGACCAGCGGCCGCGCCTCGTACACGATGGAGTTCTCGCACTACGAGCCGGTTCCCCGCAACGTCGCGGACGAAGTCATCGCCGAGGTGGCGAAGGCCAAGGCAGCCTTGACGGCTTAAGCGTGGTGGAGCGCGGGATGGCCGGCACCGCGGACCCTGTAGACTAGGGTCCGTGACCGGCCCAAAAGCTACCGACACGTCGGGTTTAACCACAGCCGCTGCGATGCCAAGCGATGAAAGCAGCAACCGCCTGAATACCAAGGCGGCGGGCATCATTGGCCTCGCGGTGATGTGCAGCCGGCTGCTTGGACTTCTACGCGAGCAGATTTTCGCGGCGCTGTTTGGCGGCGGCATGGCGATGGACGCCTTCACCGCGGCATTTCGCATTCCCAACCTGCTGCGCGATTTGTTTGCCGAGGGCGCGCTGTCCATGGCCTTCGTCACGACCTTCAGCAAAACCATCGCGCGGGGCGGCGATGAGGACGCGTGGCGGCTCGCGAACAAAGTGGCCACGATGACCGCATCGGTGCTCGGTCTGCTATGCGCCGTCGGCATGGTGTTCTCTCCGCAGCTGGTGGCACTGCTCGCGCCCGGGTTCGACCCCGACAAGGCTGCGTTGACCGCACACCTGACGCGCATCATGTTTCCCTTCATTTTGCTGGTGTCGCTGGCCGCATTGGTGATGGGGATGCTGAATGCCAAGAATCGGTTTGGCATGCCGGCCATGGCGTCGAGCTTCTTCAACATCGGG
>Ga0307476_10002024_pt1 | contig 12186 bp, 8 predicted proteins | sample atmos_gasesECM2C_2_FD_203314 | JGI IMG/M metagenome (GOLD analysis project Ga0307476, IMG submission 203314) | Hardwood forest soil microbial communities from Morgan-Monroe State Forest, Indiana, United States - atmos_gasesECM2C_05 | ecosystem: Environmental > Terrestrial > Soil > Temperate... | reverse complement strand
GGCACTCCAGTACGTCCACCTCGGCTGGGTCGATGCCGGCCCAGTCGAACGCCCGCTTCGCCACGCCGGCAACAAGCTCCCCGCCGACGCCGGGTTTCGACGCGCCGGTCATGGTGGCGAGCAACGTGATCGGCTCCGCGCCCCAATGCGCCGCGATGTCCGGCGTGGTCACGATGACCGCAGCAGAGCCGTCGCCGATGGGCGAACACATCGGCAGGGTCAGCGGACCGGAGATCTGGCGTGCCGCCAGCACCTCCTCCAGGGTGAAGCGGGTCCGATACTGCGCCTTGGGATTAAGCGCACCGTGTTCGTGGTTCTTGACCGCAACGCGAGCGAAGTCTTCCTGGGTTGCCCCGGTGCGGTCCATGTAGTCGGTGGCTGCTTTCGCATAGACATCCATGAAGACCGATTGGTCGCCGCCGCTGGCGCCGATCTCGGCGAAGATCTCGGTGAGCCGATCCTGGTCCAGAGCGCTGCCCATGGCGGCGAAGGTCAGCTTCTTGTCGGGGTGATAGAGCTTCTCGGCACCCACCGCCAGTGCAACATCGACATAGCCCGACGCGACCGCCAGCCACGCCTGATTGAGTGCCGTCGACCCTGAGGCGCAGGCGTTTTCGATGTTGATCAGCGGAATGCCGTTGAGCCCTGCCTCACGCATGGCGTGCTGTCCGCGCACGGAGTGCTGGCCCTGCAGAATCCCGGACGCGGTGTTCGCGTAGTAGATCGTCTCGATGCCCTTGTCCGAGTCGCCCATCCCCGAGTCTTTGATGGCAGCCTGAACCGATTCGGCGACAAGCGATTTGATGCTGCGGTCGAGGAATTTGCCGAATGCGGTCATTCCGACCCCGGCCACCACAACGCTGCGTAGCGAAGCTTCGTGATTGGTCATCGCGCCAGCACCTCCTTGCCGATGAGCTCCCGCGCTATCACGAGTTTCTGAATCTGAGGTGTGCCGTCGCCGATCATGCACCCGGAAACATCTCGCAGCATCGCCTGCAGTGGCATCTCATCGGACCAGCCGACTTGGCCGTGTAGCACGATGCAGTCGCGGATCGCGTTGTGCGCGACCAACGGTCCCCACCACTTAAGCATCGCGGCTTCACTCGTGTGCGGCTGTCCCGCCATCCGAAGCCCGAGGGCGTGGTAGCCCAGCGCCCGTACCGCCGAAACGTAAGTGCTGTGTTCGGCGATCACGAACGAGACGCCCTGATTGGCCGCCAGCGGCCGGCCGAATGTCTGACGCTGTTTGGAGTATTCGATAGCCATGTCGATCGCGCGTTGTGCGGTGCCGATGTTCATCAGTGCGATCAGTGTTCGGCTCAAATCGAATTCGTGCATCACCATCGCGAATCCGCGTCCAATCTCACCGAGCACGTGGCTGTCCGGCACGAAAACACCGTCGAGGAAGATAGAGCCGCGACCCAGTGGTTTGAAGCCGGGATCACGAATGGCCTGGGTGGCGGCCGCGGGATCGTCCATATCGACGAGGAACATTCCGATGCCCTTGCCGCCCGATCCCGGTTCGGTCTGTGCGATGACGATCGCCACATCGGCATGCATCGCCTGGGTGATCGAGGTCTTCTCACCGGAGATCCGCCAGCCACCGTCGACCCGGGTGGCCCGCGTGGAGAGATTCGCCGCGTCGGACCCGGCCTCCGGTTCGGTCAGCGCGAGGCAGATGACGGCCTCACCGGCGATACCGCGGGTGACCCACCGCTCGCGAACTTCGTCGCTGCCGTGGGTGGCGAGCAGGGCATTGCTGACATTCGCCGCGAACGCCAGGTATGCGATCGCGGGGTCGGCGTAGGCAAGTTCCTCGACAGCGATGCCGACAGCCAGCGCGTCGCCGCCCTGGCCGCCCGACGACTCGCTGATCAAGAGTCCGAGCAGCCCCGCGGCGCCCAGTTCACCGAACTCGGCGGTCGGGAACTTCTCGCTTTGCGACCGGGCAAGCATCGAATCGGCGTAGCGCGATCGCGCCAGCGTCCGGACCGACTGCTTAAAGGCGAGGTGGTCCTCGCTGAGCGTGAAAGGCGTTGTGGTGTCCACCGTCGAAACTCCCTATCGGCCTTGGTAGATGGGTGTGCGCCGGGCAGCGAATGCCGCGATCCCCTCGGCGAAGTCTTCCGAGCGGCACTGCTCGCGAAGGGCCAGCTGCTCGGCGGCAAGTGCGTCCCGAAGAGACTGATCGGGTGCGTCGTTGATCAGACGCTTCATGCGACGGAGCCCCAGCGGGCTCTTGTCGGCCAAGGTGGTGGCGAGTTCGGATAGCCGGCTATCGAGATCTTCCGGATCGACGATCTCGCTGACCAGTCCAGCCAGCACCGGCGACGACGGCGGAAAGTGACCGCCGGTAAAGGCCAGGTATTTCGCCATGTGCGTGCCGACGACCCGCGCCAGCCGAACCGACCCACCAGCGCCGGGAATCAGTCCGTAGTTCGCGTGCGCATCACCGATGCGTGCTGCTGTCGAAGCCACAACAATGTCGCTGGCGAGCAACAGCTCGAGTCCGCCGGCCAGCGCCAACCCGTTGACACCTGCGATCACCGGTTGTGCAAGCGCCGCGAGCCGTTCGATGGTCCGACCGGCGTAGGCGACGAATTCGACGACTTGGCGCGGATCGATCTCGCCCGCCGCATTGGCGAGGGCCTTCAGGTCAGCGCCCGCACAGAATGCCCGGCCGACACCGGTCAACACGACCACCCGGACGGATGCATCGGCCTCGATCTCGTCCAGCGCGAGGTTCAATTCATCCAGCAGGTCTGTGCTGATGGCATTCATCGCTCCCGGACGTTGCAGCCGCAGCCAAACGGCTGGTCCCACACGATGTTTGGCGAGGGTGGGCGATAGGGCCGTGTCGCTCATGTCAGTTGACGGCCCTTTCGAGGCCCGCCCAATAAATGGCGCGAAGCACCTTCTTGTCGATCTTTCCGACTTTTGTCAGGGGTAGTTGGTCGACCACCTCGATGGACTTCGGAGCGTAGTGCGGACCCTTTCGCTGTTTGACACTCGCGATCAACACGGCGGTGTCCGGTGTGGCGCCGGGCCGGGGCACGACAAAGGCCTTGACCGCCTCGCCCCACTTCGGATCGGGTACACCGATCACCGCGACCATCGACACCGATGGATCATCGGCGAGAACGTCTTCGATCTCGCGGGGATAGACGTTGAAGCCGCCGGAGATCACCATGTCCTTCTTGCGGTCCACGATGTGGAAGAAGCCGGCATCGCTGCGCAACGCCATGTCCCCGGTTCGAAGCCAGCCATTGCGCAGGACCTCGGCGGTCTCCGCCGGCCGCTTCCAGTACCCGGACATCACCCCACGTGACCGCACGCAGAGTTCGCCGACCGTTCCGTCAGGCACTGGTTGCCCGTCCTCGTCGAGTACCTCGACGAGCGCCCCGGCGACCGCGCGACCGCAGGAAGTCCAGTTCGCCGGATCATGTTCGGAGGGCAACAAACTGGTGGCCATGCCGACGCACTCCGTCTGGCCGTACCCCTGCAACAGGGTCGGGCCGAACGCCTGTTGTGCCTCGTCGATGCGCGACGGCGACATCGGCGACGCACCGTAGACGACCGTCTCCAACGAGCTCAAGTCGAACCGGTCAAGACCACCGTGATCGAGCAACGCGTACAGCACGGTGGGGATCGTGAACACATAGTTGATGCGATGGGCTTCCACAGCCGCAAGCCACTGCTCGGCGTCGAAGCCCGCCTGTAGAACGACGGTGCCGCCACGCAGCAGCGTGGGAAGGATCGGGAGGACACCGGCGTGGGTAATCGGAGTTGCGATGAGGGTCCGCGGGTCCAGCGGCAGTCGCCAGGAGGCGGTCAGCGAAAACACCTCCTGGACCATCGCGCGATGCGAGATCATCGCGGCCTTAGGCCGCCCCGTGGTGCCCCCGGTGTACTGCAGCCACGCGATGTCTTCTTCCTCTGCATCGCCGCGGGTGAGCGGTTCCGGTGCGACCCGGACGCACAACGCCAGCAGGTCCTCGCCGACGTCCGCCGGCCCCAACGTGAGCAGATGTTTGACGGTGGTGGCCCGGGCGACAATCTGCGCGCCGACGTCGGCGAACTTTGGATGGACAACCAGGATGTCAACCTCGGCGTCCTCGCACAGCTGCACATGGTCGTCGACAGACCCAAGCGGATGCAGCCCGGTGTACATCGCGCCGCTGAGGCAGATCGCGGCCTGCACCATCCAGACGTCGGGAGAATTGACACTGAGCGCACCGATGCAGCTGCCCTTCGCGCTGCCCTTGTCTTCCAGCACCGTGCGGATCCGACTCGCCCTGTCGGCGGCCTCGGCGTAGGAAACGCGGCAATCTCCCTGGATGAACGCAGTGCGATCGCGGTGACGCGTCAATGCTTCAACGATCAACGCGGAGTAAGAGATTCCGCTCTGTGGCTCAGTCATGGTTACCTCTTGGTGGTGGAAGTCGAGGTCAGACATTAGGTAGCCGGGCACCGGCGTCGATCGACAGCGTCGTCGCGTTGAGGTACCTGTTCTCGATGATGTGCATGACCAGTGACGCGAACTCGCTGGGGTCACCCAGTCGCGACGGGTTGAGGGCGGCTGAGCCGAGGGCTTGAACCACTTTGGGATCGACTGCGGCGAAGATGCCGGTATCGAACAGACCGGGCGCGATGGTCACCACCCGAATGCCGTACTGAGCCAGGTCGCGAGCTGCGGGAAGCATCAAGCCGATCAGGCCGGCTTTGCTTGCGCTGTAGGCCGCCTGGCCCTTCTGACCTTCGAACGCGGCTCCGGAGGAGACGTTGATGATGACTCCTCGTTCACCGTCAAGCCCCGTGTCCGTGTTTCGGGTCATCAGCTCGGCGCATTGGCGCATGACATCGAATGCACCCACCAGATTCACATCGATAACCCGCTGGAATTGTTCGATGTCGAGCGGCCCACTTTTGCCAAACACCTTCCCGGGGTTAGGAATCCCTGCGGCATTGACGCACACGTCGACCCGGCCGAATGTCCCTGAAACTTCGGCGATCCCCGCGGTGACTGACGCACGGTCGGCCACATCCACCGTCACCGGGACGGTTGGTGCGCCGGCCTCCTCGGCAACCGAACGCGCCGCCTCGGTGTTGCGGTCCAAGACCGCCACGCGCGCCCCGGCCTTCGCAAGGGCCAGGGCAGTGGCTCGGCCCAAACCCGACCCGGCGCCGGTCACGACTGCAACTCGATCAACGACATCCACTGCTTGCCGATCCTTCCGCCGCGGCTACTGCCGTGCTGATTTCTAAACTAGTCAGATGTGACTGGTTTCAAGCTAGCACCAAACCTGCTGCAGGTCAACGGAGGGACATCCGCGGCGCAAGCTCTTCGGGGATGAAGGACCTTGGTAAACAGCCGATCCTGTTGTACGAGAACTCTGTCGCGACGTGAGCCGAGAAGATCTGCTCGCCGCGCCATTCTGCTCAACGCCCTCACCTGCATGCCGTCGCTATTGACCGAACTGGCGGACCCTGCTTAACTGAGACAATAATACAGTCAGTTCTGACTGGTTTTACTGAACGGATCGACATGGACGTCTCGAATCAAGTAACGGCCCTCATGGAACGAGTGGGACTGGCCAAACGGACCGACCAGCTCGCTGCGGTGGCAATGAACGCGGCGCAGCTGCTCATGCATGGTGGGTTCGAGACGGGCGAGAAGGGCTCGCCGTTCGAGGTGGTTGCAAAAGAGCCGATGTACCGGTTGCGCCGGTATTTCCCGAACAGTGACAGCGCCGGACGGCCGGCGGTCGTTCTCGTCCCGCCGATGATGTTCGTGGCCGACGTCTACGACGTGTCCTCTACTTCATCGGCGGTGAGTGTTCTGCATGAGCACGGCATTGATCCGTGGGTGGTCGACTTCGGCGCACCCGAACATGAGGAAGGTGGGTTGCAGCGGACGCTCGCCGATCACATCGTTGCGACTAGCGAGATCGTCGACCGGGTCCGGGACCTGACCGGCAGAGACGTCCACCTGGGCGGCTACAGCCAGGGTGGCGTGTTCTCCTACTCCGTCGCCGCGTACCGCCGCGGTGTAGGGCTGGCGAGCGTCATCTCCTTCGGTAGTCCGGTCGACACCAAGTCGGTGGGCATATTCTCGTTGCCCGAACCGGTGATGGAATTCGCCGCAGACGCGGTCGCCGCGTTACTGGACCACACGGGACTGCCCGGATGGGCTACCCGCGAAGGCTTTCGGCTGCTCGATCCGGTGAAGAATGTGCGGTCACGTATCCAGTTCCTGCGGCAACTGCACGATCGCGAAGCGTTGCTGCCCAACGAGCGCCAGAGGCGCTTTATCGAGTCTGAAGGGTGGATCGCCTGGCCGGCTCCGGCGCTCGCCGATGCGCTGCGGCAATTCATCGCGCAGAACCGGATGCTGTCCGGCGGCATGGTCATCGACGGGCAACCGCTGACCCTCGCCGACATCGATCGGCCCGTCCTGTGCTTTGTCGGCGAGAACGACCAGATCGGACAGCCCGAGGCGGTCCGGGCGATCGCCCGCGCGGCTCCGCGTGCCGACATCCACGAGGTGTCGCTGCCGGTCGGACACCTCGGCATCGTCGTGGGCTCGGTGGCAACGACCCAAACCTGGCCAGCGGTTGCCGCCTGGGCATCGCATCTCGACAACGGGACGGAATTGCCGGAGATCATCGAGCCGATCGCCACGTCGAAGCCGGCTTCGGGCAGCGGAAGGCTCAACCCGCTGATCTCAGCGGTGGGCAAGGGATTGGAGGCCGGCTGGCGCTTGGGCGCCTCGACGCTCGACGCGACGTTGGCACTCACGGCGGGCGCCGCCACTACTCTGCCGCGGCTGCTGCGCCTGGAATTGGTTCGCCCTGAGACGCGGGTGTCGCTCGGCCGCCTCCTCGACGAACGTGCCGACGGGCACCCCGGTGCAGTTGGGTTCTTGTGGGAGGATCGCGCCCACACGCACGCGGCTTTGAAGACGCGTATCGACGCTGTGGTGGCGGGACTGCTGTCGGTCGGCGTGCGTCAGGGTGAATCCGTTGGCGTGCTGATGGATACCCGCCCCAGCATGCTTATCGCCGTTGCCGCGCTCAACCGCATCGGAGCGGTGGTCGTGTTGTTGCGGCCCGACGGGTCACTCACCGAGGAGATCAAACTTGGTGGCGCCACGCGCATCGTGACTGACCCGGAACACGTAGGCTCCGTCCGCGGGCGAACGGACGCCGAGGTGTTCGTGCTCGGCGGCGGGGGAGGACAACGGGACCTCGGCGTCGACGGGGTGATCGACCTGGAGCGCATCGATCCAGATGCAGTCATCCTCCCGACCTGGTATCGACCGAATCCCGGCCTGGCGCGCGAAACCGCCTTTGTCTTGTTCACCGGCGACGGTCGGTCGACGAGGGCGCGAATGATCACCAATGCCCGCTGGGCACGGGCCGCCTTCGGAACTGCGGCCTCGGCTGAACTCGGACCGCGCGACACGGTCTTCAGTGTCAACCCGATCCACCACCCGTCGGGCCTGTTGATGTCCCTCGGCGGTGCTATCGCCAGCGGCGCTCGCTTTTCGATGGCCAGCCGGTTCGACCCCGACACGTTCTGGAATGAAGCCCGCCGCTACGGGGTGACCGTGGTGTCCTACACCTGGACACAGCTCCGCGACCTCGTCGAGGCACCACCGCATCCGGGTGAGTACCACCACACGATCCGCACATTCATCGGCTCGGGCATGCCGGTCGGACTGTGGCACAGGGTCATTGAGCGCTTCGCCCCGGCCCGGGTGGTGGAGTACTACGCCACGGCGCAGACCGACGCGATCCTGGTCAACATGCCCGGCACAAAGGTCGGTTGCATGGGCACTCCGCTTCCGGGCAGTCCCGAGCTGCGCATCGCCTGCATTGACGAGTCCACCCGACAGCTGGCTCTTCGCGCCGACGGCTCCGCCGAGCAGTGCCGGCCCAGGGAAATCGGGATGTTGCTCTCACGGGTCGAGCCGGGAATGTCGCAACCGTCGCGTCCACTTCGCGGGCTATTCGCTCCCGGAGACGCGTGGCTGCAGACCGGAGACCTGTTCTACCGCGATGAGGACGGCGACTTCTGGCTCGCAGGCAGTGCCGACTCGCTCGTCGCCACCGCCCACGGCGTGGTCGGCGGGTCCGCCGTCGAAGACGCACTCGGCATCCTCGACGCGATCGACATGAGCGTCACATACGCCGTCCCCGGAGCGGACGGCGACGACCTCGCGGTCACCGCCGTCACGCTGCGGTCTGAACGAACAATGGACGCCACCGACCTCTCCGTTGCACTGAGCCAGCTGCCCCCGGATCGTCGACCGCATGTCGTGCGCGTTGTCGACCGCATCCCAACCAGCACTTCGCATCGACCGCTGCCAAGCGCGTTCGCCGAAGGCGGCCGACCCGCGCCCGGCCCAGGGGTCTACAAGCTGAATCCGCTCTCAGGCGAGTACCAGACAACAGCAGTTGCAAAACCAGTCAGCACTAACAACTCCCACGCACTACGGAGCCGATGATGGGCCAGACACACGACTACGACTACCTGATTGTCGGATCCGGCTTCGGCGGCAGCGTCTCGGCGTTGCGCTTGGCCGAGAAGGGTTATCGTGTCAGCGTTTTAGAGTCGGGGCGTCGTTTCGAGGACCACGAGTTCGCCGAGCGGCTCTCGCAGCTGCGCCGGACGGTGTTTGCGCCGAAGCTGGGCTTGAAGGGCATTCTGAGGATCACACCCTTCAAAGACGTCATGATCCTCAGCGGAAGCGGCGTCGGCGGCGGCAGCCTGGTCTACGCGCAGACCCTCTGGCGCGCCGGGGATAGATTCTTCGACGACTGGCGCAAAGTATGCGGAGACGCCCCGGATCTCGAAAAGTACTACGAGTTGGCCGAGGGCATGCTCGGCGTCGTGACGCAGCCGCGGCGCACGCCCGCCGACGAAGCCATCGAGGCCATTTCCGTCGAGCTAGGTGTAGCTGACACCTTCCGCCCAGTCCCCGTTGGCGTCTACTTCGGCGAGCCCGGCGTCGTACACGCCGATCCGTATTTTGGCGGCGCCGGACCGGCCCGGTCGGGTTGCATCGAATGCGGGTTGTGCCTGTTGGGATGCCGCAACAACGCCAAGAACACGCTGCCGAAGAACTATCTGTGGTTCGCCGAGCGCCTCGGTGTGCGGATTGATCCCGAACGCACGGTCACCTCGATCCGGCCGCTGGGGGCGGCCAACGGTTCCGACGGGTACGCCGTGACCAGCGAACGCACCGGGTCCTGGATTCGCAAGGACCGCCGCACGCAGACCGCACGCGGTGTCGTCGTAGCCGCCGGTGCGCTGGGAACCAATCAACTACTCGCCCAATGTAAGCGGGATGGCATGCTACCCCGGATCTCCGACCGGCTCGGCCAATTGGTCCGCACCAACAGCGAGGCCATGACCGCGGTCACCACACCGGACGACCGCGGCTGGGGTCGCAGCGTTTCGATCACCTCAAGCGTGCATCCAACCGGGGACAGCCACGTCGAGGCAGTTACCTACGGGCCGGGCGGCAACGTGATGGGCCTGATGTTCACACTGCTGACAGGCGATGGAACGAGAATCACCCGGCCGCTGAAGCTGCTCGCCCAGATCTGCAGGCACCCGATTCGCTTTGTCCGCGTTACCAATCCGCGCGGCTGGTCACAACGCTCGCTCATCACCGGCGTCATGCAGACCACCGACACATCGCTGTCGCTGGTGCCCAAGCGGCGGATACTCGGCCGGCGGCTGCGGCTCACCACCCGCCAGGATCCGGACCACCCGACGCCCACTTTCCTGCCGGTGGCCAATGACTTCGCCCGGCGGCTCGCCGACCGGACCGGTGGGACAGCGCAGAGTTGGCTTACCGAAGCGCTGTTCAACATGCCGATCACTGCACACATATTGGGTGGTGCAATAGCGGCCGATACCCCCGAGCACGGCGTTGTCGACGGCGAGCATCGAGTGTTCGGCTACCAGAACCTCCTGGTCTGCGATGGTGCGGTCATCCCGGCCAATCCCGGCGTAAATCCGAGCCTGACGATCACGGCGATGGCCGAGCGTGCGATGGCAGCGATCCCGGTCAAGCCGGGTGCCCAGACGACAACGCCCCGCGCGAGATTTATCCTCCCGAAACCGGCAGCAGTGTGAGCGTGTGCACCCCGACCCGCTCGGCGCTGCTCACCGGACGTCAAAGTGACCCGATGGCTATGTGGTTGGCATGGCGATAGTGGAAGGGCTTAATGGCACCCGGAGGCGTTGACCCAGCGACCGTTGTAGCCCACACATCCGGTGACGTTCGGGGGCGGCGGTGGGTCGTTCGGCATGGGAGCGTAGTACGCCGGCGGCGGAACGTACGGCGCAACGGCGTCGGCGAGGTTCGCGCAGCCACTCACCGATACCCGTCGTCCGGCGCTTGCGCAGACGTCGGCGTTAGCGACCCCCGGTGCGGGAATAGTGACGATCGCCCCGGGGACGGCCGCGAGCGCTAAGACGGTCACCGCCCTGATAGTCCCTGACCGTAACCAATGACTCATCTTGCTTGTCTCCTCACCGCGTGACTGGCGTATCTATGTCGAAGGTGATGGTCGGGCATAACACCACTTAGGTGATTATTGACCCGAATTAGGGTGGTAATCGCAGCGATCGCTCAGGTCGGTGAGGGGTTGGCGGATCCCGTTGATTTCGGACTCAACCTGGGGGTTGGCGTCCATGTAGTTCTTGACGTCGCCGCGAATCTGCTCGTTCGGCTGCCCACGAAGGCCGGTGAAGAAGTTGTTGACGTCCGGGTGGCTAAACAGATAGCCCGCCATCGCGGTCCCGACTGTGCCCGACGCCTGCGCCAAGTCGGCGGCCGTGCACCCAGGCGCCGGGGCCGCAGGGGCCGGAGGCGGCGGTTCGGGCGCGGGGTCAGCAAACGCCAACGAGGCGCCCCCAAGCAGCATCGCACCGGCCATCGCCGAAGTGCCGATCGCTCCCACCAGTCCGCTACGCATGGCACGCCTTGACAGCATCATGCTTGCTCCTTCTCACCCAGTGCCCGAACGGCTATCGATACCACTTAGCTAAGCACAACAAAATAAGACATTGTGGCGAGCAATAATTCGAAAGGAATCGCGCTGATCCTCGTGGCCTTCAGGCTGTAGCGCTTCGCGTGATTCGCCAAACTGGGCACAATTGGCGCGCCATTGCGAACTTACCCAGTACCTCATCGCTTTCTCGCGCTTTGATGCGCTGGCTGATGGCCGACGTGGTGACGTGTAGCCGACCGACCGCGGGATCAAAGCTCGCGAACAACTGGAGGTGGTAGCCGGCTTCCACCCTGCCCGCGACTGGTTGTCCGTTCGCCGACAGCGAGATCTGAATGCGGGCGGCAGGTTTCGTTTCGGAAACCGTGCGCGTTCTGGGGTATGCCGCATGTCGGGACGACCGCCGCGGTGATGACTGGCGAGTTCTCCGAATGTTAGTCATCAATGGGCTGTTGTCGATCGGTGAGACGGCCTAGGGTGGGGTATCGGGCCCACGCAGACGAGCTCGCGGCGTAGCCGCCCAGATGGCGGTCATGCCTTCCAGTGATAGTAGGCGCGAGATGGGTAGGACCCAGCACCAGCCGGGCGCCATTCTTATTGGCCGCATAGGACGCTCAAAAGCCCTTGCGCCAGCTAGCTTTTCGTAGTGTCGAACTTCCTCGGCCACCGGCAGTTCGAACACTGCGATTCATCTGTTTACTGGCTCAGCCTCGACCGGCTGGCCCAGAGTAACCCCGAGACCTTAAGAGAGGTCCATCATGGCTGAGTCATCAGCACAACCCAACGGCCACAAGCGCGCTGCCGCATCTAATGGCGAGGCTGGCCAACCCATCGCGGCGCCTGACCAGGACCGGATGCGGCGGGATATCTTGCCCATTCCCGACGCCAAGCATGTTGGCTTGACGACGTATGACGCCAAGGACCCGGACACCACTTATCCGCCGATCATCGCGCTGCGCCCGCCCAAGGGTGCACCCAACGTACTGGTTGTGCTGCTCGACGATGTGGGCTTCGGTGGATCGTCGGCCTTCGGCGGCCCGTGCAATACGCCGACGGCCGAGCGGCTAGCCGCGGGCGGGTTGAAGCTGAACCGCTTTCACACCACGGCACTGTGTTCGCCCACCCGGCAGGCGTTGCTGACCGGGCGCAACCATCACTC
>Ga0307476_10002023_pt1 | contig 12190 bp, 9 predicted proteins | sample atmos_gasesECM2C_2_FD_203314 | JGI IMG/M metagenome (GOLD analysis project Ga0307476, IMG submission 203314) | Hardwood forest soil microbial communities from Morgan-Monroe State Forest, Indiana, United States - atmos_gasesECM2C_05 | ecosystem: Environmental > Terrestrial > Soil > Temperate... | reverse complement strand
GGTCCCCAGGTAGTTCCAGGCAAGCGGGACGCGAGACATCCCGCGCGGAAACATGCGGGTGGCGCGCGCGCTGGCCAAGCTGCCGCAGACCACGGCCGCGCTGGCCCGCGGCCAGCTGACCTACTCGGCTGTGCGCGAGTTGAGCCGGGTGGCGACCACCGAGACCGAGGCGAGCTGGCTCGCCGCCGCGGACGGCATGGCGGTCAACCAGATCGAGCACCTGGTCGCTGGCCACCAGCCTGGCGATCAGCACGCAACCTGGACATTCACCACATCGTGCCGCAGGCCCAGGGCGGCAAGCACGAGCTATGGAATCCGACCTTGTTGTGCTCAGGCCACCACACTGCGCTCCACGAGGGTCTGCTCGTGATGCGCGGGCGGGCGCCATACGAGATCGAGCTTCACTGGGTGTACGGCCCGCCGCTGCCGGTCGGGCTCACCGCCGAGGCGCGGCACGTGATGATCGCGGAGTGCATCGCCCAGATCTTCGGGGACTTGTTGCCGACTTCACCGATGCCGGCCCGGGCGCATACGCGTCCCACGCGGGACAACGGCCCGGTTGGGGTGACCTGACAGCGAGCACCGGCAGCCGAGTGCCGACCGCGAGGGATCGATGCCGCGGCGAAGGACATCGAACGCTTCCGGACGATGACCGCAACGGTCTCGATCGCCTCGCGAAGGGGCATGGCGCGCTCGCCGCCGTGCCCCACGCACGGCGATCGACCGGAGCTACGGGGCTTCCGGATCGCGAGTTACGACGGATCGAGCGAGGCACGTCGAACCGCCGGCCTCGCCTCAAGGCAAGCGCTGCCTTCAACGATTCCGCTGAGCCGGCTGGCTCTCGAGCCCCAGCTCCTTCGCGATCGTCTCGAGGTCGCGTCCTCGGCCGGCGGCGATGTCCCGGCTGGTCCGGTCGTGGACCTCGCGCGAGTCGGGCCGCCGCATCTCGTCGAGCGCCGCCGCCCAGCCGCGAAGGTACTGCGCGATGTCGGCCAACGAGCTCACCTCGCGGCCTCCACGGCGGCCGCGGCGTGCGCGCCGGCGACCCGCCAGCCGAGCAGGCCGGCGGCGAGGTAGCCCGCGGCGCCGACCAAAAGCGTGGCGGTGAAGCCGCCGTAGATCGCGATCACGGTCGCGATCACGGTGCCGATCACCGAGGTCGCGCCGTTGACGCCCCAGCCCCACGGCACGAGCGGGCTGCCGGCGGCGCCGAGCACGCGCACCACCGACGGGATCATCAGGCCCATCGCGATCCCGCTCGGGGCGACCAGCACGACGGTGATCGCGATCCGGGTGGGCAGGCCGAGGCCGATCAGCGCGCGCAGCGCGTCGCCCAGCAGGAGCCCGCCGGCCGTGCCGAGGACGGCGAGCGCGATCCCGCCGACCAGCATGACGCGGCCGAGCCGGTCGACCGCGAACCGCGTCGAGGCGTGCGCGCCCGCGGCGGTCGACAGCAGCAGCGAGAACAGGATCACGAGCAGCGAGTACGACGGGTGGCCGAGGAACAGCGTGAAGCGCTGGAGCAGCGCGATCTCGATGGTCATGAACGCCAGACCGACGAGCCCGAAGTACGCCAGCGTGGCGAGCCGGGCATCGGGCGCGACCCGCGCGAGCGCGGGAAGCTGACCCAGCCGGCGCGAGCGCAGGCGATGGATCACCAGCGGCGCGATGATGAAGGCGATCGCGAGCGACATCACGAGGCCGAGCGACAGCGCGATCCACAGGCCGGGGTCGTTCATCATCGCGCTGGGCCGCAGCAGCTGGGGCAGCTTCTTGAAGTAGAAGAAGAACGGCCGGTCGTCGGTCGGTGGCTGCAGCTCCTCGGCGGCGCCCGCGACCAGCGCGCCGTACGCTCCGCCGTCGAGGTAGCGCGCGAGCGGCTGGTCGGGTGGCGAGCGCGGCGAGACCACGACGTCGAAGTGGGCGGCGGCGGCCGCGGCCTCGACCCGCGCGAGCTCGTCGGGCGTGATCGGGAGCCGCTTGGCGATCATCGTCCCCAGCCCCGCTCGCGGCGCCACCACGTAGAGGATGTGCTGGCGGACCTGGCCGGGCGCGACGCCGCCGGCCTCGAGCGCCGCCGCGGCGAGGATCAACAGGCGCGCGGTCTCCCCGCCGCCGCCGCTGTGCCAGCGGGTCATGGTGACCGCGCCGCGATCGGTGGTGTGATCGAAGTAGTCGCGGAACGCCTCGACGGTGTAGAGCGCGTTCTCGGTCAGCGCGAACGCACCGGCGGCGGTCGCGGCCCAGGTGTCGACCAGCGAGGCCTGGACGAGGTCGTAGCGCTCGGCCGAGCGCCGGATGAAGCTGCGGCCGTCGTCGACCGCGATGTGCACGCGGGGGTCGTCGTACAGCCCGCCGGACGCGGCGCGGTAGGCGTCGCGCATGATGGTGTCGGCGATGATCGGGTTGACCTCGATCCCGGTGACGTCGGTCGCGCCGGCCGACAGCGCGTGGAGCACGTCGCGGCCCCCGCCGGGCCCGATGATCGCGACCCGGGTCGCCGGCGGGTCGAACATCGCGTGGGCGAGCGCGGAGATCTCGGTGCGGAACGCGCCGGGGGTGAGCGCGCGGAGGTTCTCGATGTGGGTCGCCGCGCTGGCGTCGATCTTGATCGTGGCGGTGTCGTCGACCGTGACCCGCGAGAACGCGTTCCAGGCCTCGAACCGGGTCGCCTCCTGCTTGACGCCCTTGGTGGTGGGCACCCGGATCACCGGCGCGGCGAGGTTGAGCGCGACGGCGGCGGCGCCGCACGCGACCAGCCACCAGCGCCGGCCGTCGAACAGCGCGGCGGCGACCAGCGCGACCGCGGCGGCGATCAGCACCGCGGTCGGCCCGCCGACCAGGGACACCACCAGCCCGGTGACCAGCGCCGCGGCCGCCGCGCCCGCGAGGTCGTAGGCGTAGATCCGGCCGGTGTCGCTGCGCAGCACGGTCAGCGCGAGCGACACCACCAGGCCGCCGTGGAAGAACGGCACGGCGGTGACGCCGACCAGGAAGATCAGCTGCCAGACCTGGCGCGCGGTGAACTGCGGCACCTGGTTGGTGCCGGTGACGATGATGACGTCGATCGGGTTGGCCATCGCATAGGCCAGCGCGAGCACGGCGCCGGCGGCGAACAGCCGCGACGCGCGCGCGAGCTGGCCGGGGAGGTCGTCGGCCAGCCGGTCGCCGGCGACGAACACGTAGACGCCGCTCGCCGCGACCCCGAACAGCGCGAGCGCGACGGCGAGGAACGTGAAGTGATAGAACATCGTCGCCGAGAACAGCCGGGTGATCATCACCTCGAGCAGCAGGTTGGCAAAGCACACCAGGAAGACGCCGGCGAGCAGCTTGCGATCGGCGCGCATTGCCGCGGGATGCTACACCGGCGCTGCCGCGATCCGCGCGCCCGGCGGGGCTTTCAGCGGCGCGCGGCGGCCGTCACGATCGGATGCCGAGGCTGGCGAGCCGGCGGTACAGCGCGCTGCGCGACAGCCCGAGCGCCCGGGCGGCCTCGGTGACGTTGCCGCCCTGGGCGGCGAGGGTGCGCTCGATCAGGTAGCGCTCGACCTGCTCGAGCGTCATGTCCTCGAGCCGGGGAGCGGCGTCGCCGCGCGCGCGCAGCATGAGGTCGGACGGCGTGATCTCGTCGCCGGTGGCGAGCAGGCGGGCGCGCTGGATCACGTGCTCGAGCTCGCGGACGTTGCCCGGCCAGGGGTGGGTGAGCAGGGCGTCCATCGCGGCGGCGGACAGCCGGCGGGCGGGGCCGGCGTGGGCGTGGGCGAGGAACAGGCTGGCCAGCTCGGGGATGTCGTCGCGGCGCTCGCGCAGCGGCGGCAGCCGGAGCTCGACGGTGTTGAGCCGGTAGACCAGGTCCTCGCGCAGCCGGCCCTCGGCGGCCTCGCGGGCGACGTCGGCGTTGGTCGCGGCGAGCACGCGGACGTCGACCTTGCGGGCGCGCGAGCTGCCGACCGGGTGGAACTCGCCGGTCTGCAGCACGCGGAGCAGGCGGGCCTGCTGGCCGTGCGGCATGTTGGCGATCTCGTCGAGGAATAGCGTGCCGCCGTCGGCGAGCTCGAAGCAGCCGGTGCGATCGGTGCGCGCGTCGGTGAACGCGCCCTTGACGTGGCCGAACAGCTCGCTGTCGAGCACGCCGTCGGACAGGCCGCCCGCGTTGACCGCGACGAACGCGCGGGCCGAGCGCGCGGACGCGGCGTGCAGCGCGCGGGCGATGACCTCCTTGCCGGTGCCGTGCTCGCCGGTGATCAGCACGCTGGCGCTCGACGGCGCGACCCGCTCGACCAGCGCCATGACCTGCTGCATCGCGCGCGATCGCGCGACGATCGCGGGGAGCTCGGCCCGGCGGGCGCGGGCGGCCTCGGCGTCGAGCCGGTTGACGGTGCGCAGCGCGCGGCGCAGCTCGAGCTGGGCGGTCAGCGTGGCGACCAGGCGGGTGTTGTCCCACGGCTTCTGCAGGTAGTCGCGCGCGCCGCGCCGGATCGCCTCGACCGCGCCCTCGATGCTGCCCCACGCGGTCATCACGACCACGGGGAGCGTGGGGTCGAGCTCGCGCAGGCGCTCGAGCAGGCCCATGCCCTCGATGCCCGAGGTGGTGTCGCGCGCGTAGTTGAGGTCGAGCAGGCAGACGTCGAAGTCCTCGGCCTCGCACAGCGCGAGCACGGCGGCGGGCGAGGTCGCGGTGCGCACGTCGAAGCCGTGGGCGCGGGCGAGCATGCGGACCGCCTCGAGGACGTCGGGCTGGTCATCGGCGACCAGCAGGCGCGGCGGCAGGCCCACGGCGACCAGCCTATCCGCCGCGGCGGTCGTCGACCACCCGGCCGTCGAACAAGTGGACGACGCGGGTCGCCTTGCGCGCGTAGTCGGGGTTGTGGGTCACCATGCAGATCGTCGCACCCTTGCCGTGCATCTCCTCCAGCAGCGCCATCACGGCGTCGCCGTTCCTGGAGTCGAGGTTGCCGGTCGGCTCGTCGGCGAGCAGGATCAGCGGATCGCCGGCGATCGCGCGGGCGACCGCGACGCGCTGCTGCTGGCCGCCCGACAGCTGGGCGGGCAGGTGGCGCGCCCGGTACGCCATGCGGACGCCGTCGAGCGCCTCGGCGACCCGCTGCTTGCGCTCGGCGGCCGGCATGCCGCGGTAGGTCAGCGGCAGCTCGACGTTCTCCTCGACGGTCAGGTCGCCGATCAGGTTGAACGCCTGGAAGATGAAGCCGATGCTGCGGTTGCGCAGCGCCGCGCGCCGCGCCGGGTCGAGCCGCGCGGTGTCCTGGCCGGCGATCCGGTACTCGCCCTCGGTCGGCACGTCGAGCAGGCCGAGGATCGCGAGCAGGGTCGACTTGCCCGAGCCCGACGGGCCGTTGATCGAGACGAACTCGCCGCGCGCGATGCCGAGCTCGACGCTGGACAGCGCGCGGGTCTCGACGTCGTCGGTCTGGAACACCTTGGCGATCCCGGTGAGCTCGAGCAGCGGGCGGTCGGCCGCGGTCGCCGGGGTCGCCGCGCGGGAGGCCGGGGCGGTGGCGCGATCGGTGGGCGGCGGCGGGGCGGGGGCGGCGTGGGCTTGCATCAGGGCTCCGTGGGTGGCGAGGTCATTCGTTGCGGAGGGCGACGGTGGGTTCGATCCGGGTCGCGCGGCGCGCCGGGATCCAGCTCGCGATCAGCGCGGTGGCGGCGATCGCGAGCGCGACCGCGGCGCACACGCGGGGCTCGGCGAAGCGCTCGCCGTAGAACAGGTCCTGGACGCCGGCGCCGAGCGCGCGATCGATCGCGATCGCGGCGCCCAGGCCGAGCGCGAGCCCGGTGGCGGCGAGCGCCGCGGCCTGGCGCAGGACCATCGCGCGGACCCGGGCGGGCGGAGCGCCGAGCGCGACGCGCAGGCCGATCTCGGCGGTGCGCTGGGCGACGCTGTTCGCCATCACGCCGTAGATCCCGACCGCGGCCAGCGCGAGCGCCAGGCCGGCGAACACCGAGAGGAACTGCGCGAGGATCCGCGCCCGCGCGTTGACCAGCCAGATCCCGGCCTCCATCGTCATGGGCTCGATCAGCGGGAGCGCCGGATCGAGCGCGGCGACGGCGTGCTCGACGGTGGGGAGCAGGGCGGCGGGATCGCCCGCGGTCCGGATCCCGACGATCAGGCTGGTGTACGACCGCGGCGGCTCGAGCAGGCTGGCGGACTGCCAGAGCGGGATCATCAGCTCGGTGCCGGCCGGGGCGTCGACCTGCTGCTGGATGTCGGCGAGCACGCCGACGACGGCGCGGGGCACCGCGTGGGCCCCGACGGGGACGACGACCTGCCGGCCGATCGGATCCTCGCCGGGGAAGTACCGGGTGGCGAACGCCCGGTTGATCACGACGACGTCGGGGGCGCCGGCGGCGTCGGCGGCGGTGAACCCGCGACCCCGGACGATCCGCGCGCCGAGCGTGGCGAGCGCATCCTCGCTCACCACCCGGCCCTGGTCGACCAGCCGAAGCGGCTCGCCGGGCGGCTGCGGCCGGTCCGGGATCTCGAACGTCCAGATCTGCTCCCCGCTGATCAGCGGCAGGGTGTCGAACAGCGCGACGTGGCGCGCGCCGGTCAGGCCGCGCAGGCGGGCCTCCAGGCGGTGCCAGAACGCGTCGACGGCGGTGTCCGGGTACGCGGCGCGCGGCAGCGCGATGCCGAACGTGAGCAGGTGATCGGGCGCGAACCCGGGCTCGACCTGCTGCGAGCGCAGGAAGCCGCGCACCAGGACCGAGCAGCCGACGACCAGCGGGATCGCCAGCGCGATCTCGCCGATCACCAGGGCGCGGCGAAGCCGTGCGCCCCCGCGCGAGCCGGTCATCCGCGACGAGCCGTCCTTGAGCGCGCCGTGCAGGTCGGTCCGGCGCGCGTGCAGGATCGGGGCGAGCCCGAACACCAGCGACGACGCGATCGCGCAGCCGGCGGCGAACCCCACCGCGGTGGCGTCGAGGCGGAGCTCGGTGTAGCGCGGGGCGGCGCGCGGGATGATCGCGAGCAGGCCGGCGACCCCCCACACCGCGACCAGCACGCCGAGCCCGCCGCCGCACAGGCCGAGCGCCAGGCTCTCGGTGAGCAGCTGGCGGACCAGGCGGCGCCGGCTGGCGCCGAGCGCGTGGCGGACGGCGATCTCGCGGCTGCGCGACTCGGCGCGCGTGATCAGGAGGTTGGCGACGTTGACGATCGCGATCACGAGCACGAGCAGCGCGGCGCCCTGCAAGAGCCAGATCGGCGCCGCCACGGTCTTGACCAGGTCGGACTGGAGCGGCCGGCCGTAGACCGGGTGGGCCGAGGACGGCGGCGGGTCGTCGGGGGCAAACTGCGGCGCCCAGCCGGGCGCGAGCGCGGCGAGCTCCGCGTCGAGGCGGTCGACCGTCGCGCCGGGCAAAAGCCGCGCCACGACCCGGAGGAAGTGATCGCCGCCGGTGGCGTGCGCCGGATCGAGCCGGAGCGGGAACCAGGCCTCGATCCGGTCGAGGAAGTCGAAGCCGGGCGGCATCACGCCGACCACGGTGACCGGCAGCGTGTCGAGCCGGATCGTCCGGCCGACGATCGCGCGATCGCCGGCGAACGCCCGCTGCCACAGGTCGTACCCGAGCACGACGACGGTCGGCGGGCCGGGGCGGTCCTCGCCGGCGTCGAACCAGCGGCCGAGCAGCGGCTGCACGCCGATCATCGGCAGCAGGCTGGACGTCGCGCGCGCGGCGAGCACCGTGACCGGGTGATCGCCACCTGCGAGCGCGATCCGGGTGCCGGACCACGCCCCGACCTGCGCGCACGACCGGCAGTCGCGGGCGAGCGCGACGTACTCGGCCGGAGCGAGCGCGAAGTCGTGGTAGATCGTCTTGCCGGCGAGCTCGGTGTAGATCCGGACCAGCTGCTCGGGCCGGTCGTAGGGCAGCGGGCGGAGCAGCAGCGACTCGACCACGCTGAAGATCGTGGTCGTCGCCCCGATCCCGATCGCGAGGGTGACGAGCAGGACCGCGGTCAGGCCCGGGGTCCGGGCCATCGTGCGGAGCGCGTGGCGGAGGTCGATCCAGAGCGAGGTGAGGAGCGAGGTCATGGTCCCTCGATGCGCAGGCGGTCGACGCCGTCCCAGCGCGACAGGTCGGACAGGATGACCTGATCGCCGGCGGAGAGCCCGGCGGCGATCTCGATATCCTTCTGGGCGGCTCGCCCGAACACGACCGACGCGCGGCGGGCCTCGCCGTCGCCGGTCAGCACGAACAGCGCCGCGGTCTGGTGGGCCTCGCCGATCGCCGGCCGGGCGACGTGGAGCACGTCGCCGGTGTGGGCGAGCTCGATCACGCCGTCGACGTTCTGATCGACCCGCGCGGCCTTCGGCAGCGCCGCGGTCAGCCGGACGTCGACCGTGACGCTGCCGTTCTGGGCCGCCGGATCGATCCGCGCGACCTCGCCGGCGACGATCCCGGTGCGGGTGTCGATCGTCGCCGCCAGCCCGAGCGCGAGATCCTGGGTCGACGACTCGGGGATCCGCAGCCGCGCCTGCAGCCGGTCGGGCACGATGATCCGGGCGAGCGGGGCGCCGGCCGCGACGCTCTGGCCGGCCTCGACCGCGACCTGCTGCACGACCCCGGCCTGGCCGGCGCGGACGTGGAGCGCGTCGAGCTGGCGGTGGCGGAACCCGGCGAGCGCGCGCAGCTGGTCGAGCTGGCCGCGCTGGGCGGCGAGCTGGGCGGCGTTGCCGCGGCGCAGCGCGACGAGCCGCTGCTGCTCGAACGCGAGCCGCCCGGCGAGCTGGCCGGCGCGGTCGGTCGACTCCAGGCTCTCGAGGTCGGCGATCACGCCCTTCGCGGCCATCGCGGTGTCGATCGTCGAGCGCCGCCTCGCCATCGCGGCGTCGGCGTCGAGCCCGGCGACGGTGGACTCCTGGGCCAGCCGGGCGCCGTCGAGCTGGGCGGCGAGCCGGGCGAGCTCGGCCTGGGCCTGCGCGACGTCGCGATCCGCGCTCAGCGCGGCGAGCTCGGCGTCGGGGTTGGTCAGCTCCAGGAGCAGCGTGTCGGCGGCGACCGCCGCGCCGGGCTGGACCCCCACGCGATCGACGCGCGCCACGACCGGCGCCGAGGCCCAGCGGAACTCGGTGGGGACCAGCGTGCCCTGGCCGCGCACCGACAGGGTCAGCCGCCCGCGCTGCACGCTGGCGATCCACAGCTGATCGCGCCGCACCGACGGCGCGCGCTGGCCGATCCAGCGCACGCCGAGCGTGATCGCGGCCAGCGCCACCGCGGCGGCCGCGGCGAGCACGGCGCGCCGGGTGCGCGGCCGGACGCCGGGGCGCGGCAGGTCGGTGAGCCCGGGCAGCTCGGTCATCGGAGAGGTCATCGGCTCGGTCATTTGGTCCTCAGCGCCACCGTCGGCTGGACCTCGGTCGCCCGGCGCACCGGGATCCAGGTCGCGAGCAGCGCGCCGATCCCGAGCGCCAGCGTGAGGACCAGCACGGCGGTCAGCCCGGGCGCCTTCGCGATCGCGCGCGGCGCATGGCGAAGATCGAGCCACAGCGACGTCATGCCTGCGGTTGCAGCACCTCGCGTGCCAGCTCAACCCCGCGGACCACTGCGGGGATCCGGCCGGCCGCTGTCCGGCGCTGGGATCGCCGATCCCATTTCCGGACACCGGCATCCCCGATCACCGGACATCGATCGGGACCGCGGGGCGGGATCGCCGGGCGGTAGCGCAGGATCAGCGCGCGCAGCGGGGCGAGCCTGGTGCGTGCGACCACATCCTGGCCGGCGGCAGCTCTGACAAGGTCAGGGCAGACAGGCCGGCGGTGGTCGTCGAGGCGATCCCGAGAAGGCTCGACCAGGTCCAGCGGGCCAGGTAGCCGGCTCCAGCCGGCAACAGGCGGCCGGAGGATGCGCCCGGTCGCGCGACCCGGCGACCGGCGGCCCGGGCCGCCGCCGCAGCGCGCTGCAGCGAGCTCGGCCGCCCGGATCCGGCTGCGCGTCGTTCTCTGCCCGCCGGTCGTTTGACGGAGTCTCGCCGGGAGCGGGATACTCGTCGCGGGCCACGCCGGGGGGCCCAGCCATGGCTCCTGACGATCCCAGTGGTGGACGACCGGCGGCGCCGATCGTGCTCCGCATCAAGCTCCGCTACGACGACCTGGAGGCGATGGTCCAGCGGTTCGCGGCCAACGTGGGAAAGTCGGGCCTGTTCCTGCCGACGCGGTCGATGCAGCCGGTCGGCGCCGAGGTCAAGTTCGAGCTCCGGCTGGCCGATGACACTCCGGCGCTCGTCGGGCTCGGCCGGGTCAAGGCGGTCAAGCCGCCCGATCCGAGCCACCCGAAGGCGACGTTCGGCATGGCGGTCGAGCTGATGCGCGTGACGCCGCAGAGCCGCGGGCTGATCCTGCGCATGCTCGAGCGCCGGCGCGAGCTCGGGCTCCCCGAGGTCGGGCTGCCGACCGCCGCGGACATCGACGCCGCGCGGCGCGCCGATCCGGTGGAGGCCGGGCGGGACGTCGCCACCGGGCCGGTCCCGCGGGTGGCGCCGCCGGTCGCGCCTGCGCCGCCGGTCGCGCCTGCGCCGCCGGTCGCGCCTGCGCCGCCGGTCGCGGCGGCCGTGGCCGCGCCGGCGCCGGCGGTGGGCGAGGGCCTGTTGACCGCGCCGCGCCGCACCACCGGGCCGATCGCCGTCGCCAAGGTCACCGCGATCGCGCCGCTGCCACCCGAGCTGCCGCGCCGTCCGCGCGCGCCGGTCAGCGAGGTCATCGAGCGCGCGTCGGGGCCCGTGGTCGGCCTGGCGGTGGCGCTGCCGGGGCTCGACGACGACGTCGATCTCGTCGCCGCGATCGCGCGGGCGCGCGCGCTGGCAGGGGGGGCGTTCGATGCCGAGCTCGAGGCGCTGTGCGAGGGCGCGGCCGCGCCGCTGGAGATCTCGGTCGAGGCAGCCTCGGCGGAGCTGGCGCGGCAGCTCGGCGGCAGCGCGGTCCGGCGCGATCGGTCCGCGGGATGGGCGCCACCACCGGCGACATCCGCCGAGCCGCCGCGGGAGGCCGGGTCGGCGAACGGCGCCGCGCCGAACGGAGCGGTGGTCGCCGGTGCGCCCGCGGCCGAGGACGCTGCGCCGGCCGACGGCGCCGCGCTGGCCGACGATGCCGCGCTGGCCGACGATGCCGCGCCTGCGGCCGAGGACGCCGCGTCGGCCGGGGCCGCCGAGCCGGAGGGCGCTGCGGCGAGCGAGGCGAACGATGCTGCGCCGGCCGCCGGTGCGGGGGCCGGTGCGGAGATGGAGGCCGATGCGTCGCCCGCCGCCGCGCCGGCCGAGCCCGACGACGCGCCGGAGCCCACTGCGCCGGCCGAGCCCGACGATGCGCCGGGACCCACTGCGCCGGCCGAGCCCGACGACGCGCCGGAACCCACCGCGCCGGCCGAGCCCGACGACGAGCCCGACGACGCCCCCGATCGCAGCCTGCCGGCCCGACCGTTTGGTCTGCTGCACCCCGATCGGCTCCGGACCGAGCCCAGCGCGCCGATCGCCATGCTGTTCCAGGTCGAGGAGCGCGCCGAGCTCGCGCTCGCCGATCTCGACAGCGACGAGCACACCGAGCTGGGCGAGATGCCGGTCGCAGCCGGCGGCTTCGAGCTGCCGGTGGATCCCGACGAGGTCGCCGCGGGGGAGGCCGAGCCCGCGCCGGCCGCCGAACCGCCGCTCGAGCTCGGCGTCGACGAGTTCGACGACTTCGAGATCATCGCCGAGGCCGATGCCGATGACGAGGATCTGCTGGCGTCGCACGGCGAGCACGATGCCTCGAGTCGCCGCGATCTCGCGGCGCGGCCGGCGACCGGGGAGCGCCGGCCGCGCGAGCTCGACTTCGCCGCGCAGCTCGATCTCGGCGATGACGGCGATCCGTACCTCGGGGCCCCGGCCGACGAGCTGTCGGCGGGCCAGGTGATCGACAGCCTGCAGGACGAGCTGACCAGCCAGCACCCCGCGCGCCACGAGCGGTTCACGCGGATGCCGGAACTGCATGCGCTCAGCGCGGGGGCGGCGCTCGCGGCGCTCGAGGCCGGCACCGACCCCGGCGACGAGGTCGACGAGCCCGGAGACGATGCGTTCGACGACTCCGAGGTCACCGATGACCCGGACGCGTACGCCCAGCGCGTCGTGCGGCCGATCTTCGATCCCGATCCGAGCAGCAGCTTCACGCTCGCCGGCATTCCATCGGACTCGATCGAC
>Ga0307476_10002022_pt1 | contig 12190 bp, 10 predicted proteins | sample atmos_gasesECM2C_2_FD_203314 | JGI IMG/M metagenome (GOLD analysis project Ga0307476, IMG submission 203314) | Hardwood forest soil microbial communities from Morgan-Monroe State Forest, Indiana, United States - atmos_gasesECM2C_05 | ecosystem: Environmental > Terrestrial > Soil > Temperate... | reverse complement strand
GTGAGGGCGGGCAGCGCTTCTACAGTTTCACTTCCGCGCACGTCGGTGAAAGTCTCGGCGTGGTGCTCGATGGCAAGGTGCAGGAAGTTGCGAACATCAAGGAAGCGATTCGCGACACCGGCGAAATCAGCGGCGGCAGCATGAGTCAGCAGCAAGCCAAGGATCTGTCTATGATCCTGCGCTCAGGCGCGCTCCCGGCGGGCATTAAGTATCTCGAGGAGCGCACGGTGGGGCCGTCGCTAGGCACGGATTCGATCCGCCACGGAGTGAATGCCGCGATTATCGGCATGCTGGCTGTGCTGATCTTCATGCTTGTTTATTATCGTGGGGCCGGCATCAATGCCGACATCGCCCTGATTTTGAACCTCATCATTCTGCTTGGCTTCATGGGTTACTTCGAGGCCGTACTGACTTTGCCCGGAATTGCTGGCGTGATCCTCACCGTCGGTATGGGCGTCGATTCGAATGTGCTGATCTTTGAGCGCATTCGCGAAGAATTGCGCAATGGAAAGACGCCGCCTTCGGCGGTGGACCAGGGCTTCAGCCACGCCTGGATCACCATCGTGGATACGCACGTCACGACCATCGTCTCGGCGGCGATTTTGTTCATTTTCGGCACCGGCCCAGTGCGTGGGTTTGCAACCACGTTGACCTTCGGTCTGCTGGCGAATCTGTTCACCGCGGTGTTCGTGTCGCGCTTGATCTTCGACTGGATTCTGACCCGCAAACAGCGCGGCGAAGCATTGAGCATTTAGGGGAATTGAGTCATTGAGTGATCGGGTCATTGAGTGATTGAAAACCGCATCGCATCCTGCGGATGTGGGTTTTCAATCACTCAATGGCTCAGTCGCTCAATTTCAATGAAATCATAGATCGCATAAGGGGTAAGCTAGGTGGAGTTCTTTCGCAATCCCAACATAGATTTTCTCGGCAAGAAGTGGTATTTCCTCGCCTTTTCACTGGTGTTCAGCGTCGCCGGCATATTTTCCATGTTGTTCTGGCACCACATCCCTTACGGCGTGGACTTCCGCGGCGGCACACTGGTATATGTGAAGTTCTCGCACCCGCCGGACGACAACAAACTACGCACTTCCATGGATCACGCCGGGTTGCGCAATGCGAAGATTCAGCGTTACGGTCCCGTCTCAGATAATGAAGTGTTGATCGATCTCGACGTGCAGGAGACCAACGAGCAGGCACTTGACCGCGGCAAAACTCAGATCATCAGCACCCTCGAAACCAACGCTCCGGCAGGCAAAGCCGACCTGAATAACTCAAGTTCTTTGGCCATCAAGAATTACCTGATGGATAAAGACCCTCTGCACCTGGGCTCTGATGCCGATCAGAAATATACCCAGCAAGCCCAGGCCGTCGTCGATACCCGGGATAAAGTGCAAGGCGGCGTGCTAAGTTCGTTCGATCAATTGAAGGGTCCCGTCGATCCGGCGGTCGTAGCTTCCCTTCCGGATGGTTTTTTCTTGTCGGATTTCGGCGTCCGCAACGTTGAAATCGTTGGCCCGCAGGTCGGCGCGCAGTTGCGCAAGCAGGCGTTGCTCGCGACCGTCTATTCACTCGCGGGAATGCTCATCTACCTCGGCTTCCGCTTCGAGTGGATTTACGGAGTCGCAGCGGTGGTCACCGTTTTTCACGACACTCTGATCACCGTGGGATTCTTTTCATTAACCAAAACCGACATCTCCCTCACCGTGATCGCCGCCATCCTCACTCTGATTGGTTACTCTAATAACGACACGATCGTGGTATTTGACCGCATCCGGGAAAACATTAAACTCATGCGGCGAGAGAAACTGTCAGAGATCGTAAACCGCAGCATCAACCAGACTTTGAGTCGAACCATCTTGACAGCGGGCCTAACCTTCCTTACCGTACTTGCACTCTTTTTATTTGGCGGCGAGGTGTTACATGGCTTTAGCCTCGCGCTCGTAATTGGCATCTTAATTGGGACGTATTCCTCGATCGCCATCGCGGCTCCCATCCTGGTGGCTTACCAGGATTGGAGGATCGAGAAGGGCAAGACGGGTGGCCGCAATGCCCGTCCGGGTCAGGTAGTGGCTCGCTAGTGTAACCTGCGATTCCTGGCTAAGCCTTTATTTGTAGGCAGTTGCAGCCAGCAGTCGGTGTACAACGGAGCCCTGAGTAGATCCGCTGGCTTCGCAGCTGAATTCGGGAGCAAAGGGGACGCAGTCGGTGTCTAAGTTTACGTAAGGTCTGACGTAGGAGAAAACCTCATGTTTGAAGATAGCCTTCTGGAATCCGGAGGCAGGCTGAAGACAAGGCGGGGACGTACGACTACCTTCGCTATTATTCTTGAGATAGCGTTGATCGGCGTAATGGTTCTGCTACCCCTCATCTTCACAGAAGCCCTGCCTAAGCAACAATTGATGACCTTCCTGGTGGCCCCTCCGCCGCCACCTCCGCCGCCACCCCCCGCCGCCGCTCCGGTGAAAATCGTGAAGCAGATCCAGACCGATATCGTGAACGGTGCTCTGCGCACGCCCACAAAGATTCCCCAAAAGATTCAGATGATCAAGGAAGACGAAGCCCCACCGCCGGCCATGGCCTCGAGCGGAGTGGTTGGTGGCGTCCCGGGGGGCATTCCGGGCGGCCAGATGGGTGGTGTAATCGGCGGCATTATCAGTTCAACGCCGGTCGCTGTGCCTAAAGTCGCGACGCCCCAACGCGTACGCGTGTCGGCTGGCGTTACGTCCGGTCTGCTAGTCAAGCGGATTCAGCCGAATTACCCGCCTCTAGCGCGGCAGGCTCGCATCCAGGGAACAGTTGTGTTGCACGCAGTAATCAGTAAAGAGGGCGCCATTGAAAACCTTACACTGGTCAGCGGGCATCCAATGCTGGCTCCGGCGGCCATTGATGCCGTCAAGCAGTGGAGATATAAACCGTATCTGCTGAACGGCGAACCGGTGGAAGTGGATACGGAAGTTCAAGTTAACTTCACCTTGGCTGGAGGCTAGAGTCCAGCCCGGCGTGAAGCGGCAAGGTTTGTGAAATACACCTCCCCCTACCCACCCACGACGGTGGCCGGGAGAGCCTCTTGCCGGGCGCGGCCGCCGTACCTTTCATCTCAAGGTACGCAAGTTGCCGAAAAGTCGCGAGCGGCTTTTCTGACGTCAAGTTTTGCAGTTTTGTGCAAATCTCGCATCAAAGTCTAAAGAAGTTCCGAGGAGGGAATGCAACTCATGTTCGTAGCTAACTTCGCAGGAGAAATTGTCAATCATGTTCCCCGGGTAGCCGCCTGGATTGTGCAGGAGGGTGGCGCAGTGGGGTGGGATCCGATTTCGCTATGGAAGCAGATGGGTATCATCGCGAAGATCGTGGTCGTCATTCTATTCATCATGTCGGGCTGGTCGATCGGCGTCATGATTGACCGTGCCATGGCATACAACGCGGCCCGCAAGCAGTCTCGCGCCTTCGCTCCCGCTGTAGCTGGAGCCCTGCGCGACGGACGTATCGACGAGGCCATCAAGGTCGCGGAGCGCAACAAGAAGAGCCATCTGGCCAAGGTTGTCACCGCGGGCCTTATGGAGTTCAAGGCCCACCAGGATAGCCCCGGCGCCATCCCCGGCGAGACCATTGAAGCTTCCAAGCGCGCTCTGGAGCGCACCGAAGCCATCGTCCACGCGGAACTGAAGCGTGGTCTGGGCGGTCTGGCCACCATCGGTTCGACAGCCCCGTTCGTCGGACTGTTCGGCACCGTGATGGGCATTCTGAACGCCTTTAAAGGCATTTCGGAACAGAAGGCTACCGGTCTGGGCGCGGTCGCAGGCGGCATTTCGGAAGCTCTGGTAACCACGGCTTTCGGTTTGCTTGTAGCTATTCCGGCCGTCATGATGTTCAACTACCTCACCGGACGCGTCGAAGCGTTCGATGTGGAGATGGACAATTCGTCGAGCGAACTGATCGATTACTTCCTGAAGCGCCGCGACGTTCGTCGGTCCTAAGGTTGGATCGGAGTTCGCCGGCAGTAGTCCGCATGAGTTGCTTGTCCGGCGCTGGAACCGTTCCAGCGCCGGCATTCCCAACCCAGCGGCGTAAGGTTTTACTGGCAACTGGCGGCCTAACAACTGGCCGCTGCTGTACGGAGAATTAAGCTATGGCATTAGCCAAAAGAAACGAAGGCGCCAAGGTCAACTCCGACATCAACGTCACGCCTATGGTGGACGTGATGCTGGTGCTCCTGATCATCTTCATGGTGATCACGCCCATGTTGCAGAAGGGCATCAGCGTGGATATGGCCAAAGTGAACAATCCTACTCCGATGCAGGACGCGGACAAAGAAGACGCGCTGCTGGTCTCCGTGATGCGCGACGGAACGGTTTACTTCGGAGCGGACAAGATTACGCCGGACAGTCTAACCGGCAAGGTGAAAGACCGCCTCACGAATCGTACGAATAAAATTGTCTACGTCAAGGCGGATGCCCGCGCTCACTTCGGCAACGTGGTCCAGGTAGTGGACGGTGTACGCGCCGCCGGAGTGGATGACCTGGGCTTACTCACGGAACAGAGAAAGAGCACGCCAAACGCTCCAAACACCCCGACTACCGCTCCGGCGGGTGGACAATAGAGGAGATTCGACCATGAGTATGGCAATGGGAAGTGGCGGAGGGCAAAGCGCCAACATTAACGTCACTCCGCTCATCGACGTATTGCTGGTGCTGCTCATCATCTTCATGGTGATCACGCCTCTAACGCCGAAGGGCCTGGATGCGCTGGTTCCTCAGCCGCCTCCGCCCAACGCGCCCAAGAACAACACCCCTGACCGCACCATCGTGGTGCAGTTGATCGATCGTGGCGCCGGTCAGGATCCCGGCCTCAAGATCAACCAGGAAGACGCCACTTGGGACAATCTGCAGGGCCGCCTTGCGGACATCTATAAGACCCGCGCCGAGAAAGTCATGTTCGTGAAAGGCGATGACGCTATCCCCTTCGCCGATGTTGCCAATGTGATTGACATCGCGCATGCCGCAGGAGTAGATAAGGTCGGTCTGATTACCGCGAAGATTGAAGCAGGCGGCTAAAAGCGCCTGGTGCAGACTGGATTCGTATCTGGGCATGCCTTCAGGCACGCCGCGGCTGGCGCCTTTATCGGCGCGCCTTTTTAGGCGCTGGATTCTTGGCTTCTCGCAGGTTGAACATTGTATCAGCGCGCTCGAGGTGCCCCAGGTTCCGGTGCGCTTCTGCTAAGAATGCTTGGCCGACGCTTGTCAACCCGCTGTCTCTGGGCCTAGGATGCTGTGGCAAGGGAGAACTTATACCGCAATGAATAAACACTTTCGTCTGCTCACGCTGGCGGCCGCTGCGCTGGCCATTTTATCTACCGTAGGCTGCAGCAAGCTGCGCGCCCGCGACCAGCTCAATAAGGGCGTGACCGCTTACAAGAACGCCAAGTATGAAGAGGCCATCGACCACTTCCAACAGGCCGTTGCCTTGGACCCCTCGCTGATCAATGCCAAAATGTACTTGGCCACCGCCTTCGCTCAGCAATACATCCCCGGCGCCGACACTCCGGATAACAACAAAATGGCGGAGCAGGCCATCGAGCAATATCAACACGTCCTGGACATGAAGCCGGCGCGCGATCAAAGGGTGAATTCCGCCAAAGGAATTGCCTACCTCTACCTGAACATGAAGAAGTTCGACGACGCCAAAAAGTATTACCGCATGGCCGCCGACGTCGACCCCAACGACCCTGAGCCCTACTACTCGGTGGGTGTTATTGACTGGACGGCCTGCTACCAGCCGCGCATGGAAGAGCGAGCCAAACTTGGCCTCAAGCCAGACGAGAACTTGAATGCAAAAAACAAAGATCAGAAAAAAGTCTGTGCCGAGTTGAAGATCAAGAATATGCCCTCCATCCAAGAGGGCATCGACAGTCTGAACAAGGCAATCCAGCTTCGCCCCGATTACGACGACGCCATGGCGTACTTGAACCTGATGTACCGCGAAAAAGCCGACGTCGAATGCGACGACTTGAACGCCCGTCAGGAAGATCTGAAGACGGCCGACCACTGGGTCGACCAGACTCTCAGCACCAAGAAAGCCAAAGCCGAGAAGCAGCCCGGCCAACAAGGTATCACCATGGATCAGCCAAAGTAATCCATGGACTACTTGCCTGGGGAAACGCACGGCTTCAGCCGCGCCGCATACTGTCTCCCGCTTTGAAAAGGCGTGACTTCCACTCGCCCCGATAGGCCCAATCAATATCAACAGCGGCTTCAGCCGCCCGTCGACTATTCGGTCAGTGAATTATTTTTCCGCAGCCCACGCAATGTGGGTCTCGCTGTAGAGCCTCACCTCCACCTGCGGGAATTGCAGTGCTTTCATTTGTGGAAAGGACTCCCCAAGAGTCTGGTCGAGCATCATCGTGGTCGCATCGGGATGACCGGGCGCTCCATTACTCATCAGCACCACCCAAACCCGGGCGTGCTGCCCCGGCACTGATCGTAGGAACTCCTCGCTCGGCTTGCCGGTGACATCCCTGTAGTCGAGGCGGTCCCCATGACGTGGGAAAATAGTCTCCGGTCCTGAGGCCCGTCCGCTCGCCGAACCTTCCGCACGGAGCGACCCGAAAAACTCATACGGAATCCGCCCTTCCGCAATATGAAATAAGATCGCATCGCCAGCCTGCGCGTGATCGTAAATGTAGTTCGCAGCCACCTCTGATCCGTCCCGCTCCAGATCGAAGTCACGATCGTAATAAGAAAACGTTCCCTGCAGCGAAAGCAGCAGCATCGCCGCAAGGCAGGCGGCGACCATCCAACTCTTGCGCAAATTCGCCAGGCCCGCCGCAGCCAGAATAATCAATGCGGGCAGACAGAAGATAAAGTATCGTCCCAGAAAAATCGGACGCGCCACCGAAAGCAGCACCGTCATCCCTACCGGAAAAAGTAGCCAGATCAGCAGAAACTGCACCCTCCAAACATCCCAGCGAGTCCCCCTCCGCAGCAGTCGCCCTCGCAGCGGCATCATTGCTGCCAGGCAGGCCGCGGCGTCGAGCAGCAGCAAAGGCCATCCGTCATTGCCCGCGAGGTGTTCCCAGTAATCCAGCACATCATGGAACCCGGGCCGTGCAATCCAGCGAATCGGTCCCGCCCCGGTCTTGCCCACAAACGCCAGCAACGGCAGCACCGCAACTCCAATCCCAACCCACGCCCGGCGCAAGTCCGAAGGGATCGTCACCCGCGCCCCGGAATCCTTAATTTCTCCCAGTCCGCGTGCCGAGAACCACTGAGCTGCGATCAGCAAGAGAGCGTAGAAGTGAGCATAGACGGCAAGAACGCTTGCAAGAACATATCCCCGGAGATTTCGCCGTGGCGCCTCCCGCAACCGCGCCACAAAGAACCCGCTGGACAAAGTCGCCAACAGCAGGAACAGCGCGTAGCTGCGCGCCTCCTGCGCGTAACGAATCGAATATGCGTTGCAACTCAGCAGCGCGACCGCGATTAGCCCCACGCGCCGGTCAAATAGCTTGCAACTTAACCAGAAGATCGCCGGCAATGTGGCCAGCGAGCACAACACTGAAAAGCTGCGAATGAAGAATGGACTAGACCCAAAATGCAGCCATCCCCGCAGCAGCACGTAATACAACGACATGTTGGCTTCGCGCCACCACAGCAGCCGCACCAAGTCGTGCCAGCTTAGCCGTGCGACCTCCACGCTGAAGCATTCATCAAACCAGAAAGGTTTTCGCGCGAGGAACAGAAAGCGTAAGGTGGTCGCAGCCGCCGTCAGCAACGCCAGTATGAGCACCGAAACCCACGTCCAGGTCGGCTGCGCGAAAGAGGTCTGCGGCGAGTCACCCGTGTCGTGATGATCCGCCGTTTTCGAAGGCAGCATGGTGTTGGTTAAGGTAGGCGCGCGGATTCCAGATGATACTATTTAAGAACAGCTCGCAACTAGTGGCGTGTCCCGCAAATTCGCGGAATAAGCGCTCGACCGATTTGAAAGGGCGCGGCTTCAGCCGCGCTGCAACGCCTGTTCCACTAATTTCTGGATTCGTAACGAGCGGGCCTTGCGTGTGGCGGGTTTTCGAATGATAACTGGAGTATCGTTGCAAGCACCCCGGCGCACCAGCGCATCGTCTGCCCTGTCACAAAACGACCGGTGGACCGGATGCGTGTCCGTAATCGTTCCCGTCTACAACGAAGTCGCCCACGTGGATGAACTTCTGCAGGCCATCCATGCTTCGCCGGTTAAGAAAGAAATTATCATCGTCGACGACGGTTCGACCGATGGCACCCGCGAGAAACTCCAAGCCATGCCACCCGCGCATAGCAACGATGTCACCGTCGTCTTCCACGAAAAGAATTGTGGCAAAGGCGCGGCCATTCGCACCGCGCTCCGGTACGCTCGCGGCGAATATATCCTGATTCAGGATTCCGACCTCGAATACGATCCCCAGGATTATCCCGCGCTGCTGCGCCCGCTCGAATGCCATCAGGCGAACGTAGTCTACGGTGTGCGCCCAGACCGCCCCGAGCGTGGTCTCCGGTTTTTCCTGGGCGCTAAGCTTCTCACCCATCTCACCAATCTGCTCTACGGCGCCGGAATCCACGACGAGGCCACTTGCTACAAAGTCTTTCGCCGCTCTCTGCTCGCGCAAGTCAGCCTGGAATGCCAGCGCTTCGAGTTCTGTCCCGAAGTCACCGCCAAACTCTGCCGCATGGGTGAGAAGATCGCGGAAGTGCCCATTGCCTACACGCCCCGCTCAGCCGGCGAAGGCAAAAAAATTCGCCATGCTGATGGCTGGCTTGCCATCTGGACCCTCCTCCGCCACCGCTTCACCCGCCGCGCGGGCTGGGCCAGATCAATGGGCGCCAGTTCCGCCCCGTTTGCCGTGACTTTTTCCCGTGTTCCACCAGAGTGAGAAGGCCGGAGAAGCGTGTTCCCGTGGGCGAGGCGAGATCGGCAAGGGCACGGCTCCAGCCGTGCCGCAAAGGCCCACAAGCGGATTCGGCTTGAGCCGCTGCGGCACGCTGTCGATGACACCCAAGCGTCGCCGCCCGCAAACGCGTGTCCCGGCAATCTCCTGTAAAATCTTGAGTTCGCGCGTACGGCACAATCATCCCATGTTCAATAAAATCCTCATAGCCAATCGCGGCGAGATCGCAGTTCGCGTCCTCCGCGCGTGCCGCGAAATGGGAATTGCCGCCGTCGTCGTCTACTCCGACGTCGACCGCGCTGCCCTCCACGTCCGCAAAGCGGACGAAGCCTATCCCATCGGCGCAGCGGCGGCCAGCGAATCCTATCTCAACATTCCTAAGATTCTCGATGTTGCCAAACGATCCGGCGCCGACGCCGTTCATCCCGGTTACGGTTTCCTCTCTGAGAATGCGAAGTTCGCCGAAGCCTGCGCCGACGCAGGTGTGAAGTTCATCGGACCAACCGCGGTAGCCATGGACGCGATGGGATCGAAGACGCGGGCCCGCCAGGCCATGGAAAAAGCCGGCGTTCCTTTTGTTCCAGGCACGTCGCACGGACTCGAGTCGTTTGACGAGGCGGAGAAAGTAGCCGCGAAGATCGGTTATCCCGTGATGTTGAAAGCCGCTGCCGGAGGCGGTGGCAAAGGCATGCGGCTGGTGCACGCTCCTGAGCAACTCAAGTCCGCTCTGGACGCGGCCCGCAGCGAGGCGGAACGTTCTTTTGGAGACAGCGAAGTTTACCTCGAGAAGGCCATCGTCAATCCGCGGCACATCGAAGTGCAGGTGCTCGCCGACGAGCACGGCAATACGGTCTACCTTGGCGAGCGCGAATGTTCGCTGCAGCGCCGCCATCAAAAAGTTTTGGAAGAAGCGCCGTCGCCCATTGTCGATGCCGACATGCGCCACCGCATGGGCGAAGTTGCCGTCCGCGTCGCGAAAGCCGCGAACTACACCAATGCCGGTACCGTGGAATTCCTGGTCGATCAGCAGAAGAATTTCTATTTCCTCGAGATGAACACGCGCTTGCAGGTGGAGCATCCGGTGACCGAACTGATCACCGGACTCGACCTGGTTCATCTGCAGATTCGCATCGCCGCCGGCGAAAAACTGCCTTTCACCCAAAATGACGTGAGCATCCGCGGCCACGCCATTGAATGCCGCATCTACGCCGAGGACCCAGACAACAATTATTTCCCCAGCCCGGGCAAGATCACGCTGCTGCAAGAGCCTTCGGGACCGGGAATCCGTATCGACAGCGGCATGTACGAAGGATGGAACGTGCCCATCGACTACGATCCGCTGCTCGCCAAGTTGATCGGCTACGGTACCGACCGCGATCAAGCTATCGCGCGGCTTACACGCGCTCTCAACGAATATTTTGTCGGCGGCATCAATACGAACATTGCCCTGTTTCGCCGCATCCTGCGCGATGCGGATTTCCGCGCCGGCAACCTTGATACCGGATTCCTCGACCGCATGTTAAAGCGCACTGAGGACAGGCGAGTAGATGCAAGAATGGCGGAAGTGGCTGCCATCGCCGCCGGCATGTTTGCCGCACTTGCAGCAACGGCGTCCGCAGGAAATGGCGTGGCCGGTAGTGGTTCGCAAGCGGCCAGCCAAGACTCAAAATGGAAGGCGGCCAGTCGCCGCGAAGCATTGCGCTGATAAGTGTGAGCCACAACGCCCTTACCATCGACGACCGACCACTAATGACTGCCTGCTGGTTTTTATGCTCTACGACATAACCATCGACGGCAAGAACTACCGGCTTAATCTGAATCGGGTCGAGGGACGCTGGTCCTGCCGCCTCGACGGCCGGGAGGTCGAGGTCGAAGCCGTTCTTGCACGTGCGGATGTACTCTCGCTTCGCATCGGAGACCTCGCCTATGAAGTGAAATCAGAACGGGGCGCGAATGACTTACACCTGTGGGTAGGGAACACTCGCTTTGCCGTTGAACTACGCGATCCGCGGTCTCTGCGCGGCCGCTCCCGCGCGGCGGACGATCAGGGGCCCAGAAAGATAACCGCTCCCATGCCCGGCAAGGTAGTACGTCTCCTGGTCCGCAAAGGCGACAAAGTGGAAGCGGGTGCCGGCGTTGCCGTAGTCGAAGCCATGAAGATGCAGAACGAGATCAAATCGCCCAAGCAGGGAACCGTCCAGAAAATTCTAGTCAGTGAAGGCGCCGCGGTGAATGCGGGCGACGTCCTGGCGATTGTTGAGTAAGACGCGTCGCCCCGACCAATCAAAAACGCAACATCTCTACTTCGTTAGTCCGTTGCTATCCAGCACCTTCCGGGCGTAATAGTTTTCCACCTTAGCGGAGTCGCGCAACACTTCATAGTAAGCGGCTTTCAGCAGCTGTTCGCGGCGATCGTGAAGCTGCGATCGTATCGCTTGCTGCACCCGCGGATCCGACAAATCGCGCTGTCCGGCAGGTTCTTTGGACACCAACTTTACAATGCGGAATCCCGCCGCCTGCTTGGTGGCGGGGTTCATCACCGTAATGATCGGGCTATACTGCCCGGGTTTCAGCTTGAGCACCAAATCGCGTGTGCCCGGATCGGTGTTGTGCAGCGACGACTCGGGAATTGTTCCCAGGTCGCCGCCGTTACCCGAGGTTTCCGGATCCTCCGAATAATTCATCGCCAACGTCGCGAAATCGTCGCCACTGTCGAGCCGATTGTTAATCATCTGGATTTTCTTGCGCGCGTCGGCTTCGTTCTGTGCCTTGTTATTCTGGTTATGCACCTGCGGGTTCGGAGCGGGAGTGACGAAGATCTGCGCCAGGTGATACTGCGGTTCAATCAAATTGAACTCAGATTTGTGCGCGGCGAAGTAGTCCGTGATGTCCTGATCGGTCACATTGATCTTCGACGACACCTCTTTGTTCATCACTTTTTCGACAGTGATGGAACGTCGAATATCGCGCTTGAAGTCCTCCAGCGTGATCTTTTTTTCCTGCAACCTCTTGTCGAATTCTTCCTGGGTGTAAGGCGACTTGATTTCGTTCAGCTTGCGGTCTACTTCTTCTTCGGTCGCCAGCAGGCCGAGCTTCTCAGCCCGGCGCATCACCATTTCGTCGTCGATCAACTGACGCAGAATGTTCAGGCGCAGAATCGTGGCCTGTTCTCCAGTGGGCGCCTGCTGCGCGCTGGCCACCTGATTGTCGTAGTACTTGTCGATGTCGGAGCGGAAGATTTTGCGGCCATCGACGGTAGCCACCACATCGCCA
>Ga0307476_10002021_pt1 | contig 12192 bp, 5 predicted proteins | sample atmos_gasesECM2C_2_FD_203314 | JGI IMG/M metagenome (GOLD analysis project Ga0307476, IMG submission 203314) | Hardwood forest soil microbial communities from Morgan-Monroe State Forest, Indiana, United States - atmos_gasesECM2C_05 | ecosystem: Environmental > Terrestrial > Soil > Temperate... | reverse complement strand
TATAGCAATTCGTCGTTCGAGGTCCGCTGCACCTTGATCGTAAGATGGTTCCAGGCATTATTGTTCGGGTAGCAGTGGATACCAGTGGGGGTCCAATGCGCCTTCTGATTGTCCCAAACGTCCCATTCATTACCGCCTGCGATGCGGCACTCATGACCCCAGATGAAACCCATGCCGTCGAAGAACTGATTCAGGTCAAACTCCAAAGCCTGCGAAAGTCCTAAGTTGCTTCCGAAGAACCACACGTCGTAGGTAAAGTCGTGGAGAGTGGGAACCAGAGTGTGATTGTGGTCGGGCATTCCTTGGGAGGATAAATCGCCGATCAAATGATTGTTAAACAGTGCATCAGAGTAAGGAGCGCTTCCCCCGACATTGAATGCAGCGGCACCCCCGCTCATGGAGGGCGACTTTACGCCCTGGGCCATCCAGAAAGAGATGCCGTCGCAGGGCGAAGGCGAGCAGTCCACAAAATTTGGCGGCCCCTGCCCATACACGCCCCAGCCGCCGCTGCGCTGAACATTCGAGAATGTGTTTCCGCTTCCTCCGCCTCCGTTTACGGTAATCGTAACCGGAGTGGTGGCGGCGCCTCCGCAGTTGTCCCACTCCTGCACGACTGTGTGGTACGTCCCCGGGTTGAGTTCCAGAGCGTGATTCATGCTGCTGCCGTTTACCACATATGCCAGTTGATAAGGCGCAGTATAGATTCCCATTGCTGAAACACCACGCGAACAGGATGTGGTTGCTGTGGCCGTGAAGTTGACTGAGGAGCCGACCGCGCTGTCGTTCGCAGGGGAGGCTACGTGCACGCCTGATTGCCCGCTTCCACCGACCGTGACGATAACCCCAGCCGTCGATGCTCCGCCGCAGTAATCCCAAGCTTCGACCACAGTGTTGTAGGTTCCCGGGCTGAGATTCAAATTTGTATTGAGAGAGGCGCCGTTGACTACATACGACAAAACTCCGGGGGCCGTGTAGATTCCCATGGAGGCAACGCCCTTGTCACACGAGGTCCAAGCCGAGGCGGCATAGGGAACCGATCCCTGGTGGGTCGAATTGTTGGTGGGCGTACTGACCGTCACCCCGGCGAAGAGGGATGGAGCGCAAATAACCAGCAGACACACGTTCAGCAATGGATACTTTGGCATACTACACTTCTCCAAATTAGGTTATTGGCTTTGCGTTTCAGAACTGCTTGCGAAACTGCATCCCCTCGCGCGAGCGGGGCGCGTCAGGGCTTCGAAGTGGCTTGATTGCGGGTCTTGTTTAAACTGTAAGATCTGCTCTCAGTTTTTCAGCCAGCTGAGGGCTTCGGCCCGAATCTGCTTCCCAAAACTTTCAAGACCATACCAGAATCACTGTATTCCCTCCAAGCAAAAACTATGCCTTCAAATACTCGAAAGTACTACGCCTTGGGATCCGGGTAATCGCAGTTCCAGGGGCAGCGGGCCAGGACAACGAATCCAGTAGATCCGCCGGGCAACCTAACCGCATGAATTCAGCACTAACCGTGTGCTTGTGCGCCAAACCGACTGTATCACCGCGTCGGCCACTCGGTCTTACAAGGAGTCAAGGTGATAGACAGCGCTCAGCCGAAGACATGCGCTCATGAAAACTGCGGCTGTCCCGCAAAATCGGACAGCCTGTACTGCAGCCCTGCGTGCGAAAGCACGAGGGTTCCGAAGCGATACGCCGCTGCGGACATAGGGAATGCATAGCTGCCGAAGTTGCTGCTTAGATTTGCGGCGTGCGGCAAGCATTGCTCCCCAGACCAGGAAATCTGTGGCACACAACTGGGTTGGTACTACGTCGACCATTCGTGCGGCTGAACTGGAGTCAACATTTGGCGCCTACTAAGGAAGCTTCAGCCTCTAAATCACTGGTACTCATCGCCTTTGTGCTGGCGATCGCCGCACTATTTTTCGGCCGTGAGCTATTTATTCCTCTGGCCCTGGCCGTGGTGTTCAGTTTTCTACTTACCCCACTCGTGTCCCTGCTGGAAAAGATACGGTTAGGACGGGTCCCGTCAGTCTTAGCCGTCCTCGTTCTATCCTTCACGCTGGCCGGAGCGGTGACTTGGGGAGCGGCTAGTCAGTTGGTTCAGATCATGGTCGAGCTGCCGGACTACAAGGCCAACCTTGATGCGAAAATTCAGTCACTCCGTCGGCCTAACAGCGGAAATCTCAGTAAAGCCACCATTACCGTCCAGGAATTAAATAAGGAACTAGCCGCGCTGCCGGGGCAGATTTCTTCGACGAAGCAGGACAAAGAACAAAGGACGACCCATCCCGTTCGCCCCGTACCTGTTCAAGTCGCAGAGCCTCCATCGAATTTCGTCCAAGATCTTCGCGCTCTACTCGGACCACTGGCCGGACCCATTGAGACCGCCGCTATCGTCATCATTTTCACTTTATTCATGTTGGTCAAACGGGAGGACTTGCGTAATCGGGCGATCCGGCTCGCGGGTCGAGGTCGGTTGAACGTGATGACGCAAGCTCTGGATGATGCCGGTCGTCGGCTCAGCCGTTATTTGGTGTTGCAATGCCTGGTCAATGCAAGTTACGGAACGGTTTTTGGTTTGGCGCTCTACTATATCGGTATTCCCCACGCGCTTCTTTGGGGCGTTTTCGCAGGGATGCTGCGGTTTGTTCCCTACGTCGGTAGTCTTATCGCAACCGCCCTTCCCGTCGCCTTAGCGCTGGCTGTGTTTCCAGGGTGGCGCCAGGCCGCGCTGGCATTTGCGGCGTTTGCGGTTTTGGAGTTGACCGTCGGCAACTTTGTTGAGCCTTTGCTCTACGGCGCCCACACCGGCATCTCATCTCTCGCGATCTTGGTTGCGGCAGTCTTCTGGGCCACTTTATGGGGACCGGTAGGACTTATATTGTCGACTCCGCTCACCGTATGTCTGATCGTGCTCGGCCGGCATGTTCCGCAATTGAGTTTTCTTGAAGTGCTGCTAGGAGACGAACCTGTGCTGCTGCCGGAGCAGTGCTTCTACCAGCGCCTGCTCGCCATGGATCAAGAAGAGGCTCGAGCCATAGCCGAGGCCTATTTAAAAGAGAACTCACTGGAAAGTTTGTATGAATCAATAATCCTTCCCGCTGTGAAATTGGCGGAACACGATCACCATGCAGAAGATCTTGAGGACAGCTCAATAAGGTTCATGTTTCGCAGTGTCAAAGAACTGATTGAGGATCTCGGGGATGAATATGGAGGAGAACTCGCTCCCCGCACTGCGGAAGACGGCCCTTATGGCAAGCGCTCTCATGTTGACGGCACTCTGCAGGGGAGTAATATCGCCTGCATTCCAGCCAGCGGCGGCGCTGACGAACTGGTGGCGGCGATGCTCGCCCAGTTGTTTCGGCAGGCCGGATTCCGCGCCCGCGAATTCAGAGCGGGCCTACCGGAGGCAATGTTGGCGGAGGTTTCCCAACGCGACTACGGAATTGCGTGCGTATCTTCCATCTCTCCCTTCGCCGTGAGCGAGGGTCGATCGGTTTGCCGAAGATTGAGGGCCATTTCTCCAGGTTTGCGAATTGTTATGGGACTCTGGAGCTTCGATAGCGAGACAGCTCGTCAACGCCTTGGCCCGACTTGCTCAGGACTGGTTTCCACAACTTTGTCCGAGGCGCTCACGCAGATTCGACAGCTCGCCGATCCCACCGTGCCCCTAGAAAGTCTCTCCGAATCCTCCAGCCCTCAGAAGTTGTCCGCTTGATCCAAAGCCCTGACTTTTCTACCGCCAGCTTGAGCGACGATTGAATGTCTCGGACTGAGTCTCTCAGAAGGATCCCGCCATCAGGCCAATCAGGCGCATCCTTCCTATAGCCCAGCTCTACCGCTATAATGCTTTCACAGCGATCCGCTAGGCGCTGATTTCCCGTTTGCCAACCAATTCAGGGAGCGGTATGAGCGAAAAACCCAGTACTACCTTGCCGGCCACGGTCGAAAAAATCATCAAGCCTGTTTTTCCCTCCGAACCTGAACGTGCCCAGATTGCAATACATGGGGCGGATGACCTCTATCGCGAGGTTCGCATCGAAAATACTCTTACGGACCAGAATGGCGAGAAGGTTCATCTCAAGCCTGGTGCCGAGGTGGAAGTTACCATTGAGGCCGACCCGGAAGCGACCACCCCCGAAGACTGAATGCCGGTAGCCGCACGCGACGTCGAAGAAGAGCTCTGACCAGATGTGTCGCTTACAACCGCCGGCCCCGGCTCACGGTTGACCCTGCGACGACCTATTCCGTGTGGTTCAAAACGCGCTCGCGAGTGCGCATTAACGATCGGGAGGTCCCAGGGCGACGGTGCGGATCGCCAAGTTCTTGGATCACGAATGCCCGCAGCAGGTTGCTCACCGGCGATTCGCCGGCCGTCTCACCGAACGCCGGCTTAGTCCCTTTTTCCGCGAGCATCACGCAGCGGTGACGCTTCCGCGAACCTTGCCTGGCGTTCGATCCCCTCCGTCGAGTCTCAGTTCGCACAATTCGGTGATCAGATTTCCGGCCCAGCGATGGATGTTGTTTTCCCTTATGATCCTGCGCATGCGATGCACTCTCACCTGCTTTTCTTCGGGATCCATCTCCAATGCGACCCGGATCGCTTCGGCAGTCTGGTCGATATCGTATGGATTCACCAGTAAAGCGTCGCGAAGTTCGCGAGCCGCTCCGGTGAACTGGCTGAGAATCAGCACTCCGCGTTCGTCGCGCCGCGCCGCTAGAAACTCTTTTGCCACCAGATTCATGCCATCGTGTAGCGAGGTCACCAGGCAAAGATCCGCGGCGCGGTAGTAGCGTCCGATCTCTTCGTGGCTGTGTTGCCGATTCAGGAACAAGATCGGCTTCCAGTTCCCCGACTGAAAACGCCAGTTGATTCTTTCGACTTCGGCTTCCAGCTCTCCCATGAGGTCGTGGTAGCGCTTGATGTGTGTGCGACTCGGAGCGCCGATCTGCAGGAACGTGAATTGCCCCTGGTACTTGGGATACTTTTCCAGAAATCGCTCGATCGCCCGGAAGCGTTCATGAATGCCCTTGGTGTAATCCACCCGGTCCACGCCGACTCCCACGAACGCAGCTTCCACGCCTAAGCCATGCATCAAACCCGAGCGTTCGAGATAGTCGGTGCCATAGCTATCGGCCTCGATCGGTTCATCGTCCCCCAAGTCGACGCTGATAGGGAACGGCCGTACGATGGTGCGGTGATTTTGACGCGATACTGAAAAGTGTTCCCAATCGACCCGTGATTCCACTACGCGGTCCACAGTCTGCAGAAAGTTGTTGCAATGCGATTGGACGTGAAATCCAATCAGATCTGCGCCGAGCAAGCCATCAACAAGTTGGCGCTGCCAGGGGCAGATGCCGAAGGCTTCCGGATTGGGCCACGGAATATGCCAGAAAATGGCCACGCGTACGTCTGGCCTTTTTTCCTTCAGCATGCGTGGCAGCAAGGCAAAGTGATAATCCTGAACCAAAACCACAGGATTCGGCGTATCCGCGATCTCCTCAATCACCGCCGCGGCAAACTTGCGATTCACTTCCTGATAAAACTGCCAGTCTCGAGCGCGGAAGATGGGACGGGTATGAGCGATGTGACAGAGCGGCCAAAGACCTTCGTTGGCAAAGCCGTAATAGTATCCTTCTTCTTCTTCTTTGCTCAACCATACCCGCCGCAACGTGTAGCGAGGATTTTCTGGAGGGACGCGCAACCTGTCATGCGTGTCCACAACTTCATTGTCAGCGTTTCCACTGCCATGTGCGATCCATGTGCCGTCGCAGGCGGTAAGAACCGGCTCCAAAGCAGTAACCAATCCACTGGGTGGAACGTTCACTTCTAAGGACTTGCCGTTCCGCTGGTGGATATAAGGCTCGCGGTTCGACACCACAAACAGCCGACCCCCGTGCAGGCGGGTTTGGATCTGAACTGCGAGCCGGTCCGCCGTCCACATCGATTCCCCGGCCTCCCTCAACCTAGCCTCATTCTCGGCAGCGCTTCTTGCTTGACTTAGGCTTTCCGCCATGGTGACCACTTCCCAGGCCAGTGGCTTGAACAGATCCAGGTCCGGCATCTGCTGGCTCGACGAGATCCTTCCCATGCGAAGAGCACGCATCCATTGAGCGGCTCGCGCGATAGGGCCTGCAATGCTCCAGCGCACGATCAGCAAGGTGATGAGCACGATGAAGAAGACTTGAACCAGCACTCGGACGAACGCCTCGCGCCAGGTGCGCAGGTTTTGCGCATGAATGTAGTTGACGTCGTGAACAATGGCCAGACCGCCGATAACCTCATCCTGACGGTGCAGAGGCAGGGCAAAAATATGTATCCGATCGTCCCCAAGTCGGACGAATGAGCCCTGCCCGTGATTTTGGCTCATGGCTTGGGTTACGTCAGCCGGAGTAGCATTCAGAATTTTTTGCAATTCGGCGGTAATTGCTACCACCTTGCCTTGCCGGTCGTAGACGGCAATTCCAACGAGGTGTTCCCGGTTTCCAAAGCGCTGTACTAATTTCTGCAGCCCCCGTTGAGAGGCGCTTTCCAGGCTCTTTTCGACGTTGCCCGCGATGCTCTCGCTCAGCAATTCGGCGCGCCGCTCCAGATCACCGCGAAGGACACGTTTCTCCCTCAAGACCTCATTGTATGAAAACCCCAACGATACCAAAGTGATGCCGACGATAAGAGAAACGATGAGCCGTACACTCAGCAGGCGCATGCTTGGTCCTTTCGCCATGACCGGTTAGGTGTATGTGTCATGGGCGAAGAAAAACAAAGTCCCAGCGAAAGATACGAATCCTAAGTATCTAAGTAGTATAAGTCTCGTTTCCTTCAGTTCGCCGACGAATCGTAATAATAAAAACAATTCGCCCCCGAATCGTAATAATCAAAACGGTCCGACGACATACGGGAATCTATGTAGACATTTATGTAGACATTGACATTAAGGATAAACTGGGGCTTCTGCGTATATCCCGATAGTGCCTTGTCGCAAATAAGTTTACGACCACAGCAGATGGGAAATCGTTCACGATCGGCCACCAGTTCTACAGTAAAAACCCTAGAGTCAAGCTGGAGTTCTTCGTGTTATCAACACTATTCGGAACTATTCGGACCGGAGACTCCTCCCCCTTTGGTCGCACTCGACACAGATAATACCGGGTGCCTTGATTTTGGTAGTGGCAGCCTGATTGGAAGCAGCTGTTGCATCCAAATCTTGGATTGTAATTTCTGGTTTCGCCATCATGCACGTTCAGGATAGGAAAGCGCCAGGTACACGTTGCCGAACTGCCTCTCATCGCAGGAGCTTCTATGAAAAAAAATAGCCGGGACACGGTTTCGACCGTTGCCAACGGCGGATTCGACGCAGGCGAGAATAATAATAAAACCAATGGCGATTCTGTCGCCGTGGCCCGGCCAACTGGCGGGGATCTCAGCGTGATTCTGGCTGGCCTGCAAACCATGCGGGATGGCGATTTTTCCGTGCGCCTTCCGGGCTCCTGGACCGGACTGGCTGGCAAGGTGGCCGACACCTTTAATTCCATCGTTGCCGCCAACCAACAAATGGCGCAGGAATTGAAGCGTGTCGGGCAGGTGGTGGGTAAGGAAGGAAGAACCCGCGAGCGCACTCGCTTCCATGAATCCAAAGGCGCCTGGGGCGATATGGAAGTATCCATCAATACCCTGGTCGAAGATTTGCTTCGACCCACCGCCGAAGTGACCCGTGCGATCGCTGCGGTCGCGCAGGGAAATCTGACTCAAACGGTGCGTCTCGATGTGGACGGCCGTCCGCTGGAGGGCGAGTTTCTACGCTCCGCCAGCATTGTCAATACCATGATTCAACAGCTCGGCGTCTTCACCGCCGAGGTAACGCGCGTGGCGCGTGAAGTCGGTACGGACGGAAAACTGGGTGGTCAGGCGCAGGTCCCGGGTGTGGCGGGCACCTGGAAAGACCTGACGGACTCCGTCAACTCTATGGCGAGCAACCTCACTGGCCAAGTCCGAAACATCGCTGAAGTGGCAACCGCGGTGGCCAGCGGCGATCTCTCGCGCAAAATTACAGTCGATGTGCGTGGCGAAATTCTCCAGTTAAAAGAAGCCATCAACACGATGGTGGATCAGCTCCGCTCCTTCGCCTCCGAAGTGACACGCGTGGCTCGTGAAGTAGGTACAGACGGTAAGCTGGGCGGGCAGGCCGTTGTGGTGGGCGTGGCCGGAACCTGGAAAGATCTTACGGACTCCGTCAACGCAATGGCCGGTAACTTGACGGCGCAGGTCCGCAACATCGCTGAGGTGACGACAGCCGTGGCCCGCGGTGATTTGTCGCGCAAAATCACGGTCGACGTAAAGGGTGAAATTCTCGAACTCAAAGACACCATCAACACCATGGTGGATCAGCTCAACGCGTTCGCGGGAGAAGTCACTCGCGTGGCGCGCGAAGTCGGTACCGAAGGGAAGCTGGGCGGGCAGGCGCAGGTCCCCGGAGTTGGCGGCACCTGGAAAGATCTCACGGACAACGTCAACTTCATGGCCAGCAATCTCACCGGCCAGGTGCGAAACATCGCTGAAGTAGCGACGGCCATCGCCAACGGTGATTTGTCGCGCAAGATCACGGTAGATGTTCGCGGCGAGATTTTGCAGCTGAAGGAGACGCTGAACACGATGGTGGATCAGCTGAACCGCTTCGCCGGCGAAGTCACTCGGGTGGCGCGCTAAGTCGGTACCGAAGGACGTCTGGGCGGGCAGGCCAATGTGCCGGGAGTCGCCGGTACGTGGAAGGATCTGACTGACTCGGTCAACTCGATGGGAGGAAACCTCACCGGCCAGGTGCGCAATATCGCCGAAGTCACGACAGCCGTGGCTCGCGGTGACTTGTCGCGCAAGATCACCGTCGACGTGAAAGGTGAAATTCTCGAACTTAAGAACACCATCAACACCATGGTGGATCAGCTCAACGGGTTCGCCGGAGAAGTGACGCGCGTGGCCCGCGAGGTGGGCACCGAAGGCAAACTCGGCGGCCAGGCGCAAGTACCGGGCGTCGCCGGAACGTGGAAGGATCTCACCGACAACGTTAACTTCATGGCCAGCAACCTTACCGGCCAGGTGCGAAACATCGCGGAAGTTGCGACAGCCGTGGCTCGTGGCGACTTATCGCGCAAGATTACGGTTGACGTGAAGGGCGAAATTCTCGAACTCAAAGACACGCTGAACACGATGGTCGATCAGTTGCGCTCGTTTGCCTCCGAAGTGACGCGCGTAGCGCGCGAAGTCGGCACCGACGGCAAACTCGGCGGCCAGGCGCAAGTGCCCGGCGTCGGAGGCACGTGGAAAGATCTCACCGACTCCGTCAACTCGATGGCCAGCAACCTGACCGGCCAAGTCCGAAATATCGCCGAAGTTGCCACCGCTATCGCGAGCGGCGATCTTTCCAAGAAAATCACAGTCAATGTCAGCGGGGAAATCTTGCTGCTCAAAGAAACCATCAACACGATGGTGGATCAGCTAAACGCCTTCGCTGGAGAAGTGACGCGCGTGGCCCGCGAAGTCGGCACCGAAGGCCGCCTCGGTGGACAAGCCAATGTCCCCGGCGTCGCCGGAACCTGGAAAGATCTTACTGACTCCGTGAACTCCATGGCCGGAAACCTCACCGGTCAAGTTCGAAACATCGCTGAAGTGACAACCGCCGTCGCGCGAGGCGATTTGTCGCGCAAAATTACGGTCGACGTGAAAGGCGAAATTCTCGAACTCAAGAACACCATCAATACCATGGTGGATCAATTGAACGCGTTCGCCGGTGAAGTAACGCGCGTGGCCCGCGAAGTCGGTACCGACGGCAAGCTAGGCGGCCAAGCGCAGGTACCGGGAGTCGCCGGAACCTGGAAGGATCTCACCGACAACGTCAACTTCATGGCCAGCAACCTTACCGGTCAGGTACGTAACATCGCGGAAGTCGCGACCGCTATTGCGAACGGTGACCTTTCGAAAAAAATCACGGTCGACGTGCGCGGCGAAATCTTGCAGCTTAAAGAAACGCTGAACACGATGGTCGAGCAGCTGCGCTCGTTTGCCGCCGAAGTCACGCGTGTCGCGCGCGAAGTGGGTAGCGAAGGCCGTCTAGGTGGACAGGCCAATGTCTCGGGTGTGGCCGGAACGTGGAAGGATCTTACGGACTCAGTGAACGCGATGGCTGGCAACCTCACAGGTCAGGTGCGCAATATCGCTGAAGTCACGACAGCCGTGGCGCGCGGCGACTTGTCGCGCAAAATCACGGTCGACGTGAAAGGTGAAATTCTTGAACTCAAAAACACCATCAACACGATGGTGGATCAGCTCAACGCCTTCGCTGCCGAAGTAACTCGTGTGGCCCGCGAAGTGGGCACGGAGGGAAAACTGGGCGGGCAGGCGCAGGTCCCGGGTGTGGCAGGAACCTGGAAGGATCTCACCGATAACGTGAACGTCATGGCCGCCAACCTCACGGAGCAAGTGCGCGGCATCGTGAAAGTGGTTACGGCCGTAGCCAACGGTGAACTGACTCAAAAGCTTACGGTGAACGCGAAGGGCGAAGTCGCGGCCCTCGCGGAAACCATTAACAACATGACCAATACGCTGGCCACTTTTGCCGACCAGGTTACGACGGTAGCGCGCGAAGTCGGCGTGGAAGGCCGTCTTGGCGGGCAAGCCAACGTGCCAGGTGCCGCCGGAACCTGGAAGGATCTCACCGGTAACGTAAACCTGCTGGCCGACAATTTGACCAACCAGGTGCGGGCCATTGCTGAGGTTGCTACGGCCGTCACCAAAGGCGATCTGACGCGTTCGATTCAAGTAGAGGCCAGTGGCGAGGTTGCAGATTTGAAAGACAACCTCAACACCATGATCGACAACCTCCGTCTGACCACGGACCGCAATACCGAGCAGGATTGGCTGAAAACGAACCTGGCGCGCTTCACCGGCATGCTGCAAGGCCAACGCGATCTCACGACGGTCGGCCGCATGTTGCTCTCCGAACTCGCACCTCTGGTAAGCGCCCAACAGGGCGTGATCTACCAGATGGGCGGCGAGGAATCGGCGGAGATGGTGCTGCTCTCAGCCTTTGCCGGCGACGGTGACGATGGACATCTCCGGCGGTTAAAGGTCGGCGAAGGCCTGGTAGGACAGTGCGCCGCGGAAAAACGGCGCATGCTGATCTCCGAATTGCCGCCGAACACAATCACGATTCGCTCTGGTTTATTCGAGGCCGTTCCGCGAAACGTTATCGTCCTCCCCGTGCTCTTCGAAGATCGCGTAAAAGCCGTTATCGAGCTGGCCTCCCTCAGTAGCTTCACCACCTCCCATTTGGCGTTCCTTGAGCAATTGACGGCCAGCATCGGCATCGTGCTGAATAGCATCGAGGCCACGATGCAGACCGAAGGCCTGTTGAAGCAGTCGCAACAGCTAGCCACCGAACTCCAGATGCAGCAAAAGGAATTGCAGCAGACCAACGAGCAGCTGGCACAGAAAGCGCAACAGCTTGCCGAACAGAACGTCGAGGTGGAACGCAAGAATCAGGAAATCGAGCAGGCCCGCCGTGCCTTGGAAGAAAAAGCAAAGGAACTGGCTCTAACTTCGAAGTACAAGTCCGAGTTCCTCGCCAACATGTCCCACGAGTTGCGCACTCCACTCAATAGCATTCTGGTGCTTGGACAGCAGCTCAGCGATAATCCGGATGCGAACCTGACTCCAAAGCAAGTAGAGTTTGCCCGCACCATTCACGGTGCCGGAACCGACTTGCTGAATCTGATCACCGACATTCTCGACTTGTCCAAAATTGAGTCTGGAACGGTGTCGGTCGAGGCGGAAGAAGTCTTCTTTGCCAGCTTGCTGGATGCGGTTGGACGTCCGTTCCGGCACGAGGCAGAGAATCGCCACCTCGGTTTCGAGGTGCAGAGCGATCCCCATCTCGCACGGAGCGTGGTCACCGACTCGAAGCGTCTGCAGCAAGTGCTAAAGAATCTGCTGTCGAATGCATTCAAGTTCACTGAGGTCGGAGGGGTGCAGATGACCGTATCTCTGGCCAGAAGCGGCTGGAGCGAAGATCATCCGATCCTCGGCAAGGCCGCATCGGTAGTCGCGTTCGAAGTGTCAGATAGCGGCATCGGCATTCCGTTTGAAAAACAACGCATCATCTTCGAAGCCTTCCAGCAGGCAGACGCGGGAACCAGCCGCAAGTA
>Ga0307476_10002020_pt1 | contig 12193 bp, 12 predicted proteins | sample atmos_gasesECM2C_2_FD_203314 | JGI IMG/M metagenome (GOLD analysis project Ga0307476, IMG submission 203314) | Hardwood forest soil microbial communities from Morgan-Monroe State Forest, Indiana, United States - atmos_gasesECM2C_05 | ecosystem: Environmental > Terrestrial > Soil > Temperate... | reverse complement strand
ACCATGCTGGCCCATCTGTTGCGGCAGCCGGAATTTTCGCGCACCGCCGTCATCATTAACGAATTCGGCGAAATCGGGCTCGATCACGAGCTGATCGAAACCAGTGAAGACAACGTCGTTGCACTCACCACCGGCTGTTTGTGCTGCAAAGTCCGCACTGATTTGACGCAAACCTTGCAAGACCTGCTGCACCGCCGTGATCAGGGCACCTGCACGGCCTTCGACCGCGTCGTCATCGAAACGAGCGGCCTTGCCGACCCGGCCCCGGTCCTGCACGCCCTGATGACCGATGCCGACCTTGCGAGGCGCGTGGTGCTGGGCGGCGTGGTGACGACGGTCGATGCCGTGGTGGGTGAGGCCACGCTCGAACGGGAAGCGATTTCACGTAAGCAGGTCGCCGTCGCGGATCGTATCGTGCTCAGCAAGCTCGATCTAATCGATGGCGTTGCGCGTTCCCTGCTTGACCGTCTTGCCGTGCTCAATCCGGGCGCGGCGACCTTGCGTGCCCTGCACGGCCGGATCGAGTCCGAAAATCTCTTTGACGCGCCGTTGCGTGCTGCCAACGACGGAGCGCTCGAAATCAGCTCATGGTTGGCGCTGGCGCAAGAACATACCCACGACCACCACGATGCCGAGATCAAAACCTATGCGATCGCGCGCACCGAACCGATCCGGGCCGTCGCGCTGACGCTCTTTCTCGAAGCCTTGGCCGAGCACTGCGGTGCCGACCTGCTGCGCCTGAAGGGCATCATCTACGTCGCCGAAAGTCCACGGCGCCCGGCCGTGATCCACGGAGTGCAGCACGTCTTTCACCAGCCGGCCTGGCTCGAGCGCTGGCCGTCCGCCGATCGCACGAGCCGCATGGTTTTCATCACGCGGCGCATTCCGCGGCACTGGGTCGAGGTGTTGCTCGATGCCATCGCCGCCGAAGTCGACGACGTTTCGGCCGCATCTTCGCTGTACCGGGATTGAGCATCGCTCGCGGCCGGGTGCCTGCGCAATCGCCTTGTCGGCTTCGAGCCGGTTGGTATAGTCCACAAAGCCGGCTCGTTTTGTCGAGGAGAAATCGATGACCCGATACCTGCTTTCGGCAGCCGCTGCGGCACTGCTGCTTGTCGCGCCCGCCAAGGCCGATGAGCTGGCGCCGCTGCACACAGGCGTCGATGCCACGTTCGCGCCGCACGCCTTCCCAAATCTGTCCGGTGGCGGCTATCAGGGTTTCAACATCGATCTCGCAAACGAATTCGCCAAGCGCCTCAAGCGCAAGATTACTATCGATGCGACCCAATATTCCGGGTTGCTGCCGGCCATGCAGGCGGGCACCTACGATTTTGTCGCCGCGCCCACCACCGTGACCAAGGAGCGCGCCGAGAGCATGCTGTTCACCGAGGGCTATCTCAACACCGACTTTCAGTTCCTGATCAAGAAGGGAGCGCCGAAGATCGAGAAGCTTGAGGATCTCAAGGACAAGATCGTCGCCGTCAACAAGGGCTCGGCCTATGAATCGTGGGCGCGCGACCTTGAAGGTAAGATCGGCTGGAAGGTCGAGGCTTTCGGCACCCAGACCGACGCGGTGCAAGCGGTGCTGGCCGGGCGCGCCGACGCCAATGTCGCCGGCAACACCGCGATCGCCTGGGCGGTGAAGAACAGCCCGCAGCTCGAACTGTCATATCTCTATTCGACTGGCCTCGTTTGGGCGGCGCCGACGCGCAAGGATTCGGCCGCCCTACGCAATACGCTCGACGTCGCCATCGAATGCATGAAGCTCGACGGCACCATGGCGAAGATGCACGAGAAGTGGTTCGGCATTCCGCCGGCGCCGGGCTCGGCCGCGGTGACGGTGTTCCCGGGCTATGGCGTGCCCGACATGCCGGGCTACGATCCGACCCCGCACACGCCGTCATGCAATTGACCGACGCCACGCGCCGTGGGGCGAAGTGGCGATGAACCACGGCGGCCCGCCGATCTTGGAAATCCGCGGCCTGCGCAAAAAATTCGGCGACGTGGAAGCGCTCCGCGGCATCGATCTCGCCGTCGCGGCGCAAGAGCTGGTGTTTGTCATCGGACCATCCGGCTCGGGCAAGAGCACGCTGCTGCGCTGCTGCAATCGCCTGGAGGAAGCGTCTGCCGGCTCGATCCATGTCGACGGCGCCGATATCATGGCGCGCTCGACCGATATCAACGCCATGCGCCGCCGCATCGGCATGGTATTCCAATCGTTCAATCTTTATCCGCACATGACGGCGCTGGGTAACGTCACGCTCGCGCTTGCCAAAGTGCTGGGCAAGCCGCGCGCCGAGGCCGAGCGCATCGGCACGGCCGCGCTCGACCGCGTCGGTCTTGCCGACAAGAGCCGCTCCTATCCGGGCGAGCTCTCCGGCGGCCAGCAGCAGCGGGTCGCGATCGCGCGTGCGCTCGCGCTCGAGCCAAAGATCATGCTGTTCGACGAGCCGACCTCGGCGCTCGATCCCGAGTTAGTCGGCAGCGTGCTCAATGTCATGCGCGAGCTCAAACGCGGCGGCATGACGATGCTGGTCGTTAGCCATGAGATGCGCTTCGCCCGCGACGCGGCCGACCGCGTCATCTTCATGGACCACGGCGCGATCGTCGAAGAAGGACCGCCGCAGCAGATATTTGCAAGCCCGCGCGAGACCCGCACCCGCGCGTTCATCGCCGAACTGACGCGCTGAGATGGGGTCCGGCATGGGAGCCTGGTCGCGCTTTCTCGACACATTCTTCAACTGGACCGTGATGGAGCGCTACTTCCCCGCCATCCTCAAAGGCGTGGGCGTGACGATCGAGATCGCGGTGGCCGTCGTCATCACCGGCATTCTGCTCGGCCTTGCGCTTGCGATAGTGCGCAGTTTTCGCGTGCTCGCCGTCAATGCGCTGATCTTGGTCTTCGTCGACGTGCTCCGGGCGCTGCCGCCGCTGGTGCTGCTCCTTCTGGTCTATTTCGGCCTGCCCAATGTCGGCATCAATCTGCCGTCCTTTGCGGTGCTGTGGCTGGTGCTGGCCTTGGTGCTCGCGGCCTTCGCCGAAGAAATTTTCTGGGCCGGCATTCTCTCCATCCCGAAGGGCCAATGGGAGGCCGCGCGCTCTACCGGCCTGGGCTTCTTCGGCACCCTCGCCTTCGTCATCCTGCCGCAGGCGATCCGCCTCACCGTACCGTCGCTGACCAATCGTACCATCGCCATCACCAAAAACACTGCGCTCGGCATGGTGATCGGCGTCGGCGAGATCCTTAATCAAGCGACCTCCGCGCAATCGTTTTCCGGCAACGCTACGCCGCTGATGATGGGCGCGGTCGCCTATCTGATCTTATTCGTCCCCGTCGTCGTGCTCGGCCGCTTTCTCGAGACGCGATTTACCTGGCGGAGGATCTAATGGACGCGATCGTCCAGCAATTCTTCAACGTCGGCATCATGACGCAGGCCTTGCCGCTGATCTTGGCCGGCTTTAAACAGACCGTGATCATCTGCCTGATCGTCATCCCGCTCGGGCTGGTCGGCGGCCTTATATTCGCGCTGCTTTCGCTGTCGCGACCGCGCCTGGTGCGGTGGACCACGATCGCGGTGATCGATTTCTTTCGCTCGATACCGCCGCTGGTGCTGCTGATCTTCGTCTATGCCGGATTGCCGTTTGCCGGCATCCGGCTGTCCCCACTCGCCGCCGTCGCCGTCGCGTTTTTCCTCAACACCTCGAGCTACTATGGCGAAATCTATCGCGCCGGCATTGAGAGCGTCGGCATCGGTCAATGGGATGCCGCGCGGTCGACCGGCCTTCGCGATTATCAGACACTCGGCTATGTCGTGCTGCCGCAGGCGGTGCGTAACGTGCTGCCCGATCTGGTCTCGAACATGGTCGAGGTGGTGAAGCTCACCTCGATTGCCAGCGTGGTGGCGCTGCCGGAGTTGCTCTATTCCGCCGACATGGCGCGTTCGGTGACCTTCAACTCGTCGCCGATCGTGCTGGCGGCGGCAATCTACCTCGCCATGTTGTGGCCGGTGGTGCGGCTGATCAGCCGGCTGGAACGGCGCATCGCCGCGTGAAGGGCGACAGGGCGCGACCGCGGCGGTTGTAGTCATTTCGCGCCGACGATGTTAGCCTTTTTGCGCTCAATGCCGGGGTTCACAATCCATGCGAAACGAGGACCAATCATGTTGCATCGCCGTTTCGTCGTTCGAGGGGGCCTCGCTGCGCTAGGCACGTCCTCGGTCTTCGGCCCCATCGCCGCATTCGGCCAGAACAAGCCGCTGGTCAAAGTCCGCTACAACGAAGTCGTGCGCTCGGTGCTGTATGCGCCTGCCTACGCGGCCATTACCAAGGGCTATTTCAAGGATACCGGCCTTGACGTCGATCTCGTCACCGGCGGCGCCGGCGACAAGACCATGGCGGCGCTTCTTTCCGGCAGCGCCGATATCGTGCTGGCCGGTCCTGAGACCGCCATCTACGTGCTCAACAGCGACTCCACGACCAAGGCGCGCATCTTCTGCGGCCTGACCTCGACCGACGGCTTCATGCTCATGGGCCGCACCAAGGTCGACAAATTCGACTGGAGCGCGCTCAAGGGCAAGAACATCCTCGGCTTCCGCCCCGGCAGCACACCACTTCTGTTCCTGGAAGAGGCGCTGCGCATGAACGGCATCAACCCGGACACCGACGTCAAGCTCGTCAACAACACCGCGCCGGCGGCGCGAGTCGGTTCCTGGCTCGCCGGCCAAAACGACTACGGCATTTTCACCGAACCCGATCCGGCACAGCTCGAGCTCGACGGCAAGGCCTATTTCATGGCGTCGGTCGGCGGCACGGTCGGTTTTGCCGACTACACCTCGTTCATGGCGACGGACAAATACATCAAGGACAATCCGGCCCTCATCCAGACCTGGACCGATGTCATCAACCACGCCTTGCAATGGACCGCGACCGCGTCGGCGGCCGACGTCGTCGATGCCATCGAAGGCTATTTCCCCGGCGTCAATCGGCAGGCGCTGATCAACGCCACCGCGCGCTACCAGAAGCTCAGGATCTGGAAGACGTCACCGACGATCGAACCGAAGGCGATCGATCGATTCCAGGACATCCTAGTTCACGGTCACGTGCTCGACGAGGCCAAGCGGGTGAAGTTCGGCGACCTCGTGCTCACTGAATTCGCCGCCAAGGCAAAGTAGGCCGTGGCCGCTTCCGCCGGCGCCGTGTCGCCGAAGGTCGAGTTGCGCAATGTCGGCCTGCGTTACTTCGGCTGGGAGGGCGAAACCGAGGCGCTGCAGGATATCTCGCTGTCGGTTGCGCCGGGCGAGTTCGTCGCCGTCATCGGGCCGAGCGGCTGCGGCAAGAGTACCTTGCTGTCGCTGATCGCGGGCCTGTTCGCGCCGACCGAAGGTGCCGTCCTGGTCGACGGGCGGCCAGTGACCAAGCCGAACCGCAAGATCGGCTACATGCTGCAGCAAGATTATCTGTTCGAGTGGCGCACCATCCTGGAAAATGCCGTGCTAGGCGCTGAAATCCAGGGCGCGCCGATGGCGGCGGCCCGCGAACGGGCGCGCCAGCTGCTCACCCGTTACGGGCTCGGCCAGTTCCTGCATCATCTGCCGCGGCAGCTGTCAGGCGGCATGCGCCAGCGCGCGGCGCTTGCCCGCACCCTATGCACCGAGCCCGACATCGTGCTGCTCGACGAGCCGTTTTCGGCGCTCGACTCCCAGACCCGCCTCGCGCTTGCCGATGAGATCACCGAGATCCTGCGGCGCGAGGCCAAGACCGTGATCCTCGTCACCCACGATATCGGTGAGGCTATCAGCATGGCGGAGCGGGTGATTGTCATGTCGCGGCGGCCGGGGCGGATCAAATCCAATCACGCGATCCGTTTCGCCGCCGCAGACGGCACGCGCCCGGCACCGCTGCAGGCTCGCAACGCACCGGACTTCGGCGGCTATTTCAACACGCTTTGGCAGGAGCTCGATGTCCATGTCGAACACTGATCTCGCCGTCACGGGACCGGGCCCGAGCCCGAAATACCGGCAATGGCTGCGCCGCGAGCGTTCCGGGCGCCTGAATGTGCGGTTCACGCAACTGGCGCTGCTGCTCGTCGTTCTGGTGCTGTGGGAAATCCTGCCGCGGGCGCAGATCGTCAATCCGCTGTTCACAAGCTATCCGTCGACGATCTGGCCGACTTTCCTCGACATGCTCAAGACGACGCCGCAGCAAGCGAGCATTCTCGTCCACACCTGGGCCACGCTTGTCGCAACTTTCGTCGGATTCACCGTAGCGATGGTGATCGGTACAGCGGTCGCCGCAGCGCTATGGTGGTGGGAGAGCCTCTACAAGGTGCTCGATCCATATCTCGTGGTCGCCAATGCGTTGCCGAAGACCGCATTCGTTCCGATCTTCTACATCTGGCTCGGTCCGTCGCTGTCGATCTACGGCATTGCGCTTGCGATCTCGCTGTTCGTCACCGTGCTGGTGATCTACAGCGGCTTTCAGTCCACCGATCCGAATAAGATCAAGCTGGCGCAGACGTTCGGCGCCACCAAAGCGCAGATCCTAACCAAGGTCGTGCTGCCGGGAAGCATTCCGACCTTCATCGCCGCGCTCAAGGTCACCGCCGGCCTGTCACTGGTCGGCGTCGTCGTCGGCGAGTTCCAGTCTGCGAACTTCGGTCTCGGCTATCTGATCCAATACGGCAGCCAGATCTTCAAGATGAATATCGTGATGGTCGCCGTGACGATCCTGGCGATCGTCTCGTCGTTGATGTACCTTGCCATCTCGTGGCTCGAAGCCGCGGTGATGCGGCGCCGCTGAAGGTCAGTCTCACGCCGATCGGCGCGCCTCTGCCGGCTTGAGCCGCGCGACGGCCTCATCGGTCGTCATCACATCGCCGAACACGCACAGGAAGTTGCTCAGCGAGGCCGCATGCTCTTCGTCGGTCAGCGACGCGTTGCCGTCGGCCACCATGATCACGCGATAGTCCAGCATCATGGCGTCGCGCGCTGTGGATTCACAGCAGACATTTGTCACTGTGCCGGTGATGAGCAGACTTTCGATGCCGCGGCTGCGCAAGCGGGCATCGATATCGGACGAGCCCTGGATGAAAGCGCTGTACTTGCCTTTCTTGATGCGAAGATCGGCGGGCGAAGCCTCGAGCGTCGGATAGAGCGCGAAACCCATCGATGCCTCATCGAGTTGCTCGAGCCGTGTCTTCGACTTTTCCGGGGTCAGCATGCGATTGTGATGGTTGGCCCAGTGCTCGAGCGCGCCCGCCGACGTCGTCTGCACCCAGACCACAGTACCGCCGGCGGCGCGCAACGTCCGCGCCAGCCGGTTGATGTTCGGCACGATTTGCCGAGCCACGGGCACTTCAAGCGGAAAGCCCTCGGCAACGAAATAATTCTGCATGTCGACCACGACAAGCGCGCTCCGCGCTGCTTCGATGGTGTCATGGCTGAACAGCTTGCCCTGACGGCGGATCACGCGATCCTTGATGAAGGCGGGAATGGTGTAGGGATGCATGGGCGTCTCCGTCGCAGGCGCAGCAACAACCGGATTAACTAGTACGGCGAAGGGCCGGCAGGCGTCAAACGAATCCGCACCGCGCCGGCGCGTTGCCTGCAATGCCGATTTGCGGCTAGGTTCGCTCAGGCGAGATCGCGAAGGAGGAATGGGTGAGTAGAGTATTGCGGGTTGGCGGAGCGCAGCTGGGGCCGGTGCAGAAAGCCGACAGCCGGCAAGCGGTCGTGCGCCGCATGCTCGACCTGTTGGCCCAGGCCAAAGACGCCAACTGCGGTCTCGTGGTCTATCCGGAGCTTGCGCTCACGACCTTTTTCCCGCGCTGGTATATGACCGATCAGAGCGAGGTCGATTCCTGGTTCGAGCGCGAAATGCCGAATGCGGCGACGCGTCCCTTGTTCGAGACCGCGGCGCAATACCATATCGGCATTTCATTCGGCTTTGCCGAGCTCACCCCTGACGGGCACCGCTTCAATACCTCTATCCTGGTCGATCGCGAGGGGCGGATCGTCGGCAAGTATCGCAAGGTTCACCTCCCCGGCCACGGCGAATACGACCCGGCGCGCTCATTCCAGCATTTGGAGAAGCGCTACTTCGAACCCGGTGACCTCGGCTTTCAGGTGTGGCGGACCATGGGCGGCATCGTTGGCATGTGCATTTGCAACGATCGCCGTTGGCCGGAAACCTATCGAGTCATGGGATTGCAAGGCGTCGAGCTGATCGTGCTCGGCTACAACACGCCATCGAGTAATTCGCAGAAGAGCGAGGAAGGCGCTCAGAAGCGCCACTTCCATAACCGCTTGTCGGTACAGGCCGGCGCCTATCAGAACTCCACCTGGGTGGTCGCGGTGGCGAAGGGCGGCAGTGAGGACGGCCACCACATGATCGCCGGCAGCTTGATCGTCAATCCCGACGGCGAGATCGTCGCCGAGGCCAAGACCGAGGAAGACGAGCTGATCGTTGCCGATTGCGATCTCGATGCGACAACCTTCGGCAAGGAAACGGTCTTTGATTTCGCCCGTCACCGGCGCATCGAGCACTACGAACGGATTACGGCGCAGACCGGCATCATCCGGCCGCCGGAGTGACCGATCGTCCGGCGGCGCCGCGGCGTCACTTACCGACAGGTCGTCTTATTCGGCCGCGACTTGCGGTTTTGGCCCGTACTTCTCGGTCATGACCTTTTCGTAGGCCTCGAGCCAATCGACACCCTTGGCCACGAGCATGTCGCCGCCGGTCGCTTGTTTGGCCAAGCTTGGCTCGTTTAAAACCTGTGGCAGCACGCCCTTGTCCTTGTACTCCTTCACCGCCTCGAGCAAGGCGCGGCGGGTGATCATGACCATGCGGTCGCTGATGCCGAGATGTTCGAGGCTACGATCGATGATCCGGCCCATGCTCTCCTGAATCATCTGGTCTTGCATGGGAATGCCAGGCACGCCGGTATAGCTTTCGCCGCGTTGCTGCTGATCGCGGTCGATCAGATAGTCGTTGGTGAGATTGCGCACCGGGCGCCAACGCCCCATCCAATCGTTGGTCTGCGGCAGATATTCCATGGGACGCGCCAAGCCGGCGACGGGGGTGCCGTCGGCATAGGACATCTGCTTCTGCTTGCCGCTGGCGCGTTGCGTGTCGAGATTGAAGATCATGGTATTTTCGTCGTCGATCGGCACCCAGGCGTTTGCCGACATGTTACGCTCGACGCGATCGCTCGGATAAACGACCCAGAACGGGAAGATGAAGTGGGCGAAGCGGTGATGGTCAAATCCCTCCATCGCCGCACGGGACGCGGCGTACATCGTGCCGTAAGGCGTCTTGCTGACACCGATGTCGGGCGATTTGTTTTTAACCAAGTAAGTATGCGTGTCGTTCGGGTCCATGCGCTCGACGTCGACGCAACCGGCATGCAGGAAGGCCAGATGCGACGTGTCGATGTCGCCTTCGAGCGCTTGCAGCCAATTGCATTCACGGTGGAACAGAGCATTGTTTCTGTCGTTTGGCTCCCCCATCGCGGCCTCGATCTGCGGCAGTGGTGGCGGTGCGGCCTGGCTTTCGCCCATATAGACGTAGACCAGACCGCCCTGCTCCGCGGTCCGGTACGCAAGCGCCGGCGTTCCCGCCGGGTACTTGCTCTTGTCGGGTAGATTGGGTTGGTCGAGACATTTGCCGTCGACGTCGAATTTCCAGCCGTGATAGACGCAGCGGATGCCGTGTTGCTCGTTGCGCCCGAAAAACAGCGACGCGCATCGATGCGGGCAACGATGGTCGAAGATGCCGACGCGTCCCGCGGTGTCGCGAAACGCGATCAGCTTCTCGCCGAGCAGCATCAGGCGAATTGGCGCGCGATCGGCCACCAGCTCGGACGAACGGCATGCCGGTATCCAGAACTGCCGCATGAATTGGCCCATGGGGGTTCCGCGTCCGACGCGGACGAGGAGTTCGTTATCGCCGGCGCTCATCATTGGTGCTTCTCCACGAGATGCTTTGCAGTGTCCGTTACTGTTCGACGATGACGCCGGCCTTGGCCATGTTCTTCAGTGAAGCCGCAAGAACGGGCTTGGCACAATCGCTATCGACCATTGGCGTCTCGAGAAACTGGTTCGGCGGATAGAACGACGCGTTGGCGAAAAACGGCCGATACATTTCCCAGCGCGCGCGCAACAGCGGGTTGGCCGTTCCGGTGTCCTTCTTCCGCGCTGCCCGCAGCTCTTCCAGATCGATCGGCGCCGAGACATTGACGGTCTGTTCGTTGCCGTCCTCGTAGGCGAGCGTGCGACCGAGATAGTCGATGATGTGCGAGCGGCCGCCGGGAATTGATCCGTCGAAGGAAAAGCCGATGCCGCCGGCGACATTGGCACTGACGAGATAGACCATGTTCTCAGCGGCCCGCACCACCTTGGCAGCCTCCTGAGCGGGACGGCGCGGCGAATTGGTCGGATGCAGGATCACTTCGGCACCCTGCATCATGTACACGCGAGCGACTTCCGGGACGTTGATCTCGCCGCAGGGGATCATGGCGATGCGGCCCAGTTCGGTATCGGCCACCGGGAAGACCTCGGCCATGGAATGGCGCTCGAGGTAGGCATCCATGAAATCATGGGGCGATGGGAAGGCCGCGGTATTGATGCGCCGGTAGCGCAAGATGACGTCGCCGCCCGGGCCGATCATGAAGCAGGTGTTGAAATAGCGGCCCGGCCATTCGGGATCGCAGTCGAACTGGTGCCCGGCGATATAGATGCCGCGCTGCTGCGCGAATTCTTGGAACGGTTCGGTGATCGGCCCCGGAATCGTGCAGCAGGCCAGATCGATCCAACCTGCAACTGGCATACCGTGCGGCGGCCCCTGCAAAGCGAATTCGGGCATCACCACCAGTTTGGCCGGCGCGTCCGTTTCAACCGCTTGGGTGATCAGCCCGAGTGCATTGCCGATATTCGCTTCGATGATCGACCATGCCGCCGATCGATTGGCGCCTTTCACCGCAAGTTTGCTTACGGTTTGAATGCAGGTCGCTCTCCACGGCGCAATCGCCATAGCCCGAGGTCCTCTTCTAGTCCCGGCCATCAGTTGCTCTGTTTGAACATGATAATGCACCGTCTGGAGAGTCGAAAATTCAATAAATTGCGGCGGCTATTGCAAAACTTAGAACGCTCCTTGCGGCGCGGTGTGCCGGAGCCGCAAACAGTATTCAGCATCTGCCGTCGCGAAACCATCGCTCCAGCGCATTGCGCAGCGCCTGCAGGCAAACCGACACCGCCGCGGACGGGGTCCCCTCCTCCGAAATGCAGCAAGCCAAGGTTGTCGAAGGAATGTCCTGGTCGCGGATCGGCACGTAGACCAGCTCGCTGCGGATCGGATCCGGTCCCGGCGTCAGCCGCAATTGAAAGCCGATGCCGAACTTGTGAACCACCAGGTTGGCCATGAATTCGAAAGAGTCCGTCGAAAGCGTCGAGGGGGGCCGCACGGACAGGCGCGAAAAAATCGAGTTCAACGCCTGCCGCAGCGTCGAGCCCTCGCTTGGCATGACCATGTCTTCGCCGACGAAATCGGGAATCCGGACCGACTTCTTCCGCGCCAAAGGATGATTCTTCCGCACTGTGATGCAGGGCGTCAGGTTAAAAGCGGCAATCTGCTGCAGGCCAGAGCGAATACGCACGGCGTAACCGATCAGAATGTCAATTTCACCGCGCAACAGAATTTCTTCGAGCTGGTCGGAATTGGCAACCGTTATCTCAAACCTGATATTGGGATGTTCCTGGCGAAAGCCCGCTAAAAAAGCGGCAAAGAACTCCCGAGCCACGGTTTCATTGATACCGATCCGGACCGTACCACGATGCGAGCCGTGCAGAGCGTCGATCTCCGACCGGCCGATCGCCAGTTCGTTCATGGCCTTCTTGACGCGATAAAGCAGGGCTTCGCCGGCAGGCGTCAGCGTTAGTCCGGAGCGACCGCGCGAGAACAGCTTGAAGCCTAGTTCTTCTTCCAGGAGCTGGATTTGCCGGCTGATGGCGGACGCGGCAATGCGGATCTTTTCCGCCGCCAGACGAAATGAGCCATAGCGTGCCACTTCGTAAAAGTACCGCAGCGCGCTGGTATTGACGAAGTTAGGAAGCAGCCCGAGAGTCACGGCCGTACTCCGATAGGGCGAAGCGCCGTTCGCTCATGCCACCGCTCAATTACCGGCCGATCGCCCTTA
>Ga0307476_10002019_pt1 | contig 12196 bp, 11 predicted proteins | sample atmos_gasesECM2C_2_FD_203314 | JGI IMG/M metagenome (GOLD analysis project Ga0307476, IMG submission 203314) | Hardwood forest soil microbial communities from Morgan-Monroe State Forest, Indiana, United States - atmos_gasesECM2C_05 | ecosystem: Environmental > Terrestrial > Soil > Temperate... | reverse complement strand
AGGAGGCGTCTTGTGCTGTGCGAGGGCGCTCTCGGCCCCGGCCGCCGCGACCACGACGGCTGCCGCCCATATCGCTCCGAAGCGAACTCGGTTCATGAGGTCTTCCTTCCCGAATAATGAATTGCCAGGGGATGTGCAACTCTAGGTCGGGAAGGGGCCGCAAGCAAACCGCCGATCGCGGATCAGGCCGCCTCGCGCGTCGGTCGAATGACCTGGTCCGCGAAGCGCTCCATCTCCTCCAGCTGCGGGCTGCACTGCAACAGAAACAGGTCCACGCCGACCGCCTCGAAGGCGGCCACGCGGTCCACCGCCTGGGCCGGCGTACCGACCAATCCGGAGCGCAAACCGCGGTTGGACACGGAGTAGTCCTCCAACGATACGCGCTGTTCCAGCTGCGTGCCCGCCAGCCATTGCTGATAGTTTTTGTAGCCGGCCGCCGACCCCTTCACGTCGGTGATGCGGGCCACCTCGGCGCGGGCCTCCGCCTCCGTGTCGCGCACCACGGAGTAGGCCGCCACGCCGTAGATCATCGGCGGCAAGCCCAGTTTCTCGCGCCGCTGCCGCATGTCGGCGATGCGCCGGCCGATCACCTCCGGCGGATCGCCGTGCATGACGTAGGCGTCGCACTTCCTGGCGATCAGCTCCTTGGCTTTCTCCGACTCGCCGCCGGCGTAGATGACCGGCCGCGGTTTCGTCAGCGGCTTCGGCTGCAATACGGAGTCCTCAACGCGGTAATACTTTCCCTCGATGCTATAGTGGTCGCGTTCCCACATGTTTTCGACGACATCCAGCCATTCGGAGGTGCGGGCGTAGCGATCGTCGTGCTGCTCGAAGCCGACGCCGTATTTCTTCGCCTCGTCCTTCCACCACGACGAGACGACGTTGAGCGACAGCCGACCGCCGCCGCCGATGTGGTCGATGTTGGCCGCCTGCTTGGCCAGGAGGGCCGGGTTGTGGAACGTCGGCCGGACGGCCACCATGTATTCGAGCCGCTCCGTGACGGCGGTGAGGGCGGCCGCGGTGGACCAGGCGTCGAGGGCCGGACCTTCCTCGCCCTTGATGTCGTTGAGGTTCAGCTCGGCGACCAGCGTCAGGTCGTAGCCGATCTGCTCGCTGCGCTGGGCCAGCCGCTTGACGTAGTCCCACGTCGCCGCCATCTTCTCGTCCTCGACGTTGCGCAGCCAACCGCCGAAGACGGGGAGCCAGTAGCCGTATCGCATGTCGCCTCCGCAGTGGTCAGTGGCCAGTGGTCAGTGGTCAGCCAGACAGGCCGCCGACCGGGGGTAGCCGTCCCACGCCCATTTCTTTCTTGCTGGCCACTGGCCACTGACCACTGGCCACTCTCTCTGACAGATAATCCACCAGCCGCGCGAACGGGTTGAACCCGACCACGTTCACGGCGTCGGCCACGAAATTCGACAGAGCGTTAATGTCGTAATACATCAGGCGCCCGTCGCGGTCGTCGATGATGTACTCGATGCCGCCGACGTCCACCCCGGCCGTTTGGGCGATCAATTCCACGGCATCCACGACATGATCCGGCGGCTGGAACGCCTCCACCTTGAGACCTGTCTTGGGGGCGTCGATGGGGCAGGCCGTGCGGGTCAGCTCGACGCCGTCGCTGCGCTGGCAGATGTCGCCGGGGCAGAGGTTGAAGGTGTCGCCGGTCATGTGGATGCGGATGCCGTAGAGATATTTGCCGCCGAGCGTTTCGATGCGGGTGATGCAGCCGCCGCGGGCCGGAATGAATTCCTGCACCAGAGCGGTGTGATCGATTCCCAGGTTGAGGCGGCCCTCCGCGGCGGCGCGGGCGAGGTCGTCGGGCTTGTCGTAGCGCACGATGCCGGCGCCGCTGCCGCCGATGTTGGCCTTCACCACCACGGGGAAGCGCAGCCCCTCCGCGGCGGCCGCCGCCTTGGATGGGTGGTTGATGACGCGCGCCCGCGGATAGGGCAGGCCGAGCGATTCGAGCAGCGTCAGCTGCAGCGCCTTGGACGTTTCGACCGTGAACGCCCGCCGGCCGTTGACGACCGGCACGCCGAGCCGTTCGAGATGGGCGAGATAGGCGAGGGTGAAGAAGATGCCCTGGACGCCGCCGCGGAGATAGGCCGACGGACTCATGCGGTTGAACAGCACCGAATACGGAGCGTCGTCGGCGCCGGAGTCGTAGGAATGGGCGCGCGGATCGAGGCGGACGTAGGGCAAGCCGCGGCGGTCCAGCTCCGCGAAGAGGGGCCGGAACCAGTCGGGGTGCTCGTGGTAGATCGCAATGGGCCGGGGGTCGGGGTTCATGCCGGATACGTGGTTGCGGGTGGGGCGTTTCCTGCTTTTTACGGATTCGTTCTGGTATATTCAAACGGACGCCGCATCGGACACTCAGCAGCGTGGGCGGCCAAGTGATTCCGGGTTACTGGTCAAAGGGGGTCTCCATGCCTGACGATATGAAAGCTAAGCGCAGCGAGGCCGCGAAGAAAGCGGCCTTGACCAGAAAGCGCCGGGAGGCCGGCAAGAAAGCCGCGGCGACCAGGAAGCGCCGGGAGGCGGCCGGGAAGGCGGCGGCTACCCGCGCCGCCAAGAAGAAATAGCGGGGCCAGCGACCATGTAGCAAGAAAGGATTGGACATGCAAATCCGCATTCTCCAATCAGGCGACGATGTAGCGCTGGTGATTCCTCGCGCTGTTGCGGACGCCGCGCATCTTCAACCGGGCGCGACCGCGGATGCGTCCGTTCAGGAGGGAAAGCTGGGTCGGCCCGGCGTCGCGGCCGAAGTACACGCTGGAAGAGCTTCTCGCGGGGATCACCGTCGAGAACCGGCACGAGGAGATATCGACAGGCCCGCCCGTGGGAGAGGAAGTCTGGTGACGGCGCCTTAGATTCCGCAAGGCAGCGTTGAGTCCGTGTTCCCACAGGGCGTTCGTCTGAGAAGGATCGGGGAAAGCAGCGATCCGGCCGTCCGGTTTCCTCGCCGAAGCCGCATACTGCTATGAGTGGATGGCGTTGCGGCCGCCGAAAACCTGACCCTCTGAGGATTTCGAATGTACTTAAAAAAGTTTGAGCCGTCCCAGCTGGTTCTGTCCAACCAACAAGCGTGGCAGGTGTTGCAGTTCTTCTACGACGGCAACGCTGGGTGCCTGCCGTCGATGCTCACGGATGACGACCGCTCCTTCGCGCAGGCGCTGCTGCTCGAAGCCGTGGACGAGAGCTACGCCGAGAGCTGGATTGAGGCGACCTTCGGCTCCGCGATGGATGTGAACCCGGACGTCAAAGACATTCTGAAGGACCTCGCCAAGAAGGCCGCGACCGACTGGCTGAAGTCATCCAAGCCCGCGGATCTGGAGCACGCGAAGATCTACGGGAACGTCAAGAGCTCGCTGATGATGCAAACGGGAGCGGCGTGGAAGACGCACACTAACAACCGCACCGCCTCCCCCGACTCGATTTATGACTACTTGCTGCATAAGTAAAGGGACCGGGAACTTTTGCCGAACGGCAAGGGTTCCCCATAGCCTCGATCCTCTTTTCTTCTCACCGCCCGCCTCTATCAGCCCCAAACCAAGCCGCCCTTTCCCACGAGAGTCTGTTGCGGCGCCTCGCAAGGCGATCAATCCTCGCCGCTTCAACTGCCATGTTCCCTCTCTTCCTGAATCTGACCGGCCGCCTCATCCTCGTGGTCGGCGGCTGCATCCCCTTGTAGGCCGAGGCGGTTCGCCCTTTGGTACAATGAGAGAAAGAGCAGTCGCCGAGGGGCTTGCCATGAAACCGCAACTCTTCTCCATCGGGCACTCCAACCTCCCGCTGGATCGGTTCCTGGGTTTGCTGGCTCAACACCGGGTCGAGGCGCTGGTGGACATTCGGCGTTTCCCTGGCTCAAGGAAGTACCCACACTGGAATCAGGCGCCCCTGGCTGTCGCCTTGCAGGAAGCCGGGATCGAATACCACTGGATTGAGGCGCTCGGCGGGCGTCGGCGCTCCAAGCGGGACGCCGCCCCCTCGCCGAACCTGGGCCTGCGAAACGAAGGATTCCGCAACTACGCCGACTATGTGCTCACGCAGGAATTTCGCCAGGCCATCGAAAGACTGCTGAAAATCGCCGCTCGGAAGCGAACGACCGTCATGTGCGCCGAGGCGGTTTTCTGGCGCTGTCATCGGCGATTGATCAGTGACTTCCTCTCGGCGAACGGCGTCGCCGTCCAGCACATTTTTCCGAACGGGCAGACCCGACCGCACCAATTGACCAACGGCGCAGAAATCGGACAAGGCAGGGTGACTTACCCAGGCGGTTCGCTTGTGGCCTGAACCAGACCGGTCTAGCAGCCGCTCTTCTTGATTTTCTTGAGGGCCGACCCTTTATGGATGGCCACGTGGTCGGTCTTGTCGCTCTTGATGACGTACTGCGGTTCCTCCTTGGAGGCGTGCCGTTTGTAGCCCTTGAAGGTGATCTCCGAGGTTACTTCTTTCTGGATCACGCCTCGCACTCGGCCCGCTTCCGAGTTCCACTCGACGTAATCGCCGCGCTTGAAGTCAGTTGCCATACTTTTGCCCTCCTGAAAACGTCCCACATCGAAGTTTGAGCAAAAAAGGCGCCGTTGCTCGCAGCGGACGTTTCGCCGCTTCCTATGGTTGAGGGCAATATTCTCCTTCAGCGATCCGCGTCCATGACTTCGACGATTCCGGCGTCGATGTATTGCCCGCCCTTGATCTGACGACAGTGGACGGCCAGCACGTTCTTGCCGGGCTTCAACGCCGTCCTCGCCGCGGGCCGGATCTCCGCGGGCTCATAGTCCGTGGTGTAGCCGGACAGGCTCGCGGCCAGGACGCCGTTGATGTAAACCTCCGCGTCGTCGTCGTGGTGAATCAGCAATTGCAGGTGGGAAAAATCGCCTTCGGGCAGCGTGAACTCGCGGCGAATCCAGATGTCGTCGGTCTTCCACTCCGTGCGCACCACCGCCCCCGGCGTGATCGTCGTGCCGAATCCCGCCGGACCTTCCTTCCAGTCCTTGGCGTCGAAGTCGAGCTTCTGCCAGCCGTCGGCCGGCTTGCTGATGGTGTAGCGCCACGTCGCCGGCTCGCGCCGGGAGGTCGGCACGATCTCCTTCACCACCGGCGGTTTCGGCAGCGGCGCCCATTCGCCGGTCCGCGTCTTGTCGCGGCCGGACCACTTCTTCCATGCCGCCGGATCGGCCATCAGCTTGATGAATACGCCGCCGACCACTGAACGCGCCTGGAAGCCGACCTTCGTCCCATCCTCGGTTGCGTACCAGTCGGTCATCGGCACGCGCGAAGGCGAATTCTGGAGAAAGTCATATACCGGGTCCGCCAACGCCTCGAAATCCTCCGGCGACTCGGCCAGGGTCGCCGTCCAGATGGTCCAGTCCAGCTTGGTGTAAGTTTTGCGATTGTCCAGCGGCAGACCGTAGCGGTTCATGTGCTTGCGGTAGAAGGCGATTTCCTTGCGTGAGACCTCCGGCGGGAACAGCTTGAAATCGAGGATGCGGTCCCAGACGAGGTTGTACTTCTGGCTCCAGGTGTCGGGCCGATCGAAGGCGAGGCGGAAGTGGTCGCCGTCGTCGGCCGCCTTGACCCACTTGGCGGCCAGCTCCGCCGCCAGCTTGTGGTACTTCGCCGCGTTCACCGCGTCGCCGCGCATCTCGCACAGCCGGCCGTAAGCGGCCAGCGCCTCGATCGCCTTGACCGACAGGTTGACGTTGTGGGCCAGGTGGCCGGCGAAGTCGTCGGTGCAGAGCTGCTTTTCGGGGTCGAAACCCTTCTCCGCCAGGTACTCGGCCCAGCGCGTGGCCTGCGGCCAGTAGCGGCCGGCGAAGTCGGCGTTGCCCTCGACGTGGGCCAGCGCCGCCAGCAGCAGGAGCAGATTGCCGCTCTCCTCCACCGGCATCTGATTCTGCTCGGTCCGCTCGCCGCCGCCGTACACTTGGCCGTTGGCGCGCGGGTAGGTCCCCAGGTCATGCGGCGCGAACGGGAATTTCCAGCGTTCCGAGGCGGCGTAGTTGAGGACCGGCGCCAGCGACGCTTTGGCCAGCGTCGGGCTGAACAGCAGGAAGAACGGATCCATCGGGTAGATGACGTCCACCGTGGCGATGCAGCCGTTGCTGAAATTCTCCTTGGGAAAGAGCAGCGGCTGACCGTTGGCGTCGGCCGTCAGCTTGTTGGCCGCGAGAGTCTGACGGTAGGCCAACGCCGCCAGACGCGCGTACTTCTCGCCGCCGGCCTGGCGCAGATCGGCCGTCAGCTCCTCGTCGAACGCCTTGCAGCGGCTTTGCAGGTCCTTGTAGTCCTTTTCCGCCTGCTGGAGCAGGTCGGCGGCCGAGGCGCCGTTGCGCCGCCAGTAGGGGCGCAGCTTGCGTCCGAAGTACTCGATGGAATACTCGTCGTCATAGGCCAGCAACAGATGCCGCGACGCCGTCGCCGCCCCCACGTCGCCGAGGTTGAAGACCAACGCGGAAACGGGCGGATCGTCGCCGCCGGCTGCGCGAGGCGTCGGCCGGTCGTCGGCCGGCAGCTCGCCCGACTGAATGAATGCGCGGGTGCAGGCGCGGGCGCCGGCGTTGGCGGCGCGGGCCTGCTCCTTCGCGGCGGCGGCATAGACGTGGCCCCAGTCGATGCGGAGGTCGTCGCCCTTCTTCTGCAGCACCGGCTGCTCCTCGGAGCCGATGCCCAAGACCGTCAAGCCGCCCTGTTCCTCCCGTGACCAGACGACGCGCTGCGACGGCTCGTTCACCGCCAGGTCGGCGGCGTCGCTGAAATAGACACCGACGGCGTGGTCGCGGCCGTCCACGGAGCGGACGTCCCACGTCAGGTAGGTCAGCGGCCGGGACAGCACGTCGAGATCGTCCGGCAGGGCCGGCGTGGTGAACGTGAGGGTGACCTGCACCCACGCGCCCTGGAAGTCATAAATCGTGCGCGTCGGCCATACCTGCAAGCCGACTTGCGGCAGCGGCGGCGCCTCCTTAGGCTCGTCGCCCATGAGGCGGTAGGTCTTGCCGTCGATGCGGACCAAGCTCGTGAGCGCCTGCTTCTTGCCGGTCCAGTGCCGCGTGGCGTCGTCCGTCAGGCGGTCAGCGGCGGACCAGATGCTGAAATAGGGATCGCAGGCGACCAGCGGAACGGCGGGCGGCCGAAAGGGGGGCAGCGCCCCTGCGCCGCGCCCCTGGGCCGCGAAGATCAGCAACGGAATAACGGCAAAACGCAGCGTGCGCATGGTGGGTCTCACGGGGCGTAAGGACAGGGGGCGCCGACAAGCGGGCCTTTGGACGGTTGACAAATAACGGGCGCCGGGCGGTCGTTCGCTTCAGCTTGTATACTGCCCAGGACCCCCGGAGCAACCGCCATGCTGCGCCGCGCTCTCCTAGCGACCCTTCTCGGCCTGAGTGCATCCATCGCGCTTGGCCAATGGCAACCCCAAGCCGTGGATACGAAATCCGACTTCCGCGGACTTTGCGTCGTGAGTCCCGACGTCGCCTGGGTCAGCGGCACGATGGGAACCTATGCGCGGACCACGGACCGCGGCAAGACCTGGTCGGTCGGGACCGTGCCCGGCGCCGACAAGCTCGACTTCCGCGACGTCAAGGCGTTCGGGGAATCGACCGCCTACCTGCTCAGCGCCGGCCCCGGCGACGCCTCCCGCATTTACAAAACGACCGACGGCGGCAAGACCTGGGCGATGCAATTCCAATGCGCCGACCCCGCCGGCTTTTTCGACGCCGTCGCCTTCTGGGACGAGAACCACGGCGTCGCCCTCGGCGACCCGATCGACGGCCGTTTTCAGCTGATCGCCACCGACGACGGCGGGGCCAATTGGAAACCGCTTCCGGCCAAGTCGCTGCCGCCGGCCTTGCCCGGTGAAGGCACCTTCGCGGCCAGCGGAACCTGCCTCATCGCTCGCGGCGAGACGGACGCCTTCTTCGTGACCGGCGGGGCCAAAACGGCGCGGGTCTTTCATTTAACGGACCGCGGCCGGAGCTGGGAGGCGAGCGAAACGCCGATCGCGGCCGGCGCCGCCTCCGCGGGCGCCTTCTCGATCGCGTTCCGCGACAAGGATCACGGCCTCATCGTCGGCGGCGATTACAAGAAGCCCGACGACCTCGGCGCCACGGCGGCGTTCACCGCCGACGGCGGCAAGACGTGGACCGCGCTCGACAAGCGGCTCCCCTACCGCTCCGCCGCGGCCTGGGCGAAGGACCGGTGGATTGCGGTCGGCGCGTCCGGCTCAAACGTCTCACGGGACGACGGCGCCACGTGGTCGCCGCTCGACCGCGAGAATTACAACGCCGTCGCCTTCACGCCGACCGGCGAGGGCTGGGCCGTCGGTCCCAAAGGTCGGATCGCGGCGATTGCGAAAAAGGACTGAAGGGAGCCGAGAAATGGAACGTCGTCCTCGGCATGACCCCCATCGACGCGGCCGAGGTATGCGGCGACCGCGCCGCGCGGGGGATCGCCGGCCGCCGCGACGGTCGAGGCCGGTGCCTTACGGCTGAGCGACGCCGACATTGCGCGGATCGACAAGGCGTTTCGCGTCGGCCGCCGTCGCCGCGTGCTGCCGACGCTGCAGGGGACGGGCGCCCAAAAAGGACCAGCGCCGCCGTGTCCGGATCAGCTATACTGGTGGGAAAGACGTTGAGAGGCGGCGTCCTCATGTCCCTAATCGACCAAGTCAGAATTTTCCCTTTATCCGCTTCGCGGCCGACCTATAGAACCGCGTCGCGGACACGGTCCAACGCTTCGCCCATACTCCCAAGCTAGGCTGCATTAGGTAATGGTTCCTTTTTGGATTCCCGTGCCCGGGAAAGCATGTCATGCCGTACGCGGCTGCCTCGGCCTTCGCCTTATCGCTTGCTGGCACGGCCCCGGCGTCGTCGGTCCCTGATGCGCCGATTTCCGGCGCAACTGTGGAAACCGTGGACGTGCTGGTTGCACGTCAGTACGTGGAGCCTTGGACGTCCGTTCAGCAGCCGCAAGCGCTGTTCATGAAAGTACCGTTCGGCAAGGGGAGCCAACCCACCGACGCCGTCAGCAGTTATGAGGAAGTCCAGGGGGAATGTTTGAAGCACAAGCTCAGCGCTGGTCAGGTGCTGAGAAAGAGCAGCATCGCTCCAAAAGCTGGAAGATCCTGGTGGCCGGCGCCGCCGAAGAGGCTGTACGTTAAAGTGGTCCGCGATCCCCAGCAGCCCATACACGCCAAGGACCGCGTGGATATCGTATTCACGCGGCCAAATGCGGCTCCCCAGATCCTGCTGAAGGACCAGCTTTTGCTGTCCGTTGATCCCACCCTGAATGACGACAACTACTTGAGCGCGTCCTTTTCCGTTAAGCCCGAACAAGCCCAACAACTCGACCTGGCCCAGTCGCTGGGTGAGCTGCGCCTGGTTGTCCACGCGAAGGACAAATAGAATCTCCCCGCTGGGAGCGAACCACCGCGCCGGGTTTCCGTCTATCCAGACGTGTGGCGGTCGCGGCCCGTTCATTCGATCCTCCGACCTCGGACGTGCTATGCTGGACGCAGCCTTCATCCGGGACCATCTCGACGCCGTCAAAGCCAACTGCGCCGACCGCGGCGTCAAGGCCGACGTGGACCGCGTCGTGCAGCTCGACGACGATCGCCGCCGGCTCGCCCAGGAGACGCAGACCGTCCAGCAGCGGCAGAATGAAACGGCTAAACTGATCCCCAAGGAGAAGGACCCGGCCAGGAAGCAGGAGCTGATCGCCGAGGGCAAGAAGCTGCGCGAGCAGGCGACGGAGCTGGAAAAGCGGCAAAGGCAGCTGCAAGAGGAGCTGCGGGCCGCCCTGCTCACCATCCCCAACATGACCCACCCGGACGCCCCCGTCAGCCGCGACCCGGCCGGCAACAAAGTCATCAAGAAATGGGGCGAGCCGCGGAAACCCGACTTCGCCCCGAAGGACCACGTCGCTCTGGCCGAGGCGCTCGACCTCGTCGATTTCGAGGCCGGGGCGTCGGTGGCCGGGCAGAAGTTCTATTTCCTCAAGAACGAGGCCGCCCTGCTGGAAATCGCCCTCGTTCAGTATGCGATGAAGACGCTCGTGGAAGAGGGATATACGCCGATCATTACGCCGGACGTGGCCCGCGTCGAGGTGCTGGAGGGGATCGGCTTCATCCCCCGCGACCCCAACCCGGAGACGCGGCAGGTCTACACGGTGGCCGACACCGACCTCTGCCTCATCGCCACGGCCGAGATCACACTCGGCGGCATGCACCGCGACCACATCTTCGATGAACTCGACTTGCCGAAGAAGTACGTCGGCCTATCGCACTGCTTCCGCACCGAGGCCGGCGCCCCCGGCCGCGACACGCGCGGCCTCTACCGCGTCCACCAGTTCACCAAGGTCGAAATGTTCGCGTTTTGCGCTCCGGATCAGAGCGAAAGCATTCACCTGGAATTGCTGGCGATCGAGGAGAAGATTTTCCAGGGCCTCGGACTGGCATATCAGGTCATCGACACCTGCACCGGCGACCTCGGCGGTCCGGCTTATCGCAAGTACGACCTGGAGGCGTGGATGCCGGGTCGAGGCGAGCACGGCGAGTACGGCGAGGTGACGAGCACCTCCAACTGCACCGACTACCAGGCCCGCCGGCTCGGCGTCCGCTTCAAGACGCCCGGCCAGAAGGGCACGCGCTTCGTCCACACGCTCAACGGCACCGCCGTCGCCTGCACGCGGGCCATTCTGGCCATCCTCGAAAACAACCAGCAGGCCGACGGATCGGTGATCGTGCCGGACGTGCTGCGGCCGTGGCTCGGCAAGGACCGCATCGGCCCGCGGGCGGCCCGCAAGCCATCGCGATAAAAAGGCCCCTTCCAGGAGCTATATCCCGCCATGTTAACGCTGGCGAAATACTCGGTCGGCGTCGGGGACCGTTTCGCCCACCAGGCGAAGGCCCAGCTCCGCGCCTGCATGACGGCCGCGGAGCAAGGCGTTGAGGTGATCCCGGTCTGGAACAAGTCGCACCGCGAACATACGACCATCGGCTCGGCGCCGGCCAGCGTGCGGACGGCGGCCGACGCCGCGGTGAAGGAAATGGGATGGACCAAGCCCTACCATGTGGACGCCGACCACATCCGCATGGAAACCGTGGACGGCTTTCTCGCCTCCAGCGATTTCTATACGATTGATGTCGCCAAATCAATCGGGTCGGCGGGAGCCGGCATAGACTCGATGATTGCTTTCATCGACCGCCACGCCGACCTCGTCGGGCGTTTGGAGATCCCCGGCATCGAGGAACCGTTCCTTACCACGCGATCCGATGTGGTGCGCATCCTCTGCAAATTCCTGTCCGCCGTACAGGAGGCAGGGTGGATCTACCAGCGCATTGCGGCTGCCAAGGGCCAAGGAACGTTCATCACCGAAGTGTCGATGGACGAGACCGACAACCCGCAGACGCCGCCGGAGTTGCTGGTCATCCTCGCGGCGATCGCCGACGAGGGCATCCCCATCCAGACGATCGCGCCCAAGTTCACCGGCCGGTTCAATAAGGGCGTCGATTACGTCGGCGACGTGCCGCAGTTCGAGAAGGAGTTCCGGCAGGACCTGGCGGTGATCGCGTTCGCCGTGAAGAAGTTCGGCCTGCCGGCCAACCTAAAGCTGAGCGTCCATTCCGGCAGCGACAAGTTCTCGCTGTACGGCCCGATGCAGCGGGCGCTGGCAAAGAGCGGCGCCGGCGTCCACCTCAAGACGGCCGGCACGACGTGGCTGGAAGAGGTGATCGGCTTGGCCGAGGCGGGCGGCGACGGGTTGGCGCTGGCCAAGGAAATCTATGCACAAGCGCTCCACAAACGGGACCAACTGTGCGCCCCCTACGCTGCGGTGATCGACATCGACGCAAAGCGGCTGCCGCCGGAGGAGACGGTGCGCGGCTGGTCCGCGGCGGACTTCGTGAACGCGCTGCGGCACGACCCGAAATGCCCGGCGTTCAACCCGTCGCTGCGGCAATTGATCCACGTCGGATACAAGATCGCCGCGCAGATGGGCGACCGTTACCTGCGCATGCTGGAGGCGTGCGAGCCGAGCGTGGCGCGGAACGTGACGACGAACCTGTACGACCGCCACATCAAGCCGCTGTTCGTCGGCTAACCTCGCTCCCGGGCTCTGCCTGGGAGCGGACTGCTGGCGAGGCTCTGCCTCGCGTCTATCCGGCAGGCAGAGCCTGCCGGGCAGTGCGTGCCGGGGC
>Ga0307476_10002018_pt1 | contig 12198 bp, 12 predicted proteins | sample atmos_gasesECM2C_2_FD_203314 | JGI IMG/M metagenome (GOLD analysis project Ga0307476, IMG submission 203314) | Hardwood forest soil microbial communities from Morgan-Monroe State Forest, Indiana, United States - atmos_gasesECM2C_05 | ecosystem: Environmental > Terrestrial > Soil > Temperate... | reverse complement strand
CAGCCGGCAGATCGACCGTCCGGTGCGTCCCATGTTTGCCGAGGGATTCAAGTGCGAGACCCAGGTCATTGCCTTCGTGCTCTCCGCCGACACAAATAATGATCCCGACGTGCTCGGCATCAACGGCGCCTCCGCCGCGCTCACGCTTTCCGACATTCCGTTCCTCGGCCCCATCGGCGCAGTCCGCGTAGGCCAGATCGATGGAAAGTTCATCATCAATCCAACGTATGACGAAATGCGCGAGAGCCTCGTGAACATCATGGTCGTAGGCACCGCCGACGGCATCGTGATGATCGAGTCCGGAGCCAAAGAAATCAGCGAAGAAGTAGTAGTAGATGCCATCGAATTCGGTCACACCGAAGTCAAGAAAATCTGCGCCGCCCTCAACGACCTGCGCGCCCGTGCCGGCAAGAAGAAAAGGGAAGTCACGCCTCCGGAATTCGACCAGGCCTATTACGACGCGCTAAAAAAGAAAGTAGGCGCCGACCTCTCGGACCGCCTAGACACCAAGAAGCATCCCAAAGCCGAGAGCTACCTGCTGGTCAAAGAACTGAAGAAGAAGCTGCAAGCCGAAATCCCCGAAGATGACGAAAAAGCACAAGCAAAGTTAAAGCAATACTTCGAGACTCTCCGCGAACGAATCTTCCGCGAGGAAGTAATCGAAAAGAAGCGGAGACCAGACGCCCGCGCCTTCGACGAAGTCCGCGAAATCTGGATCGAAGCCGGAATCCTCCCCCGCACCCACGGCAGCGCCATCTTCACCCGCGGCGAAACCCAAGCCCTGGTAACCACAACATTAGGAACGTCCGACGACATGCAGCGCCTAGAAGGCTTCGAAGGCGAAGCCAAAAAACGCTTCATGCTGCACTATAACTTTCCGCCGTTTTCGGTGGGGGAGGTTGCGTTTTTGCGGGGGGCCGGACGACGCGAGATTGGACACGGCGCGCTCGCAGAGCGGGCCGTGTCGGCGGTGCTGCCGACGGAAGAGGTTTGGCCTTATGCGATGCGGGTGGTTTCGGACATTCTGGAATCGAACGGATCGTCTTCGATGGCTACCGTCTGTGGGGCTTCGCTTTCGCTGATGGATGCTGGAGTTCCGTTGAAGGCTCCGGTGGCTGGCGTGGCTATGGGGTTGGTGAAGGAAGGCGAGCAGTATGCGATCCTCACCGATATTGCGGGTGCGGAGGATCACTACGGCGACATGGATTTTAAAGTTGCTGGCACTCGGGACGGCATTACGGCGCTGCAGATGGATATTAAGGTTGCCGGGATTACTTCGCAGATTATGCGAGAGGCGCTGGCGCAGGCTAAGCGCGGGCGGTTGCATATTCTGGGGAAGATGGAAGAAGTTATTTCGGCCGGACGGGAGAAGATTTCTGACTTTGCTCCGCGGTTCTATACGGTGCAGATTCCGGTGGATAAGATTCGCGATTTGATCGGGCCGGGTGGCAAGATGATTCGCAGTATCGTCGAGCAGACCGGAGTGAAGATCGACGTTGAGGATTCCGGGTTGGTGAAGGTGGCGTCCAGCGATCAGGCTTCGGCGGCGAAGGCGCTGCAGATTATTGGCGATCTGACGGCTACGGCGGAAGTAGGGAAGACTTATCTCGGGAAGGTTACTCGTCTTGCTGATTTCGGAGCGTTTGTCGAAATCATTCCCGGCACCGACGGGTTGCTGCACATCAGCGAAGTGGCGGAGCATCGCATTGGCGATATTCGCGATGAGTTGAAAGAGGGCGATCAGGTTTTGGTGAAGGTGCTGGCGGTGGAAGGCAACCGCATCCGGCTATCGCGTAAGGCGATTTTGAAAGAACAGCGCGCGAAGATGGGCGGCGGCGTGGTTGCAGAAGGCTTGCCGGTGGCGGCTGGGGCCGAGGGCGAGTTTGCTCCTGCGGCGGCGGCAACTGGCACGGTGGTGATTGAAGGTGGGGGAGACTTCCCGGACGAAGCTGAGGCTGAACCGAACTTTAATCGCGATGGCGTGGCGCATGTTGGGGGCGGCGGGGATCGTCCTCATGGCGATCGTCCGCATGGTGGAGATCGTGGAGGACGTGGCGGGCGGCCCGGTGGCGGCGGGCGGGATCGTGGACGCGGCGGGCGCGGGGGACGGCCTGGTGGCGGCGGGCGGGATCGCGGGCGCGGCGGGCCTGGCGGAGGGAGACACTAGAAACTCTTTGCCGCGGATTTACACCGATAAATCATGAAGGCCACGATGTGAGTCGTGGCCTTTTCTTCCTGGTGGACGGGAGATGTACCCGGAGCTGGATGCATAAGGTCCCTTCGGCTTCGCTTCGCTCTTCACTTCGACAAAACTGGGCAGGCTCTGTCGCAAAAGGCGCACCAGGAAGCGTGGCCGGGCATCGGAAATCAGAAGAGCAAAATTTGCTCGCTGGCGTGCACCTGCGCCTGGCAAGAAATCCTGGCAATTACGGAGTTCGCTGTACTTTCTTCGGTGGTGATTCCTTAGGTTCTATGCTGCGACGCGGTGGAGATGTAGCTAATGCTTGTAGATAGAACGCTTCGACAACAGAGCGAATACGCGCTTGGGTGCTTTGGCAGGCGGTTTGCTGGTTTGCTCTGGAGGAGAAAGTAGCATTCACAAAATCTTCCGGAGGATTTAATGAAAAATCGAATTCAGTCGCTGTGGTATTTAGGCGCTCTGGTCCTGTTCCTGAGTGTAGGAATCTCGCTCAATGCGCAGCAAACCACGCCGCAGTCGCAATCGCAACCGAACGAGCAGCAGAGCGATCAAGCTGCTCCCCCGGCGCAAACCCAGCAGCCGGCGCAACAGCAAGCGCCACCGGATCGGGCGGCGCCCCCGGACAGCCAGGCGCAGACTGCGCCGACGGCGGAAGGGCAGAGCTTTACCGGCACCATCGCAAAGTCGGGCGACAAGTATGTATTTCAGGACGCAACCTCGGGCAACATATACGACATTGATCACCAGGCGGAGGTGCAGAAGTTTGAAGGCAAGAGGGTGAAGGTACACGGAACTCTGGATGCGGCCAACCACATGATTCACATTCAATGACGTCGGGCTGCGAAAAGAAAAACGCGGATTTAATGCCGGCTGAAATCGAAAGGCCGTGACGCAACCTGGCGTCGCGGTCTTTCGTTGTTTAGGTTTGGATATCTGCAGGCCATGCGCGAAATGGCCGTCGTGTGCTGGTTGTGACATACTGACAACGATCAGCGGACGCGGCCGGGATGGCGAAATTGGCAGACGCAGCGGACTTAAAATCCGCAGGCCCGAAAGGGCTGTGGGGGTTCGATTCCCCCTCCCGGCACCAGTTAACTCTAGCCGTTCCATAAGGTTCACTGCACCTTGACCGCGACCGTGGCAGCCGTCGGTTGGGTGCTTTTCACGGCAATAAGGGCTGGATCAGGGCTATCAGCCTTCGCCGCCCGCGCCCGTTCCAGCATTTCGACGGCAGCGCGTTGGTCGGCGCTGGAGACAATGGCGTAGCGCCGCAGCATTGACGGCGTGCGCCATCCACCCGTCGCCATGATGACCGACTCCGCCACGCCCGCTGCGCGCAGTGCCTTAGCCGCCGAGCGCCGCATGTCGTGGGGGATCAACCCTTCGTAGCGAAACGCCCGACGCCTGGAGGCGAGGCATTGCGGGCACCGAAAAGCGGACCCGTGCTGCCCCCGCAAGCGCTTTGCTTTGGGAGGAATCGGTTCGGCAGGGCACGCGCACTTCCTACAGACAAGTTGCGCCAGTCCGGCTCGAACGCAAAGGTTCTGCCACGCATTGCGAAGATCCCGCACCGGCGAATGTTCTCCCGTCGCTTCGTCCTTGCGTGTCAGCACGGCATCATTCGGGCCTTTGCCTTCCGTGGCGGCGCGCAGCAACTCAAACACCCGCGCCGTCATCGTTACTTCGCGGCCTTCACCGTTTTTCGTGGTGCCCACGTCCAGCCGTATCGTGCGCGCCGCGAAGTTCAACTGGCGCACCAGCAGCCCCAGCAATTCGCCGCGTCGCCAACCGTAGGTGAAGGAAACCTCCAGGAACGTGCGAAGCCATGGTTCCGTGACCGCTGTTGCCAGCCCGTCGAAGTCCGCATCCTCGATGAAGCCTCGCCGCACGTTGTCCTCTTTCAGCATCGGGAAATGCGGTACGTCGCGCACGCGCGGCGGCGAAGATCGACGCGCTAGGTTGAACATCCGGCGCAGCGTGGCAAATTCGCGGTTGATGGTCGCGTTCGCCGCGCCCTCCTCTTGCCGCACGCGGGCGTAACTGGTAAGGCTCTCGCTGGTTACATTAGAAGCGAGAACGTGGCCGAACACGGGTGCTAGGTGCCCCGTCCATCGCTCCGGGTGTTTCAGGTCTTTGCCTTTTTTACCCCAGCGCCACCCTAACTCGCGCATCCCACGCGGGCGGTTCACTTTCGTGTGGTTCTCTAGGGCGAAATAAAGTTCCTCCACGCGCGCGGGCTTGCGAGGCGCGGTCCATTCACCCTTGGCCACCTGGCCCAGTCGCTCCGTGAGCAGGTCTTGTGCCTTGCGGCGGCTGGTCATGCCCGTGGCCTCGCGGATGCGGCGGCCATCGCGGTAATACTGAATGACCCATCGGTTGCAGCCTTTGTGTTGAAATAAGCTGCCGGTGCCGATGTCTCGAATCGGTTTGCCATCCTTGCCGGTTCTCATCGTCTGCCTCCTTTTTTGGCGCGTCCGCGTCCTCCAGCTTTGCCTGCCTTGCGAGCGCGAGCCGCGCGCTGCTCGGCAGTGAGACTCCGGGCGCTGGCCTTTCCACCCATGCGGCCCAGTTCTCGGAGCGCGTTTCGTAAAACCGCTTTCTTCATGTCCGTTTTCCTTTCCACCAGCCTTAACTCACCGGTAAGCTAATTATTGCTTATAGCTTATCAATAAGCAAATATAATAACTGCCAGATACTTGCTCGCGCTTGGTGACAGCCTCAAGGCCGATTTGGATTCAGGTTCTGTCCCTCCGTAACGCTCCGGTTTAATAGTCCTCAGCGGCTAGGGAACTCAGCGCCCCGCGCGGATTTTCGCAGGCGTAGGGGCTGGATAAGGTCTGTCTGCTTCAAAACTTCTCCCTCCGCGCCGTTGAACCAGGATTGTCTTTAATCCAATAAACATACTGATTACTCTTGCTCGGTTTCTTTTCGGGGTACCTCTGCCGTTTGACAACTACTCCAGTCCTTTCCAGTTTCTTTAGGGCTTCGCGCACCGTAGTTTCCTTGGCGTCAGTCGCTTTCACAATCTCTGTCAGAGCCCACGCACTTTGTTCGGCGCGCGGCAATTTGGCAATTACGACCTCCGTCAAGTTTTCGGTGATCACAGCAGGGGTTTTGCCCATGACCTGGTACTCCCCACCCTCCCACCTATCTATTTCCTCGAAGCGCCCGTGCCGGCCAGCGACTTCGATCTGCCGATAGCTTGGGGGAAGGTTACCCGGCGGACGGCGCAAGCTGACGATCACGCTGGCCTTCGCGGCGAGGACGTTGCTGCCGCGCCCGGCCACGGCAATGCTGCCGCCGCTCTTGCGCTCGTGGGTTTCGATCCAGATGGCAATTCCTGCGTCCATCAGGGGAACCAGCGGGCGGAACACGGCCATCACAGCGCCCGCATCATCCTGCTTTGGATTTTGGGTCCACTCGTGGAACGTATCGATCACTAAGAGGTCCGCGCCCACAATGCGGCAGCGCGCCGTGGCCAAGTCCACTACCTGCTGCCAATCGAGGCCCCAGGCTTTTCCCAACGGCAGAATGTGCAAGTCCGCTGCGCCGGTCAGACCGCAGTCCGTAAGCTCTCGCTTCATGTCGGCTGTGGTCATTTCGGTCAGGTAGACTACAGGACCTTTTTGGGTGACACGATTTAGGAAGGGCTTGCCCGTGAGTTTGTGTTTCACCATCATCAGCGTGAATGTACTTTTGCCCATCTTCGGTTCGGCCTGCAGCACGCTTGACGAACCGCGCAGCACAAAGTCCTTTACTAGCCACGGTATTTCTTCGGCGGCTTCGGTCATCAGCTCTGGGGCTGTGAGGAAGTTACTTTGCAGCGGGTCCTGCCAAGGCTCTGACGCTTTCAACAGTGTCCGCAGTTCCTTGCCGCTGGGGTGTACTAATAAATAGTCGCTCACGTCCCCGTGCTCCGGCAGATCGAGAAATTCGATCAAGCTGACACGGGCGGCAACGCAGGCGATTGCACTGGCGAATGTGTGGGCGTGATCGCGGCCCGCGTCATCGTTGTCCGCCAGCACCAAGACGTTCTTGTCTCTCAAGGGATCGTCATACTCCCGACGCCAAGGCGCACTGGCTCCGTCGAAATTGGTAGTTGCAGCCCATTCGCGCATTCGCAACTTCGAGAAAATACGCGTCAAGTTGTCAACGTCCTTTTCACCCTCCGTAAACACCACATTTTTCGCGGCCATCACGGCGGCGAGGTTGTAGAGGGGGCGTGCCATGATGCCTTCCAGTCCGCTGGTCCAAGCGCCGCCCTCGTTGCGCTCCTGCGTGAAATGCTTTCCCGGCCAGCGTAGTTTGCGAAACAAAGCCTTGCCCTTGGCGTCAGAGTAGATGTACTCGGCCTCCGGCTTTTTCTTGGGAAGAGAGAAAGGCACGCGAGCCTGCGGCTCTGGCAAGGGTTTCGGCGGCTTGCTGGAACGGCGTGCTTCAAACTGCTCGCGGTTGCCACTGCTGCGGCAGCGTCCGTGGCATGTCCAAGCGCCCGTCTCCAAGTTCACTGACAGCGATTTGCGCCGATCGTCGTGGAAAGGGCAGTGGGCCGTCACCTGCTTCTGGCGCGTTTTCGACGGCGAAAGGTTCAAGACCCGCACGTAATAAGCGCGCGCTTCGGAGTCGGGCCTCATTGAATCTCACCCTCTTCCACGATCTGCAAGCAGTCGGCCCAGCGCACGACGACCTTGCGCCCCACGTGATAAGCGCGCAGTTTTTTCAGGCGAATAAATTTGTCAACGAGTTGAACCGAGCAGTCCAGCATCTCGGCGGCGCGAAGGCGGCCTATGAATTGAAGTTTGTCGGGGGGGCGCTGTGCGGTCACAGGGTGCCTCCCCCGCGCCGCATATCGTTCAACAGCGAAGAGCGCGCTTCAAGCAGCAGCTTGGCTGAAACCTTCAGGTCTTTGGTTACGAACTCAGCCGCGATTGCAGCGCCCACGCCCTCGGGGTCGCGGAAGAAGAACTCAGAGTGTTTCGCGTGGGGCTCGACATGGTCTAGCGTCAAACGAGCCGACGCGACCAAGTAAGCCGCAAGATTCAGATTGACGGTACGGAACAAAGCCGCTGCCGTCTCTACCCGTGAAGGTCGGAACATGTAAGCACCTGTTTGTAAGTTGGATTTTTACTTCAGGTGCCCGGATAGGTTGCTGCTACCGTCCGCGCTGCTCGGCATTGCTGGTTCCGGCGTTGCACCGGCCCCTTGCGTATTGCGGTGAGGTTGATTTGAACTTACTCGCCTTTGCAACGGGCGACACATCCATTATCCCGCGCTGCCCGTCCTTCGCGCAACCCAAAAAAGCAACCGTTAGGCGGCCCTGACTCAGCCCTTAGCTATCACAAAACCCGCTCGGGGCGCGGCCTTCCATCGACGCTGCGGTTTATAAAACCGGCGTGGTCGTAACCCTCAACCGGCAAATCCTGGTCGAGAAGTCTTGACACAAAATGATAAAATGATGAACGGCGCTTCGTGACTTACGACAAGCGGGGCATACTAAGAGAGGTTCAAATGACATTGTGCACAGTTTACCTTTTCCGGGAGCCTACGACGGTGAAATGTGAACCGGGAAACATACGAGATGTCCAAACACTCAAGTGCGAATGGTGTGACGAGACCTACATCTTCGAATACGAGGCTACGTGTACCGACTCGCGCGATCTGACTGCAATTCGCGAACGAGCGAGAGTGGCAATACTCCAAGAGCACACTTCCGGACATCGCAGTTCTAAACTCGAAATTGCGAATAGATCACGTCCCATTCATCCCACTGGGTAATGTTCCCCCCGGCGCGGGCCGCACGCGGGAAAACTCACAAGGCGTCGATGAAGCGCCCTGCTAAAAACCCGCGTGCGGCCCCCTGCTTTTGGAGCGCACTCGCCGCAGGGAGCTAATCTGCCAGCGCGTGCTCCACATATCAAAAATCGGGCCACTTGGGCACGACAACCAAATGGCCCGCTTTTTCGGGAGGCTTCCGAGGCGAAAGGAGATGGGAAATTCCTCGTCGCGAGTGCGTGCGCGCGTCCCGAAATCTGTTAGTCGAATCGCCTGTCAGTGTGACCAAGAAAGTCCTCGCCGACGGTGGTGATTCCGCCTTCAATTTGTCCTGGCCTTCTGCCCTCAGCGATGGCGCTCTGGTTCTGAATTGCAAAGCGCAAAGTCTCGAGACGCCGTTGCAGCGCGACGGCCTGTGGGCGCACGGATTCTCGGAGGCGAGCGTCCTCAAGCTGCGCCAGTAGTTCCCGCTGCTTTGCCTGCCACGCGGCTAGTTTCCTTCGCCGTTCGCGTTCGTCCTGCTCGGATGGAAACGTGAGCGGGTCAAGCGGCGCGGCGTAAGTGTTGATCTGGTTGCGCGCCTGCGCCAGCTGGCCGGTGATCCGCAAGCGGTCGTTCTGTGCCGTCGTGACCTGTGCGGCTAGCGGCTCCAACTCGGCTTTCAGTGCTGCGCCCTCGGCACTGAGGCTCAGGATCTCGCGCTTGGCGTCATCGCGTTTCTGTTTCTCAGCTTCGGCGCGGGCCGCAGCAAGTGCGGTTTCAGCTTGGGCTACTGCTTGCGTTGACATGAACTGTTTCTCCTTTTTATACTCTTGCGTTTCTAGCCTCTTCTGAGCGACGGTCATCGGCAACGAATGTCCGAAACCATCACTCCTCGATGCTGCGCCGGTAAAATTCCTCATTCTTTTTGTTCAGTTTCACCAGCGCGTCTTGCAGGCTCAGCAACAACGAGCGCTCTTCGTGCGCCGCTGTGTCGCGGCACGGGCGATGATCCTGCGTCTGCATCATCACGCTCGGCAAAACCCAGACCGCAACGTTTCCGTCCTCGTCCTGCCTGCCACGGAACTGCTTGCCCCAGAACTGCACGACCTTATCGCCGTCTGCGTCGTAAATCGAAAGACCGTCGCAATCTTTGGATTTCATCGCGCCGTTGGACGCCATGCAGTTACATACGCCACTGTACCCAGGTGGGAACTGTCCCACTTGGAAGAGCTTCATCGCGCTAGGAGACACTGCATCCGTCGTGAAGTGATGATTCACGCCCCGCCATCTGATCGCCATTTACTCATCCTCCCTCGTTGCGCCCCACGGCATAGGGTCGCGCTGCTCGTTCTCCGCGAGGATCGTGCTTTGGGAAACCGTCACGGGCAAGTTGCTTTCGCCCGCCGTGTGCTCGCCAGCAAACAAGCTGGGCAGTTCACGCGGCAGACCGAAGACCACGCCGCTGGCTTCTGTAACCTCGTCCTTGACGACGCGTTTTCCTTCTTCGTGCTTCATGACTTGTTTCTCCCTCTGCGGCATCTGCCGCGTGAACTGACTGCCTAGAGCTCATCTTCGTACTCCTGTGCATACGGCACGCGGCACCCCGCTCCATACCTGGCGGCGACCTTCTCCTCGTGCTTGCTGCCATCCTCAAGGTCGTAGATTGTCTCCGTCGTTGACGGCGCATCTGCTTCGCTGCCCCAGATAAGGTAGGGCTCCTGCTCGCGCTGCACTCGCGCCTCTAGCCGGCCTTCCGGCGCGCGCTCGACACGTAGGTGGAGGATCGCACGCCGCGCGCCGCGCGCCGCGTCGATCTGCTCCAGCGGAGTCTCTGGCAACTGCGGGTGATGGCAGACGACGAGCGGCGCGCATTCCGCTGCGACAACCTCGCGCCTTTTGAGCAAGTGAGACGTCGATTCTTCTAACGCCTTTAACCGGCCTTGAAGATTGCTCATTTTTTCGCTCCTCTTTTGATTCTCGATACATTTCTTCCAATTCGGGATGAAGTCGTTGGTCCTCCATCAGAGTTTGTCTGAGCACGTTGCCAGAACTCGGCGTTCTTCCGATTCATATCCGCAATGACCACGCGCAACCGTGACAGTCGCGCTTTTAGGTCGGGCTGATCGTCTACAATGTGCGCGCTGGTTTCCACACCACACAGGTCCTGGTTTCGCCGACAAAACTTCGCACCATCGCGATTGATCTTTTGGGGATGTGCCCTTGTGCGGGTCGAGCGGCACCTGGTCAATTCATGCTGTTTCTTCATAACTTCTCCTTTCCTAACGCTCCGGTTATTGAAACCGCAGCGTCCGTTATTCTTCGTGCTCGGCACGGGTTTCCGTGGGGCCGAGGGCTGAACCAGGGCCACGTTTCACCCCACACGCGCTTTTGTTAGCAGATCTTCCAAAGCGCGCAATCGCAGCTCTAATTCACCATGTTGTAGACAAGCCAGAAACCCGCTTGCCAGACAACTCAGCGCGTTCGCTGTTCGCGCTTCTAACTTGCCTTCGCGAAGTTCGATTGCCGTTGTCCCGAGCAACGTTTTGAATTCTTGCGCTGAGGACGGCGCAGAGAATTCTTTCAACTGCGCCGGGTCGAATATCGCGCGCCGCCTTCCGCCGCGCTGGCCCAGCTTGCTGGCAACGCCCGGCGTATGAAGCGCGCAATATTTTTTCCCGCGCAACGGAGGCGCTTTGCAACGCTTGCCGCTGCGAGCCGTGGCGATGCACGCCGTTAAACGGCGGGGCGGCGGTCCTTGGCGCGAAGCACGCCGCGCGCGGGGTTTCGCGATCAAGGATGCACCTCTATTGTGGTGACTTCGGCCTTCGGCGGATGGCCCCCACACGCCTCTTCTTCCAGCAGGTACTTCACGCGCCGAAACCACCCATCTGGCACGCCGATCGTGGACAGCGAAGAACTGTAAAAGCCGTTGCCGCCGGGCCTCGCCGCGTTGGATGCCTGGACGCGCCGCGCAAAGGCATCAAGCCGCTGTTCAATGTCTCGCAGTTCCGTCATCAAAGTTGGAACATCCTCGGGGCGGAACAACGATCTTCGGAATTTGCTAGTCAATAGAATCTCCGAGGCGAACAATTTCGGAATACCTTTTTCACCTACATTTAATTAAACGTGGCCCCAGGCCGCAGGAGCAAAGCTAATTTATTCCCGCGGAAAACGGTGTCCGCGGGAATCTTGCCCGATCCCGCGGGAATCCCGCGGAGGTGTGTTTATGCGGGTTTGCGTGTAGTTTTTGATAAGACAGATTGATTCCCGCGGAAACCAGTAGTGGTCCGCGGGAATCTGGCTTATTCGCGCGGAACCTCCCCCCTTTAAAGGGGGAGGTTCGCGAAGCCCCCCGGCAAGAATCGTTTATATCGGGGAACGCCACTGTTTACTGCGACCAGGCCCAACTTCGGATTCGCGCGGAGACGCGCTTTGCGGCAAAGCCCCCTGCTAGAATGGCCGAGTCGAAATGTCTGTGACCCATGAGCATGCGTCGCCTCTGCAAAACGTCGTCAACTCTTTTTAGGAGTCATCGTGGAATCAATCATTAACTGCCAAAATGCTGCATGTCACAAGGCTTTCAAAGTGATGAGTCCGGGCAAACGATCCGAGTATGCCGGAGTTCCCGACGTGAAGACGGACGTGCCTTGTCCTTATTGCGAGACTACCCACACGATCACTTGGCCCAAAGGCCTGAAGATCATTAGCACCCCAAACGTCTAATGCGCGGGCCGGATGATGATGATGACCCTATCTTGGTTCGGTGTCCCGTCTGTCGCAGACTGTTTCAGCCGGATAAGCCGATGAATGAAGATCTTTCGCGCTACATGATTAGGGCCGTACTTTCAGCCGAGTGTTCTACCGGCCATTCACGATTCGTTGAGGTCATCGAGGATTAGCAACGCAGTGTGTTAGGACACGGACCCATGGTCGAGAGGAATGCGTGTGAGGGAAAATAAGGGCTGTGTAAGGGCTGGCGGGGTATATCTGGGTATGTCTCGGTAGTTCTCGGCTGAAGGGAAAAGTTAGCTAAGTTGTTGTAAACGATAGAAAAGGAAAGGCTAGCGTTCGACGCGCCAGGGGCTTAAAATCCGCAGGTCCGAAAGGACTGTGGGGGTTCGATTCCCCCTCCCGGCACCATTTAAGCCCAATAGGCTAATGCGATTATCAAGCGGTGGCAGGTTCGTCAGGACTCGCTTCGGTAGATTTACTATGCCCGGGACTATGCCCGTCGTGAAGTTCTA
>Ga0307476_10002017_pt1 | contig 12207 bp, 8 predicted proteins | sample atmos_gasesECM2C_2_FD_203314 | JGI IMG/M metagenome (GOLD analysis project Ga0307476, IMG submission 203314) | Hardwood forest soil microbial communities from Morgan-Monroe State Forest, Indiana, United States - atmos_gasesECM2C_05 | ecosystem: Environmental > Terrestrial > Soil > Temperate... | reverse complement strand
GCGTTCCGCCGGCGTCGGTGGCGAACATCGCCGAATGCACCTGCTTGTGGAACACGGCATCGGGGCGGAGCGCGAGCTCCGGCATAGTGCGCACGAAGCCGGATGCGGCGGTGAAGGGATTCGCGGGGTCATCTCCGGGCTCGCGGTGAAACACCTGCACGACCGGGATACCGCACTCGCGGCTGCGATCGATCAGGGATTGCACATTGGCAAGGAACGCCGGCAGCTCCTCGGCGCGGAAGTACGGGCGCCGGCGAAAGGACTCCTGGATGTCGATGACAATCAGCGCCTGCTTCATGGAGATCAACCCCTCGGATCCACCTTGTAATGGGCAATATGGTCTGACAGCGCACACGGCTGCGCCACTGACGCGGGGACAGGAACCGGTCAGAAACGGACAAGCAGGGGCAGGCTGCCGAATTTGACCTCGCGCCAGGTCCGCGTGGAACGGAACTCCTCAGTTCGAAGGCGCGGGAAGCGCGGGTCGTCCCGGTGCGGGAGAGGAACCTGGCGAAGCGATTTACTGAGCGGATTCCATAGCTTGCATAACGTCGGTCGGGCTTACCCCCTCCCACATGATCGCCCCGTAAAGGGCGCCACGCTCGGCGCACACCGCCGACGACAAAGCTGCTCGAGCGGGCATCCGTATTGGCGCCCATGCTCGCCAGCCGTGGCGGCGGGCGCGCGCTCAGCCTTAGGGCGCGAGCCTCAGGAGAAGAGAGCTCTGTACTCGGTAGGCGTCATTCTCATGACCGCCTTGAAAGCCTTGCAAAGGTGACTCTGATCCGAAAAGCCGCACTCCGCAGCGACCGCAGCGACGGACAATGTGCCGGCACGCAGCGCGGCCGCCGCCCGCCCGGTTTTCTGCGCCAGAATGTACCGGCTGAGCGGAAACCCGTACCAGTTGCGGAACACCCGGCTGAGGTGCACGGGGTGGATGCCCACCGTGGCGCCGATCTCGGCGATGCTCGGCAGCTCCTTCAGTCTGCCGTTACAGAGTTCGACGACCTGCCCGAGCCAGCGCGGCCGGGAGGCCGCGCATCGGGCCGCCTGCAGACGCAGTTCCGCGACGATACTCAGGCAGGCGTCTTCAACGAACAGCGCGCTCAGGCGCCCCGCCATGTTTCTGGCGGCGAGGACGTGCGCGAGGCGGCTGGCGATCGGCCTCTCGAGTGCCACCGGAGAGCGCCAGCCCTTGAGCGGCTCCTCAACGATGAAATGGTCGATGGAGATGGCGAGGTACCGCCCGGCCAGTCTCACCATAGAGTCGCGGTGCTCGAGTCCCGCGGGCGTGTAGACCAACTGGGAGGGTTGGCTTTCATCGAAGCCGTCCGCCTCCGACCAGTATCCCGGGTCGAGGGGCAGCACCAGGTTCGGGGTGGAATGCCCGTGCGCCCGCTCGTCGATCCGACTGCTGGCGGAGCGGCGGAAAGTCACGACGAAGCCAGGGACGCAGATTCGGTTGATCTCTCGCCCCAGGAACTCTCCGTAGTGAAGCAGCACGCGCCGTGCGGCCTTAATCTAATGATCCACGAACGCCAGCACCGCGCGCGCATACGCGTCGGAATCCTGGAGGGCGGCGTAGTGACTGACCCCGTGCAGCACTACGGTGCGGGCGCCGGGAATCGTTTGTGCCAGGTATTTTGCGTGCTCGGGTTTGATCCACTCATCGTGATCACCAATCACGATCGCCGTGGGTACATGGATGGCCGCCAGCTGCTCCGCACTATAGTTGGGCTCACTCTCCCACATGCGATTCATCGCTTTGTGAAAGGCATCGAACTGATCGGGGGTAGGGGAGAGTCGCCGATAGTCAGCCTCCCAGAGTCGGGAGGCTGCCTTGCTCGCGGTGGGGTCGGCGGCTTCACTGAAAATCCCGTCGAGGGTCGCGTTGGCGCCTTGCGCAAAGAGCTTCGAGAGCCTCTCCGGGTGGTTGATGGCAATGTCGAGCCCGATGATCGCGCCATCGCTCGCTCCGACGAGCGCCACTTTCGTGATCTTGAGGTAGTCGAGCAGCGCCAGGTAGTCCGCCGACAGGAGCGCATAGGAATACGGTTCCGGCGTGCGGCTCGACCGGCCGTGTCCGCGGCTGTCGGCGACGATGACGGTGTGGTGGCGCGCCAGTGTCGGAATCTGCGCCGCCCACATGTCGGCGTCGGCCATGCCGATGGGTATCAGGAGCAGGGGGTCGCCGCGCCCATACACGGCGTAATACATCTGGATACCGTTCACCGCTGCGTAGCCGCTGCGATCCGATGGCGGGAGCGGTGGCGGAGTCGGCAGAGACTGCCACTTCGCCAGTGACCCCGCCCGAACGTTGGCCGCTGACAAGAGCACCAGGGTCATCGCCATGAGCGCAGCCTTCACTTAGATTCTCCTTCCCCCGCAGGGTTCTCAAGCGCACCTGCCAGAGAAGCTAGTGCGCCGCGGCTCGTCCGGCTTGTACCCATCAAACATTTTGCCGGTCGGCCCCACACATAGCTCGCCAGTTTTGGGGCGCAACTACGCTCCTTCTTGTCTTCTCTTGGGAAGTCTTGGGAAGTTCCCAGGCACTACGCACTTGATACCCTCCCGGGGTGCGTTCGTGATGAGAAACGTAAGCCTCATCACAGATGGCCTGTTCGCGCAGGTCACTGGGATACACTCGCCTCCGGGATGAACCGACGCGAACTGACCCGCAGACAGGTGCTGGCGGCGAGTACCGCATGCTTGGCGACGCTCGCAGCCGATGGGCGCGAAAGCCTCGGCAGTGCGAGGCCGGATGCATCCGCCGCGGGCGCCGTGCGAATCGGTGGCGACCTCACGGTCAATCGGCTCGGCTTTGGCGCCATGCGCATTGCGGGCGGCGAGCACGTCTGGGGTGAGCCGACAGATGGGGCGGAGGCGCGGCGGGTCCTGCGGCGCGCGGTGGAGCTCGGCGTCAACTTCATTGATACCGCGGATGCCTACGGACCAGAGATCAACGAGCGGCTGATCTGCGAGGCGCTGCACCCGTACCCGCGCGGGCTGGTGATCGCGACCAAGGGCGGTATTGTGCGCCCGAGCGCTCCCGAGTGGGTGGTGGACGGGCACCCCGCGCACCTGCGCGAGGCGTGCGAAGGAAGCCTCAAGCGTCTCAAGCTCGAGCGCATCGATCTCTATCAGCTGCATGCCCCCGACCAGAACGTTCCGATCGAGGATTCGATCGGTGCCCTGGCCGACCTGCAGAAGCAGGGCAAGATTCGTCACATCGGCGTTTCGAACGTCCAGCTCGATGAGCTCACGCGAGCGCAGCGCGTGGCGCGAATCGTCTCGGTGCAGAACCGCTACAACTATGTACAGCGCAAGTCGGCGGATGTGCTCGATGCCTGCGTGCGCGACGGCCTGGTGTTCATCCCCTGGGCGCCGATCGGGGGCTCCGCGCAGACGGTCGCTTACGGCAAGGGCGACCTGGAGGCGCTCGCGAGTGCGCATCGCGTGAGCGTGGTGCAGATCGCCATCGCGTGGCTGCTCGCCAGGTCGCCGCTGATGCTACCGATTCCGGGCACCTCTTCGGTTTCACACCTCGAGGCGGACATCTTCGCCGGTTCCGTAAAGCTCACCACAGCCGAGATGGCTGCCCTCGGTTAGACTCGACTGAGGCTCGGCGGGCGCTGCCCGCACGTTGCGTTGTGCTTCGCTTTCGTCTCATCAACGCTTCCCACGACGGTTCATTTGTGAAGGCACCAGTCAAGTTCGGTGCGGTAGCTCTGATCGCCGTCGTCGCGATAACGACCCTTGCTGCACTACGTCCGGGGTTTACCTTTCCCATTCTGCGCGACGGCGGCGTTGCCTCCCTTGAGCAAATTACGCTTAACGGCGCGCCCCAGTGGATCCTGATCCGCGGCCAACGGAATAAGCCAATCGTGCTTTTCCTCCATGGCGGCCCTGGTATGCCGTCCATGTATCTCGCCCACGCCTTTCAGCGCCCACTTGAGAGCGATTTTCTGATTGTCCACTGGGACCGGCGAGGCGCTGGCAAGTCGTATTCGACGAGCACGAACCCGGCCCTCGTTCGTACCAGTCAGGAGGTGTCTGACGCTACTGCGCTCATCACCGCGTTGCTGGAGCGTTACGGTCAGCATCGCGCCATCGTTGTTGGACATTCGTACGGATCCTATCTCGGGATTGCGCTCACGACGCAGCACCCGGAATTGGTACGCGCGTATGTCGGCGTCGGCCAAGTGTCGTGCGACCCGGACACCGAGGCTGCCATCCAAGACCGTTGGCTACGCCAACAGGCCACCGGCGCGGGAGATCGCACCACAATCAAGATGATCGGTCTCCCAAAATGGGACCGCGAATCCGCGCTTTTTCGATATGGTGCAGAGGTCACGACGTGGACGAGCGTCGCGCCAATGATTGTCACGGGTCTGGCGTCTCCAGAGTATTCGATCGCCGATGCGATGAATGTGCGGAAGGGCGTCGAGTTCACGCATCGCAACTTTGTCTATGACGGCCCAAGCCGGCCGCTCAGCCAGTCCGTGCGAGCCCTGCAGACTCCGCTCTACCTGTTCGAAGGTCGGCGTGACTACGTCGCCCCAACTCTCTGCGCGGCGCAGCTATTCGAGGAGATCACCGCGCCAAGAAAGGTGTGGATCTGGTTTGATAAAAGCGCTCACTTTCCGTTCCTAGAGGAGCCAGATAAGTTTCACCGAGAACTCCTCGCGGTCGCGTCTGCGAATCCCTAGCGCAACGTTGCCAATGATAAGGGCCAAGAAAGCCAACTTGGCACGAGATGCCAGCTCAATTACGGCCAAGTACCGATCAGTTTTAGACATCGGACGTCAGAGCGCCGTTGCGTGTTGCGGGAGAACTCCGCTGATCCTGCGCGCAGTCGCAAGACATCGGAGAGGCTCTGGGGAGCTGGAACGAAGTTCGTCGCAAACTTCGGAGCGGTCGTCGATTCCCGCTGTCGTGCAACCGGATGGTGCGCTAGGCTCACCATCACTTGGACGTACGGGGGCCGCAAACGCGAATGGGACCGCTCGCTGGCTGGACGCGCCGCGATGTGCTTGTCGCCACCGGCCTCGGCGGCCTCTGTATCGGCCTGCGCTGGTCGCACTCCGGGGGTGCAGAGCGAAGCGAGGTGACCGACGAGCTCGCCGGGTGGGTGCGCATTGCCTCCGACGATACCGTGACTGTGCGCAGCAATGCGTGCGAAATGGGTCAGGGGGCACCGTCTGCCCTGGCGCAAATTCTAGCCGACGAACTCGACGTCGAGTGGTCCGCGGTACGGGTCGAAATGGCGCCAGTCGCGACGGAGTTCTTCAATCCGGTGACCCGGGCGTACATGACGGGCGGCAGCACGGCGGTGGCCGGCATGTTCGGGCCTCTGACCCACGCAGGCGCGACGGCGCGCGCACTTCTCACGACTGCCGCGGCGCGCCGCTGGTCCGTCTCGGCGACGGAGTGCCGCACCGAGCGGGGCCGAGTCATCCACACCCCCACCGGCCGGGAGCTCCGCTACGGTGAAGTCGCCGCGGCCGCAGCCGCCCTCCCGCCTCCTCCGACGGTCACGCCGAAGCCGCGCACGGCACGTCATTTGATCGGACAGCCACTGCGGCGCCTCGACATCGTCGGCAAGGTGGACGGATCCGCGGTATTCGGCATCGACGCCGCAACGTCGGATGGCGCACCGGCCGCGCTCGTGGCCACGATCCGCCACTGCCCGGTGTTCGGCGGCACACTCGAGCGGCTGGATGCGACGGCTGTGACCCGTCGACCCGGCGTGCGCGCCGTCGTGCGGCTGGCCGACGCCGTCGCTGTAGTCGCTCGGGACTTCTGGACCGCGAAGACGGCACTCGATGCACTGCATCCAGAATGGCGCGCTGGGCCGATGGCCACGGTGTCTTCGGCTCAGATCGCCGCGAGACTGCGTGAGGCGACGTTCGAGGATGGGCGCCCGACCCTTGGCGCGGGCGAGGATCTCCAGAGGCTCACAGCCGCCACGAACCTGGCGCTCGCCCAGGCCGCTCGAGTGGTCGAGCGTACCTACGAGCTGCCCCTGCTGGCGCACGCGACGCTGGAACCCATGAATGCAACCGCCTGGGTAACGTCGGAACGCGCCGTGCTCTGGGTCCCAACGCAGACGCAGTCGGCGTTACGGCGCGCGCTGGCGCGAGCTCTGGGGTTGGCGGAGACGGCGGTGGTGATCCATACGACGCTGCTCGGCGGTGGTTTTGGACGGCGACAGCACGCCGATTTTGGCGTTGAGGCAGCCCTGATATCACGCGAGGTCGGCGCGCCGGTCAAGCTGATCTGGTCTCGGGAGGAGGACTTGCAGCACGACCACTACCGTCCGGCGGCGACGATACGCTTGCGCGCGGCATTATCGGCCCAGCGCGACATTCTCGCCTTGCGCGTGAATATCGGCTGCCTTGACACGGACGACCCGACCGGCGGCCTCGTACCCTCGCTGTACGCGCTTCCCAACTACTGGGTCAGCTACGCCGGCGACAACCCGGGAGTCCCCCTCGGACCCTGGCGTTCGGTGGATCACTCGCAGAACGTGTTTGCGCTGGAGAGCTTCATGGACGAACTCGCCGCCGAAGTCGGGCTCTCGGGACTGGCGCTTCGGCGTAAACTCCTTGCGTCCCGATCAAGGGCGCGTGGCGTGCTCGACGCCGTCGTTGAACTTGCCGGTGCGCCGGTCGCCGGCCGCTCGCGCGGCCTGGCCTTAGCGGAACGCTCGGGCTCCTACGTCGCGGAGATCGCCGAGATTTCCCTCGGAAGTGATGGTCGTGTGAAGGTTCACCGCGTCTTTGCGGTCATCGACTGTGGCCTCGTCGTGAACCCCTCGACCGTCGAGGCTCAGATGCAAGGCGGGATCCTCTTTGGGCTGTCGACGGCCGCGCTAAGTGCCATCACGCTCGAGGCGGGTCACGTCGTACAGGGAAATTTCGATGGCTTTCCGCTCCTGACCATGGCGCAGGCGCCCGAGGTGATCGTTCGCATTCTGGATCGGCCCGAACTGCCGCCAAGTGGCGTCGGCGAGCCGCCGGTGCCGCCGATCGCTCCCGCGCTGTGCAACGCGATCGCTGCGGCGGGTCGAAGGTGTCGCGTGCTGCCTCTCAGCCGCCAGGGCCTGCTGCTGGCTTGAGCAGGGTTGTTTGACGCAAGCATGAGCCTCGAGATCCTGGTCGGCCGTCTGAGCAACGTGACAATGAAGACTCTGCTCGTTCTAGCCGCTGTGTCGTTGGCTGTTCCGGCTCATTCCGAGCCATTGGCGTCCTTTCGAGGCGATGAACGCCATAGCGGGATTTACCAGGGCGACGGCGTGCCGGTCTTGCACGGACTGAAGTGGAAACTCACAACCAACGGCCCCGTCGTGTCGACGCCCGCCGTGGTCGATGATACGGCCTACGTGGGTAGTAACGACCACTATTTCTACGCACTCGCCGTCGCAACTGGAGCCGTACGCTGGAAATTCAAGACCGGCAGCCGGGTTACTTCCTCGCCTGCCGTGGCTGACGGGAAAGTGTACTTCGGGAGCTACGACGGCTACGTCTATGCCCTCGATTCCCGCAGCGGTGCACTACGGTGGAAGTTTCAAACAGCCGGCGAACATCGCTTTGCGGCGAAGCATCTGCATGGTGCAACGCCGGATGCCGAGGTGATGCCGGACCCCTTTGACTTCTTTCTCTCGTCACCGGCTGTCATGCGAGGCACGGTCTATGTTGGCGGTGGCGACGGATACGTGTACGCGCTCGATGCCGCATCCGGCGAACTGCGCTGGAGGTTCCTCACGGGCAACGTGGTGCATGCCTCGCCGGCAGTCGCACACGACACCGTTTACGTCGGTAGCTGGGACAGTTACTTCTATGCCATCGATGCCCGAACCGGACAGGAGCGGTGGCGCTTCAAGACGGGCGAGGATCCGGCCATTTCCAATCAGGTCGGCATTCAGTCGTCGGCTGTGATTGCTGAAGGACTGGTATTTTTTGGCTGCCGCGACTCGAACCTATACGCTCTCGATGCCATGACCGGAGAAAAGAAGTGGGCGTTTTCGAACAAGGGCTCATGGGTCATTTCGACGCCAATCGTCCTGGACGAAACCCTATACTTCGCGACGTCGGACTCCGGACTACTCCACGCCGTCAACGCAAAGACCGGCGTGTTGCTCTACACACTGAGCTTTCATCGCTGGCCGATGTTCTCTTCCCCCGTCATCGCAGGCCACCGACTGTACATCGGCACCCACGCCGGAACGCTCGTGTCGATCGATCTCGACAAGCGCACGACGGCGTGGACGTTCCGCACGGACGGCGCCGTTCGAAATGGACCGACCTTCACGAAGAGCAACGGTGAGCCCAACTACGAAGCCGCGTTTGGCGATTTCTTCTATGACAATCTGGTAGTCGGCGTTTGGCGGATGATGAGCGTCGGCGCAGTCCTCTCATCACCGGTTATCGCGTCGGACAGCATCGTGTTCGGGAGCTCCGACGGCAACGTATACGCGCTTCGGTGAGGCTACTTCTGCGCCGTGCCCGGGCGCGCGCGAGTTTGTAGTCGCTATGGCCACTCTCACGATCAAATGAAAGGTCACCCGTGAGGCGTTTAGCAACAGCGGTCGGGGCCATGGTGGCCTGGACTCTGTTCGCGCCGTTCGTCGCGGGGGCATCGCAAGGCTCGTCAGCCGTCACGGATCGAGCAGCCCTTCATTGGGTTGCCCAGGAAGTCGAAATAGCGCGGCTTCTCAGCGCACTCAACAGTGGTTCCCACGATGGCCCACTCGTTTTCCGCGATATCTCGGTGGTTGACGTAATAAACGCGCGCACGGTCCCGCACCAGTCGGTGTTCGTGCGCGATGGGAAGATTGTCTGGATCGGGGATGTGGCGAGTTTGCCGGACCCCACGGGGGCATTCGTTGTGGATGGGCGGGGACTTTATCTCTCGCCGGGCCTCACTGATATGCACGTCCACACCGTAAGTCTGGCCGAGCAGGTCCTTCGGCTCGCCGCGGGCGAAACGTCCATCCGCGACATGGATGGCTTTCCGTGGATGCTGGAACTCCGCCGCGCCATCGAAAGTGGTCGCCTGCTGGCGCCCACACCGTATCTCGCGGGCACGATCATCACATCCTCTCCGCTCGCGGGCTATTCCGTTGTGGTCAGCACTGAAGACGAGGCGCGGGCGACCGTACGCAGGGAGGCGGCATGCGGGTACGACTTCATCAAAGTTCACAATATCCTCCAGCAACCGCTCTTCGATGCGGTCGCCAACGAGACGCAGCTAATCGGAATGGATCTGGTCGGTCACATCCCACACGATGTCTCCATTGATCGCGCGTTGCACATTGCTCACATGCGCACTGTCGAGCATCTAAAGGGCTTTCTTATTGATCAGACGCTCGCGGTTAGCAATGAGGACTACGCCAAGGCGGTTGCTGGCGTGGAGTATTGGCAGACTCCGACCTTATATACCTATCTGCGTTATCTGCATGGTGACGCCGCTAAGGCCGAGCTCGCCCGCCGCGAGATGCGATATATCTCGGCGGCCCGCCGCGCGGATTGGCTTGCTTATGCCAACACTGCATCCCCGCGCGACGATCATCTACTTGATCTGTTGGTGAAGGCGCAGCATGCGGCAATCGATCGGTTGCTTACGTTGCCAACACACTGGCTATCGGGATCTGACGCCGCACAGTATCGCTACAACATTGCCGGCTTCGCGTTGCTCGATGAGCTTCGTCTGATGCAGAAATTTGGCATCCCAGCGGCAGAGGTGCTGCGCGCTGCCACGAGCGAACCTGCGGCCGCCATGAGGCGTAACGACGTCGGCCAGGTGAGGCGCGGCCTACGTGCTGACCTCGTGTTGCTTGACTCAGATCCGACTCAGGATCTGGATGCCTACTACCACAATCGGGGCGTGCTGGTACGCGGCCGCTGGCTTGATCGAGCTGCACTCGACGCTGCTCTGGAGCGCCTCGCGCAGGTCGAGGCCGAGCCGGATAGTGGTTTCGCGGTGAGCGAGGCGAGTCTTCGGGCGCTGCTGCGCGAGGTGTCGCGGCTCGCGGCGGATCACATCGCGCTGGATCAGAAACATCTTGAACCTGCTGTGGCGAGCTTGCGTGGGCTCGGCCACCCGGACGCCGCGGCCAGGCTGGAGGCGATCGGCGCCGCGCCAGGGGGTGGCACTTGCGCGGAAATCACGCCAGGAACTGATCAGGACTGAGTACTCACCGCACGCAGCAGCAGCTGATCGAGCTCGGAATCGAGTCGTCGTGGAGCCCAGTCGCAGCCTCCGCTGGCGGCCGCTAGGACGGGCTCAAAGCTCGGCGGATCGACGATTGCCGCCAAAAGCCCGATAGTCATGGTTATTAGGCCGCAGGCGCGCTCAAGCTCGGGCCGCGTTCACTTGCTCGTGTCCGAAATTGTCCGGCACGTAACCGAATCTGACCGCGCGATTGTGAAACAATAATCGGATTCTTCCTGGTGAACTCCCCTGAAGGAGACTACTAATGAGCCGCGCAGCGAGGCTTCACGCGTTTGTAATTGCGGTTCTCGGGTGTCTAGTCTCCGGCGCGCGAGCCGAGGAGTCACCGGCTCCGCAGAAGCATCCTTCCCGCAATGTCGCGATCCTGCTGTTCGATGGAGTCCAGATCATCGACTACACCGGTCCTTATGAAACGTTCGGCCACGTGTACGTTTTCGATCAGCCGGTCCCCTTCAACGTTTATACGGTTGCCGAGCACGCCACCGCCATCACCACCGCGATGGGCATGAGCGTCAACCCGAAATTCTCGATCGAAGATGCGCCCCGCCCCGATATCCTGGTCGTACCGGGTGGTGATGTCAGGGTCACGCTCAAGAATTCCAAGGTTATCGGTTGGCTGACGGACGCCTCCCGCCACGCGGAGATTGTCATGTCGGTCTGCAACGGCGCATTCATCCTTGCGAAGGCGGGACTCCTAGACGGCCTCGAAGCCACCACGACTGCGTTCTTGACCGAGCGACTGAGAGCCGAAGCACCGCACACGCGGGTAAACACGAGTGTGAGATTCGTCGACAACGGGAAAATCATTACCACGGCCGGGCTCTCGTCCGGCATCGACGGAACCCTGCACGTGATCGAGCGACTCTACGGCAGGGGCACTGCTGAGTCGGCGGCGCTCGCAATGGAGTACAACTGGGATCCGAATTCCACCTACGCGCGGGCGGCGTTGGCGGACAAATATCTTCCCAACACGTACAACATTGAGCCGGTAGCGAGAACCTGGCTAATCGTGAGTCGGGAGGGAGGCATCGACCACTGGCAGAGTCAGTGGTCTGTCACCAGCACCGCGTCGGCCTCGGACCTCCTGCAGCACGTCGAGGAGGCGTTCTCGCACCGCGAGTATTTCCCGCGAGCGCCTCTTGTCAGCTGGCAGAGGCTGACTGAGACCGACTCCCCGCAAGAGGTGCGAAGCGTCTGGCGCTTCAGCGACGAAAGCGGTAGTCCCTGGAATGGCCGCGTCAGCGTGCAGCGCGTCGGGGGACAAGCCGATGTCTATCTGGTCAGCGTGAGCGTTGCCAAAGCCGCACTCTCGAACTAACTCGAGCAATCCCTACGTCACGGCACGCCGCTTTCGGGCGGCGTGCGCGTTTGTACATGAGCTCGTTTCAGACGAATCGCGTGGTGTGCTTGCAACGTCGTGCCGGAAATGAACGGCATCCGGCCGTTTTTGAAACGCGGTCATGAGGTATATGTCCGAAACTATGAATGCATGACGAGACGGCCGGGAGCTCGGTTGGCGACCTCGCCCGATTCGGGGCGGCGTCGTTTTGTTCTGGCTATGGTGAACGGCGCCGCCGCCTGCATCAACGCGCGCGCTCTCGCAAGCGTCGCATCCCAGGAAGCATACTCCGCTCTGCCCAAGAGCGTTGCCGGCGTCCGCCTGCCTGACACATCACTCGCGCTGGCGGCAACCGATCTCGCCCGCGCCGCTTGCCCGCCTTTCTTGTTCAACCACTGCATGCGCACGTATGTATTTGGAGCGCTCTTTGCGGCGCGCGATCACGTGACATACGACGAAGAGATGATCTTCATCGCCGCAACTTTGCATGATGTGGGCCTGACCAGCACGTACGCCACACCAGAACACTCGTTCGAAATGGATGGGGCGGATGCTGCCAAAGCATTCCTGGTGTCGCGCAGCGTCGCGGAGGCACGGGCGGAACTCGTTTGGAACGCCATCGCCCTTCACAC
>Ga0307476_10002015_pt1 | contig 12212 bp, 8 predicted proteins | sample atmos_gasesECM2C_2_FD_203314 | JGI IMG/M metagenome (GOLD analysis project Ga0307476, IMG submission 203314) | Hardwood forest soil microbial communities from Morgan-Monroe State Forest, Indiana, United States - atmos_gasesECM2C_05 | ecosystem: Environmental > Terrestrial > Soil > Temperate... | reverse complement strand
CACGCTTCCTTTTGTCCACTTCAACCTCGGCCTGACCTACCTGAAGAAGCAGGATTTTCCGCGGGCACGCGATGAGTTCCTGAAAGAAGGAATTGGAGGCGGCAGTCAATATCGACAACGAACATCGCGCCGCACGGGAGAAGCAGATGGAGAACGGCACGGTCCCGTCTCCCGAACTCCTGCAGGATCCCCAGTGATAAACTCGGCATTCGCCGTTCCGGCCGCAAACACAACCGCACTTTGCCGTTCTGGCAGGAGGTACGAACCATGAAACGCGCCCTGAAAATTGTAGGCATCATCGTCGCAGTGCTCATTGTGATCGCCATCGCCATTCCCTTCTTTATTGACGCCAATAGCTTCCGCCCGAAAATTGAGTCGGACCTTAGCGCCACGCTCGGAAGACAGGTGAAAGTGGGGAATCTTTCGCTCTCGCTACTCTCGGGCAGCGTAGCCGCGGACGACATTTCCATCGCCGACGATCCCGCCTTCAGCAAGTCTCCGTTCGTGCAGGCCAAGTCGCTCAAGGTCGGTGTGGAATTGATTCCGCTGATTTTTTCCAAGTCCCTGAACGTGACCGAAATGACTTTGAATGAGCCAGAAATCAGCCTGGTACGGTCGCAGAACGGTGAGAAGTGGAATTACTCAAGTCTGGGCGCAAGCAATACCTCGGCTGCGAAACCCGCTTCGCCGAGCACTCCGAATTCGCAACCGGCGAACTCCACTCCTTCGAACAGTGCAGCGCCCGCAACTTCAAGTTCCTCGGGTAATGCGAGTTTGTCGGTGGCAAAGCTGAACGTGAATAACGGGCGTCTCACGGTGTCGCGTGCGGGATCGGCAGAGAAGCCTCGCGTCTACGATAAAGTTAATATCTCCCTATCAGACTTTTCCTTCGCTACCTCGTTTCCTTTTTCAATGACGGCTCGGCTCCCCGGGGATGGAACTCTGAAAATCGATGGCAAAGCCGGACCCATCGACCCCAACGACGCCGCCAAGACTCCACTCGAAGCCAAGGTTTCCGTGCAGAAGATGAACCTGGCCGAATCAGGATTCATCGATCCCGCCGCCGGGATTTCCGGCGTCGCGGATTTCGACGGAACCGTCACTTCCGATGGGCATGAAGCCAAGACCAGTGGCACGTTGCGAGCCACGAACTTGCAGGTGGTGAAGAAGGGATCGCCGGCGGGAAAACCCGTGCAAGTGAATTACACCGTGAACTTCGATCTGGCTAAACAAACCGGCACCATCCCGCAATGCGACATCACCATGGGCAAGGCGGTTGCCCACCTCACCGGCACTTACGACGCTCACGGTTCGGTAACTTCGGTCAATTTGAAACTCAACGGCCAGGGCATGCCCGTCGACGATCTGGAGGCTATGCTTCCGGCGCTGGGCGTAGTCTTGCCGCCGAAGTCGCAACTGAAGGGCGGAGACCTCAACACCGAAATGGCCATCGTTGGTCCGGTCGATAAATTGGTGACGACGGGGACCGTCCGCATGCAAAACACGACCCTCGCCAACTTCAACCTGGGCTCGAAACTTTCCGCCATTTCGTCTCTGTCGGGCAAAAGCGCCGCCACTGGCAACGATACGACGATTCAGAATTTCAGTTCCGATGTCCGCGTCGCTCCCGACGGCACGCGCGCCGACAAGATCAACCTGACCGTCCCTTCCATCGGCGTGGTCACGGGCGCGGGAACAGTCAGTCCGTCGAACGAACTCGCCTTCAAGTTGAATGCCAATGTCGGCGGACTGGGAGCGGTTCCGATCCAGGTCTCCGGAACGACCTCCGATCCGAAGTTCCTTCCGGATGTAAAAGGCATGGCCAGCGGCCTGCTGAAGGGCGCTCTCAATGGCAAAACCATTCCGGGTGGGCAGAATCCCGTCAACGACCTCACGGGATTGTTCAAGAAGAAGCCTCCACAGTAGGCTTGAACAGCCGGCTTAAAACGAGAGCCATGTTTGTGGGCCAGGCCCGAAAGCCATGCCCGCCGCATGGCTTTTTTGTCAGTCTAGATCCGGGTTTCGCCGCACTGCTCCCGAAAGAGGGGAAAGTTGTTTCCCACGCTGCCCATCCTGTTGCGCATCGCCAAGGCTTTCCGGAAAGAGGCCACGTTACCGTAAGGTTTAAGCCCAAAGTCATTCTCTACCCAAGGGCTGAGAGCATCGCCATTTATCGCTCTGGTTAAATGGTTTGCCGAAACCGGCCGGTGGTACCTGAATTGCTATCTATGAACATTGACAAGGCCGGTTGACCCATCCATACTTTCGCCAAAGCCACAGACTTGCAGCTCTGCGACTGCGGGGACGAGGGGACGTGCTCCTGGGTTGGTTGTCCTGAGGCCAAGTCCGTTCTCGCGGTGTTAATCACAGGAGGTTCGTCGTGTCCAAGCCATCCGTCGCTGGAAGGTTGTTGCCTGCCCGCTGGATTGACCTCGGCTGGATCGTTGCGGTAGCCCTGTTAGCAACCGTCGCCGTCGTAGTCATGGGAGGTCTCCGCTCGCCCGGCAGAACCTCGACCTCCGCCGCAGCTCCTCTGCTGGTCCCGGCGGAGCAAAGCGCCGGGGCTAGCGGCAGTAAGGTTCGCGCCAGCGGGGTTCGAGCCAGCAGAGTCCGCGCCAGTCTCGCAACCTTGCCGCTGGCCTTTGAAGCGAACCAGGGCCAAACCGATCCTCAGGTCAAGTACATGGCGCGCGGAAGCGGCTACACCGTATTCCTCACTGCCAACGAGACAGTCTTCGCATTAAATTCTTCATCGCAAGCATCGCAAAATATGGCCTTGCGAGGAGCGCGCAATTCGGGCCCGGCCAGCAAACTAGCACCGAAGACCTCGAACAAGCCATTACCCAGTAACCATCGGACCGCTGCGATTCGCATGCACCTGATAGGCGGAAATCCGCAATCGCAGATCATCGCGGGCAACGAATTGCCCGGCCGCAGCAATTACTTTCTCGGGAATGATCCAAGCCGGTGGCACACGAACGTAGAGCAATACGGGCGCATTTCCTACCGGGAGGTTTATCCCGGCATCAACCTGGCCTTTTACGGCGTGCAGAAGCAACTGGAGTTCGATTTCATCGTCGCTCCCGGCGCTATTCCTGACGGCATCCGGCTCGCCGTCGCCGGAGCGCGACGCATCGCGACAGACAATTCCGGAAATCTAACCCTCGCGTCTTCCTTAGGAGAGGTGGTACTGCACAAGCCCGTCGCTTATCAAGAGAAAGATGGAGCCCGCAAGCCAGTCGACGCGCGTTTCGTCTTGCAGGCAGACAATCAGGTGAGTTTTGAAATCGGCAACTACGATCACAGCCGCGAACTGGTGATTGATCCCTCGGTAAGCTACGCCACCTATTTGGGAGGCACCGGCGAAGACGACGGCAACGCCATCGCCATCGATAGCAGCGGCAACGCCTACGTAACCGGCCAAACTAAGTCGACGGATTTCCCCACCAAAAATGCGCTTCATGGGGGCAATGCCGGCGGCTTTGACGTATTTATCACCAAGCTTTCCGGGGCGACGGGATCCTTGGGATCCCTGGCCTACTCGACCTACATTGGCGGTAGCAGCGACGATAGCGGAAATGCTATTGCGCTGGATGCGTCCGGTAACATATTCGTGGCAGGCGGCACAAAATCTTCTGATTTCCCGACCCACGGCGCACTCCAGGGCACTCTTAATGGAGCCTCGAATGCCTTCGTGCTCGAACTCAACTCGACTGGATCGACGTTGATGTACAGCACTTTCCTTGGTGGCACGGGAACCGACGTGGCCAACGGCCTCGCTTTGGATAGTAGCGGAAACGCTTATGTGGCGGGATCAACCACCTCGACCGACTTCCCGCCGAAGAATCCTCTACCTTTGGAGAGTGCGGGCGGCTTCGTCAGCGAACTGAACTCCAGCGGAAACGCTCTCGTCTATTCTACATACCTGGGCGCGGGCCAAAGTGACTTCGCGGCTGCGGTCGCGGTCGATGCTACGGGCAAAGCCTACGTTACCGGTGGCACCAAGAGCCCGACATTCAAAACGACAACGGGCGTGGTCCAACCAACCTGCGGCACCGATACGAACTGCAATGGCGCCGTTTACGACGCATTCGTTTCCGTCATCCAGGCTGGCGGCGGTAGCTTGTTCTATTCGACTTTCCTTGGGGGCAGTGGTAGCGACCGGGGCCTCGGCATCGCGATCGACTCCGCGGGCGATGCGTACGTAACCGGGTTGACGCAGTCCAGCAATTTCCCCACAAAGAATCCTATCCAGGCTAACTTCGTAGGCGTGCAGAATGCTTTCGTTGCCGAACTCAATCCCGCCGGAACCGCCTTGTCGTATTCAACTTATCTGGGCGGCGGTTCGGATGCAGGGAGCGGAATTGTTGTAGACGGAAGCGGGAATGCATACGTAACCGGGGAAACAGGGTCCTCAAACTTCCCCGTAAGCCCCAACGCGACCCAACCGAAATCGGGCGGGGGGAACGATGCGTTCGTCTCCGAGATCAAATCAGGGGGCACTGCGCTCGTCTTCTCCACTTACTTGGGCGGATCCCTCAACGAAAACACCTCTACGATAAACAATGGCGGGTCGCTGGCTGGTATAGCGGTCGACAGCGCCGGCGCTAACGTCTACGTTACCGGCAGCACTGCATCGACAAATTTCCCCACCGTCGCTGCCGAACAAACCGCAACTGGCGGCACCGGCGACGCTTTCGTGGCGAAGTACTCGCTATCAGGAACAACAACGGGCAGCTTTACTGTAGCCAACGGCGCCCTGTCTGCAACCTCCGGAAGTCCTGGAGTTTCAGCGACAGCCACTATTACCGTGACTTCAGTAAACAGCTTCAATTCGGCGGTCACTCTTGCCTGCACCGTCGCACCGGTAGTCACCGAAGGGCCAATCTGTTCGTTTAGCAATCCCGGTAGTTCGGTAACTCCACCAGCCAACAGCACTGCAACTGCGACGCTCACCGTGTCCACAGCGGTCGCGAGCGCGCTGCTGGAACACATCCCAGACAGGAGATCCTCCGGCATCTTTTACGCACTGTTACTGCCGATCGGCGGACTGACCTTTGTCGGCGCAGGACTGGGATCTCGCGGCTCGCGCCGCAGGAAGCTCTTCGGCTTTCTGATGCTTGGAATGATTCTCTCCGGGACGCTTCTGATGCCAGCTTGCGGCGGCAGCAGCGGCACCAAGACCGGCAATCCTGGCACACCCGCCGGCACTTACACCATCACCGTCACCGGCACCAACGCTTCAGCCGTTGTCACAGGTTCACCGGCGCTCACGCTCACCGTTAACTAGTGCAGTGTCTCAGCCGCTCCGCCTATGTAGGGAGAGCCGCCCCCGGCTGTCCTCGGGCCGCAGGCCCGATGCGCTCTTTCTATCTGTCTGGCAATACCAACACGGTCGAGCTTCGCATGACTGGACAGCCCAGGCGGCCGTCCTCACACTGACCCATCGCCGCGTAATGGTAGTATGGAAGATTCCGTGGGAATGCTCCGAGCAACTATGCGGCGGAATGTGTGCGATAAAATGAGGCGGGGAGTTTCGCATCGTATGGGGATCGCCCGACGGAATGCCACGGCTGTCTCGCCGCAATGTCGCTGGAAGTGAAGCGCCGGGCAGCCTTTACGTTGTCCCAGGAATCGAAGCAACTTGAACCTGCTCATGTTGAAATCTGAGTCGTCCCAATTCAAGTCGTCGCCGTCACAGGCCTTACAATGCCAGACGTCGCGGTCCAAGCCCTCGAAAGCTAAGTTAAAATTTCTGGCCGCTCAAGCCGCGATTTCGTTGTTGTGGGCGATGCTATGGGCGATGACGGCGTTTCTCACGCTGCTGGCGTCCGCATCTGCCCAGATGGGTCAGGCCGACTTCACCCTGCAGGCAGCGCCATTCTCCCCGGATGCGGTTGCTCCAGGGGGCACATCTTCTTCCAACATTACGATTGGGACGATCAATGGCTTCAGCGGCACGGTCGCTCTGACCTGCCAGGTCTCCTCGACGCAGACCACCACGTCTACACCGGCCTGTGCGGTGAGTCCGACGACCGTGACTCCCTCGGCCGGCGCAACGGCCACGGTCACGACCACGGCCCAGACGACCACGGTGGGTTACAGCATCACAATCACCGGCACTGGACCTTCCACTACGCACACTACCACGCCGCTGAGCCTGACCGTGCTCGCGGTGACGCCTCAGTTCACAGTTACGGTGCTAAGCCCGGTCGTGCCGAACAGCGTCCCGGCCGGCAACGGAGCCCAGGGAACCATCATCATCAATCCGATCAACGGCTATTCCAGCCCCACCCGGCAGGTCGGAGGAAAGCCGAGTTCAGGCGTCACCTTGTCCTGCGGTTCGATTACTCCGCTGGTGACCCTTCCCCCGATATGCTCGTTCAATCCGCCCAACCCACCTGTGAATGGGACCGCCGTTACTTCGACGCTGACCGTCAACACCTTCGGCCCCATCATCACCAGTGCCGTGGTGCGTCCGCGCCACTTCTACGCTCTGTGGATGCCTTTCCCTATGCTGGCATTGCTGGGTCTGGGAGCTGTAGCCGGTGGAAAACGATCCAGGAAGACAAGAGTGTGGGGCCTGCTGGCTCTTTTCGTGATGACTGGTGCGCTGTTCCTGATGCCCGCGTGCGGCAACACCGCGGCCACCACCACCACTCCGAACGGAGTCACGCCCAACAATACCTATACGCTGACCGTAATGGGCGTCGATCTCGATGGCGTGGTGTCAAGCAATACCACGTCCACCAACAGTGCGAACCCCACGGTCACTTTGACCGTAACCGCGCCCACGCATTAAAGCAGTAGACGACGTCGGACGTCGGATCTCAGTCGCCGGACGTCGCCTCGGCACGAGAAGCATAGCGCGAAGTCTGAGGTCTGACGTCCGACGCCCATTCTTACGATGCTGCCTTCCTCGCCTGCCGCTCCATTTCCGCAGCCTGATGCATGAGAATATCGCGCAGCGAAACCAGTCCCTTTAACTCTTCGCCGTCGACAATGGGCAGATGGCGGAAGCCGAACTCCTTCATGATGAACAGGCACTCCTCCACACTCTCGTCGGCAGAGACGGCACGCGGGTTCGCGGTCATCACCTCCGAGATGGCGGTGGTTCCCGGAGTTCGCCCCACAGCCACCACCCGGTTCATGATGTCACGCTCCGAGAGAATGCCCGCCAGCTGTCCGTTGCGCATGACTGGTAGCGCGCCAATGTTGTGCTCCATCATGAATCGCGCAGCATCCAGCACAGTGCGAGTGCCCTCAACAGAATAGAGCTTGCGGTCTTTCACTAGATCGCGAAGAGTGGTCATGGGAACTCCTTCAGACAGCGAAACCTTAGCGGCTTCGGGCCGGCCCAGAAGGCCAGCCCCTTGCGGTGGAAAATACTTTATCACAGGAACAGGCCGCGCATAAGCCCGTCTGATAAGGGTTTGACAGTTGCTGGGACGAGCAAAACAAATGTGGGGACAGCCACCCTCGGCCGTTCAGCGGCCCAGGTACCGGGCCGCAGCAGTGTGTAAACTCAGAAGTTTTATCGGTCTTTTGTTATAGATAAAGACAAACATGAAAACCGGCGGCCGCAAAACGACCGCCGGACCATAGCTCTCCAGACCATAGTTCTCCAGACCATAGTTCTCATCTAGAAGCGTAACTGTGGACCAAAAGTAATCCGCAGATTGTTGTGCGCCCCGCCATTGAAATAAATGTCGTCACCAATTTCAGCGCGGAGCCCAATCGGTCCCGCAAAAGCTTCAACTCCACCTCCCGGGTAGACCGCGAAGTAGGTCGCACCGTTGGTGAGTCCGACCGTGTTGACGAAACCGGATTGTGCATTCTGATTGTTGATGCTGAAGTTGTCGAATCCAACTTTGCCGGTCACGAATATTCGAAACGCTCCCGATCCGGTCTGCAGCTTCGGCCCGAAGAATCCGTGCAGGGTTCGGAAGTTGGAGTTCACGGTAGTGGTGGTGATGCCATTGGAGAACGTGCTGGTGTAGTTCCGCTTGAAGTCATAAGCCATCTCGGCCTCCAACTGGACGCTGGAGTTCATATTGAAGGCGGCGCGTCCACCGACCCCAAAGAAGTTGCTGACGGGAGCGGCGTTGTTGCTGAGCCGGAAATAGTCGAGAAAAACACCCACTTCGACATGGTCCGAATTCTGCGCCATCACCATCGGAACGGACAGGAATAACGACGCGATAAGAAGACCGAGACAACGTTTCATTGGTAGACTCCTCTGTGATTTTGTGCCCTGGCACACCTCTCCCTTTGAACGGCGGAGAACGAGCGGAAGGCAGAGCGGCAGGCTACCGCTATGGATGCGATTTTTCCCGGCGAAGGTTGGAAGAGACAGGACGGGCCATCAAGTACGCGGTCGCGGAAAATCCTGTAGACGCCCGGTGAAAATCCGCGGAGCCCTACAAGCCAAAAGCGGCGCGGGTCGCGGCTCCGCGCCGTTTTGCTATCTTTCGTTATTGCAGATGACTGGCCATTACTGCAAATGACTGGCGCGCGCAGGCGTCGCATCGGCCGTGCTGCTGTCGGACCGAGGAGTCATCGAGACCACGATGTATTCGCGCTCTTTGCTGTCGAGATCTTCCACGCGCAGCAACATTTTATCTTTCTGCAAACGGAACTGCGCCTGCTCTCCCACCGGCAAGAGCACAGGATGCTTCTCGTCCCGCGGACGGATGCGATAAATCACTCTCTGGCCCTGCACAACATACTCCTGACAAAGAAGTTCCTGAGTCTTCTTGTTGCCGGAATCGGTGCCCAGCATTTCGCCGGCAAAACTCTTCGCATCTTTCTCCGCCATACCGCACTGCACGGAATCCATCTGCAAAATTTTTCCCGATTGATAAGGCTTGGGCTCCCTGGCATACGCCGCCGAAGCCAGTCCCAGGACGGCACACAGCATCAACCTAGAACGCATTTTCAATCACCCCCAGAAAATAGACTCCACGAGTTCAGCCGATGCAGACTTTCTCGGCTACCGCATATTTTCTATGGGCCGAAATGAGAAAAAAGATCACCCCGGTAATAGCCCGAAAGTTACTTCGGAAATCAAGACGGAGTGCCCAATCGCTACGTCTCTGTTATGAATCAGGGCCTCCACTCCGCTAGGGGTGTCATCCTGAGCGTAGCCGCTCCTCAGGCGGAGCGAAGTGCCGCCCTGAGCGAAGTCGGAAGGGATCGCGCATACAACAATCTGCTCTTTTGTAATTAAGATCCATCCATCACTTGATTCTCTCAGCTAACTCCGCGATTCTTTCGCGACCTCTGCGATTAAAAGCTTTTGCCCGCGAAGAAAGGAAACCCAAAGTCCGCCAAGAAAACATGAGGTGACTATCGTTCCGTCACTTCCTCCATCGCCTGAAAGAATGCCGGATAAGAAATCGCGGCAGATTCCGCTCCGCGAATCAGCGTCTCGCCGCGGGCCCGCAACGCCGCGACCGCAAAGGCCATAGCAATCCGGTGATCGCCGAACGAGTCGAGTTCCGCGCCGCAAAGACTCTGTTCTCCGGGGATTCTGAGCCCGTCTTCGCGTTCTTCCACCTGCGCTCCCATGAGGCGCAAGTTGGCGGCCACGGCTGCAATGCGGTCCGATTCCTTCACCCGCAACTCCCTGGCGTCCCGGACCTCAATTCCCTGCTCCGTGTAGGGAGCGATCGCCGCCAGCACGGGGATTTCATCGATCAAAGCAGCCGAATCTGCGCCGGCAACAGCCGTTCCCTTGAGCGCGCCGCCTTCAACGTGCAATGTTCCCACCATTTCGCCGTGAATCTCCTCCAGTTGCGTCACTGAAATGTGCAGTCCCATTTGCATCAGCACGTCGAGCAGCCGGGCCCGCGTGGGATTCATCAGCAGATTCGGGATCGTCAACTGTGAGCCGGGAAACAACGCGGCCGCACACAGAAAAAATGCCGCGCTCGAAAGGTCGCCAGGGATGCGGGCTTCGATGCCTCGCAAGCGCTGCCCTCCACGAATGCACACTTCACTCCCCTGCCCAACGCTCTTCCGATCGAGTTCCACCCCAAACGTTCGCAGCGCCACTTCCCCGTGATCTCGCGTGCGCACCGTTTCTTCGATCCGCGTTTCGCCCTCCGCGAATAATCCCGCAAACAGCAGACAAGATTTCACCTGCGCGCTCGCCACCGGCATTCTGTACTCGATAGCCTTCAGTTCCCCGCCCGTGATGCGCAACGGAGGCTTCCCCGCTTGCGATGCTATCTCCGCGCCCATGGCGGAGAGCGGCCTGATCACGCGCTCCATCGGCCGCTTCGACAATGACTCATCGCCCACCATCTCACTGGTAAATTTCTGCCCCGCCACAATCCCGCTCAACATGCGCATGGTAGATCCCGAGTTCCCGCAGTCGAGAGCAGTGGCGGGCGCGGCCAGCGCCAAGCCGTGTCCCTTTACTTCGATAACATTCTCCGCGCCGTTTTTGTCTTTGTCCTTGCGCTCCCACTCCACGCCCAGCGCCCGCATACAGCCGAGTGTGCTGGCGCAGTCCGCACCGGTAGAATAATTCGCCAGCCGCGACACTCCCTCAGCAATCCCTGCCAGCATGGCGTAGCGATGAGAAATGGATTTATCCCCCGGCAGCCGCACACTGCCGCGCACGTTGCGCGCCGGACGCACCACCACCTGCGATTCGTTTTTCATTCTGAGATCAATATAAAGGATGGGGGTGGAGAAATTGTTGATTGCTGATTGTTGATTGTTGATTGAAAACCAAACCTCCAGAGACGATCGCATACTTCGGTTGGGCGGCATCCTCAGCGGACACGTTCTTCAGGCGAAGCGAAGAGCCTGCCCTGAGCAAAGTCGAAGGGATATCCCGGGCAGACGGAACACCGTGACCCTCCTCCGCGAAGCAACGCTCTTCAATCAACAATCAGGAAATCAACAATCAACAATTCTTTAAGCCGTCCGGGCAATCTCCCTCAACATCTCCGCCGGCACTTCCTTCAAGCTCACGCCGAACTCAAACATCGGCGTCTCCGTCCCTCGTCCCCAGCGCGCCATTTCCCAATGCGCGCGCACAAATTTCACGTCGGGATGCGCCGTCAGGTCGAGCAACAGTGGCCACTCTCCACGATAAAATTCCTGGGGAAACGCCGCCAGCGACTTCGCGCCCCACGTCGCACCATCCGCTGAACCGTAGATGCTAAGGTCGAGCGATTCCTGCTCGATGATCTTCGTGATAGTAAGCGTTACTAAGAATACGCGGTTGGCCGCGACACTCACGTCCACGCTGGGCCCATCCCCCTTGGAGCTGGCAACCGTGTTCGAAGGAACCAAAACCGCATCCATAGTCGTCATGGCGAAAGGATTGTAACAAATCAGAGCGGACGGCAGCCGAGCCGCTTGGACTTCCAAATGACGCGGGCTTTAAGCTCCTGAGGCACCTGCGCCTTAGCCATGGGAAGCCCATGAGATGTCTCCCAGACGTCCCTCTGTGTTCCCCGGTGCCCTCTGTGGTAAAAGCTTTTTGTTACGTAAGTCCGGCGCTCGCGGTCGCAATTCAATACGTCGCCGCCATGCCCACTGGAAAATAGCTTCGAAAGCAAAGCACGCTCTGCCCATCATTCGCGTCGATATAGGGCAGCGCCAAGAAAGAAGCCCGCAGAGAGATCGCCGACAACGGCGGCACAATCGCGCTAAATTCTTCCCGCATGGACTTTCCCGCCGAGTTCGTCAGGCCTTTTTGTACGCCGCCGCTACCTTTCGAAGTTCCCTGGACTACTGCCGTGCCCGCGCCGGAACTCCAGCTGACTCCGCTCGATCCCGTCCCCGGATTCGGACTCAGCCGTGGATAATAAAAACAAACTCTTCCGCCCGACTGCGCCTCCGCCACAAATAGCGCCGACCATTCTTGAAAGAACGATCCGCCCTCGCGATCGACAAACGCCACGATAACCTGTGCCGACGCCCCGGCCGCGGGCACTCCCCCCAACAGCGGCTGCGCCAGCACGACTGACGTAGCCGTCAACTCCGCTACTCTTCCCACATTGAACGTCACTCGCCGCACATAGTTGGGATCTTGCCGCACCGCCGCCGGACTGCTCACATAGGCCGCCGATATTCCCGATCCCACATATCCAGTCTGTTGCTGGTAATCGAGATCCACTGCAATCAACTCTCCCACGCTAAACGCGCTCCCCACACCCGCGCCAAAAACCAATTGACTCGCGGTCGATCCC
>Ga0307476_10002014_pt1 | contig 12214 bp, 9 predicted proteins | sample atmos_gasesECM2C_2_FD_203314 | JGI IMG/M metagenome (GOLD analysis project Ga0307476, IMG submission 203314) | Hardwood forest soil microbial communities from Morgan-Monroe State Forest, Indiana, United States - atmos_gasesECM2C_05 | ecosystem: Environmental > Terrestrial > Soil > Temperate... | reverse complement strand
TCACCCGATCGCTTCGCGATCGACCTCTCCCCGCACGCGGGGAGAGGTGAAAGAGGACCGTCACAGAGCCATTCATTCGGATCTTGACGAGCCGCCTACTTCGCGAACGCCGGAAATTCCGGCAGCTTGGCGATGTCGCGCGCATCGTGCTGGATGATCAGCGTGCCCTTCAGATTGGTCAGGATCCCCTTCATGCGCTGGATCGATGCGACCGTCTGGGCGCGGTCGTAGTTGAACGCCGGCACGCCATCCGAATCGAAGTTCTCGCGGAAGTGGACGGCGTCGCCGCTGAGAATGACCGGCCCCATCTGCGCCAACTTGACCAGCAGGCTGGAATGGCCGGGCGTATGACCGGGCGTGCGCAGCACGATCACAGAGCCGTCGCCGAACACGTCCTTGTCGAGACCGAGCGGCAACGGCTCGACCTTGTTGTCGCCCTTGATCCAGCCTTCGAACGGCTTGTAGTTCACGCCCTCGGCCGGCTTCGGGCTCGAGATCGCGTCCCATTCCCTCGTGCCGATCAGAAGCGTGGCTTTCGGGAATGAGGCAACCTGCCCGGTGTGATCGGCATGATAGTGGCTGATGCCGACATATTTGATCTGATCTGGCTTGACGTCGATCTTGGCGAGCTGATCGACGACGCTCACCTTGGGCGCGACGTTCGGCGCCGCCATGGAATGACCGGTATCCCACAGCATGTAGTCGTCGCCATGCTTGATGAGATAACAACTGTAGACGAGCTGAAGTTTCAACTCGCCATAAGCATAAGTGTCCGAAAAGCGCTGATTGACTAATGTCGGCTCCTGCGGCGTGCCGCAGTCAAGCCGCGCCAGCGACAGGTCGGCTGCTTGCGCGGGCGCTGCTAGCCCGGCAAGAAGGACAATGCCGGCTGCAAGGTTGGTCAGTGTTTTGTTCATCGTTCTCCCCCGTTATGCGATCACTTTGGCAAACCCGAGCTGGGTGGCGCGCATGATAGCGGCCTGTATGCCACGATGAAATGACCGTTGGCTGATGTTTGATATCATTTGGTGACGGCTCGGCGTGAGCTTCACCAGTGATTTGCGCGGCCTGTCTAGCCCGTCCGCGAAAAATTTTTCACTTTCGCCGTCGGGCAAATCATTTCTACAAGCCTCGCCGTCCCGCGCTCTCCAGGAGGGGCGTTTCGCGATCGTCACGGACGTTGGGCGCAGGATGCGGTGGACGCGACAGTGCATGAGACGAATGCGCATGTCGCGGACGGCGAAGTCGTGTGGTCCTGATGCCTCGACGCTGGCATCAAGTGAGCGACAATGCTTGCGCATTGTGGCTGGCGATGGTGGCAAGAAAGCCCGATCACCAGGGAGAACTCGAAGCAGCCGTTAAAACCATTCGCGTGCGGGAATGCCGGACTTCTGCCCGGCGCGACCGTGGTGACTAACTCGTGTGGTTTTATTTTTTCCACGCGAGGCTGCGGATGCGACCGGCATCCGGCATTCCCGCGCGCCCTCTGTTTTGAGGGACGATGTTTTCAGAACGACTCGGGTGCGAAAGCGCCGCGGGAAAGGTTAGTCGTGTGTGTAGATCACCTCGCCCCGCTTGCGGGGAGAGGTCGAGATCGCAGCGAAGCGAAGATTTCGGGTGAGGGGGACTCTCGGCGAGTCCGAATGCTTGGAAAATCCCCCTCACCCCGACCCTCTCAGCGCGAGCTTCGCTCGTCGCGACCCCGCATCCGCCTTTGCTGCTCGAGCTACGGCGGACGGGTGCGGGGAGAGGGAGTTCATCGCCGCGCAAACAAGTTGCGTTGACACCCGGCCTGACCAGCGCCAAGCTTGATCAAAACCAAGACCAATCCGGAGGCGCGCCATGCTCCGTGCGGAGGACAACCGGTTTCTCACCCAGAGCGGCGACGGCACGCCCATGGGCGAGTTGCTGCGGCGGTTCTGGCTCCCGGTGCTGCTGTCGCGGGAACTGCCGGAAGCGGACGGCCCGCCGAAAAAGATCGTCGTGATGGGCGAGGAGCTGCTCGCGTTCCGCGACACGAGAGGCGTCGTCGGAATCATCGATCAATATTGCCCGCATCGCGGCGCCAATCTCTGGCTCGGCCGCAATGAGGAATGCGGCATCCGCTGCGTCTACCACGGCTGGAAGTTCGACACCGACGGCAAATGCGTCGACATGCCGACCTCCTATCCCGATCTCAACGCCAAGGACCTGATCCGCATCAAATCCTACCCGGTGCGCGAATGGGGCGAGATGATCTGGGCCTATATGGGTCCCGCAGACGCGGTGCCGGAACTGCCGGCGCTGGAAATGGCGCTGGTGCCGGCGTCGCATCGCTACGTCAGCAAGAAATGGCAGGACTGCAACTGGGTGCAGGCGCTGGAAGGCTCGATCGACACCGCGCATTTCACCTTCGCGCATCTCGCCTTCGACAAGGACGAGGATGAAATCCTCGACATCAAGAAGCACTTCATCAATCCGATCTCGCGGATGAGCACCGACCACATGCGCTGGATCGCCGAAGACCCGCGCCCCGTGATCAAGATCAATCCGCATGAGGCGGGGCTGACGATCGCGGGCGGGCGGATCGCCAGCGACGACAATATCTACTGGCGGATCGCGCAGTTCCTGATGCCGGTGCACAGCTACGCGCCGAGCGCGATGCCGGGCGACAGCATCTTCGGCCAGAGTTTTGTGCCGGTCACCGACACCAATTGCTGGATATATACGTATGCCTGGAATCCGGAGCGCCCGCTGACGTCAGCCGAGCGCGAGGCGTATTCACACGGCCATGGCGTGATCGCCGAAGTCGACGAGAATTTTGTGCCGTTGCGCAACAAGTCCAATGACTATCTGATCGACCGCAAGCTTCAGAAGACCCAAAGCTACACCGGCATCAGGGGTGTGTCCGAACAGGACGCCGCCGTGCAGGACAGCCAGGGCCCGATCGCCGATCGCACCCGCGAACATCTCGGCCCGACTGATCTGGGCATCATGCATTTCCGAAAAACAATCATGGAAACCGCGCGTGCGCTTCAGCAAGGCATAGCGCCGCCGCATCTCGCGCATCAGGAACGTTATGCGGTGCGCTCCGGCGGCTGCGTGACCCACAAATCGAAGGGCCTGCCCGAGGTGATGGTCGAACGGTTCGGCGATCCCGCTGGCTTCGTCGGTCATAAACATGTCGCAGCAGCGGAGTGAAGGTGCTGGGGCCAGTCACGATAGCGCGGGATGCCTTCTTCTCCCTCCCCCTTGCGGGGAGGGTCGGCGAGCGAGAGCGAGCCGGGGTGGGGGTTTTCAGCGACGTCGACACCCCCCACCCGACCATCGCTTTGCGATGGCCACCCTCCCCGCGCTATCGCGGGGGAGGGATAAGAAAGATTCGCCGTCAAATGCGACGCGCAGCCGACTTTAAAATGCAAGGGAAAGAAACATGAGCTGGCAGCCCTCCAACGATCCCGTCCTCGGCGATCCCCTCTCCTGCGATGCGCTCGAACTCGTGATCGTGCCGCGCACCCGCGACCTCGGCGACGGATTTGCAGTCCGCCGCGCGCTGCCGCACGGCAAGCGGCAGATGGTCGGCCCGTTCATCTTCTTCGATCATTTCGGGCCGGTGCAGTTCATGTCCGGCAAGGGCATGGACGTGCGCCCGCATCCGCATATCGGGCTTGCCACCGTCACCTATCTGTTTGACGGCAGCATCATGCACCGCGACAGCGAAGGCAACATCCGCGAAATCCAGCCCGGCGCGATGAACCTGATGACCGCGGGCCGCGGCATCGCCCATTCGGAACGCACGCCCGATTTGCAACGCCAGAACGGCCAGCAGATGCTCGGCCTGCAAAGCTGGATTGCGCTGCCGGCGGGCAAGGAAGAGATCGATCCGACGTTCCAGCACTATGCGGCCTCCGACCTGCCTGTCGTAACCGACCGCGGTTTTACCGCGCGGATCATTGCAGGTAGCAGCTTCGGCGCGGCCTCGCCGGTCGCGATGGTGTCGCCATGGTTCTATGTCGAGGTGACGGCGCAGCAAGGCGCTACGATCCCGCTCGACGCCGACCACGAAGAGCGCGCCATCTATATTGTCGACGGCGAGATCGATATCGCCGGCGACCGTTATGAAGGCCCGCGCCTTCTCGTGTTCCGCCCCGGTGATCGCATCACCGTCAAGACGCTGAAACCCGCGCGCATGATGTTTCTCGGTGGAGATGCGCTCGAAGGTCCGCGTCATATCTGGTGGAATTTCGTTTCATCCAGTAAAGAGCGGATCGAGCAGGCCAAGCAGGACTGGAAGTCCGGCCGCTTCGCTCCGGTTCCCAACGAGCACGAGTTCATTCCGCTGCCGGAGTGAAGCCTCTCCCTTCTGATTTTCAGCCACGTGCCCGATGCGTGGCCTGTTTCGAAAGTTCCATTCATGACCACCATGCTCGCGAGCGACTTGCCCCTTCCCCGGATCGGGCGCGGCAAGGTTCGCGATATCTACAGCGTCGGCGACGATCGCGTTCTGCTTTTGACCACCGATCGCATTTCGGCCTTCGACATCGTGATGGCCGAGACGATCCCGATGAAAGGCGCGGTGCTGACCCAGATCAGCGCCTGGTGGTTCAGGAAACTCGAAGGCACAGTCCCGCATCACATGATCAGTGCCGATGCCGACACGATCATCCGCGAAGTGCCTTCCTTGAAGGATCATCGCGCCTCGCTCGTCGGCCGCACCATGTTGTGCCGGCGCACAAAGGTGTTTCCGATCGAATGCGTGATCCGCGGCTATCTTTCCGGCTCAGCCTGGAAGGAGTATGCCACGCAAGGCACGCTGGCCGGCGAGACGCTTGCCTCGGGCCTTCTGGAAAGCGGCAAGCTCGAGCCCGCGATCTTCAGCCCGGCCACCAAGGCCGAAAACGGCCACGATGAAAACATCACGGTGTCGCGGATGCGCGGGATCGTGGGCGACGAGGTTACCGCGACGCTCGAGCGCATGACGCGCGCGGTCTATGCGCTCGGCGAAAGAACCAGCCGCGAGCACGGCATCATCATCGCCGATACCAAGTTTGAATTCGGCCGCGACGCCGACGGGCGCATCATCCTGATCGACGAGGTGATGACCCCCGACAGCTCGCGGTTCTGGGCTACGGATGTCTATCAGACCGGCCGGCCGCAGCCGAGCTTCGACAAGCAGCCATTGCGCGATTATCTCGACGGCGAACGCCGCGCCGGCCGCTGGAGCGGCGAGGCTCCGCCGCCGCCTTTGCCGGCGAGCGTGGTCGACGCCACCAGCAGGCGTTACCTCGAAGCCTACCGCCGCGTGACCGGCAACGAACTTGAAATCTAGGGCCGGGGTAACGCGCGCGTGAGCACTCAGTCGATCGGGTTTCAGCCCAAACCGTCTCTGCGGGCGATGCTCAAGGATGTTGTTGGCGGCACCGCCGCCAGCGTTCTGAGCGTCACCTTCGGCCTGTCCTATTCGCTGCTGATTTTCGGCGGATCGCTGTCGCCTTACCTGTCCTATGGCGTCGCCACGACATTCATTGCGTCGGCTATTCTGGCGGGCGTGATTGCGGTCGGAAGCTCGCTGCCGTTTGCGATCTCGGGACCGGAAAGCTCGACCGCAGCCACGATGGGCATCCTCGCCTCTTCGATTGCCGAGCGCATCACTGCCGCCGATCCGTCCGCGCCGGTGCTGCCTTCGATCCTGATTACACTTGCGATCGCAACCATCGTGACCGGCGTCGTGCTGTGTTGCTCCGGCATGACGCGCATGGGCCGCGCCATTCGTTATGTTCCCTATCCGGTGGTCGGTGGCTTTCTCGGCGCAACCGGTTGCCTGATCCTGCTCGGCGCAGTGCGCGTCATCACGGGCCAGCGCCTGCAATTCACAACACTTGGCCAGTTCGAGGATTGGCTGACGCTGTCAAAGCTCGGCGCGGCCTGCGTGATGGCGCTCGTGCTGTACATGACCTGGCACCGCTCGCGCTCCTCGTTCGGCCTGCCCGCCATCCTCATCGGCGGCATCGTTGCGGCGCATGCGCTGTTCTGGCTGGCGGGTGTGTCGACGGCAAACGCGCAGGCCGCAGGCTGGACCTTTGAGCCGCCGCCGAGCGTCACATTCATGTTGCCGTGGAGCATCGATGGGCTGAGACATTATCCCTGGAAAGTGCTGGCCGAGCTTTCGGGCAACCTGGTCGCCGTCGTCTTCGTCACCGCGTCGTGCACGCTGTTCAATACCACCGGTATTGAAGTTGCGACCAATCGCGAGGCCAACCTGGAACGCGAACTCAACGTCACCGGCATTGCCAACATGCTCTCGGGCGCCTTCGGCGGATATACCGGCTGCGTCTCGATCAGCCGGTCCGTCCTCAACTTCAACAGCGGCGGCACCGGTCCCTTGGCCGGGCTGACCGTTGCTGCGATCTCCCTGCTGATGCTGATCTTCGCGCCGGCGCTGCTCGGCTATATGCCGAAATTCGTGCTCGGCGGCCTCCTGATTTATCTTGGCGCCGACCAGTTGCACAAATGGATCATTCAGTCGCGGCGGCGGCTGTCCGTCACGGAATATCTGTCGCTGCTTGCGATCATCGTCATCATCGTGGAATGGGGCTTTATTGCCGGCATCCTGATCGGCGTCGTCATCGGCTGCACGACGTTTGCCCTGAGCGCCTCGCGCATCGATTCCATCAAATTCAGTTTCGACGGCTCCGAATATCGCTCGTCGCTCGACCGCTCGCGCGAGCAGCTCTCGGTGCTCGCGGCGCATGGCGGCAGCATCCAGGGCCTGAACCTGCAAAGCTACCTGTTCTTCGGCTCGGCCAATCGCCTCTATCAGCATGTCAAGGGGCTCTTGGCGCGCCACCCGGAATGCCGCTTCCTGGTGTTCGACTTCAAGCTCGTGACCGGCATCGACTCCTCGGCCGCCTACAGCTTCGCCCAGATCAAGCGCACAGCGCATGATCGCGGCATCCGCCTGGTCCTCGTGAACTTGCAGGCTGCAGCGGAAAAAACCTTGCGATCGAGCGAATTCATCTCGCGCGAAGTCAGCATCGTGCCGGAGCTCGATCACGCGCTTGAATGGTGCGAAAACGAAATCATTTCCCAGCATGAGGGCCGCGGCGGCGAAGAGGCTTCGCTGCGCGACTGGTTTGTGCGCATTCTCGGCACCGAGGACGACGCAACGGAATTGATCCATCGCTGCGAGCGTCTGGAAGTGTCGGCCGGCGAGATCATCGTCAGCGCGGGGGACGCGGCCGATTCGATGCACTTCATTCTCGACGGGCGCGTCGGCGTGATGATCCCGACCGCCGACGGCGGCCTCACCCGGGTGCGCAGCCTCGGCCGCTACACCACCGTTGGCGAGATGGGCCTGGTGGCCGGCGCCCCGCGCAATGCCACCATCCGGGCCGAGGTCGCGAGCGTTCTTTATGTGCTGAGTGTCAATCAGTTCGAGGCGATCAAGACCGAAAACCCTATTCTGAGCCAGAAATTGCTGACGTTTTTTGTGCTGGTCATGGCCGAACGGTTAACCTTCGCCAATCGCCTGATCGGCGTGCTGCGCCGCTAAATTGCCTACTCGCGGCCTTATGGCCGGGGCGGCGATGGAGCGCGTTGAGAAACCGAGGGCGGCGGCCTATGATCGATGGACGCATTTGGTCCATGCTCTTGTCAGTCTTGCGGAGGATTCCCATGCGTAAACTTCTGCTGGCCACGAGTCTCGTCACAACGGCGATATCCGGAGTTTGTTTGCCGGCGCTCGCGCAGGACGAAACGGATCAGAAATTCGGCAAGGTCCACTTCGCGACCACCTGCAACGAGGTCGCGCAGCGGCGCTTCGACCGCGCCATGCGCTATCAGCACTCGTTCTGGTACGCCGAATCCAAAGAGATTTACCAAGAGGTGCTCAGGGCTGACGCGACCTGCGCCATCGCCTATTGGGGCATTGCGCTGTCACTCCTGAACAACCCGCATAGCGCCATTCCAGCGCCCAATCTTCCGTTGGGGCTTGCCGCGATCGAGAAGGCAAAAGAGACTGGCGCCAAAAGCGAGCGCGAACGCGATTACATCGATGCGCTCTCCGTCATGTATGTCGACTACGACAAGGTCCCGCAGCAAGCACGCGTGCAATCCTATCTGAAAAAGATGGAAGCACTCGCCGCGAAATACCCCGACGACGACGAAGCGCAGATCTTTTACGCGATCACGCTCAATGTGTCGGCCTCGCCCGCCGACAAGACCTATGCCAACCAGCTCAAGGGCGCGGCTATTCTGGAACCGATCTGGCAGCGGCAACCGCAGCATCCCGGCGTCGCGCACTATTTGATCCACCTCTACGACTACCCGCCGATCGCCGCCAAAGGCCTTCCTGCTGCGCTTCGTTATGCCAAGATCGCGCCGAATGCGCCGCATGCGCAGCACATGCCGTCGCATATTTTCACGCGCGTCGGCTACTGGAAGGAGTCGATTGCGGCAAACATCGCCTCGGTCGAGGCGACCAAGGCTCACGACGAACGCGGCGAGCAGCTTCATGGCGAGGACTACATGGTCTACGCCTATTTGCAGCTCGGTCAGGACGACAATGCGCGCAAGGTCATCAGCACCATCGAGGCGACGACCCCGGATGCTGATTCCTTCGGCGGGGCGTTCTCGCGTGCCGCCGCGCCTGCGCGCTACGTGTTCGAGCGCGGCGACTGGAAAGGCGCAGCGCAGCTCGAGGTCAAGCCGAACAAGTTTCCGCATGTGATGGCGATTTCGCATTTTGCCCGCGCGCTCGGCGCGGCGCGCTCCGGCGATACGACCGCCGCGAAGGCCGAGGCAGCGAAGCTCGAAGAACTGCGCAACAAGCTACGCGAGGCGAAGAACGATTACTGGGCCGGTCAGGTCGACATCGAGGCGCAGGTCGCCAATGCCTGGATCCTTTATTGCGATGGCAAATACGATGACGCGCTGAAGGCGATGAGCCAGGCTGCCGATGCCGAGGACAAGAGCGAGAAGGCCCCGGTCACACCCGGACCGCTGACCCCGGCGCGTGAGCTCTATGGTTTCATGCTGCTGGATCGCGGCATGGCAAAAGACGCGTTGGCGGCGTTCGAGGCCACCAAGGCGAAGGAGCCGAACCGCTTCAATGGCTATGCCGGCGCGGCCAAGGCGGCTCAAGCAGTGGGCGATACCGCGACCGCCAAAGCCAACTACGAGAAGCTGCTGGCGCTGGCATCGGATTCGGATCGGCCGGTGCTGGCCGAGGCGCGCAGCTTCGTTGCGAGCAACTGAAGTATGATCGCCAGCCGAACCACCGTCATTGCCGTGATCCTGGGGCTTGCGCTCGGCGCGTTCGCAGGACTATCGGCATTGTTCGGCTGGCCGATGCTGGTGCAAAGCAAGGCGCTGACCGCGCCGAGCCATCCGAAATTTGCGGAAACGCGCTGGCCGTTTCCGACCGACGAGTGGGGCGAGGGCAAAGCCTTCCGTTGTAATGCGGCGGACTGCGGCGTTGAGGTCAACGTCTATATCCGCGCCAAGATCGGCTTCTGCAATTGCCTGACCGGCGTTTCCGACGACGCCGAACTCGATCGCCTCAGCGATTTTAATCTGATGGGAGGCAAGCCCGCCGTCCTCGGCGCTGGCCACGAGATCAAGATCGCCTGGATGAAAGGCCGCAGCCGCGCCTATGCGGTCAGCGAGCCCTATCGCGCGCCCGGTTCGGTGCTGGCGATTGCATTCAACGATCGTTGCGATGCCATTGTCGCGACCGCGGCCGTCGATCACGATGCGCCCAAGGCGCTCGAACCCAGCGTCATCGATTTCCTCAACAGCGAGGCGGTCGTGCACTGGGCCGAGGTCACGCTCGGACTTTGACGTTAGCGTCCATGCGACTCAGATATAGACGCGATGGTGACGTCAGACGCCCGCCATCATCACATATTTGATCTCGACATATTCTTCCATGCCGTGGTGCGAGCCTTCGCGTCCCAAGCCGCTTTCCTTGACACCGCCGAACGGCGCGACTTCGGTCGTGATCAGGCCGGTGTTGACGCCGACCATGCCGGACTCCAGCGCTTCGGCGACCCGCCAGACCCGGCCGAGATCGCGCGAATAGAAATACGAGGCGAGCCCGAACGGCGACTTGTTGCACATCGCGATCACGTCGGCTTCGTCCTTGAAGCGGAACACCGGCGCCAGCGGCCCGAAGGTCTCCTCATGCGCCACCAGCGCGTCAGGCGCGACATTGGAGAGCACGGTCGGCTCGAAGAAAGTGCCGCCCAGCGCGTGCCGTTTTCCGCCGGTCACGATCTTCGCGCCACCCTTGACCGCATCCGCGATGTGCTTTTCGACCTTGTCGACCGCTTCCATATTGATCAGCGGCCCCTGCACGACGCCCTGCTCGGTGCCGTCGCCGATCTTCATCGCCGCCACTTTCTTCGACAGCTTCTCGACAAACTGATCGTAGATCTTGTCCTGCGCATAGATCCGGTTGGCGCAGACGCAGGTCTGGCCCATGTTGCGGTACTTCGAGACGATCGCGCCCTCGACGGCTGCATCGATATCGGCGTCGTCGAACACCACGAACGGCGCATTGCCGCCGAGTTCGAGTCCGAGTTTCTTCACCCCGACCGCGGCCTGCTGATAAAGAATCTTGCCGACTTCGGTCGAGCCGGTGAAGCCGACAAAGCGCACGGCGGGATGTTCGCACAGCACCTTGCCGATCGCCGACGAATTGCCGGTGAGGATGTTGAACACGCCCTTCGGCACGCCCGCCCTCTCGGCGAGCGCCACCAGTGCCAGTGCGGTGAGCGGAGTTTCGTTGGCAGGTTTCAGCACCACGGTGCAGCCGGCAGCGAGCGCCGGCGACACCTTGCGAGTGATCATCGAGCAGGGAAAATTCCAAGGCGTGATCGCACCGCAAACCCCGATGGGCTGCTTGATCGCGAGCAGGCGCGCATCGGCGCGCTGGGTCGGAATGGTCTCGCCGTAAACGCGGCGGGCTTCTTCCGCGAAAAACTCGACATAGGCGCCGCCGATATCGATTTCGCCGAGCGCCTCCGCCAGCGGCTTGCCCTGTTCGGAGGTCAGGATCAGCGCGAGGTCCTCGCGGTTGGCGATGATCAGATCGAACCATTTGCGCAAGGTATTGGAACGCTGCTTGGCGGTGAGCTTGGCCCAGGCGGGAAACGCCCGCTCCGCGGCTTCCACCGCCTGCGTCGCCTCCGCCGTGCTCATCCGCGGCACCTTCGCAAGCTCGACGCCGTTGACCGGATTGGTCACGGGCGTCGCCGAGGCTCCGACCCAGGCGCCGTCGATGTAGCACTGCTCGCGCAACAGCGATGGGTCCTTCAGGCGGTCCCGCAAGGAGGAGGCGGAGGACTGGGACGCACGTGCGGCGACGGTCGGGGTCATGGCGTTACTCCTGAAGCCTTTGTGATGTTGGCCTCATATAGGCCGAAACCGGCCGCAATGCACCGGCTGCCCGCGACTGGGCCGGATCAACAAAATTGCAAACCCAGGGAACGCAAACTCAGGGAACAATGGGCCCCGCGACAGCCCACCCGCCAATCAGGCCGCGCCGCTCATATAGGTTTCGCGGCGCCCGATCATGCGATCGGCGACCGCCTTGGCATCCGCCTTGGTCGAGGTCGCGCACGTGCGGTATTCGAGGTCCGGCGTTTCCGCCGGACCGCGGCGGCTGAACCAGGATTTGGAAGCCGCCGGCAAAAGCGCCAGCGCCTGGGCGACATTGTCGACCGCGCCAAAGGAATGCAGCGCACCGGTTGCTGCAAAGCGCACTTCGTAGATGCCGGGCGAGATCGGCGCCTCAAGATTTTCGGCGCGCCCGGCCCGCGGATACCGCTTCCATTCGCTCCAGGTGGAGATCATCGGACTGCCCCCTTGCGGCCTGCGCCACACTTTATTTGACCCAATCGTGGAGCCAAATGCAACGCGCACCGTGCAATTTTGCTTTGAACTGAACGCATTACTGCAACGCAACTTCAGAAATCAGCGCCCCAAACGATCCGCAGGCGAAAGCACAATATGACCAACAATGCGGTCCGATCGGTCGAAATTATGGCATCTGTGACAACGAGCTACGCGCCATCCCCAGTTTGGTTCCACCAATTCACGAGATCGCGACCGGGATGCGCCGCGCTTGCGAGGGCTTGCGGGAGACCAGAGCGGGGAGGAAGATCGCCCGCTTTCCAAAAAAACAACCTGGAGGAGACCCTATGCAAAGCCAAGCCCAGATCGACCAGATACT
>Ga0307476_10002013_pt1 | contig 12216 bp, 9 predicted proteins | sample atmos_gasesECM2C_2_FD_203314 | JGI IMG/M metagenome (GOLD analysis project Ga0307476, IMG submission 203314) | Hardwood forest soil microbial communities from Morgan-Monroe State Forest, Indiana, United States - atmos_gasesECM2C_05 | ecosystem: Environmental > Terrestrial > Soil > Temperate... | reverse complement strand
CTGTGGTGCAAGAGGCGTCAGAACCCCATGATGTTGTAGCCGCAGTCCACATAAATTACTTCGCCGGTAATTCCGGAACTCGCGTCAGACGCAAGGAACACTCCCGTCGCACCGACTTCATTTACATCAACATTTCGGCCGAGCGGGGCGCGCTCGGCGTGAGTTTTGTGCATATCGCTGAAGCCCGCGATGCCACGCGCCGCTAAAGTCTTGATCGGGCCTGCGGAGATGGCATTGACACGAATGTTTTTCTTACCCAGTTCAAAAGCCAAATAACGCACCGTGCATTCAAGGCCAGCTTTGGCCACCGCCATTACGTTATAGCGAGGCACGACTTTTTCCGAAGCGTAGTAGGTCATGGTCATGATCGATCCGCCTTCGTCCATGAGCGGGGCCGCAGCGCGGGAGACTGCGATTAGCGAATAGACACTGACGTCGAGCGCCACGCGGAAGCCTTCACGAGTCGTGTTGATGAAGTCTCCTTTGAGTTCGTCGGCGGGAGCAAAGGCCACACTGTGCACCAAAACATTCAGTTTGCCGTAACGCTCTTTGAGTTGGGCGAAAAGCCGGTCGATCTCAGCGTCGATCGAAACGTCGCATTGGAATGCCTCCGCGCCAGGCAGAGAAAGAATCAAGTCTTTGGCCTCCAGAGCCATGCGCTCGTTCTGATAGGTGATGGCAAGCTTGGCGCCGGCGTTGTGCAATCCCTGCGCGATCGACCAGGCGATGCTGCGCTTGTTGGCGACTCCGAAGACAACTGCTACGCGACCTTCGAGGCTGGAGGACATGCGTGTCTCCTGATGAAAATTGGAACAGAAAGGATAACAGCTTATTTACCACAGAGTCACAGAGTCACAGAGACCTGTACTGATTTCGTTTTATTCCACGGGGCTGGCTTCGCTGACCGGCACCGCGGCCGCGACCGGCCAGATTGCGCTGACAAACGCGATCGCGTACACCAATCCGATAACGGAGAACCCGGCGACCAAACTCACTTGGGCGACTGCTCCTACCAGGAGAGCCAGGCAAATCTGCAGCGCTGTGCCGGCGAAGTAAAAAGTGTTCTGCACCCGTCCCATGAAGTGCTGTGGAACCTGCTCCATGATGCTCGTATTCATGGCGACGCCACTGACGCCGCGCGCCGATCCCATCATGCCATAGAGAAACACGGCGATGGCGAGCATGGGAGAGAGTGGCGCCAGAATCATGCTGATTGTGAGCAGGCCCATGGAGATCGCAATCGAACGCCGGACGCCCAGTTCCGCGATGAGCAAGGGTGCATAAAGAGCGCTCACGAACGCGCCCGTGCCCCATCCGGCATTTAGCCAGCCATAACCCACGGCCCCGGCGTGAAATATCTTGTCACTCAAAGGAGGCGTGACTACGACTCCGGTCATCATTGCGGCAAGAAAGAGCGCCCAACTGAGTCCCAGGAAAACCAAATTGCGCCTGCCACGGAGAAACTGAATGCCTTCGCGCATTTCACGTACGAAGCGTTCGACTGCGGTTTCCGCGGCCACGATGTCGGCATGCAACTCCGCCGGGCGGGGAACCACGTGCCGTCCCTTGCGCACGGCAAAGTAACAAAGAAACGAAACCAAGTACGTGGAGAAATCGATGAGCAAAACTCCGCCCAGCCCGATGCGGTTGTAAACAAATCCGACGATCGAGCCCGCGATCAGCCAGCCTCCCTGCACTCCTGCTAACAGAAATGTGTTGGCGTGTACGAATTCTTCGCCCGGCGTCAACTCCTGGATCAGGGCCGTGATCGTGGGCCAGAACATCCAGAAGCCCGCCGCCACCAGCGTGTTCATCAGGTAGAGTTCCCAGATTTTCGCTTTCCCCATGAAGGCGAGAATGGAAACGGCGAGGATGATGATGGCGCGCACGGCGTCGAGCATCATGACCAGCCGGCGGCGATCTTCGCGGTCAATGATGACGCCCGTAAACGGCAACATCAGCATGGCTGGGATGGTTTGCAGGACGGCGAATGTTCCCAGGGCGATTTCAGAATGCGTAGCCTGCAGAATGTACCAGGCCACCGCCGCGGAGTTCATGCCGCTGCCCAGCATCGAAATCACGTTGGCGGCAAAGACAAAGCGCAACGCCGGCTTCTGCAGGATGGACCGCATGATCTAATTTAAATTGAAGACGATGAACTCGCCAACTCCGGGGCTGCAATGACAGTTGCGGTTGATGGCAAGACCTCGGCAGATGTTGACTTTTTGTGAGCCTTTGTGTCCTTTGTGGTTACGCTCTTCCGATTCGCGGCCAGTGAACTGGAACGTGGCGGGCTTCCCAGAAGAGATAGACGATCAGCATGATCATCTCGGGCTCGATCGGATGCTTGTAACGAACGAAGGGCATGACCAGGTAATAGGGGAGCGGATAGACGAGCAAAAAACATGCGAGCAAGAATGCGCCCTGCTTTCGATGGCGAATGGTCAGCCACAATCCTGCGAAGGCAAATATTGCTGCCAACAAAAAATTAGTGTGGCGCGAAATCATCAGATCGTATCCTGCTAGAATCGCCGCCTGCGGAGGAGCAATCCAGAAGTAAACGGCGCGTTCAACTGTGAACCACAGGAATCGTCCGGGATGCTCGCGGATGAACTGCCGGACCTCCTGCCGCTTTTCGGCCATGAAGCCAAGTTCGCCTAATTCCTGAAACCTGCGCATGGCCTCAGGGTTGTTGCCGGGATGCTCGTTGCGCGTCCACAGCCCGGAGGATTGATCATTGTTGGCTTCGTACATTTCCAGGGGAAGATTGTCACGTACGAAAATGAACTGGCCGAATACCCGGTAATTGCGCAGCAGCCACGGACTCACAACTAGGCCCGCGGCAAGCACACACAAAGTGGCTCCGAGGAATTGGCGGCGATGGGGCAGTCGATACAGCAGCCACAGCAAGCAGAATGGAAGCATGCTCACAACTGCGGTATTGGTCAGCGCGATTATGCCCCATAGCGATCCGAATAAAATCCACATGCGCAGACGCGGCGGTTGATCGGCCATGCGTAAGGTGAGCAGCAATGCGAGGCTCAAGAGAAATGTGGTGAAGCTAGTCTCCCAGACGACCCGTACCGGCCAGTAAATCGCGTATGGAAAAACTGCCCAGGTCCAGGCGGTTGCCCGGGCCACGCCCACTCCATATATTCGCTCTGCGATCCGGTAGAGCGTAAGACAGGTTAGCGCGGCGAAGATGCTATTGAAGGCGAGAATTACCCCAGCCGAGAGTGCGCTGTACACGCCGAACAACCGGAAAACTGCCGCAAGGATGTAAGGATACAAAGGCGGTGCCCATGCGCTGGGTCCGGTGGGCAAGTCGGTGGGCGAACTGAATCCTTGGCCTTCAGCGATGGAGCGGGCGAGGCGGCCCATTTCCCAGCCAAACTGAAAATGATCACGGCGAGGCGTGATCCGATAAGTGTGGCCCACGGTAATCACCGCGAGCCGGAGCAACAGGGCAATCAGAACGATGAAGAAGATGGAATGGTGAAGAGGCTGGCGCGTCAATTCAACCGGGTGGTTCGCTCCGGCGGCAGTGAGCAAGTTCGTGGCAACGCGCTCTTCATCTTCATCCTGCATCGGCCCAGACTACATTATTGACTCTTCCCATGCCACGGCGCTCCTGTCGAGGCCGGGCGAGACTTCCTCCAGCAATCCACTTGCAAGCTTTGTTATTCGGAGCTACGATTCCGGCGCGAGCCTTGGAGGTGATTATGGCGCGTACGCATTGCTGGGTTGTGCTGATGGTGGTGGTGCTATCGGTTTTCGGGCATGCGCAACTGGACAGGATCGTAATCCCAGCGGGTACTCCCGAAGATCAGGCGCTGACCGCCATTTCGAACGAGCCCGACACGCAAAAGAAGTTGGCAATGTACCAGGATTTCCTGCAGAAGTTCTCGGCGAATCCGGCGGCAGTGGCTTACGGCAACTGGCAACTTTCGCAGGCATATCAGACGGCTGGAGATTTTCAGAAAGCCCTTGAATACGGCGACAAGGCTCTGGCCGGTTCGCCGCGTAACCTGGACATTCTTGTTTCGCAAGCGAGCATCGCCCAGCAGTTGAAGGACAACGCCAAGATCTTCGATTATTCGACGCGAGGCGGTGAGCTATACAACTCCATTGCCAAACAAACCAAGCCCGATGGGATGAGTGATCAAGAGTTTACTCAACGCGTTGATGACGAAAAAACTGGGGCCAAAAGCTCCTACGAGTTTTTGGAAGCGGCGGCGTTCAATGCAATCGCCGCGGAGGCTGACGCCCAGAAGCGCATGGCATACATTGAACGTTTCACGCCAGCATTTCCAAAATCTCGTTTTCAGGAACAGATCGCATCCTACGCGATGATGTCCTTGTCGGAATTGAAGGATACCCCGCGGCTGATCGCCTATGCAGAAAAGACATTGGCATCTGATCCGAACAACTTACCCGCTCTGCTCCTCCTAGCCGGCACTTACGCGGACGACCCCAAACCCGGCAGTTTGCCCAAGGCGGTTACTTATGCGCAGAAGGCAATCGAAGCGGCCAAAGCTGACGCGCCCGATGCCGACCGCTCTCGCAAGGTCTCCGCCGGAATGGCACACGGCACCTTGGGCTACGCCTACATGAAACAGGACAAGACCGCGGCGGCGATCCCAGAGTTGAAATCGGCCTCGGCTCTGTTGAAAGGGCAAGACGATCAGCAGTATGCGATTGCCATGTATCGTCTGGGTTTTGCCTACGCCAAGTTGAACAAAGTTTCCGAGGCGCGAGATGTCTTGCAGGAGGCCGTGAAGATTTCGGGACCGGTGCAACAGCCCGCACAAGATCTTCTGGCGAAGGTGAACGCTGCGCGGGCGAAAGGGAGGTAACTAGGAGGCCACGGATTTCGCAGATCCAGCGCGGGTTTCAGAGAAGCTGAAGGCTTGAGGCCTACTTTTTTTCAGGTCCCACCAAGTCAGCTGAGAGCAAGCTGGCTTTGACGGCAAGATTATGGGCGCGCTGCACGTCTCCATCCTCCTCTGCCTTCTTTGCTTGCTCCATGTAGCTGTTGATCTGCTTCACCGTGTCCTGCTGGTTCGGGCTGAGTTGACGGCCCGCGATTTTTTTTAGATTCGCATCGCTAGTCGCCAGCAGTTGATTGGTGCTCTCCTTCTGGTGGGAAGCCTGCTGCGAGCTCAGGCCGGGAGACAGATCCACAATCGGATCGTTCGTGCCTCCATCGCGCACAACATTCTTAGGCGGTCCTGATCCAGCAGCGGGAGTGGTCGTAGACGCACCTGCTTTGTGGTGATGCTTGTTGGTTTTGCCTCCATTGGACGCCGCGGGTTTGCAGTCCGATTTCGCGCTCGACCCGGTTTGCGAACTATCCGGACAAGGCGAGCCAGCTGCGGGCGATTGGGGCACGGGGGCTTGGTCCGGAGCTTTCTGTTGATCGGTTGCTGGCTGGGCAGCCGGCGACGAATTGCTTGGGTGGATCTCCTGCTGCTGGATCGATTCCCAAATCGCCAATTCAGGCGCGGATACGACGCTGACGCGCGGCCAAGACAACAGCAGGAAGATTCCGAGGATGGGGGCCAGAGCCATATTCAGTTATCCGGCAACTTACACTAGACCAGCAATCAGTTACCATGAATTCTATCGCCGACCGACGTTGCTGCACCATCATTTAAGGAATAAATCACCGTTTAGATTTTGAAAGGGGGCAGTTCCCAGTCGCGCCGTTATTACTTCTGAAGCCTGCAGCACGGTTGAAGCCGTGGCCTTTCAAAGCTACAGCACATGGAGGGTTTCCTCTGCTAACCCACTCAGGAATTCGGACTCGTCAAGCTGGGTGCGACAGCCTGGACATTCTCGCTGTTGTCGGCGCGGACCTCGGCCGCCGGCAGGCGAAGGCGGAAGATGGTGCCCTGCCCTTCCACGGTTTCGAAATCAATCGAGCCGTAGTGCCAGTGCAAAGCCTGGTAGGTTTGCGCCAGTCCAATCCCGCTGCCGCCTTTTCTAGTAGTGAAGTAAAGTTCAAAAATCTTTTCCTGCAGATCGTGGGGTATGCCGATACCCTCGTCGCGAATTTCGGTGATGACACTATCCGCATCCCGCCGGGCTGAGATGGTCAGCGTTCCCCCTTGCGGCATCGCTTGCATGCCGTTGATGATCACATTCAGGATGGCTTGCTTCATCACGTCAACGTCCACTCGAACTCCCAGCGGTTCGGTCCCGAGCTTGCGCTTAACGGTTACGCCGTGCTGTTCGGTGTCGGGCGTGGCCAGCATGATTACGTCTTCCAGCAGCCGCCTCAGGTCGATGTCCTCCACATGCAGATCGCGGGGCCGGGTGAAATCCACCAGAATCTGAACTACGCGATCCAGGCGATGAATCTCGTTGCCGATAATGTCCATATGACGGCGGGTATCGGGATCGATCTGCTGCAGCTTGCTTTGCAGCAACTGCAAATGCAACACGATGGCATTGATGGGGTTCTTGACCTCGTGGGCGACTCCGCGCGTAGTGCGGCCGCTGGCGGACATCTGCCGCGACAACTCGATCTCATCCTGGATACGACGCACTGACTCGGTATCGCGCAAGGTGAGCAAGGCGCCGATCGGCGAGCCTTTTTCCTGAATGAAATCGAGCGAGACCTGCACCCGCTTAGCGTTCGACGATCCTACCTCCCGTTGCGCGATGGGATTCCGCAGTTGAAATCCGTCCAGCACAAGCGCGCCGAGCGAGGAGTCCCGGGCAAAAATCTCTTTCACGGTGCGGCCCAGCAGTTCCCGCCGAGGCCGGCCCAGAAAACGCTCCACCGAAGCACTCACCAGAACCACTCGTGAATCGCGAGTGAACAACATCAAGCCGTCCTGCAGGTTTCCCATGATCTGGTCGACGTTGTCTTTCAACGCGGAGAAGATTTCTTTGGCATCGCGCATTTGGCGGCCGAGGTGAGCAATCTTCAAAGTCACCAGGCCATACTCATCGCGGCCGGCTTCCTTTTCGGTGACGACGTCGGCATCGCCGGCGGTGACGCTATCGAGACTGCGGCTGATACGCTCCAGTGGCCCGAGAGCGATGTGCGACAACGCGGCCGCCAGCAGCAGAGATACTAAAATCGACATTGCGGAGAAGATTACTGCGTGCTGCAGCCGTGGCGTGATCTCTTTTTTGAGGAATACGGTAGAAATGCCCAGGCGGATGCTGCCAAATGGCAGATTGTTCAACTGTAAGGGCAAGCGAACTTCATAAGTGGTGGGTGGGTTGTAAACCAGACGCAGTTGTCGGCGGAATTTGGCGTCCTGCACTATTTGAAAGTCGGGACGTTCTGAGACTACTTTACCGACCAGTTCAGGATTGGTGTGAAGGAGCGCTTTCCCATCGGCGTCCACAATGGCGGCATCTTGAATCATCGGCCAGTTACCTACGACCGACTCCAGCATCGTGTTCAGATCGAGGTTGGTCGAAAGATAATAAGCAATCGCCTGGCGAACCTTTAGCGGGTTATTGGTGTCCACCCGAGTGCTGGTCAAATCGGGGACGGCATTGACCGCGAGATAGGCCAGTTGCGAATCTATCCAAGCTGCCGAGTTGTGCGCGAACGTGACCTGCTGGCGGAGTATTTGCGAAACATAAATGTAGGAAAACCCACACACCAGCGCTGCCACCAGGAAGGTGATGGCCAGCACGAGTTGGGTTTTTCTGCGCATACTTCTGCAGTTCCTACGCGAAAAGGATGGCAACCTGCGCCACGCAAGTCAATCGCTCTCCCAAATAAGGAGTTCATTCCGACCAGCTAGTCTTCCCGGGCCAGGGCGGCATCGACCGCGGCATTGCCATATTCCTTCAGTTTATTATGCAAGGTTTTCAGGCTGATGCCGAGAATTTCTGCGGCCCGCGTCTTGTTATTGCTGGTGGACTCGATGGTCTTCAGAATCAGCCGCCTCTCGGCTTCTTCCACGGTCGTGCCTACCCCCAGGTGGATTACGTCGGGATTCTCGGATGAGGGACGGATGGTGGCTTGGCCGAATCCGGGGGGCAGGTGTTTGGTTTCAATCATCGCCCCGTCGCAGACGATCACGGCGCGTTCCAGGGTGTTGCGCAACTCACGCACATTTCCCGGCCAGGAATAATTCTGGAACAAGTTCAGGACCGCCTCACTAACTACGGCCACTTTGCGTCCGTGCTTGGCGCTCATGTCTTTCAAGAGGGATTCCACCAGGGCGGGAACGTCATCCTTGTGGTCGCGCAACGGTGGCATATGAATGTTGAAAACATTCAGGCGGTAGTAAAGATCATTGCGTAGCTCGCCCCGGGCCACAGCCTCCTCGGGTACCTTGTTGGTGGCGGCGAGAACGCGCACATCCACCGTGGTTTCGACCTTGCTTCCCAAGCGGCGCAGTTTGCGATCCTCAAGTACGCGGAGGAGCTTGGCTTGGGTACCGACCGGCATTTCGCCGATCTCGTCCAATAGTAAGGTTCCACCTTCCGCCAACTCAAAGCAGCCCGTGCGGCGCTCCAACGCTCCGGTGAACGCTCCTCGTTCGTGGCCAAAAATCTCGCTCTCAATCAGGGTTTCTGGAATCGCTGCGCAATTGATAGGGACAAATGGCCGGTTGCGGCGAGGACTGAGCTCATGAATGGTGCGCGCCACCAATTCTTTGCCGGTGCCGCTGGCGCCGGTGATCAACACCGAAGCGGTGCTGGGCGCCACCATTTCGATCAGGCGGAAAAGCTCCTGCATTTTCTTGGACGCCCCCACCAGGCTTCCCAGGGATCCGGTATCCCGTAGTTTTCGACGCGTGACCTCGAGTTCCACCCGGGTTCCAAGCAATGCTGAGGCGTTCTGCAGAATGGTGCGCAGTCGATCCGTGTCGATGGGTTTGGTGATGTAATCGTACGCGCCCATGCGCATGGCTTGCACGGCGCTATCGATAGTTCCCTGGGCCGTCACCACGATCACGGCGATGGTTTTGCTGTCATCGGCAATGCGCTCCAGCAGTTCCAGGCCTCCCATGCGCGGCATCTTGAGATCGGTTACCACCAGCGAGGGCGCCCAGGTAGAAACCTTTTCGAAACCCTCGGCCCCGTCCCGGGCGGTCTCCGCTACATAGCCCCAGGCCGAGACCAATTCGGCCAGGCCTGTACGCTCGTTCTCCTCGTCTTCGACAATCAGTACTTTTTCCTGGCTCATTGATCTTGGCTCATAGACCGTGGCTCATAGAACGGAGGCCTACAATCATTATTATGGCTGGACGCCGTTGCTGCAAGCGCTGTGCTTCCTTCTGATGTGGGGAAATGGGCTGAGGGGTGGCCCAACTAGTAGACAACCAGCGGCTGGTTCTTCCCATCCGATGGGATTGCGTAGAAGCCTGGCGCTTTTAGCGAGAATTATGCCGGCCTTAAATCTCAAATCAAGACACACTCACGACTTCATCGGTGGACGAGGCGAACGGCCTTCAAGTAGAATGTTGGCTCTGAATTCCTGGTTAATGATTGTGCAAACCTGCGCTTCTTTGGAATTGTCTACAAGATATTAAAAAGCAGTGGTGTTCTGACGGTTACCATGCGGTGGATTCCCAATCTCTGTACGCGTGCATGGATACATAAACTGACTAAATAGTTTTCGGAGGACGATATGGCGTTTCATCCCGGGTTGAAAAGCAGGCGTGTGCTGTGTGCTAGTTTGTCGCTCATGTTAACCGTGGTTCTGCTGTCGGCCGTCACCCTGGCGCAGGACGTGGAAACTCCCAAGTACGATATCTTTGTGGGTTATCAATGGCTGCATCCCGGCGGCGGAGTTCCGGCGCCGTTTGGGAACTATAATGCACCGATAAAAATCGCGGTTCCCGATATGCCTTACGGCTTCGGCACCGCCTTCACCTACAACTTCCAAAAGTACTTTGGACTCGAAGGTGACTTCGGGCACAACTGGGATAACTACGAGATGACTCTTTCCGCCGGTCCTAAGTTGAGCCTTCGGACCGAGGAGTCCACTTACTTTTTGCATACCTTGTTGAGCTATAACCGGCTTAACGTGAACGGCTTGCCTACCGGGAACGGCATTGGTGCGATTCTGGGCGGGGGATGGGATCTGCGCCTCACTCATCATTTTTCTTTGCGGATCGTCGAAGCCGATTACGTATGGGGCCGACAAAACTATGCCTCGGTCGTATCCGCGGCATTTCCTGATCTCCGGCGAGTTTCGCTCGACGGAGTTCGGCTGCGCACTGGTTTCGTGTTTAACTTCGGATATCCTGAGCTGCTGACGCCGGGCGCAAGCTGCTCGGTGCAACCGAGTGAAGTCATGGTGGGCGAGCCGATCACGGCTACTGCAGCGACTACGAACTTCAATCCCAAGCACACCCTGCGCTACGACTGGAGCGGCAACGGCGGAAAAGTGACGGGCAAGGACAATACTGCCAGCATCGACACCAACGGGGTTGCCGGCGGCAGTTACACGGTCACCGCCCACATTAGCGATCCCAAAAAGAAGACGGGCGGAGAGGCTACTTGCACCGCGAATTACACCGTCAAGGAACCGCCGAAGAATCCGCCGACCATCTCGTGCTCGGCGAGCCCGAATGATCTGCAGGCGGGTGGAAGCTCGACCATCACCTGCACCTGCACCAGTCCGGATAATGTTCCGGTGAATGTTGGCGGTTGGACTGCCAGCGGTGGCAGCATTTCGGGGAGCGGCAACACCGCAACCCTCAACACGACAGGCGCGTCGACCGGTACGATCACGGTGAACGCCACTTGTACGGACTCGCGCGGCCTGAATACGCCAGCTTCTACTCAGGTCACGGTTGAGAATCCGCCCCCGCCACCAGCGCCACAAGCCACCAAGCTGGCCGAATGCGACTTCGCGAACATGGCCAAGATCAAGAAGCCGTGGCGCGTGGACAACGAGTGCAAAGGCAAACTGGACGACGTTGCCAAGAACCTGCAGCAGAACGCGGACAACAAACTGGTCATCGTCGGCAATGCTGAACCCACCGAGAAACGCAAGAATCTGGCGGCTGAACGCGCCGTCAATTCCAAGGCGTATCTCACAGGCGGCGAAGCCAAACTGGGAATCGATCCCAGCCGCATCGAGACCCGCACCAGCAGCGAAGGTACCATGACCGCTGAATACTGGATCGTTCCGGCGGGTGGAACGTTCTCGGAATCGGGCACGCAACCGGTGGATGAGTCGGTTGTGAAAGCGGTTCCGGATCATCCCCACGCGGCGCCCAAGAAAAAGGCGAAGCCTGCAACTCAGCAATAAGCCAGACGTTCGTTAAAGTAGCCGGTCGAGTGCAATGCTCGACCGGCATTTTTTTGTTCACTGGTGTGACGAGGGTCACATCCAGCGTATGGGGCAGCCTTTAAAATTGTTTAATGGAGACGCGCGTCTCGCCCGTTCTGCCGCGGAAACGCCCAGCCTCCAACGAAGATCACTCATGTTCTCAGAGTTTTCGCTTTCGGGATTCTCAGGAAGAGTTACGCATGCTGCAGTTCGGGCGCTGGACTGGGTAGCGGAAAGAATACTTCCCCCCGATCTTGCTCCTATGCATCAGCGGACGGGGCGGCGCGGAGAGGAAGCAGCGTACTTTCACCTGCGGCGCCTGGGCTATGTGATGGTGGCGCGCAACTTTCGCTCTCCACGCCGGCGGGGAGAAATCGACATCATCGGCTGGGAACGGGATGTGCTTTGTTTTATTGAAGTCAAGACTCGCACCACGCGAGACGTGAAGCCCGCCGAGGCGGCGGTGGACCGCGACAAACAGCGTGGATTATCCGCCGTGGCCGATGAGTACCTTCGTGCCGTGGCACCTTCGTGCCGGTGGCGCTTCGACGTGGTGACCGTGTATTATGAACACCAGTCCAGCCAGCCGCTGATCGAGCTATTTCGAAATGCTTTCCCCGTAGCGTAAGATTAGAATTTGGTTTGATCCGGACTGGCTTCATACGCCTTTATTGAAAGGATTTAGTCCTTGCCCGAGCTTAGAAAAGACCCAATCGTAGGCCGGTGGGTCATTATTTCAACTGACCGCGCCAAGCGTCCAACCGACTTTGCCCGTGACGGAGTGAAATTAAAGGGGGGCTTTTGTCCGTTCTGCTACGGAAACGAAAGTAAGACGCCGCCCGAGATTCAAGCGTATCGTCCCAACCCCAATGGAGGGCCGCCGCCGCCGCGGGATACGCCAGGATGGACGGTGCGAGTGGTTCCCAACAAATTCCCTGCGCTGGGTATCGAAG
>Ga0307476_10002012_pt1 | contig 12221 bp, 10 predicted proteins | sample atmos_gasesECM2C_2_FD_203314 | JGI IMG/M metagenome (GOLD analysis project Ga0307476, IMG submission 203314) | Hardwood forest soil microbial communities from Morgan-Monroe State Forest, Indiana, United States - atmos_gasesECM2C_05 | ecosystem: Environmental > Terrestrial > Soil > Temperate... | reverse complement strand
GATCTTGATCTTGTGCAACGGCACGTGGCCGGGGCCTTCGATCATCACCTGGCAGCCTTTGGCCCAGGCGACCTTGGTCAGTTCGCCCAAGGTCTCCAGCTCGGCGAATTGCGCGCGGTCGTTGGCGTCGCGGATCGAGCCGGGGCGCAGGCCGTCGCCGAGCGAGAAGCTGACGTCGTACTTGCGCATCAGGTCGCAGATCTCGTCGAAGCGCTCGTAGAGGAAGCTCTCCTTGTGATGCGCCAGGCACCACTTGGCCATGATCGAGCCGCCGCGCGAGACGATGCCGGTGACGCGGTTGGCGGTCAGGTGGATGTAGCCGAGCCGCACGCCGGCATGGATGGTGAAATAATCGACGCCCTGCTCGCACTGCTCGATCAGCGTGTCCTTGTAGCATTCCCAATCGAGCTTGACGGGATCGCCGTTGACCTTCTCCAGCGCCTGATAGATCGGCACCGTGCCGATCGGCACCGGCGAATTGCGCAGAATCCATTCGCGGGTGTTGTGGATGTTGCGGCCGGTGGAAAGGTCCATCACCGTATCGGCGCCCCAGCGGATCGCCCACACCATCTTTTCCACTTCCTCTTCCACCGAAGAGGTGACGGCGGAGTTGCCGATATTGGCGTTGATCTTGGTGAGGAAGTTGCGCCCGATCGCCATCGGCTCGAGCTCGGCGTGATTGATGTTGCACGGAATGATGGCGCGGCCGCGCGCCACCTCGTCGCGCACGAATTCCGGGGTGACGAACAGCGGCACCGCGGCGCCAAAACTCTCGCCGTCGTCATGGGCGGCCTGCGCGCCATCGAGCATTGTCTTGCGGCCGAGATTTTCGCGCTCGGCGACGTAGATCATTTCCTTGGTGATGACGCCCTTGCGCGCCCATTCGAGCTGGGTCACCGGATGGCCGTCGAGCCCGCGCAGCGGGCGCGGCGTGTTGGGGAAATTGCGCGCAAGGTGCTTGCCCGACGCGTTGCCGTTGTCGACCGGCTTGATCGGCCGGCCGTCATATTCCTCGACGCCGCCGCGCTCCTTCACCCACGCGATGCGCGCGCGCTTCAACCCCGTCTCGACATCGATCGCCGCGTCGTTGTCGGTGTAAGGCCCGGACGGATCGTAGACTCGCACCGGCTCCTCGCCGGAGCCTTCCGAGAGCGGAATCTCGCGCAGCGGCACGCGCAAATCCGGCGCGCCCTCCGGCACCGAGAAGATCTTGCGCGAGCCCGCGATCGGGCCGGTGGTGACCTTCGGCGTGGCGAGATCGGAATCGGACAGCGGCTTGTTCATCGGGGTCGCTCCATAAAAATTTCGAGCGATCCGGGAAAGCGGTTTAGGGGCGGATTTTGGAAGGAGTTTCCGTCCCTTCGCCGGCATGACCCGGATCAGGTTCAAAGGGTTTTTCTCAGCCCATCAGCGGGCACCCCTCGGAACACCGCTAATTTAGGCGCTTAGGCCCGTGTGTCAACGCGGTGACGCCATGGCTGGGGCGTGCGCGGAACATGCCTTGCTGCAACGGAAAGCACGTGAGGGTCGCGATCTCCCTCTCCCCGCGCGCGGGGAGAGGGTGGGGTGAGGGGGCGCTGCAGCGAGTCTGAGCTTCCTCGGAAATACTCAGCCCAGCGGAGAGGCCCCCTCAACCCCTCCTTCTCCCCGCACGCGGGGAGAAGGGGAAGCCAGCGGCGCGCGGTTTACAGAATGACATGCGCCGACTATGCGATAGCGCCAACAAAAGATCGGAAAGCCATCATGGCGGGAGAGACCAAGGCGCTGGCGCAGTTCGCGGCCGGCTTGCGCTACGACGACATTCCGGCGCCGGCCGTCGCCATCGCCAAGGCCTGCATCGTCGACACCGTCGGCGTCGTGCTGTTCGGCTCGACGCTGCCGTGGAGCCGGATCGTCGCCGACTACGTCCATCACGTCGGCGACGGTTCCTCTACGGTGCTCGGCCCGGGCTTCCGGCGCGCCAGCGCGCCGGGCGCGGCCTTTGCCAACGGCGCCTTCGCCCACGCTTTCGAGTTCGACAATCTGCGCCAGCCGTCGACCGGCGTGCATCCCGGCGCCACGGTGCTGACCGGTGCCTTGGCTGCGGCCGAAGAAGCCAAAGTGTCCGGCAAGGATTTGATCACTGCCTTCGTCGCCGGCCTGGAATGCATGTTCCGGTTCGCGCTGGCCGCAAAAAGCTCGAGCGAAAAGCTCGGCTTTCACGCGCCGGGAATCACCGGCGTGTTCGGCTCGGCGGTCGCGGCCAGCAAGGTCATGAAGCTTTCGGCCGAGCAGACGACCATGGCGATGGGCATCGGCGGCTCGTTTTGCTCAGGGCTATTGGCGTTTGTGAAATCGGGCCAGGGCGGCATGGTGAAACGCATCCACATGGGCCGCGCCGCGGAAGGCGGCGTGACGGCGGCGAACCTTGCCGCACGCGGGTTCGAAGGCCCCGAGGTCATCCTCGAAGGCAAGTTCGGCGTGCTCGATGTCTATGCCCGCGACGGCGACGCTTCGCTCATCGCCGCGGGCCTGGGCGAGCGCTGGGAAACATTGACGATCACGTTCAAGACGTTTCCGTGCCACGTCACATCGCAATCGCCGGTGCAGGCCTTGCTGGCGCTGCGGGCGCAGCATCGCTTCACGCCGGCGGATGTCGCGGCGATCACCATCGAGGTCTCGGACAAGGTGCTGTCGCACCACGCCGACCCGGCGCCGCGCGACGTGGCCACGGCGCAGTACAGCCTGCCGTTCACGATGGCGTTGGCTTTGCACCGCGACCCTGGCGATCCGCAAGCGTTCCTCGACGGGCCAAACCAAAACCCGGCGATCCTGGACCTGGCCAAACGCGTCGCGCTGCGGCCCTACGCCAAGGACGGCCCGAACAACAACGACATGGCGTGCCGGCTGCACATCGAACTGAAGGACGGCCGTACATTGAGCATGGCCAAAACCGATTTCGAAGGCACCGTCACCTCGCCGCTGTCACGCGAACGGCTCGAGCAAAAATTTCTCAAGCTGTCCGGAGTTATTCCCGAGACGCAACGGACGGAATTGCTGGCGCGGCTGAATAATCTCGAAGACGTGAAAGTGGCGGAGCTGTTCAGGTTTTGACATTCATTTCCTCCCCCTTTCAGGGGGAGGAATGCGTTTCAATAATCCTTCAGCAGCCGCTCGATGTAATCGAGCTCTTCCTGCGGACGGCCCATGTCGCCGAAGCGCTTGCGCAATTCCTCGATGATGCGGCGGGCGCGCTGCACGTCGATCTCGCCCGGCACCCGCACGGTGGCGTCGTCGCCGTAGTCGCGGCCGCGCAGCGGCCGGCCGAGCGGATCGGTCTGCTGATCGGCGCGCGATTGGCCAAGCCGGCCGGCGCGGCCGGTCTGTCCGGTGCCCTGCCCCATTTGCTGCTGCATGGATTGCGCCAGCGACTGCGCACCCTTGCGCAAGGCTTCGAGCGCGCGGCCTTGCGAATCCACCGCGCTGTCGGGATTGCCCTGGCCGAGGCTGCTTTCGGCTTGCCCCATGGCCTCGCCGGCGCGGCCGAGCTGATCCAAGTCGTCCTGGCCTTGCTGACCCTGGCCCTGCTGACCTTGGCCCTGCTGACCTTGGCCTTGCTGGCCCTGCTGGTTTTGGCCAAAACCGCGGTTCTTGAGCTCTTCGAGCAATTGGTTGAGGCGATCGCGCAGCGCCTGCTGGCCCTGACGCAACTCGCCCATGCTGTTGCCCTGCTGCTGGCCTTGCTGCCCCGGCTGGCCGGGCCGCGATTGCTGGCCGCGCTGCTGGCCTTGCTGGCGCTGATCCTGACCCTGGCGGAAGGTGCGGTCGCGCAAATCCTGCTGCTGGCGGATCATGTCGCCGAGTTCGTCGAGCGCCGACATCATGTCGTCGCCGTCGTCGCCGTTCATGTCCGGCGACGCCATTTGCAGATTCTCCATCATCTGCTGCAGTTGCTGCAAAAGCTGCTTGGCGGCATCGCGGGCGCCGTTCTTCGCCAAATTCTCGAGCCGGTCGAGCATGCTCTGCAGATCGCGCTGGCTCAGCATGCGCTGGTTCGGGTCGAGCGGACGGGCAAGCTGCTGGCTGTTTTTCAATTGCTCGGCCATCGCCTGCATGAAGCGATCCATCGCAGCGCGCAACTGATCCATCAGCGCTTTGAGCTCTTCGTCGCTGGCGCCGCGTTCGAGCGCCTGGCGCAACGCCTCCTCGGCGTTGCGCAGATTGGCCTGGGCATCGGAAATGTCGCCGTCCTCGAGCTGCACCGCCATCGACCACAGCCGCGCCGCCACGTCGCGCAGATCGTCGTCGGTCTTGGCGCGCACCAGCGACCAGAAGATGCCGCGCAGCCCGAGATAAGTCCCGGCCTCGGGCGTTAATCTTTCCGGCGCCAGCGTCAGCGCATCGAGCGCGGTGAGAACGAGCGGCCGCGCATTGGCGTCAAGCGCCAGATTGCGGCGCTGTTCGACCAGCGCCCGCGCCAGCGGCTTGGTGAAGACGCGCTCGGGCAGGCGGAATGCGAACGGCTCGCTTTTGCCGACATTGCCGCCTTCGTCGCGGGCGACCAGCGTCATCTCGACTTCGGCGCCGGCCCAGGGATGATCGGTCAAATCCTTGATGGTCTGGGCGATACCGGCCTTGGTGCGCGCCTGCGGCAGGATCAGCGCGAAATCGGGCGGTCCGAACAAGGGATGCGGGCTTTCGCCGTCGTCCTCGGCGTCGTTCTTGCGGGCAAAGGTCGCCTGCGCCTCGGTCACCCCGTAATCGTCTTCGAGCCGGTACGACAACAACAGCGAGCCGCGGCGTTGCTGCTCGGGATCCTTGGTCAGCGCGATGGTCGGCGGCTTGTCGGGGATGACATTGAACGCCCAGGTCAGATCGTCGCCGGCGCCGCGCAAGGTGGCGCTGCCGGTCGCGGCGATGGCGAAACGATGCTCCTCGGTGCCGGCCGGCGCGTGCACCGCGTCTTTCGCCGGCGTGACGCCGCCGATGCCGGAGACGTCGAGGCTGACCTTGCCGGTCGAGCGCACCACCAGCGTCGAATTGACCGGCACGGCGACGATGCCGTTGGTCGGCAACGCCGCCGTCTCGCCGGGATGAATGCCGGGCAGGATCAGCGGCGGCTTGCCGGTATAGGCCGGCGGAATGACCCAGGCATCGACGCGGAAATTCGCCGGCAATACCACACCGTGCCAGTCGAACGCGGTGGTGATGCGCTTCCAGCGCTCGCCGCCGGCGGCAAAGAAAGTGGCGACGCAGGCGATCAGAACCAGCGCGCGCAGCGCGTAAGGATCGCGCCGCGCCACCCGCGGCGACGGCCAGCCGGATTTCAACGCCCGCGCGGCGGCGAGCGCGCGCTCGACATGGGCATTCCACAGCGCCAGCGAATAAGGGTCTTTCGGCGTGACGGCGAGATCGTCGGTGATCGCGGTCGCCGGCCGATGCGGCAGCCCGCTGCCGCGATCGAGCCGGCTCAGCGCGTCGCGGGCGTGAGGCATGCGCACGAACACGAACGGAAACGCCGCAACGACGGCGATCGCCGCGCACGCGATCACGGCCGCGGCGCGGCCAAGCGGCGGCAGCCATAGCCACAGGCCGAGCCAGGACAAGGCCAGGAACAGCCCGATGGCCGTCGCCAGCGAGGTCAGCGCCGGCCACAGCCGTTCCCAGAAAATCGTCCAGCGCGCGCGCTTGAGCGTCGCCTCGAGCAGCGCCCGGGTCGCCTCCGCGGACCGTGGTTGCGGACCGGCATTGGGCAAAGTCGCTTCGGTCACACGTATCCCGTCATTTTGCGGCTCGCGCAGCGTCATTGCACATGACAACAGGGTAACATGAGGGCGGGTTCAAGGCACCAAAACCCGCTCGCTACAATGTTATGCAATTTCAAAGCCAGGGCGGCAGGCGGTCCAGCGCGGCGACCCTCCCGCGGGGCCACGACAACGCTTAATTCCTTGTCTGGACAAGGACTTCGGAGCTCGACGGGCGACCCAAGCATCGATCGGCAGCCGCGCCAGGGTATTACGGCCGCTATACGGCTGACCGCTCAGCCGCAACGTGTGGACGAACGGTCAATCGCGAAAACCAGTCTGATTCGCGGAGTAGGGCGACCGCTTCGGCGTGAAATGTTCAGCCGGCCGCGCTCGCCCGATAGGCCACATCCGGCATCACTCACGCAACGGCAGCAGACGCAATCGCGCACGCGCAGTATCGATCGAAACCAAAGCCCCGCTGCTCAACTCTTGTCGGGCTTGATGAATGGCAGCAAGCACGGCCGGCCCGATGAACTCGGGAGTAAGAAGATCACTGCGCAGTTGGAGGACACTGGGGCTTCGGCCCTGTGTCACGGCCAGAATTGCGCCGAAGTCCAAGTCGCATGTGAGCACGACGTGACTGTTTCTGGCGGCCCACTGCATCACGTCGTTGTCGTTAGCGTCGTTTGCGCCGACTTTCGACCAGTGAACGGCCTCAAATCCAGCCTCGATAAGGAAATCGACCCAGCTAGGCGACAAGTTCATATCGACGAGAATTTTCATTCCGCCGCGGTGAGATCGATTTCGCGCTCCTGCGCACGCCATGCGGCATAGCGCAACGCCTCAAGAACATCCTCACGCTGCAAATAAGGGTAGTCGGCGAGCAGCTGGTCGATACTCCGCCCGGCGCCGATCTGCCCGACGATCATCCCAACCGTCACGCGCAAACCGCGAATGCACGGTTTGCCGCCCATGATCGCCGGGTTTTGCGTGATGCGAGTGAAATCGTTCATGGCAAAGCTCATACGATGCACGTCTGCGCAATTATACTACGGCTGCCGCGCGTCCGGATTGAAATCGACAGGTATCAAAGCCAGGGTGGCAGGCGGTCGAGCGCGATCAGTTCCTCGGCCGTTACCCGCGGCCGCACCAGGGCCCATTCGCTAGCCTTGACAAGCACTTCGGGGACCAGAGCGCGGGTGTTGTAGGTCCCGGCCTGCACCGCCCCGTAGGCGCCGGCGGTCATGACGGCGAGCAGCTCGCCCGGCTGCGGTCCGGGCAGCGAGCGATCGAGCGCGAGGAAATCGCCTGATTCGCACACCGGCCCGACCACGTCGGCTGTGATCCGCGGCGCGCCGACCGCGGGCGCGCGAACCGGGCGTATGTCGTGGTGCGCCTCGTAGAGCGTCGGGCGGATGAGATCGTTCATGCCGGCGTCGACGATGACGAAGGTCTTGGCCTCGCCATGCTTCACATAGAGCACGCGCGTGACCAGGATGCCGGCATTGCCGACGATGAGCCGGCCCGGCTCGAAGATCAGCTTGCAGCCGAGATCGCGCGTCGCGTTCTTGACGATCCTGGCATAGGCGTCCGGATCGGGCGGCGGATCGTTGTCCTCGCGATAGGGAATGCCCAAGCCGCCGCCGAGATCGATGTGGCTGATGGTGTGGCCGTCGGCGCGCAATTCGCGCACGAAATCGGCGAGCAGCGCAAACGCGTCGCCGAACGGATCGAGTTCGACGATCTGGCTGCCGATATGCATGTCGACGCCGGCGATGCGCACGCCCGCGAGCTTGGCGGCGCGGGCATAGACGTCGCGGGCGCGGCTGATCGGAATGCCGAATTTGTTCTCCGCCTTTCCGGTGGCGATCTTGGCGTGGGTTTTCGGATCGATGTCGGGATTGACGCGGATCGAAATATCGATCGAGCGGCCCTTGGCGGCGGCGATGGCGCTGAGAAGTTCAAGCTCGGCTTTGGACTCGACGTTGACGCAAAGGATGCCCTCGTCGACAGCTTGCGCCAATTCGCGCGCGGTCTTGCCGACGCCGGAGAACATGATCTTGTGCGGCGGAATGCCGGCGGCGCGGGCGCGCAGCAATTCGCCGCCGGAGACGACGTCGGCGCCGGCGCCGAGTTTTGCCAAGGTCGCGATCACGGCCTGGTTGGAGTTCGCCTTCATGGCGTAGCAGACCAGCGCGTCGACGTCGGCGAAGGCGGCGGCGAACACGGTGTAGTGCCGCTCCAAGGTCGCGCTCGCATAGCAATAGAACGGCGTGCCGACGGCTTCCGCCAGCGCGATGAGATTGACCCCTTCGGCGTGCAGCACGCCGTTGCGATAGTCGAAGTGGTGCATGGACCGTGTTTAGCGCGTGATCGCGATGTTCGCTACGGCCCGAAGCGCCGGCTAAGCCGTGCGCGAAAAATTATTGCAGGATCGGATCGAGGAAGAACGATTTTTTCGTGCTCGGGGTGGCCACCGGATTGCCGTGGGAATCGAAGCCGTTTTTCACGGCGGCAGCGTTTTCCTGCTGCTGCGTGATCGGCGCGTCGGACGTGCCGTAGCTCGGCATGAACGATGACGGCGTCGCCGGCGCGGCGGCGACCGGCGGCTGGGTCGCCGGACCCGGCGGCAATTCGAGCTCGCCCTTGCGCCCGCAAGCGGCGAGCGACAGCGCCGCCACGACGGCTGCGGCAAGCGCGACAGCGATGCTCAGACGATAACGGGCCAAAAACCTCTCCCCAGACCCACGCTCAAACCCACCATAATAAACCAGCTCGCGGCGGCGACATTGTGTCGGCAACCTCTTGCCAGAGCCTTTACCGGGCCGTTTACGACCGCTTTCTCAAGAGTTTGAGCCAGCGTTTGGCCTGTGCCCGCACGTTTTGCGGCGCCGTGCCGCCATAAGCCTTGCGGCTCTTCACCGAATTGCCGGCCGAGAGCACGCCGTAAACCGCCTTGGTGATGCGCGGCTCGACCGCCTGCATGGCCGCAAGCGGCAGCTTGTCGAGCGTCACGCCGGCCTGGGCGGCACTGGCGACGATCCGGCCGGTGACATGATGGGCGTCGCGGAACGGCAGCTTGAGCGTGCGCACCAGCCAGTCGGCGAGATCGGTGGCGGTGGAATAGCCCGCGCCGGCCGCGTTGGCCATGGCCGCGACATCGGGCGTCATGTCGCGGACCATTTTGGTCATGACGGCGATCGACTGCGACAGCGTGCCGAAGGCGTCGATGGTGCCTTCCTTGTCCTCCTGCATGTCCTTCTGATAGGCGAGCGGCAATCCCTTCATCACTATCAGCAAGCCGGTGAGCGCGCCGACGACCCGGCCGGTCTTGGCGCGAATGAGCTCGGCGGCGTCCGGATTGCGCTTCTGCGGCATGATCGAGGAGCCGGTGGTGAACCGGTCCGACAGCCGCACGAAGCCCACCAGCGGCGACGACCAGATCACGATCTCCTCGGCGAACCGCGACAGATGCACGATGGCGATGGCGCAGGCCGACAGCGTTTCCAGCACAAAATCGCGGTCAGCGACGGCGTCGAGCGAATTCGCCATCGGCCGCGCAAAGCCGAGCGCCTTCGCGGTCATGCCGCGGTCGATCGGAAAGGACGTGCCGGCCAGCGCGGCGGCGCCGAGCGGACTTTCGTTGAGGCGGCCCCGCGCATCGGCGAAGCGGCCGCGGTCGCGCGCCGCCATCTCGACATAGGCGAGCAGGTGATGGCCGAAGGTCACCGGCTGCGCCGGTTGCAGATGGGTGAAACCCGGCATCACCGTGTCGGCATATTGCAGCGCCTTCTCGGCGAGCGCGTGCTGATAACCGGCGAGCGCGGCATCAAAACCGTCGATCGAATCGCGCACCCAGAGCCGGAAGTCGGTCGCGACCTGATCGTTGCGCGAGCGCGCGGTGTGCAGCCGCCCGGCCGCCGGCCCGATCAGCTCGGCGAGCCGGCTCTCGACGTTCATATGGATGTCTTCGAGCGCACTCTTGAAGGCGAACTTGCTGGCTTTGATCTCTGACAGGATCGTGTCTAGACCGTGAGCGATCTTCTTTGCATCTTGCGCCGTGATGATGCCCTTTTTGGCGAGCATCGCCGCATGGGCCTTGCTGGCCGCGATATCCTGCGGGTAGAGGGACCAGTCGAAATCGATGGAGGCGCTGAAATACTCCATCAGGGGGTCGGGCTTGGCGCCGAATCGTCCGCCCCACATTTTGTTGCTCATGACAGATCGCTCATAAAAGTTGCGCCAAAATCCCGAGGTTCTATCGCCAATGTCCGAGTTGCCTGCCGAGCCTTATTATAAGGTACGCCGCCGCCGCTTGATCGCCGCCACCGCCTGGGCGCTGTGCGGAACGCTCGCGGTGCTGGCGGGGGTATACGGGATTGGCCGTCTGCGAAGCAATCCGGCCGATGCGGCCTGCCAGCCGGCCGTGCAGACTGCGGCGCGGCTCGCGCCGCTGGTCCATGGCGAGGTCGCGGCCTTAAGCGTGGCGCATACGGGCTTTCTGGTCCCGGATCTGGCCTTCAAGGACGCGGCCGGCCACGACCGCAACCTGAAAGACTGGCACGGCCGTACCGTGCTTTTGAACCTGTGGGCGACCTGGTGCGTGCCCTGCCGCAAGGAAATGCCGGCACTCGATGCGTTGGAAGGCAAGCTCGGCGGCCAAAACTTCGAAGTGGTCGCCGTCAATATCGACACCCGCGACCCGCAAAAGCCGCTCGCTTTCCTCAAAGACGTCGGCATCAAGCGGCTGGTTTATTTTTCCGATCGGAGCGCCCACGTGTTCGAGGATCTCAAAACCGCCGGCAAGGCGTTCGGCATGCCGACGACACTCTTGATCGATCGCTCCGGCTGCGAGATCGGCACCATGGCGGGCCCGGCGGAATGGGCCAGCGACGACGGGGTGAAATTGGTGAGCGCGGCGATTGCCGACGATAATGGCGCCGTCACGCGCTGACGTCGAGGTTCGTCCCCAAACTGGCGGCGACATTGGCGAGCGGATCGAAATTCTGCTGCGCGGCGTCGATCAGCTTGGCGGCCGAGGCGACTTGATCGGTGTTCATGCGCGCAAGCCGCGCCGCCACGGCAAGCTGCACCATGCCGGTCTGGGCGCCCACGAGCGCGGTGATGAGGCTAGTCGGGTCCATGACGCAAAACTTCGATGGCCGCAGTGATTATGACCGCCAAAATTAAGAACATATGAATCCCGCGATCCTGCCCGCAATCGAGCCGTTTTAGCCAGGTTACAGTCGCCCGACGTCAGCCAGCTAGCGCACCAAGAGCTGAATCCCGGCGATGACGATCTCGACGACGATGAGCACGACGATGATCAGTTCCAGCCGCAGCGATCGTTCGGTATCAATGATATCGGCAAACGCTTTTGCGGAATCTGAGATCACGGTGAGCTTGCGGGTCAAGACGTCGGCGCGTTCCTTCAATTCGTATTCGTCTTCCAGTCGCGCGTAAAAGCGCTCGAGGACCGGCCGCTCCCACAACACGTCGGGCTTTTCCGCCACGGCGACGAGGCCGGAAACGCGATGTTGAACGAGCAATGCATTGCCGATGTGCTTTAGGATCGCGCGGCGGCCGCCGGGCGTGCGGCCATGTTGCGCCAGCTCCTGGGCGATCGGCTGGATCACGTCGAAAACCTTGGCCACATTTTTTTCGTCGTGCGCCAGGACCACACTGGTGGCGAGTGCGTCCGCGATCAGCAACGTGTGTTCGATCGTCAAGGCTTTGAGCACGATGACGCCCGATGGCGTGAGCTGTTCGTCCTTGTCCGGCGCGATCTCGATTTGAACGATTTCCTCTTCGCGTGGCTCGATCGGGCCGACGATGCGGCCGTTCAGGCGGCGTATGACCTCGTCCTCTTCGAGCGGCGACATGCCGACGAGGACGGCAACGCCATAGCGGAACAAGGCGACAATTCCGTTCGCTCCGGCGCGGAACGCCAAAGGCAGCGTCGACAATACGTCGCTGCGTTCCAATCCCGCGGTCTCGATCCGGTCGCCGAGCAAAAGCGCCCGCACGGTCATGCGCTGCCCGGAGCTTGTCGGCAAATCGTTCATGACAATCTCGTGTTCGGGATGACGTATGCGGCGCCACCGCGCCTTTGAAGTGGCTTGAGCGGATGAGCGGGGAAATATAGCGCGGTCGGCCGCTTGACAGCGCCGCCGCCGGCTCTATACTAAACCATATGGTTAACTTTCAAAGCTCGACCCTCGACCGCACCTTCGCCGCCCTTGCCGACCCGACGCGGCGCGCGCTGGTGATGCGGCTTGCCGAACAGCCGGATATTTCGGTGAGTGCGCTCGCCGCGCCGTTCCCGGTGTCGCTGCCGGCGATCATGAAGCATCTCGACGTGCTGGCCGACGCCGGCCTCGTGGCGCGCAGCAAGACCGGGCGCGTCGTCGCCTGCCGCCTCGACGCCGAGCCGATGCGCGACGCGTTCGAGTGGCTCAATCGCTATCAGAAGTTCTGGTCCGAGCGGCTCGACCG
>Ga0307476_10002011_pt1 | contig 12225 bp, 12 predicted proteins | sample atmos_gasesECM2C_2_FD_203314 | JGI IMG/M metagenome (GOLD analysis project Ga0307476, IMG submission 203314) | Hardwood forest soil microbial communities from Morgan-Monroe State Forest, Indiana, United States - atmos_gasesECM2C_05 | ecosystem: Environmental > Terrestrial > Soil > Temperate... | reverse complement strand
GCGAAACGACGTTCTTTGTGAGGTCCGGCGGCAGGTTTCCGAGAAATGAGCCGAAGGTGTTCGCCGATTCCGGTGCGCTGCCGCCCGTCGTGGAAGTCAACGTCGGCGCTGCCGGCAGGGTTGTGGTGCTTGCCGATGTAATTTGGCTATTCACTGAGCTTAGTTCGGACTGCAGACTCGTCACCTCGCCTGCGGCGGCCTGCTGCCGAGCGGCGAGGGCCTTGTAATCCGTGCTCGTAGGGTCAAGCTGAGTCGTTGCGAGTTGATTCTGAAGGACGGTGTTTTGCGCCATCGCATCGGTCAATTGATTTGACAATGTGGTCCGCTGGTTGTTCAGCTGTTGCAGGTAAGCGGTGTTCGCCTGAATCTGCGCGCTCGCGACACTCTGCTGGGTGGCATAGTTTTGCAGAGCAATCTTATTGGTGACGGCGGCGCCTTGGTTGTATTGCACGCCGATTTCGAGCATGGATTGCACGAACTTCACGGCGGCGCCGTTCGAGGCGTTGGGATCCAGGGCGGTGAGGTCGCTCGTCGAGATGCCTTGCACATCGCGGAGCAGGCCATCCAGCAGGGAGTTGACGCGCTCGTATTGCCAAATCTTCGGCTGTGCGATCGTGATCTCGCCCCATTTCTTATTTTCGCCGGTGTCATCGGGCGGGATCGGAGTGGGTTGCGGCTCAGGAGCGGCGGGAGGCTCCGGCGGAATCGCGGCGGGCAGCAGGCGCAGATGGCTCGCGCGCGCCGCGGCAGCGAGTGGCGCCAGAATTGCGCCCGTCGAGAGCGGGCCTGCAAGCGTCGCGAAGGACAGCAAGAAGGCCAGCATTTGGCTTGCTACGGAATGTTTCGATGATTCTGACCGGGACCGGGGCATGACGGCTCCTGAATCCGGCGGCGCAGTTCAATTTCCGGAACCGAATCGCGGTCGGGATTAGACACACCCCAACGCTCGCCGCGCATTCGGGCCGGGCGCCACACGCGCAGACAAAAATAATGCGGCGGATAATTCCACAAATTAACATCAGTGTCAATAAGATTTAAATTACGCCGGGGTTAATACAGGCGAGTTCCAGTACCGCGTGTTGATAATCCGGCGATGCGAGTCACGGCCCTTAGGAGTGAGTTGCACCGGAATCGGTGGAATCGGGTGGGTTCTCGTTCGATGCAGGCGCGGCCTGGGTGCTTTCCCCGGTAGCGGGCGAGGAATCCGCGCTCTCCGCCCCGGACTCAGGGACACTTGGCGCAGCGGAGACGGGTTCCGCGACGGGAGTCGCAGTTTGTTCGGCCAACCTCGCAGCCAATATTTCCGCTAGCAAGTCGATCAGCTTGCGCGCGCCGGTGCCGTCCGCGTCGAGGTCCGGGTTGTAGCCCGCAACAACGAGCGCGGCGAGATTCGGCTGGCTCACGAATACGCGCAGCGCCTCGCGCGCTTCGTTCAGGCTGAGGCCGCCCGCGCCGGGGAAATTTGTCCAGGGGAATTCGTCGCTGTTGATCACGTCGACGTCGAAGTGCAAAACGAATTCATGATTGGCGACGTGGACGCGTTCGAGGGCCAGGTGCGCGGCTTTGGCGGCGCCCACCGTTGATACTTCGAGGGCGGGATGGCGGCGCAGCGGCGACGCGGTCAGGAATTGTTCCTCGGGCGCGTCCAGGCGATCGAACCCGAAGATGGCTATGTCCGGCGCGCGGACGAGCGGCGGCTCGCCCCAGAAGCGCACGAGTTCCGGCGCGCCGCAGCCGATAATCTGGGAGATCACCATGCCGTCGACGCAGCCCGATGGCGTCGTCGCGGGCACGTTGAGATCGGCGTCGCGATCGACGTAAATCAGGCTGACCTTACGGTAATAGCGGCGCGCGCCGGCGATCACGCCGAGAACGGAAATGCAATCGCCGGTGAGAATCACGGGCAGCGCGCCCGATTTCACCGCGGCTTCGACGCGCGGGCGCAAATCGTTCAGCGATTTCAGGATTGCGGAAACGTTTCTGGCGCGGGGATGCTCGTCGTCGGTTTGAAAAACGTAGGTTGCTGTGTCGCCGAGATCGGCGACTTGAAATCCGGCGGCCTTCAGGCGGTCTGCAAGACCCGCTGCGCGCAGAGCGGCAGGCGCGCGCTCGTGCCCGGCGCGAAGCGCCGCGGCGCTCGTGGCCGACCCCACGAGGGCAATATTCTTCGCCTGACGGGTGATCTTGACCGCCAAAGTCGTTCTCCTGGAATGGGAGACGTACGCCCCTGAAAAACGAACACCCACATAACTAGTTCGCCAAACTACATTCGCCTTTACTATACCTTAATTCGACGCCGGCGCGATGGTGGTTAATTCGGACGGCAGCGTAAACCGCACGTCCTCGCGGATCAGGTCGAGATCGCGCTGATTCGTATAGCCCAGTCCCGCCAGCCGCTCGCTCACCTGCTCGACCAGCACTTCTGGGGCCGACGCGCCCGCGGTCAATCCCACGCGCCGCACTCCCTCGAGCCACTTCGGGTCGATATCCTTCGCCGCATCGATCAGCTCGGCCGGCACTCCGGAGCGCTTGGCGACTTCCACGAGCCGGTTCGAATTGGAGCTGTTCGGCGAACCGACCACGAGGATCAGGTCCACCTCGCGCGCCAGTTGCTCGACCGCTTCCTGGCGGTTCTGCGTCGCGTAGCAAATGTCGTCCGACGCCGGCCCTTCGATTCTCGGGAATTTCTCGCGCAAGCGGGTGACAATTTCCTGCGTGTCGTAGAGGCTCAGCGTGGTCTGTGTCAAAAACGCCAGTTGGTTTGCGTCCTGCACTTCCAGCGCGTCTACGGCTTCGACGCTGTCCACCACCACGGTTTGCTGCGGCGCTTCGCCGGAGGTGCCCACGATTTCCTGGTGATCGCGGTGGCCGATCAGGATGATTGTGCGGCCTTCGCGGGCAAATTTCAGCGCCTCGAGATGAACTTTGGTGACCAGCGGGCACGTCGCATCGATCACGCGCAGCTCGCGCAGGCGCGCCTCTTCGCGCGTGGTCGGCGGAACGCCGTGCGCGCTGAAAACCAGCACCGAGCCGAGCGGCACTTCTTCCACAGTTTCGACGAAAATCGCGCCGTTTTTGCGGAGTTGCTCGACCACGTAGCGGTTGTGCACGATCTCATGATGAACGTACACCGGCGGCCCGTACGCCTGCAGGGCCAGCTCCACGATGTCCACCGCGCGCACCACGCCCGCGCAAAAGCCCCGCGGCCTTACGCGGATCAAACTCTTCCCTTCCGAAGACTCCTGTGCCTGGTTGCTCATTTAGCAGCCTCAAAAAATGCAGTCTTAGATTATCACGAGACGCGCGATTTGTAGCCCGCAAGTGGCGCAGGCTTTAGGCTGTGGGGGGTTCCGCTGGCCCTCGTCAAATGACCCGATCAAACCAAAACCCGCAGGCTGAAGCCCGCGCGACTGGGGCTAGGCTCGCTGCACCAGGGCCATCATGTCGGGTGTGTAGCGTTCCCCGACCACCTGGAACTTTGCCAGGCGGTCCCCGATCTTCTTGCGGTCGCTCTCGGTCAGAGCGACGTCGCGTGCGCCCATATTTTCTTCGAGATAGCGGACGCGCTTGGTCCCGGGAATGGGAATTACGTCCTTGCCTTGGGCCAGCACCCAGGCCAGTGCCAGCTGCGCGGGAGTAACGCCTTTTTCGCTCGCAATCTCCTCGACCGTCGCGGCCAGCTTTAAATTTTCCTGCAGCGCTTTTTCGCCGAAGCGGGGATTCGTTCGCCGCCAGTCGGTTGGGTCCAAGTCTTCCAGTTTTTGGATCGCCCCGGTCAGGAAGCCGCGCCCAAGGGGGCTGTACGGGATGAACGTGATGCCAAGTTCGCGGCAGGTCGCCAGTACGCCATTGGTTTCTACTTCCCGCGACCACAGTGAGTACTCGCTCTGCAGTGCGGCGATGGGATGGACCTTCGTCGCCCGCCGCAACGTCTCCGGCCCGGCCTCCGACAGTCCCAGCACTCGGATCTTCCCGGCCGAAACCAGCTTGGCCATCGCGCCCACGGTTTCCTCGATCGGAACCTTCGGATCGACGCGGTGCTGGTAGTAGAGATCGATCGTTTCGATGCCCAGCCGGCGCAGGCTCCCCTCGCACGCGCGGGCAACGTTTTCGGGCGAGCTGTCCACCGAGCGCACACCGTCCGGACTGATGCGAAAACCGAACTTCGTCGCGACTACGACGCGGTCGCGCGGAACTTCGCGCAGAAATCTCCCCAGCAATTCTTCATTCTTGTACGGGCCATAAATCTCCGCGGTGTCCAGGAAATTGCCGCCGAGTTCCAGATATCGGCGAAGAACGCGAAGCGATTCCGTATCGTCCGTCGGCCCATAGGCGAAGGACATGCCCATACAGCCGAGTCCCAATGCGCAAACCTGTTGCCCGTTTTGCCCTAGTGTTCGGTTCTCCATGTAGCCTCCTGCGATTCGAGCGCTCACTGCGAATGATAACGCCCGCCAAAGGTTTTGACGAACGGAGCCGTAACCCGCCGAAACCGGTTGAACCCTTCCCGCCTTTGCTTTATCGTGTTCGCTCCAAATTTGTGGGGAAGTGGACTGCCGCCTGGGACGCCGGCGAAAATAGTGGTTCAAAATGGCGCGCGGCGGGCGCGACGGAGCGGAAATTGAAAAAGAAAATTCGTGCGGTGCAATACGGCGTGGGTCCGATCGGGGCGGCCATCGTGCGCCTGATGCGCGAGAAGAGCTCGATCGAAATCATCGGCGCAATTGATTCGGATCCCGCGAAGGCGGGGCGTGATCTGGGCGACGTGGTGGAAGGGGCGGACGCGCCCTGGGGCGTTCCGATCACCGGCGATGCCGAGGAAATGCTCGGAGAATCGCCGGACGTGGTTATCCACTCGACGTCTTCCTATCTCCCGAGCGTGATGGATCAGTTGCTGGCCTGCCTCGCCGCGGAAGCCTGCGTCGTCTCGACGTGCGAGGAGCTGGCGTACCCTTTCCGCAAATATCCGGAGCTTTCGGCGAAGCTCGATGCCGAAGCGAAGACCTGGGGTGTCGCGCTGATCGGCACGGGCATCAATCCCGGATACGTGATGGACAAGCTCCTGATCACGCTTAGCGCCGCCTCGCAGGAAATCGAATCGGCGCGTGCGGTGCGCATCGTGGATGCGTCGAAGCGCCGCCTGCCGCTGCAGAAAAAAGTGGGCGCGGGAATGACCGTCGAGGAATTTCGCGCGCAGGTCGCGGCAGGCGCGATCAAGCATCACGGCTTGCCGGAATCGGTGGCCATGGTTTCGGACGCGCTGGGCCTTGGTGTGGAAGAAATCTCGGAGACGATCGATCCAGTCGTCGCGCGCGAAAACGTGAAAACCCAATTCCTCGAAGTCGCCGCGGGGCAGGTGGCCGGCGTCCACCAGATCGCGCGGGGATTCGCCAGCGGCCGCGAAAAAATTTACATGGAATTACAGATGTTTGTCGGCGCCTCGGACCCGCACGACACGGTTGAAATCGCCGGCAATCCCAACCTGACGCTCACGATTCCCGGCGGCACGCACGGCGACATCGCCACCGCATCCGTTGTAGTGAACTGTATTCCCGCAATCCTGGACGCGCCCGCCGGTCTGCGCACATCGCGCGACCTGCCGATGTGCTTCCTCCCGCCCGCCGCGAGACCCTAGAGTTGGCCGCTCAGTTCTTCTTCCAAAATGTCGCCAGGGCGGAAAAATCCACATCTTCTGTGATCGCGCCCTTTACGGAGTTCATCACTTCGCGCGCGGCTGCTGCGGCGGGCAGCGGCACTCCGAGTTGATTGCCGAGATCGAGCGCTAGGCCCACGTCCTTGTGCATTAGCCGCAGAGGAAAGCTGGGCTTGTATTCGCCTTTCAGCATGTTCGCGCCCTTTAAGTCGAGCACGCCGGATCGCCCCATGCTGGACTGCATCACTTCAAACAAGCTCTGCCCCGGAACGCCCGCGCGCGTCACGAGCGCCAAGGCCTCGGCGAACGCTTCGACCTCGAGATTCAGCAGCAAATTCATCGCCAGCTTCACCGTCTGCCCCGCGCCAATCGGCCCGAGATGGAACCAGCGCTTGCCCATCGCCCCTAGAACCGGCTCGACGCGCTTGAGCGTGCTCGCTTCACCACCGGCCATGAACACCAGCTCACCCTTCTCCGCGCCCCAGGTCCCGCCGGTCACGGGCGCTTCCAGAAATTCCGATCCCTGCGCCGCCGCTGCCGCTGCCGCACGCTTCTCCAGCGCTGGGCTGACCGTGCTCGACTCAATGATCGCGCTGCCGCGCTTCAATCCGGCAAACACTCCGCTCTCTCCCCATAGAACCGATTCCAGCGCGGGCGGATCGCTGACGATGGTGATCACCACTTCAGACGCCGCAGCCAATTCGCGCGGCGACGCGGCCCGCTTCGCGCCCTGCGCCAGCAGATCCTCCCCTCGCGAGGCGGTCCGATTCCATATCGTCAAGGGGTGGCCGGCCTTCAACAAATTCGCGGCCATGGGGTGCCCCATCAATCCCAAACCAATAAATCCAACCGGCGTCTTCATGAGTACAGTCCTCCCGGGAAAATAAATTCGGCAGAAATTCTTTCAGCGTTCAGGGAGGAAAAGTCTACAGGAGTTCGCGCGCAAACGGACGAAAATCGGAGAAAAACGGAAAGCTAGGCGGGGCGAACTTTGGGCTCGAGGGTGCCGGACTGCCGCGCAGTTTCCGCGGATTCCTGCCGCGGTTGCTGCACGGACGCGGACGGCTTGGGACCCTCCGGACACTCGTTCAGTTCGAGGATGCAGCCGTAGGGGATCTCCCAGCGGAAGGTCTTGACCTGGCCCTGCTGCTGGTAGCTCTCTTCGAGGAAGATCGACTTCCCGGAGTCGGCCGCCAAGTTCCCGGTCGCGGGCAAAACGATGTCCCCGGCGCGGTACGTCACCACGATCCGATGGCCTAACATGGAGGAATACCGTGCCATGCAGGCAGTATGGCGGGCCGAGTCCCAGGCGGACAATAGTACGATGGTGTCAAAAGAATTAGTACTATCGTTCCAATCCGTTGTGAACAAGTGGGTTAGGTCCGTGCCGAGATTGCGCCCACTTCGGAGATTTCTAACGTCTAACCGCTACCTTCCAGCCTCCACTCTAATGATGATCCCCGACGTGGCCCCCGCCTCCATGTCCTGCGGTGGCGTGGGCCGGCTCGGCGACTGGCGCCAGAGGCGCGTTGCGCAGATTTGCCGTCGCCATCAGAACGAGCGGCGAAACGATGCCGAACGCAAGAAAGCTATAAAGAGTCGGGAGGACCGCGCCGAGATCGTCCGTGGACCCCGAGGAGAGTTTCCAGACGATTGCCCCCGCGAGAAGACCCGCAAGTGTGGAAATCGTGCGCGCGCCGGACGCGGCCTCAAGCCGCGCGCCGCACTTCGGGCACACGATATCGTTCGATCGAGCCGCAGCTTCCGGCGCTGGAATTTCCGTCTTGCAGTGCGGACATACACGAACGGCCACGCTTCACCTCCTGAAACGATCGCCTACAATAGTCGAAATCGTGGCCCAAAGAAACAGAGATATGAAAGGCCGGAACTTTGCATAACGAACCAGTGTCTAAGCATATAAGATAGGATGCATGAGTGGCAGAACCAGTCTGGGAATCACGATGTCTTCTCTGGCATGTCACCGCGCGCTTTTGGTGCTGTTCTTCTGTGTGGCCGCGCCGTGTCTCGCGTCTGCAGAGACTCCGGCTCGCGTCGTTCACGTCTTCGTTTCTCTTGCCGATAACGAGCATCAGGGAATAGTGAAAGTCCCAGCCAGACTTGGTGACGGGGACGCTCCCGCCAGCAATCTCTACTGGGGTGCGGCTTTCGGCGTGAAATCGTTTTTTCGATCCAGCAAGGATTGGCAGCTTATTTCGACAAGTTTTGGACCGAGTCTTGCCACTCTTGAGCGCTGCGTTTTCAAGCACCGGACGGAAAATGTATACGTGGTCGCGGACGCGTACCGGGGCAGCCATATGCGCGAGGCTGTAGCGGACTTTCTCTCCGCCGCGTCCGGACTCAACTCACAGAGTCTCGTCGTCGAGAACAACGAGGCGAGTGTCGCGATCATGACCGGCGGTGGCGCCGACCTGGTTGTGTACGTTGGCCACGACGCATTCATGGATTTTCAGATCAAGCCGGTTGTGGGAGGAAACACAACAAGACCGCGAATGGCAATCGTTCTTGCCTGCGCGAGCAAGTCCTACTTTGCGCCATACTTGAAATATGCGCGGGCGACACCTCTCCTGTGGACGACTGGACTTATGGCGCCGGAGGCGTACACGCTCAAGGCCGCTTTGGATGGGTGGATTGCGAATGAAGATGGTGAGAGCGTGCGCCAACGCGCGGCCATAGCCTACGATAAGTATCAGCACTGCGGCCTCCGCGCCGCGCAACGGCTCTTCGTCAGCGGGTGGTGACGTGCAGCGGAGCCGTTATTTACGCATCGGACATAAGCTTGCCGGCTTCTAGTCTCATCGAGTAATCCCGAGCGATAAAATGGTCTTCTCGCGGCGGAGATCGGGCGCCGGCGAGAAAAGTTCGATCCGTAGGAGCAAATCATGAAAATCAAAATTCTGAGCCTTTCCGCGCTGGTGATTTTCGCACTGGCGCTGTGCCTGTCCGTGACCAGCACGCCCGCGTCACCCAAAGCGCCCGCACCAGCCGCGGTTCCGGCGGCGGCTCCGCAACCCGCCGCCACTCCCGCAGCTTTGCCGGAGCCGCACCCAGAGATTCGGGAAGCCCTCGGCGCAATGCGCAGGGCGAAGGAGCATATGCAGCACGCCGCCCACGACTTCGGCGGGCACCGCGTGGAAGCCATCGCGGCCACGGACGCAGCCATCCGCCAGCTGGAGCTTTGCCTGAAGTTTGATAAGGACTAGGTTTCGGCAACAATCAACTCGCAAAGCGAGCGCCCCGCGCAGTCCAGCGCGGGGCGCTCTCCTGCTCATCCGCCGCCCTCATCGCGCGAAAGTCCCGCCCCGCCGCTTGTGCTAAAATCCCACGGTTGCAATTGCCGCGTGGAAAAGAACCATGAAAATCAGTAAGGAAGACGTGTTGAAGGTGGCAGCGCTGGCGAACCTGGAGCTGTCCGACGCGGAAGTGGACAGCTATCGCGGCCATCTCGACGACATTCTCACCTATATCGAAAAGTTGAACGAAGTTGACACGTCGAACGTCGAGCCGCTGGCGCAGGTGGTGGCCGCCGCCGAGGATGACTCCGCGTTGCGCGAAGACGTCGTCGTTCGCGCCGACGTGATCACGGAAGTTCTGCCGGGAGCGCCCGATCCCGAAGCCCCCTATTTCCGGGTCCCTAGGGTAATCGAAAAGTGAGCGCGCCGACCACATGGACGGTTCCCGAAGTGCGAGCGGCGCTCGATGCGCGCAAAATTTCCGCGCGAGAGCTGGTAAAGGATTTTTACGCCCGCATCGAGAAACGCAACCCCGAGCTCAACATCTTCCTCGCACTCTCGCCAGAGCGCGCTTACGCGCAAGCGGACAAGATTGACGCCGCCATCGCTGCGGGGGATGCGCTTCCTACGCTTGCCGGCGTGCCGGTCGCGATCAAGGACGTCATCAGCACGCACGGCATTCCCACCACGTGCGGCTCGCGCATCCTCCAGGGATATCGCCCGCCTTACGACGCGACCGCCGTTGAGCGCCTGGAGCGTTCCGGTGCCATCATCCTTGGCAAGACGAACTGCGACGAGTTCGCCATGGGCAGTTCGAACGAAAACTCCTCCTACGGCCCGGTGCGCAATCCCGTCGCGCCCGATCACGTTCCCGGGGGATCGAGCGGGGGCTCCGCGGCGGCTGTGGCGGCAAATCTCAGTGTGGCGGCGTTGGGCACGGACACCGGCGGATCGATCCGCCAGCCCGGGTCGTTTTGCGGCGTCCCGGCGCTGAACCCGAGTTATGGCCGGGTCTCGCGCTACGGCCTGATTGCCTACGCCTCGTCGCTCGACCGCATTGGACCCCTAACCCGCACCGTACGCGACGCTGCCATGGTGATGTCCGTCATCGCCGGGCGCGACCCGCGCGATTCGACTTCCGCCTCCGTGCCCGTGCCGGACTATGCCGCCGGCTTGAAGCAGTCCTTACACGGATTGCGCATCGGCATCCCCGACGATTATTTCGGCGAGGGAATCGATCCCGAGGTGCGAAAGAAAGTCGAGGCGGGAATCGCGCTCCTGGAAAAGCTCGGCTGCCGCCGAATCTCCATCCGCATGCCGAACACGGACTACGCGATCGCCGCCTACTACATCATCGCGACGGCCGAGGCCAGCTCGAATCTCGCGCGCTACGACGGCGTGCGGTACGGCCCGCGGGTCCCGGGCGCAACGCTCATCGAGACGTATCAAAAGACGCGCGGGCGCGGCTTCGGCGCGGAAGTAAAACGGCGCATCGTTCTGGGGACCTACGTTCTTTCCGCCGGGTACTATGACGCGTATTACTTGAAGGGACAAAAAGTTCGCACGCTGATCGCGCGCGATTTTCGCGATGCATTTCAAAAGGTGGACGCCATTGTCACGCCAACTTCGCCCGTCCCGGCCTTCCGCTTGGGCGAGCGCACCGCGAATCCCCTGCAAATGTATCTGGCTGACATCTACACGGTTACAGGATCGCTCGCCGGCGTGCCGGGCATTTCCGTGCCCTCTGGGAAAACGTCGGCGGGTCTGCCCGTCGGGCTGCAAATCTACGGCCCGGCATTCGGGGAAGATCGCGTCCTGCAAATCGCTCACGCATTCGAGCAAGCCGGCGGCAACGACCTGTAGAGCCGGCCCCTACCTCCCAAAATTTCATAGGTGGTTACAAAAAATGGCACATCTTTGTCATCTTGAAACACCAATTGGTTCCTCGCTCGACTTCCACTGTGCCGAGGTAATTTCGCCTAAATCTTCTGATTCGAAATGCTTGCAAATTCAGCGATGCCGGACAGAGGCATTACTTGCGAACGGCAGGTGAAATGCTCGCAGAAATAAACGATTGCGTGTGTCTGCCGATGTGAAGGCACGAGGTCAAGCGCGACTTGGCCGATTCGGAGAAGCAAGACAAGGCTCAAGACAGGTTCAGAAAAAGGCCAGAAAATGATCACTGTCAAATCCACTCAGAAAATCTTCACCGAAGATGAGATCTCGAAGCTGACGGGTATCTGCACGGAGCACCTTCGAGTCGTGGCGCGCAGCAAGCATCTCGGTTCTCCCGTCCGCGCAGCCGGAGCCGCGGGAAGCCACGCGGAGCTCTGGCTCTTCACCAACACGGACCTGAGCGTCCTCACCGCCCTCCACCCTCGCTGCGAGCACTAGCGGCGGGGCGGGCCGGCTTCCGTCGTGCCGCTTTGGCCCGGAATGCCCACCTGCTCGGGCGCCCGCGGCACCCGCTTGACTGCAGCGTGCGGGTCGATCAGCGGCGGCTTGAGCGCTTTGTGATCGCCGGCTTTCCGAATTCACGGCACATTCTTTTCCAGCCAGTCCATAAAATATTTTGAAATTTCGGCGCTGTTCTTTTCGGACAGGAACTGGTGTCCGTTTCCGCGAATCCCCACGTCCTCGAGCCTCACAAATGTTGCTTTTCCGCCTGCCTGATTGATCCACTTTGCCGTGCAGTGCGCGTAGGGCCGGTGGTAGCTCGCCTCGCCGGACACGTTGAGCACCGGAATGTTTTCCAGATTGACCAGCTTGTGCGCCGGCTCGCTCTGCACCCAGCAGGGAATCAGGTCCGTCCCATCCGCTTTTTCTTCGCGAACGGGATGCAGCTCCGACGGGTCTTTGATGGGAGGATCGTACGTCATGGGCCGGTTTGTCAGGCCGTACAGGCGCGCAGGGCCGGTCGATCCGCGCTCGGCGTTCTCGATCGGAGGGGACACCGGCTCGGCGGCAACGATGGCCTTCACAAGTTTCGGGCGGGCATCCGCCACCAGCCAGCCGGACGGCGCGACGCCGGAGTGAAGAAGCAGAACGACCGGCCCGTGAATCAATTCCACGAGCTGCACGATGTCGTCTGCGGCGAGCTGCTCCATGTCTTTGCCGGTCGGTGCCTGCGAGTCCGTCTTTGCAAAATAATCGAAAATCGGGTCGCCCATCTTGCCCTTATTCGGCCCGTCGCCCGGCCATTGCGTGTGCTTGGTGTACTGCGGCCAGGTGCTTTGCGGAGTGGAAGGAGGCCGCGCACCGGACCAGACTTCTTCCATCAGCGGTCCGGACCGCGGCGGAAGCAGGTCGCCGTCCAGCCCG
>Ga0307476_10002008_pt1 | contig 12245 bp, 13 predicted proteins | sample atmos_gasesECM2C_2_FD_203314 | JGI IMG/M metagenome (GOLD analysis project Ga0307476, IMG submission 203314) | Hardwood forest soil microbial communities from Morgan-Monroe State Forest, Indiana, United States - atmos_gasesECM2C_05 | ecosystem: Environmental > Terrestrial > Soil > Temperate... | reverse complement strand
GAAATTAAGGACGGGGCAGCGCCGACCAGAATGCGATGCCGGCCCCGATGGAGTACGCTGCGGCGACGCAAAGAGGCATCGTGACTAACAACTGGTCCGGGCAACGGTTTTTGGGTTGGCATCCGTGGCCGAAATAGTGCCGTAAGGCCCCGCGCAACGGAAACAATACCGAGGTTGGCCGAGGGGTGAGGCTAGGCACTGCAACAAGGGCACGCCAGCATAAGGACCAAGCCCGGGATGACCCAGGCCATAGAGCGATGCCGAAGGCGCCAACCCAGCAAGAATTATCTGTACCGGGAAGAAAGGGGTTTCGGTCAATATCCAGTTGAGTGGTCGCAACGGGACGTGCCAGCCCCAGCGAATTCAGTACATCAAAAAGGGAACTCTCTAGATAGTACGCGAATGCCGATAATCTGGTGCGCGCCGAAGACCAGCACAGACTTCACTTGAGGCTTCAAGGTTAGTCCTCGCGGAGATTTTCTGAATCGAACCTGGGCGCCTGGAGACCTCCGGGCCAGGTCCACGAGCCGCCAAATGATGCGCTGAGAGAGCGTGGAGAAGTTTCGGCAAGAAGCGTGCGCGGGATTTATATACTATGCTCAGGTCAAGTAACAAAACGCAGACCCTTGCCGGGTAGCGGAATTACGGCTGCTGCGAATCGCCGAGGGCTTGCTGCGTGCCTGACGGCTGGGCCTGGACCGGTGCGTTTGCATTGGGATTGCGGCGGCGAGTGTTGAATGCGCGGAAATTTTCTCCGGCGTTTGGGTACTCGGTGCGAAGTTCCTGCCAGGCCAGGCGTGCGGCCTGGTTGCTGGCGGTGCGCGTTGCCAGCTGTGCTTCGCGCGTGATTTTGGGCATTTCTGCGGCTACTTTTTGTCCGAGCGGCGAACCATAAAATTCCAACAGGTCTTTGATTTCGTCTTCTGTGAAGTGCTTATCGTAGATGCCGACCAGTTGGTTGGTGACGGCGTCCGCATCGAATTTCTTCTGGAATTCCGCGAGATAGGCATTCGTCAGCACTTGCGCGCGGTCGTTATTTGCGGCGGTCTCGAGCATTTTCTGGCGGTACTGTTCGGTGGCCAAGCTGGCCGCGTCCTGAATGGCATCGCGCGCGCCAATCAACTCCAGCAGCGAACGAATCTCTTTTTCTTTCACCGGATCGATCGAGGCGCCCTGCGCGCTGTTCTGCCCCGAAGCCTCCACCGACGTGTTCGACGCTCCCTGGATGGCAACCAGAAAGGTCCCGACATATATGACGATCAGCGCGAGCACGGCCTTCATGACTTCCTCCGCAACGGTATTCTTCCGCTTCTCCGTCACGGTTACTATTGTTTCGAATATTCGCGTCGGTGGGAATTTGGACTGAAGTACAGCCGTGTTCGAGCGGTGACTGTCCCTGTGTGCAGGCGATGCTGTCCGGAAGTTTGCTAAAGGAGAGAACTTTAGTTTGGCGGGCTCCAAATAGAGCCCGCAGCAACACCGTCAGGGCTCGATCTGCACCAGATCGGCCGGGGGCTTGGTGGCGCCGGAATCCCATCGCTGAGGCTGTTCCGAGCGAGTTCGCAGGCGGTTCACCAGCTTACCGACGCCGATCGAGCCTCTGACGAAGTGACCGACCTTCAGCGGACCCGCTACCTTAATCGTTCTGATCCAGTGCAAAGCGCTGCTGATCGAACAACCGCACTGTGAGCAATCGGGCGTGCCGCCAAAAACGCAAGGCTCCACGCGGCTTTGCAAATCGGCCGAATAATTGGCGGACATCTTGGAGAAAAGGCAGTCATCCGGACTGCTGGGAGGGTTAAGGATCGCTTCAGCCATGCCCTCGGTAATTAAGAGTTTTCGGTATTGCTTGGATAAGGCTGGCAGGCCGCGCGCCAGAAGTACGCGATCGCTCGCAGTCAGAATTTCGGCGCTTTGCTCGCCGATCTGTGGAGTATAAACGCTCACCCAGATGCGATCCACTTCGGCGCGCGCGCTCCAGAAAGAAACATATTCTTGCAGGTAGCCGGGGCGCGCCAGCATCGGACGCGTGACGACCCAGTGAACGTTAACTTTGCGGTCCTCGATGTTTTTGAGAATGCGTTCGTAGGTTGCCGGTTTGCGCCGAACGTCGTGATCTTCAGGCAGCCCGTCCACCGAAACCGCGACCCGCACACGTGGTAGTTTCATCCACTCGATTGGAATCGGGATCACGGCGCTCGTAACGACCAGTGTGAACACGCCCATCTCGCTGAGCGCGGGAAGAATGCGGCTGAGTTCACGATGTCGAACCAAAGGCTCGCCGCCCACCAGGGAAACATGCATGGGCTTGTGCTTTCGCACCAGGTCCAATACGCCATTCACCAGTGCGTCTCCGCGCAGGTCATTCAATTCGCGAAGCGTGACCCCGCTGCCGAGGTGGGTCTCGCCATAGGCGTAGCAGCCGGGGCAGCTGAGCGGGCACTCGCGGGTAATTTCAATGGACAACATAGGCGCGTTTCCGCTCAGGATTCCCCGCCAGGCGGAAAGTATTTCGCGCGAAGTCAGACTCGGATTGGGCGCGGCAGTAGACATGTGGATCTGATGCACGAATCCCGGTGCGAGGTGCTCGCCAATTAGGTTTTTCTGCCCCGCGTTTGTTACGATGCGGCGCGATGAAAGTCGATACAGAAGACCAGCAATCAGCGCCTGTGTCAACCTGCAGCGAAGCGCAAAATACTGCGCAAGAGGTCGCTAGGCGAGAAGCGGGCTTGCACCAGCGGCTGTCGTCCCGCCAGGTCGCCATGATCGGTCTCGGTTGCACCATCGGCACGGGACTTTTTCTCGGCAGCGCGATCAGTGTGAATCTCGCTGGCCCGGCCGTGATTCTAAGTTTCGCTGCAGGCGCCCTGATCGCTCTCACCGTGATGTGGGCGCTTGCTGAAATGGCGGTTGAGCATCCCGCCGCCGGCTCCTTCGGCTTGTACGCGGAAATGTATCTGCATCCCTGGGCCGGATTCGCGATTCGCTATACCTACTGGCTGTGCCTGGTCATGGTTGTAGGCAGTGAAGTAGCGGCCGCGGGCATTTACTGCACATTCTGGTTTCCCAATGCGCCGGTGTGGATCTGGATCGCTGGCTTTTCCATCGTACTCGTTTTTGTCAACACACTCAGCATTGAGGATTTCGGCTCCATCGAATTCTGGTTCGCAATGATCAAAGTGGTGACCATCGTTGCGTTCCTGATTCTCGGCGCGATGCTTTTGTTCGGCCTGGGCTTCCCGCGCATCGGATTGAATAACTTCACCGCGCACGGCGGATTTTCGCCGCACGGCTGGAGGGGCGTCGGACTCGGCGTGGTCATGGCCGTGTTCAGTTTTCTCGGACTGGAAATTGTCGGCGTCACCGCTGGCGAAGCGGCGGATGCAAAGTCCGCGGTGCCGCGCGCGCTGCGGCGTACTCTCGGCTATCTGGGGCTTTTTTACCTCGGCGGATTGGCGCTCGTTGTCGGCATCGTTCCCTGGCCGGAGATCGGCCTTCGCAAGAGTCCTTTTGTTCTGGTATTCGAACGTGCCGGCATCCCTGCCGCCAGCCACGTAATGAATTTTGTCGTTCTTTCGGCTGCGCTGTCGAGCGCGTTGTGCAATCTGTACTTCACTGCCCGCTTGCTTTTTTCCCTCTCGCGCAGCGGCTGCGCTCCGGTATTTCTGGGCAAGCTGAGCAAAAAGGGCATGCCAGTGGCGGCCGTTCTCGCTTCCAGCGTGGGCATGGCAGTGGCTCTGGTGTTGTCGCAGATTTTCAAGGAGACAGCGTTCGTGTTCCTGATCGGCGTGGCTTTTTTTGGCGGGCCATTTATCTGGTTGATGACCCTGGCGACGCACATCGCATTCCGCTTGCGCGTAGCCAAGGAAAACCGCCTCATTGCGCGCATCGCTCCACTGGGAATTTGCAGCTCTATCGCCGGCATTCTTGCGTTGCTGGCCGTCCTCGCTTCCACCTGGTGGATCCCGGACTTTCATGTCGCGCTGCTTTCGGGTCCGCCGTGGCTGGTCTTCCTGACCGTGTGCTATTTTATTTGGAGAAAGTTTCGTTCACCCAAAGCCCCGGCCGGAGCTGCTCCCCATGGATGAACTGGTCAACCTTAACTCAGGGTCTCGAAGTACAGACCCTGAAACCCGGTGGCGCAGTGAATTTCCGATTCTCAGCCGCACCACCTACCTGATCAGCAATTCGCTGGGAGCGATGCCGCGCGGAGTTTACGATTCGCTGCACGGTTATGCCGACGCCTGGGCCGAACGTGGCGTTCGCGCCTGGGAAGATTCCTGGTGGGATCTTCCTGGAAAAGTGGCAGACCGGATTTGTCCGCTCGTCGGCGCCGGGCCGGGCGAAATCTCGCTGCATCAAAATGTCACCACCACACAGGCCGTCATTACCTCTTGCTTTGATTTTCGCGGTCCGCGCAACAAGGTAGTGATGACCGACCTGGAATTTCCGTCGGTGCAATATTTTTATCACGAGCAACGCCAGCATGGCGCTCGTGTCGAACTTGTGCCCAGCGGCAATTCGATTCGCTTCGATCTCGAACCGTTTCTTGCCGCCATTGATGAAACCACGCTGCTGGTTCCTGTTTCGCTGGTGCTTTTCCGCAGCTCTTTCATTGTCAACGCCAAAGCCATCATCGAAAAAGCTCATCGCGTCGGCGCGCATGTGATTCTGGACGTGTTTCAGGCCACCGGCACTGTTCCCTTCGCTGTAGGCGAACTCGGCTGCGATTTTGCCGTTGGCGGCGTCCTCAAATGGCTTTGCGGCGGTCCCGGCGTGGCCTATCTCTACGTTCGTGAAGATTTGCGGCAAAAATTGCGACCGTCACTGACAGGATGGCTTGCCCATCGCCGTCCGTTCCAATTCGAAAGTGGCGCAATTGATCCGCGCGACGATTCCTATCGTTTCCTGAACGGAACGCCACACATACCCGCGCTCTACGCTTGCCAGCCGGGCCTCGAAATCTTAAATCAAGTTGGCATACCGGCCATCCGCGAGAAATCAGTGCGCATGACCGCGCGTATTCTCGATGGAGCGCGCGCGCGCGGCTGGCGCGTTAACACCGCGGAAAATCCAGCGGAGCGCGGCGGCACCGTTTCCGTGAATTGTCCGCACGCCTTCGAAGTCTGCCGCGAATTGCTGGCGCGAGATATCCTGGTCGACTATCGCCCGCTTGCCGGAATCCGCATCTCGCCTCATTTTTATAATCAGGACCAAGAATGCGACTTCGCGCTCGCGCAAATCGAGGAAATACTGAACACTCGTGCCTGGGAAAAACACGCTCTGGCAGAGAGCCCGGCGTGAATCGATGACGAATCCTCCGCTTGGCAGCCGGGCTTTGCCATTGCAGCTTTCCATCATCGTGCCTTCCTTCAATGAGGAACTTCGTCTGCCTCGTTCTCTGGAACTTATCGCCGCGTACGTCAACGCTTCTAACCGCAGCACCGAAGTTCTGGTCGTGGATGACGGCTCGACGGACCGTACCGCCGAAGTCGCCGCATCTTTTGCCGATCGCATCGCAAATCTTCGCGTTTTGAAAAATGGCCAAAATCGCGGCAAAGGCTACAGCGTTCGCCACGGCATGATGGAAGGCAAAGGCGAATACGTTCTCTTCACCGACGCCGATCTTTCCGCACCGATCGAAGAAGCGGACAAGCTTCTCTGCGCGCTACAGCAATACGACGTAGCCATCGGCTCGCGCGCGATGAATCGGGAACTCATCGAAGTGCACGAATCGATATTTCGCGAATTTGCCGGAATCATCTTCAATCGCATCGTGCGCATGGTCTTGTGGCTTCCCTTCGTGGATACGCAGTGTGGCTTCAAGGCGTTCCGTCGCGAGCGCTGCCGCATTATTTTCGCGCAACAGCGCATCGAGCGTTTCGGCTTTGACCCCGAACTGCTTTACCTCGCCCGTCATCACGGGCTCAAATCCATCGAAATCCCGGTGCGCTGGTCGCATTCGCCCGCCACCAAAATCAACATGATGCGCGACAGCGTTCTGATGTTCGTGGACGTATTCACCATTCGCTGGAATGCAATGCTGGGCCGCTACCCGAAACGAAAATAGGCACCGTCCCGTTTGTCATACTTTGTGATATAAAGTACTTGACAGCGATTCGCGGTTTTGCTATTCTCCCTGCATGGCGCTTCTCAGTCCTATTCGTTCTTCTTCCCCCGCTCCTATTCCCATTGACGCTCGCGCCGCCGACCATCTTCGCTACATCCGCGAAACCATGGAGCGCGCTGCTGAGTTTACCGCCGTTCCGGGCTGGGGCGGTGTAGCCATGGGCGTTACCGCCCTGGCTGCCGCATATTTCGCTTCCCGCCAACTTACCGCGGAGCGCTGGCTTTCCATTTGGCTCATCGAATCTTTCGTCGCAGTCGCCATTGCCGCTCCCGCATCCGCAACCAAAGCTCACCGCGCAAACGCCAAGCTGCTTTCCGGCCCCGGCCGCAAATTTCTTTTGAGTTTCGCCCCACCCGTAGTCGTCGGCGGTTTGCTTACTTTTGCTATGGCGCACGCAGGGTTGCACGCGCTGCTGCCCGGAATGTGGCTGCTGCTGTATGGAGCCGCGATTGTGACCGCCGGCTCGTTTTCAGTCCGCGTGGTTCCCATCATGGGACTATGCCTGATGCTGTTGGGCGGCGTGGCGCTGTTTGTTCCTCGCCACATGGGGGATCTGTTTATGGCTTTCGGCTTTGGTTTCGTGCAAATCGGATTCGGGATCTGGATCGCCCGGCGGTACGGGGGATGAGGTAAGTTCGCATGTCAAAATCATCCACAATTCGACATGACCACGCGACACGGGAGCGCACCGCAGTTCCTGGTTCTAACAAGGGCCAGAATCGCGAAGCCGTCTCCGCCGACCTCGATCGCCTGATTCACGAACGCATTCGCCTGGGTATCGTCAGCGCCCTGGCCGTCAATCGTTCGCTTACCTTCAATGAATTGAAAGCTCTGCTAAAAACTACCGACGGCAATCTCAGCGTCCATGCCCGGCGCCTGGAAGAAGCGGACTATATCGTGTGCACCAAATCCTTCGACGGCCGCTTGCCTAAAACGGAATATCGCCTTACCACGGCCGGCCGCAAAGCTCTCGAGCGTTACCTCAACCACATGGAGGCGTTGATTCGCGCGACGCGCGAGGGCTAAAAAATTTGTCTGCGTACTTTGCTATATAAAGTAATTTATGCCCGTTCTCCCCGGCGGAGAAGGAACAATACCATGACCACTCAACCCGTCATTCTGCAGCACATCCTCAATGCGCCTCCAATCATGCCGGCTCCTGCGCTGCATGTCGCCATCATCACCGACGGCAACGGGCGCTGGGCCACTGATCGCGGATTGCCGCGCTCCGCAGGGCATCGCGCGGGAGCCGAAGCCAGCCGCTTGATCATCGAAGCCGCTCCCAAACTCGGCATTCACACCCTTACGCTGTTCGCCCTTTCTTCCGCCAACTGGAAACGTCCCCCGGCCGAAGTGAACGGCATCCTTCGCTTGCTGCATGAATACCTGCTGACGGAAACCACGCGTTGCGTCGAAAATGGCGTCCGCATCAGCATCATCGGACGGCGCGACCGTATTCCCACAACGCTGCGGCAAACTGTTGCTGACGCGGAATCCGCTACCGCACGCGGCACGCGCCTGCATCTTCGTCTGGCCATTGACTACTCCGCACGCGAATCCATTTATCTTGCCGCTCGCCGCTATTACAAAGCCACGGAACTATCGCTCGAATCGTTTTCGGCGGTTCTTTCGGAAATTTCCCGCGGTGGCTCAACCGATGTGGATCTGCTGATTCGCACCGGCGGCGAACAACGGCTCTCGGATTTTCTGCTTTGGGAATGCGCGTTTGCCGAGTTGGTTTTTATGGACAAGCGTTGGCCCGATTTCACTGTCGCTGACCTCCGTGCTGCGCTGGCGGAATTCGCCCGGCGCGAGCGCACGCGAGGCGCCTTGCCGCAGGAACAGGCGACGGAGACCTTTTGATCGATTCATCGCTAAACACAAGTACAATCGCCGCTGCCTCCACCATGCAATAAATCTCTTCTTTTGTTTCCGTTGCTCCCACTCCTTCGCCAGGGGCACACCCTGACGTTTCTCTTGTTTGCGTCGTCTATACCTAAAGGAGACGCAGATGGGAACCATGCGACTTGCGCTGCCCTGGGAGGCTAGAATCTCCTCCGGGCCTCAAGGTTTCAAGGCTTGTTTTACAAGCCCCGAGGAAATGAAGTTGTACTTAGAAACCCTGCGTCAAAATGGCCTGTGCCCTCAGGAGGTGAGATTGGGACGACCGGAATTTACGCAGCGTTCTCCCTCACCTGCTGCTGATTTGTCTTCGCTGCCCATGAATGACGCCGCTTTGGCCGCTGCCTGCCAGTCGGGCGACCTGCATGCGTTCGAACATCTCTACCGTCTTCACGGGTCGCGCATGAAGAGCGTCGCGCGCAATCTGCTCGGCAGCACCAGCGACGCCGAAGACGCAATTCAGGACACTTTCCTGAAAATTCAGCGCAGCATCGCCAGTTTCCGTGGCCAATCCAGTTTCGCCACCTGGTCGTTTCGCATCCTGGTCAACACTTGCTACGACGCGCGCCGCAGCCGCATGCGCAAGAAAGAAGTCGCTCACGACCAGCCCGATGAAACTCCCTCGCGTCCCGAACCGCGCGCCGCATCGGCCCACCCAACCTTGCGCATCGCCCTCGAACGCGCTTTATCGCAGTTAACCCGCCACCAGCGCGAGGTTTTTCTCCTTTACGAAGTGGAAGGCTTCCGCCATTCCGAAATCGCCACCATCCTGGAAATCAGCGAGGCCGCATCCAAAAACACACTCTTCCAGGCGAAAAAGGCTCTCCGCCAGATGCTCGAAGCCCCGCGCAGCAGCGCCGCGGAGGCGAGGTGAATCCCATGACCATTTCATGCAACGATCGCGAAAGAATTTTCCTCGATGGCACGCAGGAAGAATGGACCGCGCTCGGGAGTCATTCCCTGGAATGCAACGCCTGTGCCGAACAACTTCGCGCCTGGAAAAATCTCTCCTCGGCCGCGAGCGAACTTCATCAAGAATGGGAGTCTCCTGCGCTGTGGCCGCGCATCGAAGCTGCTCTCGAGCGACAGGCTCCAGCCCTGAAAATTTCCCGCTGGCAGCGATTCTTCGGCTCATGGAATCCGGGTTCTTTGCACTGGCAGACCGCCGCAGCAGCCCTGTTCCTGATCGCTTTGACTGCTTCCTCGATCTGGTTCATGACGAATCTGCACACGCATTCAATTCCTGACAACCAAGCTCTGTTGAACGACCGCGCAGTGAACGATGTGGAACGAGCCGAAGCCGTCTACGAACGCGCCATCGACAAGCTCGACGCGCGAGCCCGCCCGCAATTGCAAAATTCGTCTACACCGCTCATGGCCAACTATCGCGAAAAGCTTCTGGTCCTCGACAGCGCCATCGCCGACTTGAAATCCCAGGCAAGCATCAATCCCGCGAACGGCCATGTGCGGCGCGAGTTGCTCGCCATGTATCACGAAAAACAGGACACGCTTGAACAGGTTTTGGAGGCCAAACAGTGAGCCACCCAGCTCCCGGCAATTTGTTTAAGAACGCGAGGCGTTACCCAGCATGGCTCTGTTCGGCCGTTTTGTTTTTCTCCACCGGCAGTCCAACTCTCGGCAGAGATCCTGGCCAGCAAGAGGTGACGCGTGATTTCGGAAAAACCGTCACGCTCTCCGGCAATCAGGGTCTCAGTCTCGATCACCGCCTGGGCGAAGTCCATATCCAGGGCGATTCCGGCCACGAACTGAAAATTTCCGCGAAAATTCACGTGCAGGGTCGCAATAGCGACGAGGCCCAGAACTTCGCGCAAAAAATCCAGATCGAAGTCCGCGAATCGAGCGATGGTGTACATGTCCGCACCATCTATCCGGACATAAAGTCCTATCTGCCAGTCATCCGCATCGGCGGCCGCACTTCCTATTCCGTGGACTACGAGATTACGATGCCCGCCGACGCGCCACTTTGGTTGCACAATGAATTTGGCAACGCCGAAGTTTCCGGCGTTCACGGCTGGTCGCAAATCGAAAACGGCCACGGAGTCTTGACCGTTCGCGATGCCGGCGGCGCCAAGCTCGTCAACTCTTTTGGCCGCATCGAACTATCGAATGCGTCCGGCAACTGTTCTGTCACCGACAACAACGGCGCCGTTAAGGTTTCTAGCGTCCAGGGCACGCTCGAAGTGCGTAATCGTTTCGGCGAAATTGAGGCTTCGCAAATCAGCGGCGCAGCCACGATTTCTGGCGGCAATGGTGCTGTCTCTCTTGCCGGCGCCGGCGGGAATTCCACGATCAACAATTCCTTTGGCGAAGTCACGGCCCGCAACATTAACGGCAATCTTTCTGTTTCCAGCAGCAACGGAAAAATCGCTGTCTCCGATGTTTCCGCAAACGCCGACCTGAAAACCAGCTTCGGAGCGGTCGAGGCCACCCGTATCGGCGGGACCCTTACCGTGCACAACAACAACGGCTCCGTTGATATTTCGGAAGCTCGCGGTCTGGTTTCCGCGACTACCAGTTTCGGCACTATCACCGGGAGCCATCTGCACAGCGGAGCCAACCTCGTCACCGGCAACGGCGCGATTGAGCTCAGTGACATTCAGGGCGACGTTTACAGCAAAACTTCTTTCGGCTCTGTCCGGGTGGAAAATGTAAAAGGGAAATTCACCGCGCAGGATTCTAATGGCGCTGTCACTGCCAAGTCCGTTCAAGACGACGCCACCGTTGACACTTCATTCTCCGGCGTATCGCTTGAAAACATCGGCGGAAAAATCCGCGTCAATAATCAAAATGGCGCTATCGACGTCACCGCCGCTTCCAGCTCCGCTTGCCGGGACATCAATCTAAAAACGTCCTTTTCTCACATCACAGTCCGCATTCCTTCAAACGGCGGCTACAAAGTGAATGCGCACACCTCTTTTGGCCACATCACCACTGAATTGCCGGTCACAGCTACCGGCAGTATGGGGGGCAATTCTCTCAACGGCACCATCGGCAACGGCGCGTGCTCGCTGGATCTGACAAATTCCAACGGCAACATCGAAATCTCCCGCGCACCCTGAAAAGAATGATCGCGCTTCTCTCACATCGCGGGCTTCCTCTGAATCGCTTCTTCATTGCTTTGTAGCGGCCGCCTTCCGAGGCGGGCGCCTTTTCTAAAATTACCGCGAAGCATCGCAAGAGTCTTGCAACCGTGACCTGGCGCGAGCCGCATTTGGCGGATTCGTTCTGAGAAAGACAGCTATCTCTTCGCTCGCGCCAGCGAAAACGCCTTTCGAATCACCCGAGTCGCTGTCGGCGTCAAAGAAAATTTCTCGAGCTGGTCTTCTCTCCCCCACTCCACGTGAGTGACATCCCCTCCGGCCACCGCTTCTCCGGAAATCCGTTCGCATAAATAATCAACAATCACAAAATGAAATCGCGGCCGCCTCCGCTCCTCCATCGTCGTCCACGTCTCGTCCGCTCCCCGTCCAAAATTAATCCGCTCAAACAATTCGACCATCTCCAGCACGCTGACCTCGAGTCCGGTCTCTTCTTTCAACTCACGCGCAGCTCCTTCCTTCAGCGTTTCGCCAAGTTCCAGTGTTCCACCGGGAATCGACCATTGTCCTTTCAACGGTTCGCTTCCCCTCCGGATCAAGAGCACTCGCCCGTCCTCGATCACCACTCCGCCCACGCCAACAATCGGTCGCTCCGGATACTCCCTCCACGAACTCATTCCGCCCCGCTTTCCGTTTCGCCCGCCACGCTTGATTGGTTCCTATCTCGACCGTGACGTTTGTACCCTGATACAGCTTTTCTTCGTCTGTACTTTGACTCCGCATTCACGGTATATAATACGATGGTCGGTGGCGGTCGCGATTCTCCATAGGTCCCGCCCCGCGAATATTTTTACGGAGGATCGTGCCGTGATTCGCTGCCCCGATTGTGGCGCTGAAATTGATGTGGATGAGGACGAAGTCGAGGAGGGCGAAATTTTGAGCTGCCCAGAGTGTGAATCCGAATTGGAAGTGACCCAGACGCATCCCGTCCATCTCAACCCTATTTCCGATGACCTGGATGAAGAGGACGACGAAGAAGAGGAAGATGAGGACGAAGCCGAAGAGGACGAAGAAGAGGAAGACGAGCTCGAAGAAGACGAAGAAGAAGACGAGGAATAGTCGGATTGGCCGGTACATCGGAGCCGGGCTGTTCA
>Ga0307476_10002007_pt1 | contig 12248 bp, 11 predicted proteins | sample atmos_gasesECM2C_2_FD_203314 | JGI IMG/M metagenome (GOLD analysis project Ga0307476, IMG submission 203314) | Hardwood forest soil microbial communities from Morgan-Monroe State Forest, Indiana, United States - atmos_gasesECM2C_05 | ecosystem: Environmental > Terrestrial > Soil > Temperate... | reverse complement strand
GAATCGCCGCCGTACTTCCACGACGGCCGACTGCTGACGCTGGAAGACACGGTGGAGTTCTTCAATCTCATCCTGGAGACGAAGCTGAGCGCGGAGGAGAAAAAAGACCTCGTGGCGTTCATGAGGCAACTGTAATTTGTCCGCCGTCCGCCGTCCGTTGCTGGCTGCGGACGGCGGACGACGGACGACGGACAAATGTGGCATCGCATCTTCGCCGCTGCCGACGCCGAGCCGGCGCCGGCGGCGATTCTGGAACGGCTGAACACGCTTGTCGCCGCCGCCGGCCATTTCCACGGCGACGACGCCGGCTGGTTCCGCGCCGAGTTCGTCGTCGCCGGGTCAACGCTAGTGCTTGAGCGTTTCCTCGCCGCGGAACAAGGCATCCGCGCCGAATTGAACAGCTGGGCCGCCCATCTGGAAGCCGGGGACGACCCGGAGCGCGTCCGGCTCATGGAACGCGTCATCCAATCCCGACAGCTCTTCACCCTCGAACGGCCCGACGACGCGCCGCCGACTCTGGACAAGGTCTGCATTTCCCTTTGCCGTTTCCTCGCTGAAGCGATCGACGGCTTCTACCAGATCGACGACCGTGGATTCTTCTCCGCCGACGGCGCGCTGCTGCTGCGCGACGCTTAACGGCGCCCTTGCCCCATTTGACGCGCGGCCAATCGTGACTTACGCTTCGGATGGACGCACGGGGATCGTGGCGTCCGACGCGCAAGGGTTGGGCCGGCGACGCGGCGGGCCGAACCCTTGTTCCGCGCAGGGACGTGACTCATCTCCTCTCCAGTCGGAGGAGGGACGCCCATGCGCCCCCTCTCGCATATCTTGCCGCGCTCATGCGGCGTTGCCGCGCTCCTCCCCGCTCTTCGCGGCCAACCATTCATCCCCGCCCGTCTCCCGGAAAGAGGGATGCGCCATGTCTGAGGAGCGACCTGCTTCCATCCTGTATGTGGACGACGACCCGGCCAATCGCCTGGCCTTCTCGACGGCCCTGCGCGACGCGGGCTTCGACACCCGCGAGGCGGCCACCGGCGGCGACGCCCTGCGCCTGGCCGCGGAGGGACCTGACCTCATCATCCTCGACGTCAACTTGCCGGACATCGACGGCTTCGAGGTTTGCCGCCGCATCAAGGCCCACCCGGCCACGTCGTCCATCCCAGTGCTGCACATGTCCGCCGTCTACGTCCGCTCCAAGGACAAGGCGCACGGCCTGGCGGGCGGCGCCGACGTTTACCTGACCAAGCCGGTGGAGCCGGACGAGGTCGTGGCGACGGTCCATGCGCTGCTGCGCGTCCACCGGGCCGAAGAAGCGGCCCGCGAGGCGTCCCGGCAGTGGCAAGCGACTTTCGACTCCATTCACGACGTCCTTTGCGTCCTGGACCGCGCGGGGCGGGTCGTCCGCTGCAACCGGGCGGCGGCGGCGCTGATCCGTCAGCCGCACGCCGTCGTCGTCGGCCGGCCGTTCCAGGAGCTGCTGCGCGACGCGTTCGGCCCGGCCGTTCCGCCGCTGGACGTGACGGGGCCGCTGGGAACCGACGAGCCCGCGCATGAAGTGTGGCTCGGCGGCCGGTGGTTCCGCGCGACGGCCGACCCGATGCGCGACGAGCGCGGCGAGCCGGCCGGCAGCGTGTTGCTCCTGGCCGACGTCACGCCGCGCAAGGCGCTGGAGGAGCAGCTGCGGCATTCGCAGAAGATGGAGGCGATCGGCCAGCTGGCGGGCGGGGTGGCCCATGACTTCAACAATCTGCTGACCGGCGTGACCGCCAATCTGAGCCTGGCCCTCCATGCGACGCCGACGGACGACCCGCGGCGCGAGTTCCTGCTGGCTGCCGAAACGGCGGCGTGGCGCGCGGCGGAGCTGACGCAGCAGCTGCTCGGCTTCTCCCGGCGCATGCAGCCGCACATGGAGACGCTCGACCTGGGCCGCTGCGTCCACGAGGCGGTGGAGCTGCTGCGTCGTACGCTCGGCCCCTCCATCGAGATCGCGGCGAGCTACGGCGACGACCTGTGGCAGACGGAAGCCGACGGCAGCCAAATCCACCAGGTCTTGATGAACCTGTGCCTGAACGCCCGCGACGCCATGCCCGACGGCGGCCGGCTGGAAATCGAGACGGCCAACGTGACGGTGAGCGCGGCCGAAGCGCAGGGCCAGGCGGACCGGCGTCCCGGCGCCTTCGTCTGGCTGCGCGTGCGCGACCAGGGGCACGGCATTCCGCCGGAAGTCCTGCCGCGCATCTACGATCCCTTTTTCACGACAAAAGAGGTGGGCAAAGGAACCGGATTGGGCCTGGCCGTGGTGTTCGGCATCGTCAAGCAGCACCACGGCTGGATCGAGTGCCAGACCGAGATGGATCGGGGGACCTGTTTCCACGTCTACCTGCCGCGGCAGGAATAATGCGGCCTGCAGAACGCCGAACGCCGAAGGAAGACGCATTGCTTTTTCATTCGGCATTCTGCATTCTGCATTTTGCATTCGACTTCGTACCGGGATAGCCCCCCATGTCCTGGCTGCTCAACCTCAGCTTGATCCAGCTGTTCCTCGTCTACCTGACGCTCGCCTTCCTCATCGGCACGGCGCTCCGCATCCGAGACTACCGCCACGCCCTGGCGCTCATCCTGCGAGCGCCGAGCCGCTGGCCGCGACTGGTCAAGCTGGTGAAGGAGCACCACAGCATTCTGCTAACCTGGCACACGGTCCTGCCGCTGTTCCTGTCGCTGGGCCTGATCCTGGCCCACCAGCTGACCAGCAATTTCGTTTGGCCCGAGGCCGCCTCCTATCTGAAGATCGGCCGCCTGCTCCCGCTGTGGCCGGCCCTGTTCGTGGTCGCGCCGACCGGCGCCGTCATGATCGGCCTGGACGTCTATTCCTTCACCCACATCTCGCCGCTCGACCGGCCGCTCCTGGAAAAATACTTCGACCAGGCCGAGTACTGGCTCAAGCCCTGGACGGCGCCGGTCGTGCGCATCTTCACGTTCGGCTATATCAATCCTCGCAAAATGGTGACGAAGGAGGTTCGGTCGGCCCTGGAGGCCGCCAGCCGAATCATGAGCAGCGCCTTCTGGTGGGCGTCGCTGCAAACGGTGTCGCGGCTGGCGTTCGGCCTGGCGCTGTGGGGAACCTACGCCGTGGCGATGGCGGCGGGCTGGGCGCGGTGAGGCGCGGGCATGGCCAAGACCTTCGACGTGGTTCTGAAGCATCTGGTGGAACAGTACCCGGCGGCGTGGCTGTCCGGCGTGGGCTGGCCACCGGCCGGTCCGGTGCGCGTGATCGACGCCGACGTTTCCACCGTCTCGGCGGGCGCCGACAAGGTGTTTCGTGTGGACGAAGCGACGCCGTGGATAGCGCACCTGGAATTGCAAGCCGGGCCGGAGACGGAACTCGCGGACCGGGCGCATCTGTATAATGTGCTGTTGAGGCGACGCCATCGCGTGGCCGTCCGCAGCGCGATCGTCCTGCTGCGACGGGAGGCCGATTCGCCGCGGCTGAACGGGCTGCTGGAACATCTCGACCCGGCCGGCGACTGGGAGCGGCGCTGGCGGTATCGAGTGATCCGGGTGTGGCAGCTGGCGGCGGACGCGCTGCTGACAGGCGAGATGGGACTATTGCCGCTGGCGCCGCTGACGGATGACGCGGAGGAACGGCTGCGGGATGTGATTCATCGGCTCGATGAACGGGTGCAGAAAGAGGCGCCGGGGGAGTGGGGTAGAACGCTTGAGTCTATGAGCTACTGGATCATGGGTCTGCGATACCCGCGGGAACTGGTGGACGAACTTTGGAAGGGAGTGCGAGGGATGGAAGAATCATCGACGTACCAAGCCACTATTGAAAAAGGGGTCGAAAAAGGGGTTAAAATAGGGATGGAGATGGGGGTCGAAATAGGGCGTAAGGCGGCGCTAAGGGATGCCATCCTGCGTCAGGCCGCACGCCGCCTGGGCGCGCCGCCAGCGGAAGTCGTCGCTGCGCTGAACGGCATCGAGGATGTGGCGAGGCTGGATCGCATGTTCGATCGCGCGCCGGACGCGGCCAGCTGGGCGGACCTGCTCGCCACGTCCTGAATTCGGCAGCTGGCGACCTGGCCCACCAAAATGCCATGCGCCGGCCCAGAACCGCTGGCGTCGCGCCCCCCAATACGATACACTTTTCCATACCCTCCCCCGTCGCCCCCGCTTTGGCCGTCCTGCCGTGAAGCTCGCAAAGGAGCCTGCCATGCACCCCATTCCGCACCGGCACACCGTCGGATTGACGCGCCGGGAGGTCCTGCAAGTCGGTTATTCCGGCCTGCTCGGCGTCAGCCTTGCCGGCCTCTTGACCCGGCAGGCGCGTGCGGCGTCCGGCGACGGCGGCGGGCGGGCCAAGTCGGTCGTCCTCGTTTTCCTCACCGGCGGGCCCAGCCATCTCGACACCTTCGACCTGAAGCCCGAGGGCCCCGCCGAGATTAAGGGCGAATTCAAGCCGATCAGCACGAACGTCCCCGGCGTGCAATTCTGCGAGCATCTGCCGCACCTGGCCGCTCGCGCCGACAAGCTGGCCGTCGTCCGATCATTGTCGCACCCGGAGACGAACCATCTGCTGGCCACGCATCGCGTCCTGACCGGCACGGCCATTCCCGGCGGGAAGTTCGACCAGGTGGCCTCACGGAATGATTGGCCGGACTACGCGGCCGGGCTCGACTGTCTCCGGCCGCGAAGCGACGGCGTTCCCACCGGCGTCAACCTGCCGACGTTCCTCGTCGAAGGGCCGCTGACCTGGCCGGGCCAGCACGCCGGCTTCCTCGGCGCCAAGCATGATCCGTGGCAGGTGAGGCAAGACCCGAATTTGCCGGAATTCCATGTGGACGGCTTCGGCCTCGTCGCCGGGCTGGGGGTCGAGCGGCTGGAACAGCGGCGCGAATTGCTCGGCCAATTGGCGGGCGAAGCCGAGACTGCGGCCAGGGCGTCGGAAGGTCGGCCGTTCGGCGAGATGCAGGACCGCGCTTTCACCATGCTGACCTCCGGCAAAGTCGCCGCGGCGTTCGACCTGAGCCGCGAGCCGGATCGGACGCGCGACCGCTACGGCCGGCACATGTTCGGCCAATCGCTGCTGCTGGCGCGCCGCCTCGTCCAGGCCGGCGTGCCGGTCGTGCAGGCAAACATGGGCCGCGTCCAGAACTGGGACTCGCACGGCAACATCTTCGCCCGCCTCAAAAAGGACCTGCTTCCTCCGCTGGACCAGGGCGTGGCGGCCCTGCTGGACGACCTTGCCGCGATGGGCCTGCTCGACGAAACGCTGGTGATGGTGCTGGGCGAGTTCGGCCGGACGCCGAAGTTGTCGGGCAACCCCGGCGACAAGGGGGCCGGACGCGATCACTGGCCCAACGCTTTCACCGGCGTCTTCGCCGGCGCCGGCGTCCGCGGAGGCCAGGTCATCGGCAAGACGGACAAGATCGGCGCCTTCCCCACCACGCCGCCGTTTGCGCCGGACGACGTCGGCGCCACGGTGTATCATGCCCTGGGGGTGGACCATGAGGCCGATGTGCCGGACCAGCTGGGCCGGCCCGTGCGGCTCAACCGCGGGTCGCCCATCGAGGCGCTCTATTCCGCGTAGGGGGTCCGGCCGTTAGGGAGCGATCGTAGGGTGGGTCGCAAGACCCACCGCGAGGGGCCGAATCGGCGCCGCTGGGTCTTGCGACCCACCCTACGACTGCGACTGCGCAGGAGTCGGGCCGCTGAGGAGCAGGCGATGAAGACGGAGGAAATGCTCAAGCTGCTGGCCCGCCTGGAGCGGCGGCTGACGACCATCTCGGACCAGATGCAGGAGACCCGCGAACAGGCGCAGCACGCCATCGACCGCCTCGAACGCCTCCGCCAAGACCTGGAACGCATCCGCAAGGACATCACGGCCTCCGCCGACACCAGCGACAGCCTTCCCGCCTTCAAGGATCGGCCGCCCCAGCGCTGAAACCCGCACGGAGGGCGGAACAAGCCATGCACGATGCGGAATCGCCCCGCTGCGGGGCCTTCTCCCAACCGGACGGCGCCGTCCGCTGGCGCGTCTGGGCGCCGCGGGCCGGCCGCGTTGAGCTGGTGCTGATCGACGGGCACTCACGGCGGCATCCGCCGATGGAGCCGGAGCCGGGCGGCTTTTTCCGTTATGATGCATCCGGCATATCCGAGGGCCAGCGCTACGCCTTCCGCCTGAACAACGGCCCGGAACGGCCCGATCCGATGACGCTGTGGCAGCCCGACGGCGTCCATCAGCCGTCGGCCGTCCTCTTCCCCGAGCGCTTCGCCTGGGACGAACGCGGCTGGACCGGGCTGCCGCGGCGCGACCTCGTCCTGTACGAATTGCACGTCGGGACTTTCACGCCGGAAGGGACGTTCGACGCCGTCGTTTCGCGGCTCGACGCCCTCAAGGACCTCGGCGCCACGGCGATCGAGATCATGCCGGTCGCCCAGTTCCCCGGCCCGCGCAACTGGGGCTACGACGGCGTCCACCCGTTCGCCCCGCAGAACAGCTACGGCGGGCCGCACGGTCTGCAACGGCTGGTCAACGCCTGTCACACCCGCGGCCTGGCGGTCCTTTTGGATGTCGTTTATAACCATCTCGGCCCGGAGGGCAATTACCTCCACGAATTCGGGCCGTATTTCACCGACCGCTGCCGGACGCCGTGGGGCCCGGCCTTTAACTGCGACGATTTCGGCTGCGATCCCGTGCGCGAATGGATCCTCGCCAACGTGCGCTTGTGGATCGGCCAATACCGCATGGACGGCCTGCGCCTCGACGCCACGCACGCCATTTTCGACCAAGGCCCCCGGCACATACTCCGCGAGATCAAGGAAGCGGCCGATACGGCCGCCAGGGCGCTCGGCCGGCCGGCCCATATCATCGCCGAGCATCTGCGCAACGACCCGCGTTTGCTGCAATCACCGGAGCGCGGCGGCTACGGCCTCGACGCCGAATGGAACGACGATTTCCATCACGCCGTCCACGCCTTCCTGACCGGCGAGCGCCAGGGCTACTACGTCGATTTCGGCGAGCCGCGGGACTTCCCCAAGCTGTGCGAGAATACATTCCTTCTGGATGGCGTGTATAGCCAGTTCCGCGGCCGGCGTTTCGGCGCCCCCGCCGGCGATCTGACCGGCGATCGGTTCGTGGTCAGCATCCAGACGCACGACCAGGTCGGCAACCGGGCCGGCAGCGAACGGCTGGCGTCGCTGATTCCGCCGTCGAAGCTGCGGCTGGCCGCGTCGCTGCTGCTGCTGGCGCCGCACCTGCCGATGCTGTTCATGGGCGAGGAATACGGCGAGGATCGGCCGTTTTGGTTTTTCTGCTCCTTTCTCGATCGGCGCTTGGTGGAAGCGGTGCGCTCCGGCCGGCAGCGCGAATACGCCGCCCTGCTGGCCGGCGCGAAGATCGCCGACCCGCAGGCCGAGGCGACGTTCGCGGCGTGCCGGCTGTCGTGGTCGTGGCCGGAGGGGACGCCGCGCGCCGGATTGCGGCGGCTCTACCGCGACCTGCTGACCGCGCGCCGCCGCTGGCCGGCCCTGCGCGATTTCGCCCACCGGAGAGCGCGGCTGCTGCCGGATTCAAGCGAGCCGAACGTTCTGCACATGATTCGCGGCGGCGAACGGGAGGAGGAATTGCACGTCTATTTCAACTTGACGGATCGCGTTCAGCCGCTGGACGACGGCGGTCGGAGGCGCCTATTTCGGTCGGAGGCGGAACGATACGGCGGGGTGAATGACGCCGAAGGGATGCAGGAGCTGCGGCCTTATGAATGCGTGGCGCTCGGTGCCCACGAGTTGGAATCTGCCGACGCCGCCGCCAGCTTCGCCAGCAACTCCGCCTGTCCCGGTTGATTCGCCTCGATTTTTCGCCGCAGGCGCGCGGCCTCCTCGCGTCGGCCTTTCAAGTACTCGTCCACCCGCGCTCGGTGGCGCAGGTAGTAGGCAATTACCCCGTACACATCGGCGAGTTGCAGCGTCGAGTAACCGCGGACGATGCCCTCCGGGTCGGAGCCGTTGTTGAACTCGCGGATCACAACGTCGAGCAGGACCTGAGAGTCCCCAACGCGCACAACGCCGTATTCATCGGTGCGTAAGGGGCTTGGATCGGTCTGAATTTCGAGAGACATGATCGCTTCCTCCCAATCCACCTCATTCTACTCCTCCGGCGCCTCCGCGGACTCCGCCGGTTGAGCCGCTTGCCCCCGCGGCTTGAACGCCGCCATGCCGAGCGGCGGCAGTGTGACCGCCAAGATGTGATTGCGACCGTGCTGAGCGATCGGCGCCGCCTCAACGCCGCCGAGGTTGCCGACGCCGCCGCCGCCGTAAAGCGGGGCGTCGCTGTTCAGCACCTCGTCCCACCGACCGCCCTGCGGCACGCCGACCTGGTAGCTGTAGCGCGGCACCGGCGTGAAGTTGAACACGGCCAGCACGCAGTCGGCCGGGTCTTTGGCTTTGCGCAGCAGGCTTACGACGCTGGCCTCGGCGTCGCAGCAATCCACCCACTCGAAGCCGGACGGGTCGCAGTCTCCCTCGTGCATCGCCGGCTCGCCGCGGTAGAACGTGTTCAGGTCGCGCACCCACCGCTGGCATCCCTGATGCAGGGGGAAGCCCAGCAAGTTCCAGTCGAGGCTGGTCTCGAAGTTCCACTCCGCCCACTGCCCGAACTCGCCGCCCATGAACAGCAGCTTCTTGCCCGGCTGAAAATACTGCCAGCCGTAGAGCAGCCGCAAGTTGGCAAACTGCTGCCAGGCGTCGCCCGGCATTTTCGACGCAAGGGATCGCTTGCCGTGAACCACCTCGTCGTGCGACAGCGGCAAGACGTAGTTCTCGGCGTAGGCGTACACCATGCGGAAAGTCAGCTCGTTGTGGTGGTACTTGCGGTGGACGGGATCCTGGCCAAGGTACTGGAGCGTGTCGTGCATCCAACCCATATCCCATTTGTAGCTGAAACCCAGACCGCCGAGATGGGCCGGGCGCGACACCTGCGGCCAGGACGTGGACTCCTCGGCCATGACCACGACGTCGGGATAATCGGCGTTGACGCGCTCGTTGAGACGGCGCAGAAAGGCGATGGCGTCGAGATTTTCCCGGCCGCCGTAGTAGTTCGGCGTCCATTCGCCGGGTTGCCGGGAATAATCGAGATAGAGCATGGAGGCGACGGCGTCCACGCGCAGGCCGTCGATGTGGTAGCGGTCCAGCCAGAAGAGGGCGTTGCTGACGAGGAAGCTGCCGATCTCGTTGCGGCCGTAGTTGAAGATGAACGTGCCCCAATCCTTGTGTTCCCGCTGCTTGGGGTCGGCGTGCTCGTAGAGATGCGTACCGTCGAAATAGCCCAGGCCGTGCTCGTCGCGCGGGAAGTGGGCGGGGACCCAGTCGAGAATGACGCCGATGCCGCGCCGGTGCAGCGTATCGACCAGGAACATGAAGTCCTGCGGCGTGCCGAAACGGCTGGTCGGGGCGAAGTAGCCGACCGTTTGATAGCCCCAGGAGCCGTCGAAGGGATGCTCGGTGATCGGCATCAGCTCGACGTGGGTGTAACCCAGGTCGTGGGCGTAATCGGCCAGGAGCGGCGCCATTTCGCGGTAGGTCAGCCAGCGATTGCTATCCTCCAGTTTGCGCCGCCATGATCCTAAATGGACCTCGTAAATCGACATTGGGGCGTCGAGCGCCTGGGCCTTGCGGCGTCCGGCCGTCCACTCGGCGTCGCCCCAGTCATAGCCGGGCAGGTCCCAGACCTTCGACGCCGTGGCCGGCCGGATTTCGCAAGCGAAGGCGTAGGGATCGGCCTTCTCGACCCAGTAGTTGTGCAGCCGGGAAAAGATCGCGTATTTGTAGAGAGCGCCGGGACGAACGTTGGGGACAAAGCACTCCCAGATGCCGGAAGAGCCGACGGACCGCATCGGGTTGGCGGCCGCTTCCCAGCCGTTGAAGTCGGCGATGACGGACGCCCAGCGGGCGTTCGGCGCCCAGACGGCGAAGCGCACGCCGCGGACGCCGTCTTGCTCGGCGACGTGCGCCCCGAGCTTTTCGTAGGCCCGGTAGTGTCGGCCCTCGCGCCACAGGTAGACGTCGAAATCGGTCAGCGCCTCGGTGCTCACGGGCTTCCCCCCGGCCTAGCGCCGATACCCCGACCCTAAGCCCGGGCGCATTCCCGGCGTGGGGAAATAGCCGCCGGTGTAGCCGAACACGGCGGGATGGCCGGTCGTGTTCAGCGGCGTGAAGAGGGCGGCGTCGGAGATGGAGGCCGGCGGGGGTTGCAGCGCCTGCTGTTCGAGGTTGCCGATGGCGTTGCCGTAGACTTGGTTCATAGCGCGCTGGTTGAGTTCGGGCAGGGTGCGCAAGTAGTACTGGATGGCCGGGTCGCCGCCGTTGGCCAGGTTCAGATAGGGGCTAAGATAGTTGTGATAGCTGTAGCCGGGGCCGTAGATAGGCCGGTTGTAGATTCCCGGCGGCACGGCCTGGGCGCTGGCCGCGACGGCGGCGAGCATTACAGCGAGGCTGGCGACGAGGTAGACGCCGATCCGACGCGACATGGCTGTCTCCCGCATCAAGGTGGGCCGGCGGCGGACGCCGGCGAATCCGTGCGCTTCCCCGGAGGCCGACGGCGCTTGGGGCGACGGCCTCCCTACTCAGCCTAACCCCGGTCGGGCCGCTGTCAAGCGCCCGACCGGTCGGCGCCGTCGTCACGGCGCGGTCGTGCCAGTGCGGTTCCGGATGCTGTTGACCGTGCTGCTGCCCAGCAAGGTGACGCCGAGAATCTGCTGCGGAATGTCGAGCCGTTTGCGGAACCAGGTGCTCGCAACAATCCACTTGTCGGAGGCGACATAGATGCGGTCGTTGGGGAAAATCTGGTAGTCCGTAGTGACGCAGCCCCTCTGCGTGACGCCGCACCAGTCCACGGGCAAGAGGATCGGATGGTCGCAGTCCGCCGTGGCGCGAGCGACCCAGATCCGGTTCTTGGACGCCACCGGCGGCAGGCCGCCGATCTTGCTCAGGGCGTCCAGCACCGTTTCGTTGCCGGTGATCGGGATCGGGTAAATCTGCTGGCCGTAGCCGCCGCCGTCGGTGATGACGTAGTAGACCTTGCTGTTGTAGGCGATCACATCCACCACCAGGCCCTTTTTGATATCCTCGATGCTCTTTTTGTCGAGGCGGACGTGGAGCTGGGCGGCGACGGCGTCGCGGGCCTCGTCCAGCGTCCGCCCGGCCAGGTAAACGTTGCCGTATATGCCGAGGCTGACGCTGCCGTCGGGCCGCACCAGGTGCGGCCCTTGCACGTCCTGGGCCGGATCGGCGAGGTCATGGAGCAGCGAGATCAGCAGGATGTCGGGCGGCTCGACGATGTACGGCGGCAGCGGCTGCTTGGCGAATTCATGCGGCGCCGACGGATGCATAGCCGGCAGTTCTGGCTCCCCCACGACGGGTTGCGGCTCCAGGTGCGGCGGCGGCAGCGGCTGTGCCGCGGGTTCGCCGGGCGGGGCGGCGCCGGCGATGGCGAGCGGCTGCGGCGGGATGTCAATGGAAGGCCGCATGACGCCGTTCGGCGCCGGCGGATTGGACACGCGAGCGATGTCGCCCGGCGCCGGCATCGTCCCGGCGGCGACGTGCTGGGCCGGCTGCCAGACGCAGATCGCCGGGCCAATCGTTGCGGCCGGCCGTGCCGCTGCCATCCCGGAAGCGCTCGACGCAATCACCCCCTCCGCGGCCGCCGGTTGTCCCGTCGCCGGCGCCGGGCTTCGGCCCGCTCCAGCGACGGTTCGGGCGAAAAAGGCGTCCGACTCGACGGAACTCGTCTGACAACCGGCCCCCCCGGTGCAGGCGCCCAAAAAGGCGGCGAAACCGACCAGGAAACGGATCGGAGTTCTCGGAGGCATGTCCCTTACCTCGGTTCGGCGGGGCGACCGGCAAAGCCGCAGGAGACGGCGTGAGCCGTCCTACTCGCCCCCTTTATCGTCGCCGCCGTCGCAGTCGTGTGAACCTGCGGCCGGCAATTCCCCGCAGCCGCCGCATTTCCGCCGGTCAAGTTCCGCGCAAACCAACGAGCTTACCACGGCGCAGGGTCGCTGCATCCTCGTGCCGGGGCTCTGCCCCGGCACGGGCTGCCCGGCAGGCTCTGCCTGCCGGCTGATTCAGACGCGAGGCAGAGCCTCGCGGCCAGTGCGTTCCCAGGCAGAGCCTGGGAACGAGGGGCAGAGGGGCTGCGTCCTCGTGCCGGGGCTCTGCCCCGGCACGCACTGCCCGGCAGGCTCTGCCGGCCG
>Ga0307476_10002006_pt1 | contig 12250 bp, 10 predicted proteins | sample atmos_gasesECM2C_2_FD_203314 | JGI IMG/M metagenome (GOLD analysis project Ga0307476, IMG submission 203314) | Hardwood forest soil microbial communities from Morgan-Monroe State Forest, Indiana, United States - atmos_gasesECM2C_05 | ecosystem: Environmental > Terrestrial > Soil > Temperate... | reverse complement strand
TACGTCGCCGACGTAATCGACGTAGCGCACCACATAGGCCTGCGCGTAGGCCTTTTGACGATGAACCGGGAGCTGCCGGTAGAATAATCGATCAATTCCGCGCCCTGTTCTTGATCCAAATCGGCGTCCCCAAGAATACGAATGCCTCCCGAATCTGATTCTCCAAAAACCGCTGATAAGAAAAATGCAGCTTTACCGCCCGGTTGGTGAACAGCACAAACGTGGGCGGCGCAACCGACGCCTGTGTCATATAAAGAATTTTCACCCGCGACCGCATGGGAACCGATGCGCGCTCAAAATCTACTGTCTCGATAAAACGGTTCATGGCCGACGTCGAAATTCGCTTCCGTCGCTCCGTCGCAACTCGTTCGAGCAGCGGAAATATCTTTTCCGTACCCTTGCCGCTCTTCGCCGAGATAAAAACAATCGGCGCATAGTTCAAAAATTTCAGGTCCCAGCGCAGCCGCTCCTCATAAGCCTCGCGGTCGCCCGGACGCTTGCTCTCCCGCATACGCATGGCCTTCGACGGCCTGCCTGGTTTCTGCGCGCCGCCGGTGACTAGATCCCACTTGTTCACCACAATAATCATCGAGCGCCCGCTCTCGTGCGCGTAACCCGCAATCGCGGCATCGAGCTGGCTCACGCCCTCGGTAGCATCGATCACCAGCAGCGCAATGTCCGCGCCCTCAAGATGCTTGCGCGCCATCACTACCGAAAGCTTCTCCGCCATCAAATGAGTCTTGCCCTTGCGCCGAATGCCCGCCGTATCGATAAAGCGAAACCGCCTCCCATCCCGCTCCACGATTTCATCCACCGCATCGCGCGTAGTCCCCGGAATCGGCGACACAATGGCCCGGTCAGACGCGGTCAGGCAATTCAGCAGCGTTGACTTCCCAACATTCGGATGCCCGATGATCGCAACCTTAGTCTCGTAAACAGGCTCAGTCTCGGACTCCGCCTCATCGCCTGCCGCAAGTGGCTTCCCCTGTGCTTCCTCTGTGCTTGCCCTGAGCGAAGCCGAAGGATCCCCTGTGTTTAGGTCTTTAGAATCCGGGAGCACCTCCAACACCGCATCCAGCAAATCGTCGATCCCGCGCCCATGTTCCGCCGAGATCGGAAACATCCGCTTGATTCCCAACCGATGAAACTCATCGACAATCGACGCCTGCTTTTCGCTATCGGCCTTATTCACCGCCAGGAAAAGCGGCCGCCCCGTCTTACGCAGCAGCCGCACCAACTCCATATCCGGCCCCGCAAGCTCGGCTCGCCCATCGACCACCATGACGATGGCCGCAGCCTCATCAAACGCAACCCGCGCCTGCCGGAAAATTTCCGATGGAATAAAGTCCTTGTCCTCCGGAAGAATGCCGCCCGTGTCGATGATCCGCATGTGCCGGCCGCGCCACTCCGCATCGCCGTAAAGCCGGTCGCGCGTGATGCCCGGTTCATCGCCCACAATGGCGCGGCGCGAGCCAACGATGCGGTTAAACAAGGTGGACTTGCCTACGTTCGGCCGCCCCACAATGGCAACCGTAGGAACGCCAGCCGCGGTGGTGGCGAGAGTGCTGGTCGAATTGTAAGTGGGTTGAGTCAAAATGCTGAGTCAAAATAAATGCTGAGTCAAAATGAATGAAGCTCGAATGTAGGACAGCAGCCCCGGCTGTCCTTCGCAGACCCAATTTTTTCGCGAATGATGCTGGCGAGCCGGAAGCTCTATTATAGAGACTCCCGTGTCTTTAAGCTCTCAACCCGTTTCTCCTTCAACCTCCAACCGCACCGCATCCGCGGGTAAGAACGCTTCGAACTCTTCTTCTTCAACCCTATACCAATTTTTCTCCCCTGGCGGAGTCCTCGCCCGCACCCATCCCGCCTACGAATTCCGCCGTGGGCAGCTGCAGATGGCCGAGGCCGTCGAGAAAGCCCTCGAAGAAAAGCGGCACCTCATTGTCGAAGCCGGCACTGGCACAGGAAAAACCCTCGCCTACCTGATGCCGGTTATCCGCTCCGGCAAGCGCGTCATCATCTCTACCGGCACGAAAAATCTGCAGGAGCAACTCTTCTACAAAGACATTCCGTTTCTCGAGCACGCTCTTTTCGGCGACTCGGGGAGTCGCCTTTCGGTTTGCTACATGAAAGGCCGCAACAATTATCTCTGCCGCAAGAAGCTCTATGACCTCACCGATCAGCCCGTGCTCAGCGGCTTGCAGGAGATCGACCAGTATCGCGCGATTGCCGCCTGGGAAAAGGCAACCGCTACCGGCGACCGCGCCGAGCTTGCCGAACTCCCCGAGACCAGCCAGCTCTGGCACAAGCTCGACGCCCGCTCCGACGCCTGCATCGGACAGAAATGCAGCGAGTTCGACCGCTGCTTCATCACCGAAATGCGCCGCCGCGGCATGGAGAGCGACATCGTCATCGTCAATCATCATCTCTTTTTCGCTGATCTCGCCATCAAGCTGCAGGCCGATGGTGCGCCCGATGCCGGCATTCTACCCGAGGCAGCGGCAGTGATTTTCGACGAAGCCCACGAACTGGAAGATGTGGCCGGAAATTATTTTGGCATCTCGGTCAGCAATCTGCGCGTCGAGGACCTTGCCCGGGACGTGGAAACATCGCTCCAGCATAACCGCATGATGTCCGCTTCGCTCTCCGGAGCATTAGGTAGCCTCCGCGAGCGTTCGCGATTCTTTTTCTCTCTGCTTCCGCCGGGCGAAGGCCGCTTCGCCTTCGAAACCCGCCGCGAGTTTCTGGAAGAAAACGGCGATGAGTTCCTCGCGCTCAATCAGGCGTTGACTCGCCTTGCGGGCGAGCTCGAAGGCCTGCCGCAGAAGCCTGAGGAAGTTTTCAACTTCGTGCGGCGCGCTCAGGAAATCCAGATGCAACTCGGTTTCGCGATGGAGTCCGACGATCACAACACCGTTTTCTGGATCGAGCGCCGCGGCGGAAGAGGAAACAACTTTAGCCGCGCCGGCCAGACAACAAGCAAGAGTGCGTCAGCCCCTGACGCAAACCGCGGCAGGCAAAACGTCTTCCTGCAAGCTACCCCAATCGACGTCGGTCCAATCTTGCGCGAATGCCTGTGGTCAAAGCTCGAGTGCGCCGTCCTCACTTCGGCTACACTCGCCGTCGGCGGAGGATTCGAATACATCCGCCAGCGTCTCGGCATGGAGCACGCCCGCGAATCCGTGCTGCCTTCCCACTTCAGTTACGAGAGTCAGGCTCTTTTCTACGTGCCGCCCGATCTCCCCGATACTCGCACGCCGCAATTTACCGCGAAGGCCGCTGCGCGCATTCGCCAACTGCTCGAAATCACGCGCGGCCGCGCCTTCGTTCTATTCACCAGCTACGCGCAGATGAACGACATCTACAACCGGCTGCTCGGCGAACTTGAGTTCCCCATGCTGCGCCAGGGCGACGCGCCGAAAAGCGCACTCCTCGACGAATTCCGCCTCACACCTCACGCCGTCCTGTTCGCCACCTCGTCGTTCTGGCAGGGAGTCGACGTACAGGGTGAGCAGTTGAGTTGCGTCATCATCGACCGCCTGCCCTTCGCGGTTCCCAGCGATCCTGTCGTCGCCGCTCGCGTGAAAGCAATCGACGCCGACGGCGGCAACGCATTCTTTCAGTATCAAGTCCCCGCAGCTGTCATCACCCTGAAACAGGGATTCGGACGCCTGATCCGCTCGCTCCACGACCGCGGCCTTCTCGTCCTGCTCGACAACCGCATCCTGAAAAAACAATACGGACGCGTCTTCATCGACAGCCTGCCGAATTACAAGAAGACGACAGATATGCGAGTGGTAGAAGAGTTTTTCAACTGCGCGGAATAGACAAAGACTCATGTAGGGACAGCCGCCCTCGGCTGTCCATCGAGCGCAGCTCGATTCGGTTTGGCTGAACTACATTCGCATCGAGGCCAATCATTGGGAGCGGCAAGCTCCCTTGACAATGGCAGCGTTCATCTCCTCCTTTGCCGACCTCGATAAACTCGATGCGGTCGCCGGCATTAACCCCAAGCGTGGTTCGCACACCAGTCGGTATCGTGATCTGCCCCTTCGATCTTACGGTTGCGACCGCCATAGCAAGGCCCTTTCGAAACTCAATATTCCTTCCATTATAGTGAGGCATCCTCAGGGAGTCGGCACAGGAAGACATCGGTCGCTGTGCTCGCTTCACGGCAAGAGAGCCAGGCTCTAGGGAAAAGCCTAACTCCAGGTCCCTCCGCTAAAGCTGTCCCTCCCGCCGGGCTCGGGGAATTAGGACAAAAACCGCCATCAACACAACTCCCACGCCCACGGCCGCCATTAGGTCATAGTTCAAAAATTCCACCTATCTTAGCTCGGCCTTGCTGACATAAACACCCGTGTTGAAGCCTGCAGTCGTGGATATACCCTACCACTCTGAGGACTCGGAATCGTTGGCATAAACGCCAGGTAACAAACCGCCGTTACAATTCTTGAGACGGCCGTGAAGAAGCCTACTAGCGCAACGGCCCACACAAACAATTGCTTTTTTCTTGATGGTTCCCCGGGAATAATCGGCCTAATTTCCATATTCCTCTTATCGCACTTCGGCGATCTTAATCGCATCCTTCACACGTACTCCCGCTCCGCCCGCCGAATCTCCCGGTACCGTTCAAAAACTTTCTCTTCGCTCTCCAGCCCCAGCAGCGACCGGATGGAACTCCCCCGAAACGTGTGCAACAGCATTTTCCATCCTTTGAACAAAACAAATCCCGGATCATGCTTCAACGCCGCCGGAATATGATTCACCTTCATCCAGCGCTCCGCCTTCCAGCGCATGAATTCCACTTCCTCCGCCTGCAGATGCTCCGTCCGCACCACCGCCGTCGTGCCGTCGTACTCTTCCAACCGCTCGTTCATGATCAAGCCCTGATCGCGGAAGTCCTTCGTCATCGGCGTGCGCGGGTACGGCGTTGGATGCTGAATATAAGGCCAATCCACATACCGTCGTGCAAATTCCAGATTCGCCTCAATCGACTCGCGCGTGTCCCCCGGACTGCCCACAATCAGCCCGCCCACCACGTACATCTGATTGCGGTGCAGGTAATCGATCGCCTTCAGCGTGGCATTCCCCGTCTCATGCCCGTTCTCGCGCTCCATATTCTTGGACGAAGCCTTCAGGAATTCCAGATCGCCTTCCAGAATATTTTCGATGCCGAGAAAAACGTAACGGAATCCCGCCCGCCGCATCAGCGGCGCAAGCGTTTCGCCGTGATTGGCAATCGCCGAGGTCATGCCCTGCACAAAGTAGTCGAGATCGTTCAACCCCGCCGCAATAATGGCTTCGCACAGCGCCTCAAACCGTTTCACGTTCAGCGTAATATTGTCATCGACCAGAAAAATCGTACGCGCCCCGTGATCGCGTGCATCGCGAATATCGGCCAGAACGCGGTCGAAAGAATAAGCGAAGAAATTGCGCCCGCGCATCTCGATGATCGAACAAAAGCTGCAATCGTAAGTGCAGCCCCGCGAGGTTTCGATGACATCCACCTGCCGCCCCAACATCGTGTATCCCTTCAGCACCCGCGAATCACGCTTCGGCGGGCGGATTTCTCTATCTTCCAGCCGGTGCGGCGCCCGTCCCGGATTGTGCACCCACTTCTCTCCGTTGTAATACGAGAGCCCGCAAATCCCTTCCACACCGCTGCCCTTTTCCAGCGCGCGCAGCAATTCACGAAACGTAACTTCTCCCTCGCTGCGCACCAGGTAGTCGACCCCCATGTCCTCATACGCTTCGGGCGCCAGGCTCGGATCGTACCCGCCAACCACGATCTTTACTCCCGGCCGCAACCCGCGCACCAGCTCAATAATTCGCGCTGCGCTGCGCCGCTGAAACGTCATGATGGAAAGTCCCACAACCTCCGGATCGAGTTCGCGCACCAGCCGCGTCACCGTTTCACGAACCTGGCGCTGCACCAGGATCAAGTCCGCAACCGCAACACGATGATGCGGATCGACGTTGCCCGCAAGCGACGTAAGCGCCCCGTTCGGCATGCGAATCGCCGCGGGCGGCATGTGTTCGAAGGAATCTGGCATGGAAAGCAACAGCACGTTCATGAATGATCGCCCTCACTCATCAAGAAATCCCGCAGGCGCGGGTGGAACCCCCAGTTGGCAGAGCGGATTGTAGATTGTACCCCAGCCAACTGTCTAACGCAGCTTGCCCTGCGTCAACCGCGTGCGCAGGCCGGGATCAACTGGACCGCCGCACTCCCAGATTCGCCACAGCGAGGTCCGGTACACAGGTACGGTACAATATTATGTTTGGCATGACACGCGTCCAGCCTGTATTCATGCGGCTACGCTGAGGAATCAATGTTCGAAGTCACGGTTGACGATACTTTTTCGGCGGGCCATTACCTGCGCAACTATAAGGGCAAGTGCGAAAATCCCCACGGTCATAACTATAAGATACGGGTGACGCTGGCGGGCGCTGAACTGGATAAAGCTGGCCTGCTGCTCGACTTCAAAGATCTCCGCGAGGTGATGAAGCACGTCATCGAACGCCTCGACCATCAGATGATCAACGAGATTGAACCCTTCACCATCGTCAATCCCTCGGCTGAAAATCTGGCCAAGTATTTTTACGATGAATCGAACACGCGCCTGCAGCGCCTAACTAACGGTCGCGTGCGGATCAAAAACGTAACCGTGTACGAAACTGACACGACGACGGCGACCTATTCGGAATCGTAGTCTGCCGTCCCAGGCGGTGGACGATTGTTCATCGCTCAAGACCTTCGGCCGCGAAGCGCCGCCGTTACCTACGAAATGCAGATCACCGAAATCTATAAATCGCTGCAAGGAGAATCGACGTACGCTGGCTTGCCCTGCGTCTTCGTTCGCCTGACCGGCTGCAATCTGCGCTGCTCCTGGTGCGACAGCGAATACACCTTTCAGGGCGGCAGTAAGATGACTTCCCAGGCGATCCTTGAAGAAGTGAGGCGCCTCAGCCCACACGGCGGCTTGGTCGAGATCACCGGCGGCGAGCCCATGCTCCAAGAGCGTGACCTGGTCCCTTTTATGCAGCAGTTGCTCGAAGAGGGTTATCAAGTCCTTCTCGAAACCAGCGGAGAGCGGCCACTCGAACGGGTCCCCGCAGGGGTCAATAAGATCGTCGACGTGAAATGCCCCAACTCCGGCGAACCCAATACATTTCGCAGCGAGAATCTCGAAATTCTCACCAAACAAGACGAGGTCAAGTTTGTGCTCACCGGACGAGCGGACTACGAATTTGCCCGCGATTTTACCCAGCGCCATCGACTGCCCGATCGTGTGAACGCCGTCCTGTTTTCGCCCGCCTTCCGCAAAGACGCAACCGGCGACCGTGACAGCTCCCACTGCCTTCTTGATCCGCAAGAGCTCGCCGAGTGGATACTCTCTGATAACCTTCCCGTACGTCTCGGACTGCAATTGCACAAGTTCATCTGGGACCCAGCGGTGAAGGGAGTGTAAACAAATTGCAAATTGCTGATTGCTGATTGCTGATTTAGAAACGTGAATCTAAGGTTTTCAATCGGCAATCAACAATCAATAAATCAACAATTTTGCCGTCGCTCTAATCATGCCCGCATCACACCCACGCGCCATCGTTCTGCTCAGCGGAGGAATGGATTCCTGCGTTTGCGCCGCCCTTGCAGCCCGCGACTATGGCGTCGCCGCATTGCATATAAGTTACGGCCAGCGCACCGAAACGCGCGAGCGGCAATCCTTCCTCGCGATTTGCGAACGCTTGAAAATTGAAGACAAACTCCTCTTGCGCAACGAGGCTTTCCGCGCGATCGGCGGCTCGGCCCTTACCGACGAGAAAATAGCCGTGCCAGTCAGCGATCCCACCAATCATGCCCTCGGCCACGACATCCCGGTCACGTACGTGCCCTTTCGCAACGCGCATTTCTTAGCCGCCGCCGTAAGCTGGGGGGAAGTGCTGGGAGCCGCAAAAATCTACATCGGCGCAGTCGAACAGGATAGCTCGGGCTATCCCGATTGCCGTCCGGAGTATTATGAAGCGTTCAACCGGGTGATCAAGCTCGGCACCAAGGAGGGCGGCATCGAAGTCGTTACGCCTCTCATCGCCATGCGCAAAGCTAAAATTGTCCGCCTTGGCCTTGAATTAGGCGCGCCCTTCGATTTAACTTGGTCATGCTACAGCCAGCAGGACCGCGCCTGCGGCGTATGCGATAGTTGCGTGTTGCGTCTGCGGGCCTTCGCCGCAGCGGGAGTGAAGGACCCTATTCCCTACGCCACGAAGCAGTGATACAAGGGAACGCTGATTTGCGACTGCTGAATGAAAACACGTCCGCCCCGATGCGCCGATCTTTTCATTCAACAATCAGAAATCAACATTCAGCAATTTGAGCAGGCCGGGGAGGCCCCAATGAAGAAGCATCTCGCAATATTCTCTTTCATTCTCTTAACGCTCGCGCTCTCTGCGCCTTCGCTTTTGGCGCAAACCGCCGGAACCATCAAGGGCGTCTGCAAAGACATCCAGGGCAACCCCATCGCTGACGGTGTCGTGCAATTGGTCAACATCGACAACGGCCAGAAATACACCCTCAAGACCAACAAGAAGGGCGAGTACTTTTCCCTGGGCATCACCGCCGGCAAATACAAAGTCACGCTATATCAAACGGCCGACGATCTTAAAGCGAATAAAGAGCTGGATCATGTCGCCGGCTTTCCGGTCCAATTGGACGAGAACACTCTAGATTTCGATCTAAAGAAGGAACAGGAAAAGACTGCCAAGGGCGAAGGCCTCACTCCGGAACAACTCAAGCAGCAACAGGAGTTGAAAGAAAAGCAAGCGAAAGAAGTGAACACCGTGAAGTCGCTCAACGACAAACTATCGGCGGCCAAGGCTGCCTCCGACGCAGGCGACTTCGAGACGGCGATTGCCGATTTGAACGCGGCCAATCAAATGGACGCCACTCGCGACCTCGTCTGGTTCAAGCTTGGCGATGCTTACCGCATGTCCGCCAACAAACAGACCGATAAAGAGGAGAAGCAGAAGCGCCTGGATTCGGCGGTGCAGTCTTATCAAAAGGCAGTCGATTTGAAGCAGGCGGCGCCCGCGAAGGACCCCGCCGCCACCAAGACTCTCGCCGCTTACTACAACAATCTCGCTGAAGCCTATGCTAAAGCTGGAAAAACGGACGATGCGGTGAAAACTTACAACCTCGCCGCTCAGACCGATCCCACCGCGGCCGCGCAGTATTACTACAATGCCGGCGCAGTCCTCACCAACATCGGCAAGGTTGACGACGCGATCGCCGCCTTCGATAAATGCATCGCAGCCGATCCCAACAAGGCCGACGCCTATTACCAGAAGGGCGTAAACCTCATCGGCAAAGCTACATTACAAGGCGAAAAAATGGTCGCGCCCGCCGGCACTGCCGAAGCTTTTCAGAAGTACCTGGAACTCCAGCCCACCGGCCAGTACGCCGACGTAGCCAAACAAATGCTGGCGAGCATCGGTGCATCCATCGAAACTGGCTTCGGGAAAAAGAAGGTTCCTCCCAAGAAAAGCAATTAGCCTTCCCACACGATCAATTTCGCACAAAGGGGCGGCTCAAAACAGCCACCCCTAGGTTTTTGCCCGATTTTCACGGTAACAACCCTTCGACGTTACCAAGGACTATGTACTTTACTGTCCTTACACTTCGCCCGCCGGCGCGGTAGAGTGTAATTACTGAGCCTGTTCTGTCTAGCTCCTGAACATCCCTAGTCTGTGTTCTGGCAAATCCCTAATTACTTAGTTTGTGTGAGGATCAATGGCGGCACCAGGCATTGCGGCAATTTCGGTTTCCCTCGAAGGTTACTCCGGCAGCGGTAAAGTAGCCACGCCGGTATTGCTGAGCGCCATGTTGCGCGCCACCGAAAAAGTCAGCGATCTTATCTTTTCCCCGGGAAGGCCTCCGCAAGTTCAGGTCTATGGCCAGCTCATTCCGGTGCAAGTCCCCGGACTCGCAACTCTCACCGCAGACGACACTCGTTACCTCGCCGCCGATCTCATCGGAGACAACAAACAAGCGCTCGCAACCCTTCGCGAACAAGGCTCCTGCGACATTTCTTACGGCTTGGCCGGAGTCGCTCGCTTTCGCGTTAACCTTTTCATCCAGCGCGGAAGTTGCGCCGTCGTCATGCGCGTCATTTCCACTTCCATCCCCACGCTAGCCTCGCTCCGTTTGCCCGCGCATCTTGCTGATGTCGCCAAATTGCGCGATGGCATCGTTCTCGTGACTGGTCCCGCTGGATCCGGCAAATCATCCACCCTCGCGGTTTTGCTCGATTGCATCAATCGCGAAAAGTACTATCACATCATCACCATCGAAGATCCCATCGAATTTCTGCACAGCCACAAATGTTCCACCATCCATCAGCGCGAGTTGCATAGCGACACGCCCAGCTTCGCTCACGCTTTGCGCTCCGCGCTGCGCCAGGCTCCCAAAGTCATCATGGTCGGCGAGATGCGCGACCGCGAAACCATCGAGATGGTGCTCGAAGCCGCCGAAACTGGCCACCTGGTTCTTTCCAGCCTCAACACCATGGACGCGCCCAAGACTATCGAGCGCATCGTAAGTTCGTTTTCTCCCGGCGAGCAGCAAAATATCCGCGAGCGCTTCGCCAAATCTTTTCGCTACATCGTTTGCCAGCGCCTTTTGCCAAAACCCGATCGCAGCGGCCGCGTGCCCGTCATCGAAATTCTCAAAGCCAACCCGCGCACCAAGGAATGCATCGAGAAAGGCGAGCGCGAAGGCAAGACATTGCTCGATGCCATCAAAGCCGGCGCAACCGAAGGCATGCAACACTTCGATGGCGAAATCGCCGCCTTGGTCCGCGACCGCGTGGTCGACCTCGAAACCGGAATCTCGTTCGCCAGCAATCCCACCGTACTCGGCCAGGAACTCGCGCGCTAAAGACTAAGCCCACTCCCTCTGCTATACTTCTGCCCGTCCAGGGCCCGAGCGAACATCCATTTATCGGAGACCTGCTCCATGCCTTCTCCTGAACGACGAGAGAATCCACGCTTCAAGATTAAGGTGCCAGTCGAACTTTACCTTGAAGGCAAAGACACACCCTATCGCACAGCTACCTCAGACCTGAGCCTGCACGGCTGTTACATCGAAACTATTTTCCCTTTCCCCGTCGGTACCGTGGTCGAACTCAAGCTGCAATTAACCGGCACTCTGCTCGTGCTGGCCACCGTCGCCACCAGCGACCCTCAAGTCGGCAACGGCATCAAGTTCACGAAAATGCTTCCCGAAGATGTCGACGAACTGCGCGCCTTCCTCGACGCTGCGGAAAAAACTGCCACGGAGAAAGATGCCGCAGAAAAAGAGGCTGCGCAAAAAGAGGCCGCGAAGAAAGAGTCTGCTGAGTAAGGGGACGGATGATGATGCTAGAACCAAAACTTTGCACTCTCAGTTTGCCTGTTACACACCGGCGTCATCCTGAGCGTAGCCGTTCTTCAGGCGAAGCGAAGGATCTCCCACTTTCCCGCTCTGGCGCGTAAGCCAATCCGCACGCACCACCCCCGCAATGTCCTTCCGTGTCGAAGCCCAACCCCATCCTGCCGCATCCAATTCTCTTAATATGGAGGTGCCTATGTATGTAGTTCTCGGAGCAAGCGGCAACACCGGACATGTGGTCGCAACAAATCTTCTCGCCGCCGGAAAGAAAGTGCGTGTCGTCGGCCGAAGTGCAACTCACCTGCAACCGCTCGCCGCAGCGGGCGCGGAAGTTTTCGTCGGCGACGTCACCGACGTGGCTGCCCTTTCCAAAGCGTTCCAACAAGCAGACTCAGCCTATGTAATGATTCCACCCAACCCCACCAGCAACGCCATCCGCGGTTTTCAGGAGCGTGTCAGCGACGCCATCTCCTCCGCAGCGAAAATCGCCGGCGTCAAAAATATTGTTTCGCTCAGCAGCTTCGGAGCCGACAAAGCCAGCGGCACCGGCCCCGTTATCGGCCTTCACAATCTCGAACAGAAACTCAATCAGATCGATGCCGCAAACGTTCTCCACCTGCGCGCTGCGTATTTTATGGAGAACACCCTCCCTCAAGCCGGAGCCATTCACGAAACCGGCTCAGCCATCGGACCGCTTCGCCCAGGCTTGAAACTTCCCATGATCGCCACTCGCGACATCGGCGCCGCAGCCGCCGACGCTCTCCTGCAACTCGCTTTCCGCGGCAAGCAAGCCCAGGAACTTCTCGGACAGCGCGATCT
>Ga0307476_10002005_pt1 | contig 12265 bp, 5 predicted proteins | sample atmos_gasesECM2C_2_FD_203314 | JGI IMG/M metagenome (GOLD analysis project Ga0307476, IMG submission 203314) | Hardwood forest soil microbial communities from Morgan-Monroe State Forest, Indiana, United States - atmos_gasesECM2C_05 | ecosystem: Environmental > Terrestrial > Soil > Temperate... | reverse complement strand
CCTTCTTGTAATAACCTGCGCCCAGTTCGTGCGATAGTCCCGTCACCTTTGGATTCTGAGCAGCCAGAGCTTGCAATTGCGAAATGGCTTCATCGTACTTGCCTTCCTGCATTAACTTGCGAGCAGTCTCGAAATTGCTAGCTGTAGTTTGCGCCGCGGGAGTCTGCGCTTTGTCCGCAACATGCGCCGTCTGTGGCGCCGGTTCGGGCTGCGCCAGACCCAGGTCGACAGCGGTCAGCAAGATCGCCAACGGGAGAATCGCAACACGGATGAGCACTAACAAATCAGACCTCCAGAAAAGACCCGGCATCAATTCTATGAAGCAGCAGAGTGAGATCGCGCTTGATCATCCGCTGTGTCTCTCACGGTATTGAAGGAAAGCAGCATAACACGTAACCTATCGTCACTGTGGCATTCCCATTCGCCGAAAGGCGCGGCTGCGCCGGATTCTGCTTGCTTCTCCTAGCGCTCGAAGTAAGCACATTCGTATGGTCGTCACCGGCGCAGACGACAGCAGCATCTGGGGCGACGGCTGCTTATCAACGTGGTCAGACGGCCATTCAAAAAGGCGATGTCGCGAGTGCACGTTCGGCTTTCGAGCAGGCGATCAAACTCGATCCTCGCAACGCGGATGCGCAAAACGCCCTCGGACAATTGATGCTTCAACAGGGCGATGTGGATGGTGCGATCAATCACTTCCGCACCGTGACTCGGCTTCGGCCCGGCTTGGCGATTGCGCACGCTTACCTGGCGCAGGCGCTCGCGAGCAAGGGGTTGCTGGAGGAAGCCGCTCACGAACTGCGGGAAGCGGTGCGTCTCGCTCCGAAGCAGGCCGACGCGCATCTAGCTCTGGCGCGGGTGCTCAGCCAGCAGAAGAAAACAGACGATGCCATTTCGGAGATGAAAAAAGCAGTAGCCTTGCAGCCCGACCGGCCAGAGTTGCACGATGATCTCGGAGTGCTGCTGGCGCAGCAACTGCAACTACAGGATGCCGAGAAAGAGTTCCGCGCCGCGCTGCAGATAGATCAGAAGTATGAGTCTGCCCAGCTTCACCTGGGAGTGGCGCTTTTGAATGGTGGCGAACGCAATGCAGCTCAAACAGCACTGCAGCAAGCCGTTCAACTCGATCCTCAAGACGGTACAGCGCAATATTACTTGGGCACCGCGCTCGAGGCAAAAGGTGACATCGACGCCGCGCTGCAGGCGTACGGAAAAGCAGCGGAACTGACGCCAAACGTGGCTGTCGTTCAAACCCGCTATGGTTTGTTGCTGCAGCGTTCAGGCGATCCAGAGAAAGCCGCAGTAGCGTTCGCGAAAGTGGTTGAACTAAGTCCAAATGACCCCGAGGCGCATAACAACCTTGGTCTTGCCCTCATGCAATACGGCCAGGGCGATGCCGCAATCAAGGAATTTCAGACCGCGCTGAAACTGCATCCCGATGACACGGGGATCCGTGGAAATCTCGGACTCGCCTATCTGCAGAAATCCGATTTTGACGCGGCGTCCCAAGAACTGCGCGAAGCCCTAAAAATGTCCCCCGAACAAGCTCACCTTCACTACGACTTGGCCGTGGCATTGAAGCTCAAAGACGATCTACCAGGAGCGATCGCGGAACTGAAGGAGGCAATCCGACTCGAGCCTGATTTGGCAGACGCTTACTACACTTACGGCGTGACGCTATGGCAAAGCGGTGATTTCGCCGCCGCGGTTTCGAGGCTGCAAGACGCCATCCGCGTGAAGCCGGAATACGCCGAGGCTTATTACACCCTGGGCACCGTCTTCAAACAAATGGACAGGATGCCGGAAGCAGCTAACGCGCTTCGCGAAGCCATACGCCTGCAACCCGACTTTGCCGGGGCGCATACCACATTGGCGGCTGTTCTTCGGCAACTGGGTGACAGCCAGGGAGCGGCTACTGAGAGTAAAACCGGCGCCGAGATCAGCCAACAAAAGACCAGCCTCCAAGCCGCAACCTTCACCACTAACTCTGGGCGACGGCTGCTGGAGGCCGGAGACTTGGATGGCGCCCTCTCGCAATTCCGTTCCGCCATCAATTCCAATCCGGCCTATGCGCCGGCCCATTATCAGCTGGGCTTGGCATTGCAAAGAAAAGGGGACAAAGCAGGAGCGGCGGCAGAATTTCAGAAGGCCGGAGAATTGGATCCACGGTTCAAATCGCCAACACAGTAGCGAAACCTTACGAGGTGGTCTTGCGTAAAGCTACCAACTCCATCGCTACCGGCACACCCCGCGCGACTTTTACTCGTAATACTGCTTCGAAGGGTTTCAAATCCACAGCGGTGGCAACGTTGAGCCGGTGCAGCAGATCCTGCAATGATTGTGGACTGCAGATATACTCAGCGGCAGCTTGCGTGCCGATCGTCGTTGTTCCCGCCAGAATCACGACCGACTGTGCCGGGTTCCCCTCTCGCACCCGCGCGATGACCGAATACTCCTCGGTCAGGGGTAGGTTAGAGGGGCTTGCAACAAACGCGTCCGGTTCCCCCGCTTGAGGATGCATGTTGAGGATCGCCAGGTCTCCTTTGCGCCCGCCGGATGTGAGACGTTGAAAGACAAATTCTTGTGTGCTCGGGATTTCCCGCAACGTGAGATTCTCGGCCGGCGAACCCAGGAAAATCAAGTTGTTGTTCTTGGCATCGTCGAGCGAAAGCAAACTTCCGCGCTTCACCAGAATCGGTCGGCCCAGCAGAGCGAACACATGATCCAGTTCATGGACCGCCAGTACTTCGCCGACCCCGGTGTAGTGATCCAGAATCAGGTCGCGCGAATCACGAGCCGCATCAAAGTAGCGCATTCCAGTCTCCGGCCGACCGACGAATGCTCCGTTGCTAAAGATCACCCAGGGTTCTTGCGGGCCCGAGATGAAACTTCCCCAAAATGTTCGAAATGCAGCGGGCGCGAGTTCGTTTGGGACCGGCGCAATTGCCTCAACGGTGCCCCGATTGGCGATCAAGGTTACGATCGCCGCCACCGCGGCTGAAAGGAGAACGATCAGCACGATGGCGGCGATACCCCAATTCCGCCTTTTCGGCGGACCAGTCGCCGATTCCGCGAAGTTGCGCACGGCGGCGACTGAGAGTTCCCCGTGAGGCGCGATCGTGCGATGATGGAACGAAAGTAGGTATCCGCCTTTGGGCAAATCCACTAAGATTGGATCGTCAGCCCCTTCAGAGCCGTAGTATTCTGCCAGTTTCAAACGCAGGCGCCCAGCCTGTACCCGGATGGTGGAATCCAGCTGTGGGTCAAAGTCGGCTGGCCGATGGAAAACCTCAGTCGCGATTTCGTATTCTTTCAGCGAGACGCCAGGATGAGTCAGCGCGTGCGTAGCCAGATACCGCAAAAGTTTACACAGGGATTCGGAACCGTGAAGGGCATGGCTCTTCACCAACCTGTCGATCTGATCCAGGTATCGGTCACCCTCACCCAGATGGACCCGAGTTACAGCCATGTCACATTAGCGTAACAAGGGTCTCTATGTGCTTGCAAGCCTGCAATTTATCTGGCTGTCACAGTATCAAACCTCTTGAAACTTTTCCTGTGGGGTGCAGTAGTGGTTTTGTACTAGAACCTTGAGCTCCCTTGAGGTTGTGGGGTTGTGTCTTTTTCGGATTGGGTTCGCTCTTGTCACCACGGCTTAAGTAAATTGCGATGTGTCATGCGGCTCAGGGATTCGAATCAAGATTGCCAAACGCAGGGAGAAATGCGATGAGAAAGTCTTCCGTTTCGTCGGGTCTTGTGGCAGCGGTTTCGCTTTTTCTAGCTCTTTCAGTCGCCCCGGCTTCAGGCCAAGCTGTTTTTGGAAGCATTTTCGGCACTGTGTCCGACCCCACCGGCGCTGCGGTTCCGAATGCCAAGGTCACGGTCACCAATGTCCGCAAGGGCACCATCGACACCGCGACTACGAACGACAGTGGCAACTATTCGGTCACGCATCTTATCCCGGATGCTTATAGCGTTCGCATCGAAGGTTCAGGCTTTAAGACGATTGACGAGCAAAATATTGCGGTTTCCGCGGACGCGGCGGCCCGCGTCGACGGACAATTCCAAGTCGGCTCCGCCACCGAGTCGGTTGAAGTGACCAGCGAAGCTCCACAGTTGAAGACGGATCGAGCTGACGTTTCCATCGAGTTTAATCAGAAATACGTCGAAGACCTGCCGATCATGAACCGCAACTTCACTTCGTTTGAGTTGTTGTCCCCAGGCACGCAAAAAATGGTGGGATGGAGTCACGCGGTAACCGAAAATCCGCAAGGTAGCCAACAGATTTTTGTTAACGGACAACACTTTAGCGGCACGGCGTATGAACTCGATGGCACTGATAACCAAGATCCTATTCTTGGGATTATCGTAGTCAATCCCAACATCGACGCGATCCAGGAAACCAAAGTGACGCTGCAGAACTACGATGCCGAATTTGGCAAGGCGCTCGGCGGCGTGGTTACGGTTCAGACGAAGTCTGGCAGCAATGACCTGCATGGCAGTGGCTTCTGGTTCCGGCGAACAGACGCTACCGCAGCGCGTGATCCGTTCACCCAATTTGCCCCCGACCCGCTTACCGGAAAATTTATTCCGTCGGATAAGTGGCAGCAATTCGGCGGGACCATCGGTGGCCCGATCATCAAGAACAAATTATTCTTTTTTGGCGATTACCAGGGCACACGCGAAACCAACGGAACTACCAACCTGCTAACCGTTCCGACTGCATTGATGGCTCAAAGCTGCAACCCGAAGACCAATAGCACCGGCTTCTGTAACTTAAGCCAGTACTTGACAGCCGCGGAGCAGGGCGGCGGACAGGCGTATAATCCGCTGACCGGTAGCCCCGTCGATGGTTCAGGCCGAACCGCATACGCCGGAAACCTGATTCCGATCAGTCAGATTTCGCCGCAATCCGCAGCAATCTTAGCGCTGTTCCCTGCTCCAAACAACGGGGGAGGCATAAGCAACAACTACATTGCTTCCGGTTCGGGCAACTATACGCAGAACAGCTTCGACACGCGCATCGACTTCAACGCTGCGCCCACAGTCCAAGTTTTCGGGCGCTTCAGCTTTGACCACTTCCACGTGGAGGGCTTGGGCTCGTATGGCGCGTTGGGTGGCGTTGGTTTCGGTCCCGGTGGACTGGCAGGTGGATCCAACACTCACAACTACAGTTTGGCGGGTGGAGTTACCAAGACGATTAGCACCAGCCTTCTGGCGGATTTCCGCTTTGGGTATTTCAAATACAACCCGAACACCTTTAAGCCCGACGCGGGCACCACGCCCATGACTGGGTTCGGCATTCCTAACGCGAATCTCACTGGTCCCGAAGCTGCGTTTACCTCAGGTCTCGGCGGATTCCTGCTTAATCAGACCGTCTCCAGTTCGTCAGCAAATACCGGCGCGTTCAGCAATCCGACCGTGAGTTGGGGCGATGGTTTGGGAGTAGGCCGCTGCAACTGCCCGCTCTTGGAAAGTGAGCAGCAATTCCAGTGGGTAACTAACTGGACGAAAATCAAGGGCAATCACATATTCAAGTTCGGCGCCGACGTGCGCTATGCCATGAACCTGCGAGTGCCCAGCGATGCGAACCGCGCCGGGGATTACACCTTCGATTACCGCACGACCTCCAACGGCGGGGCTGGTGGGCTTGACTGGGCCACTTTCCTACTAGGCGATGTTACGCAGATGAGCCGATATGTGAGTCCCACGGTCAGTGCCGCCGAACGCCAGCATCGCATGTTCTATTATGGCCAGGATACTTGGCGAGCCACATCCAAGCTTACGCTGAATTACGGGTTGCGTTGGGAAGTGTACTTTCCGGAATACGTGAACGGCAGAGGCAATGGCGGCTTCGCGAATCTTGTTCAAGGCTTAGATCGAGTGGCGGGATACGGCCCCTTCGGCTTGAACGGAAACATCAATAACGATTGGCATTATTTTGCGCCGCGGGTTGGTATTGCTTATCAACTGACGGAGAAAACTGTTCTTCGCATGGGCTATGGCCGTAGTTACGACATGGGCGTCTTCGGCTCGAACTTCGGGCACACAGTGACCCAGACGCTGCCCGTCCTGGCTGCTCAGTTGGCACAGAATTCATCGCCAAACCTGACCGCATTTACCCTTGCGCAGGGACCGCCCGTATTCAACTTCCCGGCTATACCCGCAAACGGGACGCTTCCTGTCGCAGGGCCAAACTGCTATCAGAGTGCGTTTTTCGTAAACGGAGCCAATACCCAATTGTGTGTGCAGCCCCACATCCGGCCCACGTTCCAGCGCCTACCCGAACTGGATGCGTGGAACGCAACCGTGGAACACCAGATCACGAAAACAACCACCTTGCAGGTCGCCTATATCGGCAATAAAGGCACGCACGTGTTCGCGGGAGATGGACCGACCTACAACATAAACAACCCCGCTATCGGTCCGGGCACCACGTCGGCTACCGGGGCCTTTGTGCCGGTTACCCCGTCAGTCCAGCGTCGGCCGCTTTACAACAGGTTCAGTTATCCGGGGTACATCGATCCCACTACCGGCACGACTCTGATGTGCTGCTCGAACGATCAAAACAACTACCTTGGAAATGACGCTAGCAGCAACTACAACGCCTTCCAAGTCGAGGTGGAGAAGCGCTTTTCTCACGGTTTTCAATTCCTTTCTCACTACACCTTTGCTCACGCCTACAAATACGACAGCACCTACTACGCGGACTCACCCGGGATTGCATATGGTCCCGACGACGAGGTTCGTAATCATGTCTGGGTGAACAATCTGGTTTACGAACTGCCGTTTGGAAAAGGTAAGCTTTTTGGAGCCGGCGCAGGTGGAGTGGAAAATGTGTTCATTGGCGGTTGGCAGATCACCGGCACAACGACGTGGGCAAGCGGCCTGCCTTGGACTCCGAGCTACGGCGAATGCGGCGGCGAGGAGGATGTGAACGTCTGCCGTCCGGACAAGGGAACCGGCTCATTCCACATCGGCGCAGGATCGTTTAACCCTGTCACCCATGAGGTGCCGTTCTTTACCCCTATCCCCGATATCAAAACGAATCCTGGTGGCGCATTCGCTGACCCCGGCCCAGGCAATCTGGGGAACATCGGGGTTTACAGCTACCGCGGACCGCGCGCTTTCTTCAGCGACGCGTCGATCATGAAGAACTTCTTCTTAACTGAACGTTTCCGGCTGCAGTTCCGCATGGATGCCTTTAACGTGTTCAATCATCCAGTTCTCGGCTGGAACAACAACCAGGGAGGCACCGGGACGTGTATCGACTGCGCAGGCAACGGCCAGATCACGAACATCGAGGCGGATTCTTCTCCGGGCTCAGCCACGGGCATGCGACAACTTGAGTTCGCGTTGAAGTTAATCTTCTAACCGCGTAGTGGAGGACGGGCGTCTGCCCGTCTCCAGATGGACTGATGAGCCACAACCTTACAAGGGAGTAGTGCGCGACTCCCTCGCGGCTAAAACGCCAGCTCTTCGCTTGACCCAGGCTATTTCCAGTTCTAACATCAAACCCGATCATGCCGTTTACCCTCCGCCGTCATCTTCCCTTCTCTCCCCTGTCATACTGGAACAAAGCGACGGATCCATGCGCGGTGTCCTCAATTCACACAGATTCTTCCCTTCGCTCCACGATGATCGCATTCTTAATTCTGTTCACGAGCATCGTAACGTTCGCGCAGACGTCTAAGACAACCTCGCCAACTGCCCAACCCGCAGTCAATTTCACCGACATCGCCGAGAAAGCTGGCCTGACGTTCACCAACGTCTTCGGCGGACTCACCACAAAAAAATACATCATCGAAACCACCGGCACCGGCGTAGCCATCTTCGATTACGACAACGACGGCTGGCCCGACATCTTCTTCGTAAACGGAACAACTCTAGAAGGGTTTTCAGAAGGCAAAGCCCCGACCAACCATCTCTACCACAACAACCACGACGGAACTTTCACCGATGTAACTGCGCAAGCAGGCCTGACAGCCACAGGCTGGGGCCAGGGTGTCTGCGTGGGCGATTACGACAATGACGGATGGGAAGACCTCTACGTCACCAGTTACGGCAAGAACCACCTGTATCACAACCAGCGTGGGGTGTTCACTGAAGTCGCAGAGAAGGCCGGGGTCGCGGGATCGGGCAAGGCGTGGGGCTCAGGCTGCGCTTTCGTAGATTACGACCGCGACGGCCTTCTGGACCTGATCGTAGCCAACTACGTAGATTTCGATCTCTCCACCACCCCCGCCCCCGGAGAGCGAACCTCCTGCATCTGGAAAGGCACGCCGGTAATGTGCGGCCCACGAGGCTTGCCCGGCGCAAAAAACATTCTCTACCACAACCGCGGCAATGGCACTTTCGAAGACGTTACCACCAAAGCCCACATCGATCAGACCAATGCCCATTATGCATTGAGCGTCTCCACCCTGGATTACGACGATGACGGATGGCCCGACATTTACATAGCCTGCGACAGCACCCCCAGCATCCTCTATCACAACAATGGCGACGGCACCTTCACTGACGTAGCCGTAACCGCGGGCGCCGCCTTCAACGAGGACGGCCGCGAGCAAGCCGGCATGGGCACGACCATCGCCGACTACGACGGCGACGGCCGCCTCGACATCTTCAAAACCAACTTCTCCGACGACACCTCGACCCTCTACCGCAACAATGGCGACGGCACCTTCACCGACGCCACTTTCGCTGCCGGCCTGGGCCTGCACACAAAATATCTCGGCTGGGGCACGATGTTTTTCGACTTCGACAACGACGGCTGGCCCGACCTGATCCTCGCCAACGGACACGTCTATCCCGAGGTCGACAAATATCACCTCGGCAGCAGTTACCAGGAGCCGCGAATTTTGTACCACAACAACGGCAACGGCACCTTCACCGACGTTTCAGACTCGGCAGGCGCAGGCATTACCACCGCGTCGTCCTCGCGAGGCCTCGCCGTAGGCGATCTCTGGAACGACGGCCGCATGTCCGTAGTCGTAAGCAACATGAACGCCCAGCCCAGCCTGCTGGTGAATCAGGTCCGCTATCCAAATCACTGGATCGCATTCAAGGCGGTAGGAACCACATCCAACGGCGATGGCATCGGCGCGCGGATCACGGTCAAAGTAGGCAAGCGAATCCTGATCGACGAAGTTCGCAGCGGATCAAGCTACATCTCCAACAACGACATGCGCGTCCACTTCGGCTTAGACGCCGCCACCAAAATCGATTCAGTCGCGGTCCGCTGGCCCAGCGGACGGCTGGAAACGTTCGAGGATCTATCAGTAGACACCATCCATGCCTTGAAAGAAGGCTCTGGGACCGCGGTAGGACCTGATCCTAGGAAGAAATGACACCCCCCACATTTCTCGACATTCCTCGATGTGCCGAGACGCAAAATACAGAAGAAGCAACGCTACGCTGTACGCATCGCCAACACCTTCCCATCGTAGACGTGTCGTGTTCCGACGTCCTACACCCGCGCACTTATTTCGGCGTCTTTTCCTTCGCATGATCGAATTGCACCGTGCGCACAATCCCCTCACCTTCCTTCACGTAGAGCAACTGATTGGGCTTGATGTCCTTCATCGTGTCCACTTGCCCGCTGGGCCAGTGAATTTCGAGCAAGTCTAGCTTTTCAGCTTTGCCCAGGCCGAAATGGATTCGCAGATCATTCTGCGAAATGTAACTGCCGCCGCTGCGCACTTCATCGATCTGCTGATGAGGTTTGGCTTCATCCGGCGGGTGCGTGACGCACTTCACACGAGCCCCGATACCGCTGCGATTCGACTTGGTTCCGATCGTCCGAACCTTGATCCAGTTGTGGTTTAAACGAGAATCGCAGCGCAAAAGCTGCGGCGGACCGTTGATGGTATTGACCACGACGTCGACATCGCCGTCGTTATCGAAGTCGCCAAACGCACAACCGCGCGACGCGCTGGGCGTAGAGATGCCGCCGCCGGCATTCAGCGACACATCTTCAAAATGCCCGTTGCGCTGGTTGCGATACAGCAGCTTCCGCTGAGCGTAGCCGGCTTCGGTCCGCAACTGTTCGACCTCGGGATAAACGTGGCCATTGCAAATCAAAATGTCAGGCCAGCCGTCATTATCGAAATCGAAGAATCCGCAGCCCCAGCCCAGAAACTGCGTATGCATGCCCAATCCGCCGGTGAATGTAGCGTCGTCAAACTCTGCCCCACCACGATTGTGGTAAAGCGACGGTGTGTCCCCGGCGAAGTTCGTCTTGACGATATCCAGATTGCCATCCAAGTCATAATCGCCCGCGGACACGCCCATGCCCGCTTGCGGCTTACCGTCAGCGCTCAAGGCGCATCCCGCTTCGATGGCAATGTCTTCGAATTTGCCGTTCTTCTTGTTCTGGTAAAGCGCACTGGCAGTCGAATCGTTGGCTACATAAATGTCCGGCCACCCATCATTATCAAAATCAGCGACCAACACGCCGAGACCGTAGGTGCTGCTGGCACGCGTGATTCCGGCAGCCTCGGAAACGTCCGTGAAGGTCCCATCCCCGTTGTTGTGATAAAGAACGTTCTTTCCCCCGTTCAAGCCGGGCGGACCGCAGGCGACCATCACACTCTTATAAAGACAAGGCCCCGACTCCGGCACCGGCGCCGTGGCCAGATCAAGGTCAATGTAGTTGGCCACGAAGAGATCGAGGTGGCCGTCGCGGTCGTAATCCACAAACGCGCAACCTGTTCCCCAGCGAGTCTTCTTCCCGGCGACTCCGGCCTTCTCGCTTACGTCGGTAAAAGTTCCATCGCCGTTGTTGTGGTAGAGAACGTTTTTGCCAAAGTAGGTCACGAACAAGTCTTCGAAGCCATCGTTGTCGTAGTCTCCGATGCAAACGCCTTGCCCCCAGCCGCTATGGCTCAACCCAGCTTTGGCGGTCACATCAGTAAATGTGCCATCACGATTATTCTTGAACAGATGGGAGGCGGGCTCATGCCCCGCCGGAAAACCCTCCAGTCGCCACCCATTGACCAGAAAAATATCGAGCCAGCCGTCGTTGTCGTAATCGTAGAAAGCCACGCCACAACCAGTCGTCTCCAGCAGATATTTATTTTTGTGTTCGCCGCCGAAGATAGTTTCGATGTTCAACCCGGCCTCGCTGCCGACATTTACGAAGCTGATGCCTAAGTCGACATCCGGCTTGTCGTTCTTTTCCGGAGTGGAGGACAAAGCTTGCAAGCGAAGCGGACGAGCCAAAGACAGCACATTTTCCAGAGAAAGCACCAGCGCGGACCGGCTGAGTGATCGGAGGAACTTGCGGCGTGAAAACACCAAAAGGGAGTACCTGTGTGCCCTTACCTCGTGCTAGAATTCGCCCTTAATTCTGTAGGACAAGCGCCCGATTTGCAAGCGTCCATACCTCGACGAGTGAACAGCAACGGAGTTTCAAACGGCTTATTCCAGCACTAGCAGCGCTCTCCGCAGCCGGCGCCAACCATTCCGCCGTCTGCAAGCCGCGTTGCTGCTGGCTGTTCTTTCGATCTCCGCGTTTGCTGAGAATGCCAGTCTGTCGCTTTCGCGCCCGGTGCGCCCCCGGGAGTTTCTGTCGACCGTCGGAACGCGAGCCGGGATGTTCGGCAACGAGGCTGGAACCTTCGAAGCCTGGGTCTACCCGCTCAAGATCCTACGCGACTTCCACCTTGTATTTCATATTCAGGGTCGCGCGCTCGCGGCGGAGTCCTTGGCGCGCACGGTCTTTGTACAGCCGGAAGCATGCACCATCCTTTATGCCGGGGACACCTTCCAAGTCCGCGAAACTTTTTTCGTGCCAGTACATGAACCCGGGGCTGTAATTCTGATCGAAGTCGAAACGGCGCACCCGCTTGAAGTTGAGGCTGTGTTTCAACGCGATTTTCAAGTGGAATGGCCGGCCGCTCTGGGTGGAACCTATCTCAATTGGGATCCGAACCTTCACGCGTTTGCACTCGGAGAGGAACAGAAAAAATTTGCCGCATTGGTTGGATCGCCGACGGCTGCACTTTCCGGCGAAGAATATGCCACCAACTATTCTTCGTCATCGCAGACCTCTTTCCTGCTTGGCCCGACTCAAAAAGGCAAGGACACAAAAATTGTCGTGATTGCTGCATCAGTGAATGGAGCCAAAGAAGCCGAGGACTCCTATCACCGGCTCTCCAGCACCTATCCCGAACTGCGGCGCACTTCCTCCGATTATTACAAACACTACCTGAATGAAACCGTGAACGTGGTGCTGCCCGACTCGCAATTGCAGCAAGCCTAC
>Ga0307476_10002004_pt1 | contig 12266 bp, 12 predicted proteins | sample atmos_gasesECM2C_2_FD_203314 | JGI IMG/M metagenome (GOLD analysis project Ga0307476, IMG submission 203314) | Hardwood forest soil microbial communities from Morgan-Monroe State Forest, Indiana, United States - atmos_gasesECM2C_05 | ecosystem: Environmental > Terrestrial > Soil > Temperate... | reverse complement strand
TCGGCGTTGCCGCCACCGTCATGGAACTATTAACGGCGAATGTCATGGTGACAGCGGCAGCGTTGCTGGTTGTCTGCGCCTGCGACTGAGGCCCTGACAACAAGCTCAGCGTGAGCACAGCAATAACAAACGTGACTTTATTTAGGATATTCAATTTGTACTCCGTATTCATTTTTCTCTGACAACGCGACCCAGAGCAGGCGCAAGTGTTCGCAATGCAGACATGAAGGGGAAGCTTCTGACACCGTGTTGGCCCCATCCAGAAGCTCAACCAACTATGGGCGTAGGGAACGGTTCTAGCTATAGTACTTAAGTTTATTTATTATGAAATTCTTATATTATGTTATACGCCACCAGCAAGAAGGATCATGTGGGCTGGGTCTGAAATTCACCGCAGTGAGCGGTGAAGATCCCCCCGATAGGTTTGAATGCATAGGTCGAAGGAGGAGCGCTTGGTGTACAAAAGCTGAACTCAGCGAGCTGATTCAGAGACGCCAAGGAGGCTCCCCCATGAAGACTATGTATTACGTCCGGCTGGATGTTCACAAGAGGATCTACCCTCTCCTAAGTAACGCGAAATAGCTTGCGTGTTCGTACATGGGAGATTCTGAGTAAGCAGGAGGCCGATACAGAAGCTAGGTTGGCCATTTCTTCCACATGTGAAAGCCGCCGAGGAAGGCGTTTTCGTTGCTGCCGAGCCGCGTGCCGGGAGGCAGGTTCTCCAATTTCTTACTATTTCCGCCACCTAGCACCACATAATCGGCTTCTAGCGCGGTCTTAAGTTTCTTTGCAATTGTGGCCGCGTGCTTGCGCCACTTTTTCTTGCCGAATCGTTCTAGCCCGCGCAAACCAAGGTAGTCTTCGTAGGTTTTGCCTTTTTTATAGATAAGATGTGCCAACTCCATGGGCTGGAGCATCCCGTCCACAATCATGGCCGATCCGAGGCCGGTGCCTAGTCCGAGAAACAACATGCGGCCGCCTTTATAACTGCCAAGCGCTTGCATGGCAGCATCGTTGAGGATCCTGACTGGACAGCCAAAAGCTTTGCGGAAGTTAAATCCCACCCAGCCTCCGCCCAGGTTGTGGGGCTCGCGAAGTGGGTGCTGATTAATGACGGGGCCGGGAAAGCCTAAAGATACACAATCGAACTTCCAGTCTCGAACCGACTTCTTGACTAGGCGGACCATTTTGCGCGGGGTCATGGTGGGGCCGGATGGATATTTTCGCGGCTCCTTTTGCCCGGTAGCCAGCATCTTGACGTTTGTACCGCCGACGTCGATGACAAGGACTCTTTGGGATTTTGCCGCTTGTGCAGCTTTCATCACTGCTCCTTCGATGCGTAGCTGGCGATTTGGCGCCAGGTGTCATTTATCCGGAAGATTAACCCGGGATCGCGTTTTCTGCTTTACGCCAAAGCTGATGCACAAGTGGCGCCGTAGAAAGAAAACCAAGGCTTGGCAGCGGCCAGGCAAGTGTTGACGTTCTTGATGTTTTTCACACCCTGGTGATTGAGCCAGTCTTTGAGCGCTCTCACGCCATGCTTTCCGTAGACGGGAATCGCGGGGGGCGTCATCCTCACCGAAGCGATGATCGAATCACCTTTCCGTTCTCCAAGTCAAACATGGAGCATTCAGGGTTCCAAGTTGCCAGCGCGTCAATCTCCATGGAAGCAAGCGCCTTACCGCGAAAAGAATCCCGTAGTAATTGAGAGTGGGTGCCAGCATTCCGCCACTCGCGAAGATGCTGACAGGACGAGCCCGCAGCCGCGACCCGAGCCTCAGCGAGAATCATTCGTTTGGGGTTGCCAAGCCCGGAGAAACGCATTATCGGCAACTGGACCGTCGAACCCCGCAGGCGTGCTGCACGTAATCCAAAAGCCCTCGCGCCGTGTCGCAGCCGCCCCAAAACTGTCCCTGCCGCCGGGCTGGGCTAGTGTTTGGGCAATGGCTTTCGCGGTAGAAGCTGGTCCGCGTTGGCGGCCTGATACGCAAACGTCGCGACGACAACCGCCATTTGTTTCAAATCTGCTTCCTGCAAACGCTCATAGACGTCCATGTTGGTGTGGTGCGTTCGCGTTTCGTACTCGATCGGGTCCTGAATAAACTGAAAGCCGGGTAAGCCCACTTCGTCGAACGAGACGTGATCCGTGCCGCCGGTTCCGCGCGGCGAAAGCGTGGTCATGCCCACGGACTTGAACGGCTCCATCCACTTTTCAAAAATCGGCCTGACGCCGTCGTTGCCCTGGAGCCAAATCCCGCGAATTTTCCCTGTGCCGTTGTCCGCGTTGAAATAAGCCGAAAGCTTCGCGTGATCGGGCTTCAGCTCCATCGTGTTCCTGTCGGCGAAATGCTGTTGCACGTAGGCGCGCGAACCGAGCAGGCCTTCCTCCTCGCCGGTCCACAGCGCGAGCCGCACCGTGCGCCGCATCTTCACGCCGCACGTTTTCAGAATGCGCATCGCTTCCATCGTTACGGCATCGCCCGCGGCGTTGTCGGTCGCGCCCGTGCCGGCTGCCCAGGAATCGAAGTGCGCACCGAGCATCACCACCTCATCGGGTTTTTCCGCGCCGGGAATTTCCGCCACGATGTTGAAGGAGTCCAGATTGTCGTCGTAAAACTTGTTCACGATGTTGATTTCAAGTGTCACGGGAATATTCTTGTCCAGCGTGCGGAAGATGCGCCCGTAGTGCTCGATGTCGACGGCGAGCCGCGGCAGCACCGGAGGATCCTTCGGATTGCGCGGGCCGCCGCCCATCACCGTGATCGTGCCACCGTCGTGCGGCGAGGGTTCGAGCCAGGCCGCCGCGCCTTCGTCCGTCAGAAATTTCAGAAGCTTGGTGTTGAATTCCGCCTGCTTGCGCACCCGCTCGATCGCGTCCTTGTCCGGCGCAGGCTGCGGCGGGCGCGGCTGCGCCAACTCGGCCAGTTCATCGTCGGTGTACCGATGAGCAGGCGGCGTGAATTGCGCCTCCACCGCGCGCAGCGGCGCGGTCAGCACGAAAAGCCCCCGCAGCCTTCCGCGATACGCGCTGAAATCCTGCTCCTTTTCGATTTTCGCGTAGATCGCGCCGGCGGTGACGGGACCGTTCGTTCCCGGCGTCCACGCCTTGGGATACGCGATCAGCGGGAAATGCCGCGGCGCAATTTCGTTCGCTTCCAAAAGCTCGTTGGACCAGCCGCGCCCAAACGGTCCCCAACTCTCCTCGTGCAGATTCGATAGGCCCCAGGAGTTGAGAGTCTTGGCGGTGTAGTCGGCGGCTTCGCGGAGATTCGGCGAGTTCGTCAGGCGGGGCCCGTACACATCCGTCAGGTATCCCATCACTTCCATGATCTGCGAATGCTGCGATTCCTCGTCCTGAAACCTGCTGACGACTGCAGGGTCTGGGGCGAGCGGGTCGGTCTGCGCAAGGGCGCCACAGGCGAGCGTGGCGACCAGCGCCGCAGCCGCTAAAAACCCGAGATTTACGCGAATCCGGCGGCTCCGCATAGACGCCCAAATTCTACCCTGAGAGGCTCCCATACGGCGTTCATTCGCGGGTGCGCCCTTCGGAAATCTGCCTGTGCCTGTGGCCAATGCGCTATTGCTGCGTGGATGCCCCAATTCGCCTCGCGGCAAGCGCTAACTGGCCAAACCGATTGTTTTCCGTTAGTTCGAGGAAAGTGATTTCGTGTTCCGACCGCCATGTCCGCTCGTACAGGTGCATGGTTTGGAACGCCTCGGTACGCCCGTACCATCGCGGGCCGCATGGCAACGCGTCAAGATCGCCTCAGGAGACAAACAGGTAAACGGATTAATTCACCCCCGGGCCCCGGGCAACAGATTTTCAAGTTTAAAGGAGGCCAAGACGCCCATGCGAACCCTTTCGAAGGCCCTTGTTGTTGTGGCTGGATTGCTTGCCATCGGAGTTTTCTCTTCGTCGGTCTTTGCGAACAATCTGCTGGTCGGCACGTTCAAGCTGAGCCACGCCACGCAGTGGAACGGCACGCTGCTGCCCGCCGGTGACTATCAGTTCAAGCTGACCCGCACCCAGACGGATGTCAGCATGCTCACGATCAGCGGTGAAAAGCAGACCCTCAACGTGATGGTGTTTGCCCAATCGGCGTGTGACTCGTGCAAAACCGAAGCGCTGAAAATGACGGTGCAGGGTGACACTCGGATCGTCACCGCCATGGATCTGCCGGGCTATCACCTGGAATTTAAGGCGCCTCGAACGGAGAGCGCGGGCAAGGAAGACACGAGCCCGTGGGTCGAGCAAGTCTCCGTCCACGTCAATCCGGCGAATTGACAGTGCTCCCTTGCAATCGACGGAATGAAGCGATTGCGGAGGATCGAAAACGGCCTTAGAATAGCTTCGTGACAAAGAATACTTCTCGCAAAGAGCGGGTGGAACAAGCTGCGCGTGCGCTCCTTCGCTTGGCGGAGGAGCACATGAAGTCGTATCCGCCCGCAGAACAAGAGCGGAAATGGCGAGCGTTCGAATCGAAAGTCGCTGAACTTAACGAGAGAAGGAAGAGCGCCAAATCTTCAAGGCCTCGCGCAGCTTCTCCGGGTCGTCGCCGAACCCAAGCTCGCGGATAGCTTCCACAAACTCGCGTTCCGTCCTCGAATTCATCAGGGCTTCCCGCAACACCTTCAGGCGGTGCCGCGTCAGTTCCAACGCCTTCGTGTCAACGCGGCGTTTGCCGCGGCTCTTTTCTTCCCTGATTACGTCCCGAATATCTGAGCTTTCGGGCTTATCGGTCATTTGCGGTTTCTCCAGTGACAGGCTCTTTCGAAGTCTAGGGCCTACTCGAATAGAACCGCCGGAAGCAAATTCCCGCCCGGAACTCTATACTATGCGGGGTGACGAGGAGCAAGTGGCGTGGTATTCTTGATGTTCCGGTTGCACTTGTAATTCCTCTCGGAATCGAACGCGGGGGCTGCAAGTTCGCACTTGCGGCCCTTTTTGTTTATGTGGGCTGCGCCGAAAAAACCAAAACCTGAAGAAGGGTTAGAACGGTCGAATTTTCACTCATGCCGCCCATTCGCAACATCGCCATCATCGCCCACGTGGACCACGGCAAGACCACGCTGGTGGACGCCATGCTCCACCAGAGCGGAGTGTTCCGTGACAATCAGGTGGTGATGAAGCGCGTGATGGACTCGAACGATCTGGAGCGCGAGCGCGGCATCACCATCCTGGCGAAGAACACGGCGCTGTTTTACCACGACGTGAAAATCAACATCGTGGACACGCCTGGCCACAGCGATTTCGGCGGCGAGGTCGAGCGCGCGCTGAAAATGGTGGACGGCGTGCTCCTGTTGGTGGACGCGAGCGAGGGCCCGCTGCCGCAGACGCGCTACGTCCTACAGAAGGCGCTGCACGCCAAGCTTCTTCCCATCATCGTGCTCAACAAGATCGATCGTTCTGACGCGCGCGCCGCGGCCGTGCTCGACGAAATCTACGATCTTTTCATCGATCTCGAAGCCACCGAAGACCAGCTGGATTTTCCGGTGCTCTACACGAACGCGAAGACGGGCGTCGCCCACCGGAAGCTGGACGATGGCTCGACGAATCTACAGCCGCTTTTTGAGACGATCGTTTCCGCGATCCCGGAGCCAAAGGGCGATCCGAACGGCGTCCTGCAGGCGCAGGTGATGAATCTAGACTACAGCGATTTTCTGGGGCGCATCGCCATCGGGCGCGTCTTTAACGGCACGCTGCGCCGCGGCGCGGACGTCGGCATCTCCAAGCGCGACGGCGCAATCGTTCCCACGCGACTTACCAAGCTCTATACGTTTCGCGGACTCGAGCGCGACGAAGCCGAGGAAGTTCCCTGCGGCGACATCGCCGCCGTTGCTGGCGTCGAAGGCATTCAGATCGGCGAAAGCCTGACGGAACTTGAAAATCCGGCGCCGCTCGAGCCGCTTGTCGTCGACGAGCCGACTCTGGCCATGAATTTCACCATCAATACCGGCCCGCTCTCCGGCCGCGAAGGCCAATGGGTGACCTCGCGCGATCTTCGCGCACGCCTGCAGAAAGAATTACTGACGAACGTCTCGCTGCGCATCATTGATTCCGAAGCTACCGACGTGTTTCGCGTGTTCGCGCGCGGCGAATTGCAGCTGGCCATCCTGATTGAAACGATGCGCCGCGAAGGCTACGAGCTGATGGTGGGCAAACCGGAAATCGTGGTGCGCGAGGAAAACGGCAAGAAGCTCGAGCCGCTCGAGCGCCTGGTGGTGGACTCTCCTGAATCATTTGTCGGCGTGATCATGGAAGCGCTCGGACGGCGCCGCGGCGAGCTGGGCAAGATGATCAATCACGGCTCGGGCTGGGTGCGCATGGAGTTCACGATTCCGTCGCGCGGGCTCATCGGCCTGCGCGGCCAACTCCTGACGGACACGCGCGGCACGGCGCAACTTCATACATTGTTTGAAGGCTGGACCGAATATGGCGGCGAAATGGCCTCGCGCCCGACGGGCGCGCTCGTGGCCGATCGCGCCGGAAACACCACGGCATTCGCGCTGTGGAATTTGCAGGAGCGCGGCGAGCTTTTCGTCGGCCCCGGCGAGGAAGTCTATGAAGGCATGATCGTCGGCGAAAATTCGCGCGACTCGGACATGGACGTTAACGTCACGAAGGAAAAAAAGCAGACGAACATGCGCGCCTCGAGCGCCGATGAGGCCATTCGCCTGATCCCGCACCGCCAACTCAGCCTGGAGCAAGCCATCGAATTCATCGCGGACGATGAGCTCGTCGAAGTCACGCCCAAATCCATCCGCCTGCGCAAGAGAATCCTCGATATGAAAAAGCGCCCGAAGCGCTGGCAGCAAATTCGCGCCAGCGCTGAGGCGTAGAGTTTTCCGGCCGCGCTACGTGAAGAGCGGACGAAGGTCGCGAACGTCGCGCACGTCTTCGAAGTTGTTCACGCGCTCGATGAGCTTCGCTGCGCGCACCGGGCCGAGGACGGGCGCGATCAGGTCGCGCACTTTGGCGTTCAGGGCTTCGGTGCTCACCGGATTTTCCTTCGTGCCGGGAGGAAATTTCGTGAAGTGCCGCACCGTGCGCCCGTCCTTCAAAGTCACCTCCACGAGGCCACTGCGAGGCGCCGCCGGGTCCATCAGCTTTCGATCGGCCACGAGCTGCACGCGTTCCTTCACGGCGCGAATTTGCGCATCGGTCATGCGTTCGCGGGAGTGGCTCGCCGCGAACGAAACGCCTCCGTCGATCAAGGCGACCGCGACGATGTACTGCAGATTGACGTCCGGCATGGAGCTGTTGTCGACGATACCCGCGCCGTCCGCCGGCAGCCGCACGACGACGCGCTGCACATTGTCCACGGTCAGCGAATTTTCGCGGCGCAGCGTGAGGAACGCGTCCACCGCGGACTGGATGGGATAGCCGACCGAATAGGTCTTGATGGAAGTTTCGGCGATCCAGTAGCGGCTGCCGAGTCCCGCGACCAGCTCCGCGGGCTGCGGCTGAGTGGTGAGCGCCTGAAACACGTTGTGCTCGCAGTCGAAGACGTTGCGCACGCCGGTGAAGCCCGCCTGGATCATCGTCGCCGCCGTCACGCCGTTGCGCGCGCCCATCCCCGAAAAATCGAACGCTTTCTCGATGTGATCGTTGTCCGAGGTCCAGCTCCACAAGCCCGACACCTGCTGCGCGGCATAGGAGAGCGCGTAGCGCATCCCGGTTTCGTCCAGGCGCGCGAGCGACGCCGCGGCTCCGACCGCCGAAAATGTCGCCCCGAAGCCCTCCGCGCTGTGGTGCGTGCCGCGCACGAGGTCCGGGCTGAGCGCCATCAGAAATCGGCAACACACGTCATAGCCGAGCACGACCGCGCGCAGAAGATCCGTGCCCGAGCGGCCCTCGCGTTCGGCCATCGCCAGTCCCGCGGCGACGGACGAGCAGCCCGGATGCGTCTTGGTGACCAACTCAACGTCGTCGGTTTCGTCGGCATGGGCGCACATCCCGTTTGCGAGTGCGGCGTTGACAGCGGACGTTTTGACGCTGGTTCCAACGAGCGATGCCTCGGGCGCTCCGCCCTGCGCCCGCGCGTACGCAATAGCCATCTCTCCCGGCTTGAGGCGGCTGCCGGAAATCATCGCGCCGAGCGTGTCCAGAATGTGGTGCTTCGCTTCGAGCGCGACGCTGGGCGGAAGCGCGCGGTCGCGCGCCCCGGCCATGTAGCGTGCCAGCTCGCCGGTGAAATCGGTGACCGGGGCGGTACTTGGTTTCGAAGAATCTTGGAAGGATGGCAGCGCCGCTGCAGCGGCGAGCCGTTCAGCCGGGAGCGCTGCAATGGCGAGCGCTCCGCCTGCTCCCTGCAGCATTCGCCGCCGCGAAAATTTTGGACTATCGTGCGGTGCGGGCTTGTTCTCAGTCTTTTTCTTCACGTCATTCTCCCTGTAGTCTGTAAAGCGCAGCAAAATTTTGTGAGGCACACACTCTACATTCTTCTCGCGACGGATTCCATCCAAGTGGCGCAGGCTTCCAGCCTGTGGGGTTTGGTTGCAGCTTGATCGATCCTGCCTTTACTAAACCCCACAGGCTGGAAGACTGCGCCACCCGACCCTCTCAATACTGCGACCCTGCCAATATTTTTGGCGCCTGATATCCTGATATATAGTCGAAACGCCGAAATATATACGCGGTCGCTGTTTCGGAGGCATTCGTGAAGTTGAGAATCATATTGAGTCTCGCGAGCGCGCTCGCGGTCTTGTTTGCTCCCTCGAATCTTTTCGCGCACCACGGTTCTTCCAACTACGACATGTCAAAATCGGTTTCGGTGAAGGGAACGGTGAAGCAGTTCGCCTTCGTCAATCCACATTCCGCGATTTATCTGCAATCAAAGGACGAAAAAGATAGCGCGGAAGAATGGCTCGTCGAAGCCGACAGCCCGAACAACCTTGCCAGGAACGGCTGGACGCGGGATTCGATCAAGGCCGGCGAGCTTGTTACCGTGGTCGGGAATCAGTTGAAGGATGGCTCGAAAGTGATGCGCTTGCAAAAAGTGGTGTTCGCCGACGGCCGGGAGCTGAAGCCGCGCGAAGGCAACGAGTATTGATTCCGATCTGTTGAACCGGGGAACCGATGTTCAAACACGCAAGAAAGTCGCCGATGAGAAATGGCTTCCTGGATATGAACTGTGCGCTCCTTATTGCGCTCTTGCTGCCGGCGCCGGCGGGGGCGCAGAAATCCGGTGACCCTGGAGGCGCGAAAACGCCGGTGGCGGCGGTCCCTGCGCCGAGCGCGGACCTGACCGGAGTTTGGACCCAGTATCCCCGGATTGGCAGCCGCAGCGCGGGCGAAGGCGGCTTCATCTTCAGCGCAGAAGAGCCGCCCATGACGCCGTGGGCCGCGGCTATTTTCAAGTCCGTGAAGGCGCCGCACACAGGCGGCTACACGGGCGAATCCGACGACACGACGCTGAAATGCTATCCGCCCGGCGTCCCGCGAATTTATCTCTTTAATTTTCCGATGGAAATTTTTCAGGTGCCCGGACGCGTGCTCATCGTCCACGAATTCGGCCACTTCATCCGCCAGATTTGGACCGATGGCCGGCCACATCCCAAAGACCCGAATCCCACCTGGATGGGCGATTCGATCGGAAAATGGGAGGGCGACACTCTCGTCGTCGATACGATCGGCTTCAATGACAAGACCTGGATCGATCAGGTGGGCCACCCGCATTCCGACCAGCTGCATCTCGTCGAGCGCATGCATCGCGTCGCCCCGGACATGCTGCAAATCGATTTCACGTTCGACGATCCGAAGGCCTACACGAAGCCCTGGACCGGAACGAAGAAATTCAAACTGCGTCCCGACTGGCATATTTCCGAATACATCTGCGAGGAAAATTTCGACAACAAGGCAATCGAAGAGATCAGCAAGTAACCTCGAATTGTGGTCGACGCAACGCGTTACTTCTCGGCGGCAGCCGGTTTCTCCGGCGGATATTTGACCAGCGTCCCGCCCTCGGACTCATAAACCTGCGCGCCAATCGCTCCGGCCACATTGATCCCCTTGCTCGTGAGCAAGTCGGCGGCGATCCCGGCGCGATGCGCGTGATTGGAAACGGTGACAATCGGCTTGTCCCTCGGAATTTCGGCGAGATGTTTTTCGAGGTCCGCGGCCTGGATGTTGAGATACACGGAGAACCCGCCGTTCTGAGCAATTTCCGTGGGCCGCCGCACGTCGAGCAACAAGACGCTGCCCGGCTTCAGCGCGTCAAACTCCGCGCGGGTAAAAATCTTGGCCTTTGAGGGCGCGTCGCCGCCCTGGGGCTGCGCGAACGTCACGGCGCTCGCGAGCAAAGCCGCCAACAGTAAGAGTTTTTTCATGTGCGTATTCTCCATTCGCCGCATTCCTGCGCGAGATATCGAACGATATTCTCCGATTCGCGCGGACTTTGCAAAGGATCGCGTGCCATGGCGCGCCGCCGAATTGACCGAAGGCGAACAGAGACGATGTTCATATCGCCGCCCGAAGACTGGAGTATAGTCAAAACATCATGCGATCACGCCTGTCGGCTGCCGCGGGGAAATGTCTGTATAGCGTTGGGATGCTTGCGATTCTGCTGCTGGGCGTTGCCGCCCGGCCCTTCGCGCAGATCGCTGCGGCGCAGAGCGGATGGGAACCCGCGATCCGCGAATTTGAAGAGCAGGACCAGATGAACCCGCCGAAGCCCGGCTGCATCATTTTCGCGGGAAGCTCCAGCTTTCGCGATTGGGACACGCTCGTTTCGGACATGAAACCCCTGGATGTAGTGAACCGCGGGTTCGGTGGTTCGGAAATTTCCGATCTCAATCTGTACGCGAAGCGGATCGTAATCGCCTACAAGCCGAGCGCCGTGGTCGTCTACGAAGGCGACAACGATCTCGCGGACGGCTCTTCCAAGTCGCCCCAGATGGTCGCGGGAGGATTCCGGCGATTCATCCAGATCGTTCACACCTCGCTTCCCGACGCGTGGATTTACATTCTGTCCATCAAGCCGTCCAAGCTGCACTGGGATCAATGGCCCCGGATGGAAGCGGCAAACGAGCTGATCAAGGATTATGCTGTCTCGCAGTCGCACGTGCTGTACATTGACGTCGCCACGCCCATGTTTGACGCCAAGGGCAACTTGCCCGCCGACTTCTTCAAGTCCGACGGCCTGCATCCGACGGCGAAGCTCTACGCGAAATGGACCGCCATCATCAAGCCGATCCTGCTGCAGCAATTCGGCACCGGGAAGAGTTCCTCGCGCCTGGATTTCTCAGTGTCCTCTTTGCCCTCCGTGGTGAATCTTTCCGAGATGTCCCAGCCAAATTGACTGTTGATACCATAAGGCTCAGCGCATCGAAGAATCGCTTGTAACGCAGCGGCAACTCTCCTCCCGCCCTGCTAGAATACGGAGAGCCGAGCCGAACCGAACCAAGCGCAAGAGCGACCATAGGGAACGCGACCGATGTTTGACAACCTAACCGACAAACTCCAGCGGGTTTTCAAAAACCTGCGTGGACAAGGAAAGCTCACCGAGGAACACGTCGACGAAGCACTTGCCGGGATCCGTGAGGCGCTGCTCGAAGGCGACGTCAACGTCGGCGTGATCGACGAACTTCTCGCGCACATTCGCGAGAAAGCCCTCGGCTCGGAAGTCCTGCTGCAGCTCTCGCCCGATCAGCAGGTCATCAAGATCGTGCGCGACGAGCTGGCGATTCTCCTCGGCAAGCACGCCAAGCCGAATTTCAATTCGCGCCCGCCCTCCGTGTGGATGATCGTGGGCCTGCAAGGCTCCGGCAAAACGACTACCACAGGCAAGCTGGCCAAATGGCTCTCGAGCCACGGCCATCGGCCTCTCGTGGTTTCGACGGACGTGTACCGCCCAGCCGCCCGCGAGCAGCTCGCACAAGTGGCGAAAGCGGTCCACGTTCCGTGCTGGCCCGGCGCAGGGACCGACAAGCCGCTCGAAATCGTCCGCGGCGCGATCCGCGAAGCGAAGCTCTCCGCGCATGACGTAATTCTCGTCGACACTGCGGGCCGCCTGCACATTGATGACACGCTGATGGAGGAGCTCAGTGCTCTGAAACGCGATCTCACGCCGGCGGAAATGTTGTTTGTTGCGGACGCAATGATCGGGCAAGACGCGGTCCGCTCTGCGGGGGAATTTCACAAGCGCCTCGGCCTGACTGGAATCGTGCTGACCAAATTGGACGGTGACGCGCGCGGGGGCGCGGCGCTCTCGATCGGCAAAGTAACGGGCGCGCAGGTGAAGTTCGTGGGCACGGGCGAAAAGTAC